>Ga0209108_10002350_pt1 | contig 10855 bp, 11 predicted proteins | sample Rifsed10ft1_FD_184003 | JGI IMG/M metagenome (GOLD analysis project Ga0209108, IMG submission 184003) | Soil microbial communities from Rifle, Colorado, USA - sediment 10ft 1 (version 2) | ecosystem: Environmental > Terrestrial > Deep subsurface > Rock core/Sediment | place: Rifle, Colorado...
AAGGTGAACCCCGCCCGTGCGGATGCCGACCAGCGCGAGCTCCCGCGTGCCCTTGTTGCGCTCGAGGATCTCGTGGGCAATCCGCGTCAGCGCCCGCGACACTTCGCTGGCGTCCATGATCAGTTTTTCGTTGGCCGCGCGCGTGGTCATGAGATCAGTGAGTCGAAAGTCATTAAAGTCTTCAAGTCGTAAAGTCTGGGAGTCAAGGACATGATGACTTTCGGACTTTTCGACTTTTTGACTAGCTGCAGGCATAAAAAAACCTTCCCGTCCACTTGGATCGAGAAGGTCAGTTGTCGGACGACGGCGTGATTCAGGCCGTGCATTGCGTGACTCCTTGCTCACCTCACAGGATGAGCGTTAAAGGCACACGCATAATATCGCGCCAGGTTGGTGCTGTCAAGGGACGGATCGTCATCCTCTGACGACATGGAATAGTGTCAGCCCTGGTTTGAGGCGGGCCTTGGGCAGGATGGTCCGGTGCATGCGGAAGGTCGGCAGGGATTCGACCAGTTCCGCGCTGATGAGCTGAAGCTGTGGGTGCGCTTGCAGCGCGGATCTGAGCATTGCCGGGCCGACGATGAAGGCCAGCCCTCCCTGCCCGAGCGCGCCTGGAATTGTCCGGACCGCTTCGCGTTGAGCCAGAGAGTCTGTGAATATCGAGAAGGGAATCCAGAGAAACAGCAGATCGTGAGATGTGCGATAGGCATCCGGCCTGCCGGCTGCCGGTGTCAGCACGATGCCCCTGGCGATGTCAAAGCGGTGAGAATGGGCCAGCTCGCTCCAGAGGGCGTGGGCCTGCTTCTGGGCGTAGGCCGCCTGCGCATACAGGACGGTATAGTTCCTGGGCCTATCCAGATTGAGGCAGGTCTTGATCGCCCCGTCGAAGTTGTCGATGAGAACCTGCGTGGTGTTGGCGAGATGTGCGGCAAGTCGCGGATCCTGCTCGAAACTGTCCTGTATGTCATCGGCGACAAAAGGCTGCGAGGCAATCTCGCTGATCTCGGCGTCATCATCGGGATAGAGCAGGACGGCTGAAAACGCTTCCTGCGGGGAGACGTTCGGCAGCCGGCCTCCAAAGAGCGATGTCCACCCTGCCGGCGCAAGCGGTCGTTTCTCGGCAGGAGACTCCTGCAGTGGTCCCCATGCCGGACTCACCGGCAGTTCAATCCCGGCATCGCGATCCTGCAGCGCGAGCGTTCCCTTTGTCACGGTGACCGTTCGTTCGAAGGGATTGCGGCCGGGGCCGGGATTCAAGAATGGGAGGCCGGATGGATCATCCAGCCTGACGGCCTTTTGCACCGTCCCCCCCTTCACGGTGACACAAAGATTGTGAGCGCGATCAAAGAACCGCAGCGGCGGATCGGCTGCCGGCAGCCAGGTCACTTCGTGCGACCGGGTGACGTCCATGAAGATGGAGAAGGGATCGCCTCCACGCGTGGCCTGGGGTGTGAAAAAGCTGCTGAAGAGACGGAACGCTGCTTCCGAGGGATAGGTCGGGATGCCGCGATATCGCAGCGGCGTCGGGGTCCCTTCGTTCTGATCGTCGTAGAGTCCGCGGATCAATTCGAAGGCAGCTGAACCGGTGCCCGGCAGGAGACTTTGAAACAGTTCCACCACCGGCAGAAAATCAATGCGGCCCCAGTGCATCGCGCCCATGCAGGCCATGAACCGCGCGTGTTCGAAGGTACCATCATCCAGAACGTAAAAGGCATCCTTCTTGTGCCGGATCGTCGCGATGCCCTTGGAATCAATGACCAGGTCCTCGTCGCCATAAAACAGTGTGACGGCTTCGAGCGGCACGCGCATCGCCTGCGCGGCCATCTGCCTGAGATCGTCCGGCCTGAGCCGTTCCCATCCCGGCTTTCTGGAGAGGTCCAGCGTCGTCGCATTGACCAGGCCTTCCGGCTTCAGGCCGACCCACTGCCCCCATTCCAGGCGCATGCGGACGCGCAGCAGCCTGGCCGTTCCCGACGCGGTACTCCCCCACTCGCATTCGTGCAGCGGATTGCCGTCCGGATCGGTGGCGAGGAACCGGCGATTCCGCGGGCCGTAGAACACCAGATGGCCGCTGCGTTGGCGTGCCATGCGGCCGCCCGCCACACTGAGATCCTTAAGAAACGGAAGGTTGGTGGGAAAAACGATGTTGCCGGATTGCGTCAGAACAGAGTGGATTAGAGAATCCACAGGTTGAGGCTCAGGTTAAGGTTGAGGGAAGAAAAATAGTTAGGTGGATTCATTCTACTAAGCGGTCTGTCCGGCCTTAACCTGAGCCGCAGCCTTAACCTACTCCCTGACTTGGCCTGAACCGAGCACGATGAATTTTGAACAGGTGAGCTCTTCCAGGCCCATCGGTCCGCGTGCGTGGATGCGGGTCGTGCTGATGCCGATTTCGGCCCCGAGGCCGAACTGGTAGCCGTCGTTGAGTCGCGTGGAGGCGTTGACCATGACCGCGCTGGCATCGACCTCGCGCAGGAACCGCATGGCGCGGGTGTAGTCGCTCGTGATGATGGATTCCGTGTGGCGGGAGCCGTACGTTTCAATGTGCGCCATCGCCTCTTCCATGCTCTTGACGACCTTCACCGCGAGGATCAACGCCAGGAATTCCTGGCCGAAGTCGCTCTCCGAGGCCGGCTTGGCTTCCGGCGCCAGCTGGCAGGTCTTCGGGCAGCCTCTCACCTCAACCTTGGCTTCGGCCAGCTTGCGAACAATGTCGGGCACGAACGTTTTGGCAATCTGCTGGTGAACGAGCAGCGTTTCCATCGCGTTGCAGGTGGATGGCCGCTGCGCCTTGGCATTGATGCAGATCTTTTCGGCCATGGCGGGATCGGCGTCGGCATCCACGTAGATATGGCAGACGCCCTTATCGTGCTTGATCACCGGGATGGTGGACTGCTCCGTGACCGTTTTCATCAGCGCGTCGCCGCCCCGCGGGATGATCAGGTCCACATACTTGTCCTGCTTCAGCAGCGCGTGGGCCACTTCCCGCTCCGTCCGCTCGACAAAGGTGATGGCGCCGGCCGGCACGCCGGCCTTCTCGGCGGCTTCCGACAGGATGGCGGCGATTGCCTGGTTGGAATGGATGGCTTCGGACCCGCCGCGCAGGACGCAGACGTTTCCGGATTTCAGGCAGAGCGCCGCGGAATCGGCCGTCACGTTCGGACGCGATTCATAGATGATGCCGATGACGCCGATGGGCACGCGGATTTTTCCCACCTGCATCCCGTTCGGCCGCCGCCACATTTTCGGCGATTCGCCAAGCGGATCGGGCAGTTTCACGATTTGCCGGATGCCGTCCGCCATTTCCTTGATGCGGTCAGGCGTGAGTTTCAGGCGGTCGGCCATGGCGATGTCGCCCTTGGCCTTCTCGAATGCTTCAAGGTCCTTCTCGTTGGCGGCGAGCAGCTCGTCGGTCCTGGCTTCCAGCCCCTCCGCCATCGCCGTCAGCGCCTGATCTTTCACGGCGGTGGAGAGCGTGGCGAGTTTGTTCGACGCAGCCCTGGCCTTCTTGACCAGTTCCACGATGTAGTCCTGCGGAGACTTCTGCTCCACTTCGACGAGGGCAGTTACTTCCGCCGGTTCAGACTGTTTCCTGGGTTCTTTTTCCGTTGTCTTCACGGTTTGCAGAATACTCCGCACTGTCAGAGGGCGTCAAGCTGCGCGGGCTGTGCTTGACAGCTTCGGATACGCCTTGTTATCGTGCGCCGCGTGCCGAGGTAGCTCAGTTGGCAGAGCACAGCCCTGAAAAGGCTGGTGTCGACAGTTCGATTCTGTCCCTCGGCACCATATCTTCCAAGGAGTTAGCGCGCCGCTTTTTCCGTGGTGCGGTCTGTGAGGTGCCACATGTGGCACCTTCCAGCAGCGTGACCGCCCTTCTCAGCGCCGACTTCCCACCGTGCGAATAATCAAACGTCGTTCCTTTGACCCGATGCCCCAATAAAATTTGTCGAATCTCATAGGACACGTCCAAGTCCTGCAGCCAGGTTGCAAAGGTATGCCGCAGGTCATGGAAGTGCAGATCCGTGATCTTTGCCAGCTCCAACATACGTAGCCACACATGCTTGAATGAATTGGCGTCCTTCCATCGCGAAAAAACCCGGCCTTGAAGGCTCCAAGGGCCGGCGGCTTTGATGGCCTCGACCGCCATTCGATTCAGCGGCACCATTTCAGGAACGCCCTTGATTCGTGAGCCGGCCGGCGGATACCACCACCAGCCGTCGTCCTGTTTCTTGAGGTTGCCATAATCCATCTCGACGATTTTCGCTTCCCTCATTCCTGTATTGAGCGCGATGGCTGCCAGGAGAATGACTTGGCGGCGGGCTTCCTTGCCGTTCGGATGAGTCGCCTCGGAGACCGTATCTGCCAGGGCTTTGAGCTCATCCGGCGTCACGATCCGCTTTCGTTTTTGATACTGAGGTGCCGGCATTTTCTTGAGCCTGTTCCGATCCAGGTATTCATAATCCACGGCACAGTTCAGCAAGGCGCTCAAGACCGCACATTCCCGTTCGATGGTTCCTTCTGCAGCTCCTTCCTTCCTGCGGTGCTCGATATAGCCGATCCCGTTCTCCAATCTGATTGACCGGAGGGTGAAGGTGCCGAACCACGGCGTTAAATGACAGCGTAATGCTGAATCGTTCCGGTAGGCGGCGATCCGTTGCTTGACAGCCAGGTGCTTCAAATAGATCGGCGCAAATTCTTTAAAGGTCAGCTCGGGACGAGCGGCTTCATCAACCATCCGATGGATTTCTGTAATGGCCACGCTGGCCTGCCGCTTTTCCTCGTCGACGGTCAAATTCACGCCCGGCAAGCGCACGCGATAGCGGTGCCCCTTGTACCAGTAGGTCAGCACCGACTTGCTTCCCCGCTTGGACTTGACGCACGCAATATTCATCGCGGCACCTTAATGCGAAACATGGGACCTGGCTTTCGGACCTGCTCTACTTTGGCCAGGGCCTGATCAGTTTTTCGCCGCAGCCATTGCTCCAGATCTTCTTGTACGAACCTCACCCGTCGGCCGACATAGACCCGGGGAATGGTCTTGTTATTGTACAACGAATTGGGATTTTTGAATTTGAGAAAGGCCGCTGTCTCTACAACCGTCAATAGTGTCATAGCCAGGCTTGCCCCTATCCCTACCGCTTTGCCTCATCGGCATGGAATGGCCGTAATTTATGGCTTAACCGTTGAGCTAGTTTTTGCTTTCCCTTATTGAAGATGATTTTCATGGCCTCCACGTCCTGGTGCATCATGGCCATGTCGGTAATCATCGTTGCTCGCACATATTCCGAGATGGTCCACCCTTCCTTTCCAGCATACTTATCAATCAGGGCTTTTTCTTTCGGCGTTACCCGAATCACAAGATTGACCGTCATGGGATCAGCGTCGTGTTTCATGTGTCCTCCGTGTTATGCGAATGGCATTACTGTAATGCGTACGGCATAACATGTCAAGCCCTCATTTTGAGAAATGAAAAGGGGGCGTCTCACGACACCCCCTTCCCCCCAAGATGCGCCCGCGTAACCGCCGGCGTGAACCTCTAAAAAGTTCGTATCATCGAGTCGAGGAACATCTCTGCCCACAAGCACGGATGCGCCGAACAGCTAATCTTCGGCTTCCACTCTCGCGCTAATTGCTGTGCCTCGGCAATCTGCTGCGCTGTCATCATCCGTGCAACACGATCACGATTCTTGATATAGCCTTCCCTTTTTCCTTTATCAGTCTCAGTAGCAGCGGCAATATTAAACCACTTGTGCGCCTGCACATAATCTTGCGTCACGCCTTTGCCGTTATAGTACATCAAGCCAAGATTGCCCTGGGCATACGCATTGCCAGCCTCCGAGGCTTTTGTGTACCAACGAAACGCTTGCCCATTATCTTGCGGAACGACCGTACCTGACTCGTACCACCAGCCAAGTGTGCCCTGCGATTGTGCATGACCTGCTTCAGCAGCTTTTGTGTACCAGCGTAATGCCCGCTGGTAGTCTTTCGTCACACCATACCCGGTTTCGTATGTCCAGCCCAGTTGAAACTCGGCATCTCCATGGCCTGCCTCTGCCGCTTTTACATACCAGCGAAACGCCTGCGTATCATCTTTGGGAACTCCCTTGCCAGTGAAATACAGAGAAGCAAGTTGGAACTGGGCAAACATATCGCCTGCTTCTGCGGCTGTCATCCACCAACGAAACACCTGCGCATCATCTTGTAGAACCCCCCAGCCCATCAAGTACATCTGGCCAAGTTTTAACTGGGCATACGCATTGCCCTTCTCCGCTCCCTTGCGCAACCACACAAGGGCTTGCGCATAGTCCTGTGGTAAGCCAAAACCTTCTAGGTACATCGAGCCTAGAAAAGCTTCGGCAGATGCAAAGCCCTGCTCGGCTGCCCTGCGAATCCACGCGACGGCTTGCTCATGGTCCTGTGGGGCACCCTTACCATTCAAATACATAAGGCCAAGATGATATTGCGCCCGTGCCTCACCACGCTCAGCATTCAGGCGAACATAGGCAGCCAGTTCGACGCTACGGTCTTTTTGCACTTCATCTTTAGAGCTTTCCGGCGCTCCACCTAGTTTCTCATTCAGAGCCTGCAACTGCTGCTCCAGCTTTCGTATCTGCTGCTGCTGTACGTCCACCTTACCTTGCAAGCTCTTGTCAGCCACAATCTCAGTTAGACGTTTTCTAACATCTGCCATGTCCACATTAGCTTTAACAGTCATCGTCAGGTTTGTCGTACCATTCTTAAATCCGAATTCTTCCTTTACTACTTCAATGCTCAAAATGGCGGCCGAGTAGGAAGTGACTTGATCCTTTGTGAGTTGGAAGTTTTTCACTTCGCTGGAACTTTCAATCAAGACTCCGGCCTTGTCCAAAGCCTTACGTTTAGCCGTCATATAACACAGAACGCGAGCATCTTCTTTGCTGTCCCTGTCACCCATGATGTAGGTGTGAGTCACAGTAATGGTTTGGATTTCTGCTGTCGCAAGGACAGGAACTGAGATAGTGCCTAAAAGGATGGCAACGGCACTGACGAGGTGAAGGATCATGCTAGTCCCTCCTCATCATTGTCCCAATTTCCATTTGTGGAGCCACCCAACGTGCTTCGCGACTCCATCGAGGTCAGGGAACATTGAGGCCTCATTAACCCCAGATTTATTGATGACGAGTTTCAAATCAAAACACACGTTGCTTGGGATGATCCACTTAAGAAGCGCGTCCGGTTTGTATGGCGTAGCCGGATTCCGGTGGCATGTGAATAGACCTCGTTGCGCGGTAATTCGTGGTGTGAGGTGTCGAGGATAATAAGAAACGACTTCGTCACTCGATCTTTTATATTCATCATCGCTTTGAACGACCGGCACTTTCTCTAGGCCGTAGATAGCAGCGTCTTTTCTTTCACCGTCAACGATACCAGCCCGCCTTAGAGCGAAGTACGCTGCGACTAGAGGGCTTTCCGTCCAGTCTAAGAACCTTGTGGGCAAGCCGTGGTGCTGCGCAATCGAAAGCCAGTCAAGGTGGGACGCTGGCTCAATACCAATGTGGGGTCTAGCTTCACGCTTGAAGCGCTCTACAGTATGGTTTTCAGCGTCTGAAGAATATCCCGCATTTGACCCGTCAAGATTCTTCCTAGAGTCGAGCCTTCCAATCTTTGGGATAAGCTCATAGCTCTCGTCCTCCACACCACGGAATATCCAAGTCTTTGTAGCAAACTCTTCTGATATCGACGCCAAGTCCTGCCATGTCTTTATTGTCCTCGTTTCCATAGGCGTTCGGACTGTCTCTAAGTAATCTGCATGGCTGCGTTGTTTGCACTCCATCGGCAAGGTAGGCCGATGGCTGAAAGGTGTCAAGGGAGGTTAAGTCAAAAACTGTATTCGCGTGTTAGCCCTTGTCGGACGGCAAGGGAAATTGCTTGGGGTTCGACTTGGAAACGGCTTCAAGAATTTGGCGAGCGCCTGTCACTGCTTTGGCCGCATCGTCTCGGGATACGTGGATCGCGCCGCCATAGTCACCCGTTGAGCGGAGTTCCAGGAGGAAGGAGTAGGTTTTACCGAGCTCAGTCGGCCAGTGACCAGCTTTCACCAGATCGCGGCTGATGGCAATCTCAAGCGCGGAATGCCGGGAAAAGGTTTGACCTTGCAGGGCAAAGAACGCTGACACGGCATAGAAGGCGGCATAGTAGGCTCGTCCTGCTGCTGCGTCTGGATCAGTTTCGGCGATCTGCTTTGCCGTGTGGAAGGCCTGAATTGCTCGCCCCCACAGTTCGGCCGCCTCCTGATTCACACCAGAACCCCGTCCCGCCTGGCATTGCGGTAGAGGGCGTATTCTCCCTTCTCGTACACGCTGGCATCGACCGGCAGGGCGTGGATCGGACGGCCAATCTCCAGTTGCAGAGGATACAGCGCATCGACGCAGGTCCAGAGATCCCGCCCGAGCGTCACCGGACCGGCGAGCAGAACCAGGAGATCGATATCGCTTTCCGGCGTGGCATCATGACGGGCCTCTGACCCGTAGAGCACGACCCCTCGCAAGCGATCCCCAAAAGCCTTCCGGAGATCAGCTTTCAGGCGAGCCGCGAGCGTCTGTGTGTCAATGGCGGTTTGTGTGGGTCCCATCGTTCTTTACTCCCCCTTATGACGTCCGCTCATAGTCTAGCGAATTTTGCTCGACAAGGCTATCCTTCCAGAAAAACCTACTATGGCACGGGCGGAGGGCTTTCTTGCAAAGACTCTACCGGCCCCACGGTCCATCGATGCGAGGAATCTTCATATCCTGATATCCACCCGTACGAACCCCCTCCGCCCATCCAGTGTGTGAGATTGCATTGTACCCCGACTCGGCGCAGGGTTTCTTTCATCATGAGGGAGAACAGCTCCCCTGCCACCCCCTCAGAAGGGCGTGCCAGGGCCAGCTCGAAACGTTCCGTTGGCACTGTGATGCCGAGCGAGCAGAAGTAGCGATGCTCACCCGCCTCCCGCGGGAGAGCATTTAAGTCCTTGCCAATGTATTTGGAGAGATACCGAGCCAGTTTGACCGGCGAGCTCCCTGGCCGTGGTCCCCGCACGTTGACCTGGCCCTGGCCGTTGCCGACGACCTTATACCAGCAGCGGCGCAGGAGCCGGACGTCCTGAAAGCCCTTGACGGCGATATGGAAGTGAATCGCGCCCCGCTTCTGATACTCCAACACGGTCACATACTGGAGTGAGGTCCCGGCTCGCTTCAACATCCGGTGGAACCGTTCCATATGCTCGAGTACCCGCGTTCGGTCCTGGACGTTCTCCCGATAGGTCAAGGTGACGAGATGATCCGCGCCGATCGTGAGGCACTTTCGCCTAATGACTCCCTTCGCCCGGGACCAGGCCCGTTGCTGGTTCCGCTCCGGGTTGGGTGAACCGCCTTTCCGCCCACGCTTGCCGGGTTTGGATTCAGACTTCCCCCAGGACACCTCCACCCATTGCTTGCCGAAGTCGTGAACGGTCGTGACCCACTTAGCTGTATCAGCGTTGGAAGGTGGCGACGAAGGAGGCTGGTGGAGATATGTCCTCCTGACAAGTTTAGCGGCGGCCGGCGGGGCGGCCGCCGTGTGCGGGTGGCTGGCGCCATCCCGCATCCCGCTCGGCGCTCGCAGGACGTATCGTTTTGGTTCACGCGTTCCTGTCTCGCCATCGCCTCGCGCGCTGTCCTCATTCCCGCAAGGATTGTCAGCGTTCGCCCTTGTTTCGTTTGTTGACGGATGATAAGCCTCCGGCATCGACTCCCTCCCACGAGTTTTCAGACGGTCACCAGCTAGTCGGTGCTAGTTGGGGTGCCACATGTGGCACCGCCGTCTGTAAGTTGTTGAAATTGAGTGGGAGGAGATGCTGTAGGTTCTGACGCTAACTCATTGATATCAAAGAAGATAATTTGACCTGAAAAGGCTGGTGTCGACAGTTCGATTCTGTCCCTCGGCACCACACCGCGCGCGGCATGACCCCCCCCGCAGCTAACCCTATCCTAAGCACCGCGCTTCTTGGCGCGACCGAAAAAGTCCGGACGGCATTCAACCATGCAGTGCCGCGCCAGCATTACCACCCGGCAATGGTGATCAGACACCGTAAGCGGTGTCGCTGCGCGACTTTCATTCCCTCGGTAATCTGCTGAAATAATAAGCTGCGACCGCGGCCGATGCCGCTACGTTCAGCGATTCCGCATCCTGGCTGATGGGGATGTGGAACCGGATGGCGGCTGCCCGCAGCGTGTCGCTGGACAATCCCCGGCTTTCGTTCCCCACGGCGATGATGGTTTTCGCCGGAATGCTGGTGATCTCGTCCAGCCGGCGCGCATGCTTGCCTGACGAGTCGGCGGCCAGCAGCGTGCATTGGAACCGGGCCAGATTGCCGGCGTCCTTCACGATGAAGACCGGTAGTTTGAGAAGCGTCCCGGCGGTCGCGCGGACGATTTTCGGATTGAAGACGTCGGCGGAATCGGCCGACAGCCAGAGCCCGTCCAGCCCGAACGCAGCCGCCGTCCGGATGATCGTGCCGACATTCGTCGGATCCTGAAGACATTCGCCGTAGATGCCCAGCATCTGGGGCCGTTTGAAGATGCCGGCCTGCTCCCAGGCCGGTTTCTTGATCACGGCGAGGATGCCCTGGGACGACGTCGCATCCGATAATTTCTCGAACAGCGTATTGCGGCACAGATAGACCCGCTGCGCCTCGAGCGACCGGCGAACCGCCGGCTCGCAGGTGTCGAGGTAGGGTTGCGTGACGACGACGGCCTCGATCGCGGGCGACTTGACGCGCAGCAATTCCCGGATCGGTTTGGCGCCTTCCATGACAAACACCTGGTCGGCGTCACGGACCTGCTTTTCCTTGAGC
>Ga0209108_10002352_pt1 | contig 10849 bp, 8 predicted proteins | sample Rifsed10ft1_FD_184003 | JGI IMG/M metagenome (GOLD analysis project Ga0209108, IMG submission 184003) | Soil microbial communities from Rifle, Colorado, USA - sediment 10ft 1 (version 2) | ecosystem: Environmental > Terrestrial > Deep subsurface > Rock core/Sediment | place: Rifle, Colorado...
CCACAGAATCTCGAATCGGTCATGTGCCGCAACCAGCTTTCCGTCGACTGGCGCGGATACGTGTACGACTGCGACTTCAATCAGATGCTGAACCTGCCGCTCTCCTGGAAAGCCCGTCCGCGCACGCACCTGCGCGACCTGATTGGCGCCGATCTCACGCACAATCCCATCGTGGTGAAAGACCACTGCTACGGCTGCACCGCCGGTCAGGGTTCGAGTTGCGGCGGCGCCCTGGCCTGAAGATCGTGATCCGTGAATCGTGGGTCGTGATCCGGCGTTTTCGCTGACAATAGGGATTCGCGGGTTCTCCGATCCTTGCCGGATCCGGGTCACGCCCTTGACATCCTGCGGAGCGAATCCTGATGGCGTTTGACTCGACAATGGGGATGTACTTCTGGGGCTTTCTCGTGCTCTACGGCACGGTCATGTACGCGATCTCGCCCCAGGCGCGCACCGCATCGAGCTTTTTTGGCGGCACCGACGATGCCGGGCGCCCCGCTACCGAGTGGGCGCTGACGTGCAGCATCTTCATCAGCTGGATCTTCGCCAAGTCGGTCACCAACGCCGCCAATCTGGGCGCGGCGCATGGCGTCGTCGGTGGTCTGGCCTATGCCGCATACTGGCTCTCGATTCCGGTGGCGGGAATCGTCATCTACCGGCTGCGCACACGGCACGGCGCCACGGGGCTCGTGCCGTTCCTGATCTCGAAGTACGGGCGCATCGCCGCACTTGCCTTTACTCTCGCGATTCTGATCCGGCTCTATAACGAGGTGTGGAGCAACACCGCGGTAGTCGGCGCCTACTATGGCAGGCCGGGAGAGTGGACGTTCATCGCGGCCGCGTTGCTGTTCACCGCGGCCACCTTGTTCTACAGCCTCAAAGGCGGCCTGCGCAGTTCCATTCTCACCGACGTGATACAGGCGGGGCTGTTCGTGATCGTCATTGCCATCGTGCTGTTCGTGGTGCTGCCGCACCACGGCGTCGGAACACTGCTTGCCGTGGGAGATTTCCGTCTCAACGCGGGCGCTGACCTGTTGCTGGTCGCGCTCGTGCAGGTGCTCTCCTACCCTTTTCACGACCCGGTGCTGACCGACCGCGGCTTCATCACGCGCGAGAAAACCATGCTGCGGGCGATGGTGGTTGCCGGCATTCTGGGATTCGTCTGCATATTCGCATTCAGCCTCGTAGGGGTGCACGCAAAACTGGAGGGCCTGCCTCTGGGCGACAACATGCCCGGGGCCGTGGCACTCGCCTTCGGGAGCCTGCCGTACATGCTGATGACGGTCGTGATGATCATGGCCGCGGGCTCCACGCTGGATTCGACGTTCGCGTCCGTTGCCAAATCCATCGGCCAGGAGGTCCCGCTCCTCGCCGGGCGTGCGCCCACGACACGGGCGATCACGATCGGCATGTGGACGATGCTCGCATTCGCGGTGCTGGGCAACGTGCCGATGATCGCCGGCACCGACATACTGAAGGCCACCACCGTCAGCGGCACCATGGTCATGGGTCTCGCACCCGTGTTTCTGCTGGCGCCACTGGTGAAGCACTCGCCCTGGAGCTTTCATCTCGCCTTCTGGCCCGGTGTCGTGCTTGGCGTCATGCTGGCGGGGGGCGCGATTCCCCAGTCGTGGGCGATCGGTGGCGGCAAGTACGCGCTGTTGCTCGGCGCCAATGTCTACGGTCTCGGCATCTGCTGCGCAGGATTCCTGATTCCGCTCGCGTGGCAGCGCTTGCGCACGGTCGCACGGCGTGACCCGTGACCGGTGAGCAGTGACCCGGACGAGTCGAATCCCGTGAGTCTGCATTCCCCGGTCACGAGCCACGAGTCACCGCACATGGCCCCGGGCCGCAGTTGTCCGCTGCACTACCGCTACCCAACGGCCGCGCTTGCTCGCGCACCTGATCTGCGCGTCGAAACCCTGTACGTGGTCGGCGGGCTCTATGGCAACCGCCAGGCGCTCGCGACGGCATTGAGTCTTGCCGCTGCAGAGCAGCCGAGGGCGACGCTCGTTTTCAACGGCGACTTCAACTGGTTCAATGTCGATGATGCCGGCTTCGCCGCCGTGAACGGCGAAGTCCTGCGGCATGCCGCAATGCGTGGCAACGTGGAGACCGAACTCGCGAGCGACGATGGGTCGGCGGGCTGTGGCTGCGGCTACCCCGACTGGGTGGACGATGCCGAGGTGGAACGCTCCAACCGGATCATCGGCGAGCTGCGGACCACGGCACGGCGGTTTCCCGCGCTGCGTTCGCAGCTCGCGTCATTGCCCATGCACCTCGTGGCCGATGTCGGGGGCCTGCGCGTGGCTATCGTGCATGGCGATGCCGAATCGCTCGCCGGCTGGAACTTTTCGCAGGAAGCGCTGGCCGGCCCTGATGCCACGGCGCGGCTGTCCGGGTATTTCGACCGCGCAAACGCGCGTGTCTTCGCGTGCAGCCACACCTGTCTGCCGGTCGTCACGGATTGCGAAACGCAGCAGGGTCGATGCGTCCTTGTCAACAACGGTGCGGCAGGCATGCCGAACTTCTCCGGCACGGCATATGGCCTGATTACGCGGATTGCCGCGACGCCATGCAGCTCTGCGCAGGCGCTCTATGGTACCCGCCTCGGTCCGCTGTACATCGATGCGCTGCCGCTCCACTACAGCCAGGCGCTGTGGCTCGACGAATTTCGCGCCGACTGGCCGCCCGGCACCCCGGCGTACGAATCGTACTTTCGCCGGGTCGTGAACGGCCCGGCTTACAGCATAGATCAAGCGCTGCGCTGGCGAGTAAGCTTGCCAGACGTGGCACGGCCAACGGCAGCAAACACCCGGGGAGCGCGAAACGGATGAACAAGAACAAACTGATCTTGCTGGTTGCCGTGGCCGCCGTGGTCACCGCATTTTTTGCTTTCGATCTGGGGCGTTACTTCACGCTCGACTTTTTCAAATCGCAGCAGGCGGCGATCGACGCCTACGTCAGCGCAAGACCAGTGCAATCCGGGCTGCTGTTCTTCCTGATCTACGTGGCGGTCACCGGACTGTCGCTGCCGGGCGCACTCATCATGACGCTCATAGCGGGAGCAATCTTCGGCCTGCTGTGGGGAACGGTGATCGTTTCGTTTGCCTCCAGCATCGGGGCGACCCTCGCCTTTCTCGCTTCGCGCTTCGTGCTGCGCGACTGGGTGCAGGGCAGGTTCGGCGACAAACTCAAGCCGATCAATGCCGGTGTCGAAAAGGAGGGATCGTTCTACCTCTTCGCGCTGCGCCTGGTGCCCGCCTTCCCGTTCTTCGTGATCAATCTCGTGATGGGGCTGACGCCCCTCCGGACGTGGGCGTTCTACTGGGTCAGCCAGCTCGGCATGCTGGCCGGCACCATCGTTTACGTCTACGCCGGCACGCAACTGTCGCAAATCACCTCTCTGCGCGGCGTGCTGTCGCCCGGTCTCCTGCTCGCATTCATCCTGCTCGGCATTTTTCCGCTCGTCGCCAAAAAAGCGGTGGATGCACTCAAGGCCCGCAAAGTCTATGCAAGGTGGGCCGCCCAAAGGCCCAGTTCCTTCGACCGCAATCTCGTCGTCATTGGCGCGGGCTCGGCCGGGCTGGTGTCCGCCTACATCGCGGCAGCGGTCAAGTCCAGCGTTACGCTCATCGAGAAGCACAAGATGGGCGGCGACTGTCTCAATACCGGTTGCGTGCCCTCGAAAGCGCTGATCCGTTCGGCGAAACTGCTCTCGCACATCCGGCGCGCGCGGGAGTTCGGGCTGCGCTCTGCCAGCGCCGATTTCGACTTCGCCGACATCATGGAGCGCGTGCAGCGCGTGGTGAAGACCGTGGAACCGCACGATTCGGTCGAGCGCTATACGAGCCTCGGCGTCGAATGCCTGAGCGGGAGCGCCCGTATGGCCTCGCCGTGGAGCGTCGAGGTCACGCTGGATTCCGGGGAAAAACGCACGCTTACCACCAGGAATATCGTGATCGCCGCGGGCGCACGCCCTTTCATCCCGCCGATACCCGGGCTCAAGGAAGCGAACCCGCTCACTTCCGACACGGTGTGGCAGTTGCGCAAGCTTCCGCGCCGCCTGGTGGTCCTGGGCGGCGGTCCGATCGGGTGCGAGCTCACCCAATGCTTTGCACGTTTCGGCGCGCAGGTCACGCAGGTCGAAATGGCGCCGCGCGTCATGATCCGCGAGGATCCCGAGTTCTCCCAAATGGTCGCGCAGCGGTTCCGCGAGGAAGGCGTCAACGTGCTTCTCGGCCACAAGGCGAAGGAAGTACGAGTTGAAAACGGCGAGAAGGTGCTGATCGCGGAGGCGGAGACGGGTGAGGTGCGCATCCCGTGCGACGAGATACTGTGCGCCGTGGGCCGCATTGCCAACACCCAGGGCTACGGCCTCGAAGAACTGGGTATCCCCAGCACGCGCACCCGCACCGTCGAGGTCAACGAATACCTGCAGACGATCTATCCGAACATCTACGCGTGCGGGGACGTAGCGGGTCCCTACCAGTTCACGCATACGGCTGCGCACACGGCTTGGTATTGCGCTGTGAACGCCCACTTCGGCAGCCTCAGGAAGTTCAAGGTCGATTACTCGGTCGTGCCGTGGACCACGTTCACGGAACCCGAGATCGCGCGCGTCGGGCTCAACGAACAAGAAGCGAGGGAGAAGGGAATCGAGCACGAGGTCCACGTCTACGGAATTGACGATCTCGACCGCGCGATCGCCGACGGCGAGGCGCACGGCATGGTCAAGGTGCTGACGGTCCCGGGGGACCGCAAAGGCAGGATCCTGGGTGTGACCATCGCCGGCGAGCATGCGGGCGACCTGCTTGCCGAGTTCGTGGCGGCAATGCGCCATGGTCTCGGCCTGAACCAGATCCTCGGCACGATCCATACCTATCCGACGCTCGCCGAGGCCAACAAGTATGCCGCCGGCGTCTGGAAGCGCGCGCAGGTGACCCGCGGGCAGATCGAATTTCTTGCCGCATTCCACGCCTGGCGGCGTGGCGCGGGTGGATTTGCCGCAGTGCTGTCGCGACTGCCCGCCCTCGTCACCGACAAGCGGCGCGCCTACGCCCCGTCTGCGCCGCACGCTGACAATGCGGCATCCGCGTAGCGGTCACTTGCCGGACTGGCTGGAGCGCAGATGAAACATTTGCTATCGGCGTCGCTCGCGGTCGCGCTGACGCTTGGCTCGATGCTGGCGTTCAGTCGCGCGAGCAATTCTTTGCCCGTTACGCGGATGTCCTCGCCGACAACCCGGCGCAGCAGAAAATCATCCGCGACCAGAAAGCGGAAATCCGCCACCTGGACTATGATTGGGGCCTCAACGATGCCAGGAAATAGCTCGTGATGGGCGATGGGTAATGAGCAATGGGATCACCCCTTTCCGCTTGGCTACCCATTACCCATCGCAACTCACTCATCACCAGTTCTCGTGTCGCTCTCGATCATTGTCCCCTGTCTTAACGAGGCCGAGACCATCGCCGGCACCCTCGAGGCGCTGAAGCCGTTACGGGCGCGTGGCGCGGAGGTCATCGCGGTGGACGGCGGGAGCAGCGACGATACCGTTGCCGGCGTACGGCCGTGGATTGATCGCGTTCTCATCACCGGGCGCGGGCGGGCGCTCCAGATGAACGCGGGTGCCGCGGCGGCGCGCGGCGATATCCTGCTCTTTCTGCACGCCGACTGCGTGCTCCCCGAGTCCGCGGATCATCTCATCGTCGACGGTCTCAACCGCGAGCGCAAGAGCTGGGGGCGCTTTGATGTCGCCATTACCGGCCGCCATCCGTTGCTTCGTATCGTTGCATGCCTCATGAACGCCCGCTCGCGCTTCAGCGGGATCGCCACCGGCGACCAGGGCATTTTTGTCACTCGCACGCTGTTCGAGGCTGCGGGGCACTTTCCTGAGATCGCACTCATGGAAGATATTGCCCTGTCGAAGCGCCTCAAGCGCTTCAGCGCACCGCTCTGCCTGCGGCACTGCATCCGCGCCTCGGGCCGGCGCTGGGAACGGCATGGTGTGCTGCGCACGGTCATTCTCATGTGGCGTCTGCGCTTTGCCTACTGGCGGGGCGCGGACCCCGACAAGCTCGTGCTTCGCTACCTCGCACATGGGGAGTGACTGCCACGTACTGGTTTTTGCCAAGGCGCCGCAGCCCGGCACCGTAAAAACCCGACTGATCCCGCTGCTGGGCCCCGAGCGCGCTGCGTGCCTGCACCGCAAGCTGGTCGAACATGCGCTCGGCGCGGCGGTTGCGGCGGCGAGCGGGCCTGTCGAGCTCTGGTGCGCCCCGGATTGCAGCGACGCCTTTCTGCGCGAATGCGCGGAGACTTTCGGGGCAAGTCTCCACACTCAGCCCGACGGCGACCTTGGCACGCGCATGGGGCATGCGCTCGGGCGCGCGCTGCAAGTCTCCCGGAGCGGGGTGCTGATCGGCACCGACTGCGCCGTGCTCGGGCCGGAGCATATTCGTGAGGCCGCGGGCGCGCTCGCGGCGGGTGACGAAGCGGTATTCTGCCCAGCGGAGGACGGAGGGTACGCGTTGATCGGGCTTACACGGTGCAATGCGAGATTGTTCGAAGGCATACGCTGGGGCGAATCGAGCGTGATGGACAGCACTCGGCGGCGCCTGCGCGAACTCGACTGGCGCTGGCGCGAGCTGGAAACGCTGTGGGATGTCGACCGTCCGGAGGATTACCAGCGTTTGCTCTCAGCGCGCCTGTTGGACGGGCGTGTAACCTGACGAGGCATATCAAGTGCGCCGGACTGTCCACGGATATGGCATACGGTGCGTTATCCAGTCAGAGAATGTTCGGAACGCCATCCGGTTGTTGTTGGCCGGACGATAGGTTGCAGTAAGGAACCTCCGCCGCCAGCCGCAGTCCGATTCGCTACCCTTACAGAATTTACGAGCAGGTCGGCGGCGGTTTATTGCGAAATTTTCCTTCATAAACTGGCAGTTACTGGCTGATCCTGGCATCCATGGCCCAACCCGGGAAAACGCTGTTGCCTTTTCAAGGCACTTGGGAAAGAATGGCGCCTCTTTTTGCCGGGCGATACAGGAAATGAACCGGGTACGACACCGTCGAAGGCCGGTAATCTTTTAGCGCGAATACTGCATGTCAGACCTTTCCACCGTCGCTGTTTTCAACCGCACCACCCCGCAACTCCCGATTCACTGGTACTTCGATCCCGCGGTCTACGACCTCGAAAGGCGTCTGCTCTTCGACGAGGGTCCGGGATATGTGGGCCACGAGCTCATGGTACCCAACGTGGGCGACTATCACAGTCTCGAGTGGTTGGGCCACGCCAAGGCGCTCGTACGCAACGAACATGGAATCGAGCTGCTGTCGAACATCTGCCGCCACCGGCAGGCCATCATGTTGAAGGGCCGCGGCGCGGTGAAGAGTATCGTGTGTCCGCTGCACCGCTGGACTTATGGGCTCGACGGCAAGCTGCTGGGCGCACCTCACTTTGGCGCGAATCCCTGCCTCGATCTCGGCCGCTCTCCGCTGTTCCGGTGGAACGGCATGCTCTTTACAGGCAAGCGCGACGTGGCGCGCGACATGTCGAAGCTCGGGGTCATGCGGCACCTGGACTTTTCCGGTTACCTGCTGAGCCGTGTCGAGATCGACGAATACCAGTGCAATTGGAAGACGTTCATCGAGGTTTACCTCGAGGATTACCACGTTGAACCATTCCACCCCGGGCTCGGGCATTTTGTGAACGTGGCCGATTTGAAATGGGAGTTCGGGGACTGGTACAGTGTGCAGACCTGCGGCGTGAATTCCGGGCTCGCCAGGCCCGGCAGCGAGGTCTACCGCCGCTGGCACGAGCAGGTACTGCGCTACGGCGAAGGCAGACAACCGGCGCACGGCGCCATCTGGCTCACCTATTTCCCCAATATCATGGTCGAGTGGTACCCTCATGTGCTGGTGGTAAGCACCATCGTGCCGCGGGGGCCCGAAGCGTGCAGCAACGTGATCGAGTTCTATTACCCCGAGGATGTTGCTCTTTTCGAGCCCGAGTTCGTGGAGGCCGAGCAGGCAGCCTATCGCGAGACCGCGGTCGAAGACGCGGAAATCTGCGCGCGCATGACCGAGGGGCGGCGCGCATTGTTTCAGCAGGGGATCAACGAAACCGGCCCGTACCAGTCACCGCTGGAAGATGGGGCGCGCCATTTCCATGAGTTCGTTCGGTGCCAAATCGAACCACACCTCGCCTGATGCGCGGTCACCCACGCTCCCACCAGCCCAAATCGGAGATCATAGAAAAACCCGTGCATTTTCAATAGTATGTAAACACCGCCGGGGCAGCAAGTGCTGCCCTTTTTCGTTTCCGGGCTTTGCAGACAAGCTCACTTGCATTACCTTAGCAGCCTGTCGAGGTTGATATTCCGACAGGCTGCTTACGGCAAAACTTTCCGATGAACTTCACGACGCTGATAAGCGCCGCCGATCTTGCCGCGCATCTGGGCGATCCGGCCTGGGTCGTCTGTGACTGCCGCCACGACCTGCTGAACTATGAGGCCGGGCGCCGGGCCTACGCGCGGGCGCACATTCCAGGCGCGCGGTTCCTGCATCTCGACGAGGACCTCTCCGGTCCCAGGAATGGCAGGAATGGACGTCATCCCCTCCCGCATCCCATCACATTCACGCTGCGGCTGGGCGCGCTCGGCATCGACAACCGCAGGCAGGTCGTCGCCTACGACGCCAGTGCCGGCTGCTACGCAGCGCGCCTGTGGTGGATGTTGCGGTGGGTGGGCCACATTCGGGTCGCGGTTCTCGACGGCGGCTGGGACGCCTGGGAGCAGGCCGCACATCCGGTAACCGCCGATGCGCCGGTGATCGCGAGCACAACCTTCAATCCGGACCTGCAGCCGCACAACAGCGTGGATGCCGCGTTCATCTTTTCGCACCTTGGACGGCAGGATATCGGCATACTGGATGCGCGCAGCACGGACCGGTTCCGCGGCGAGAACGAAACGCTCGACCCCGTGGGTGGGCACATCCCCGGCGCAGTCAACCGCTTTTTCAGACACAACCTGGATGAGTCGGGCCGCTTCAAGCCGGCGGCAGTACTCGAACGGGAGTTTGGCAATCTTCTGGGCAACCGCCCACCCGACACCGTGGTGCACCAATGCGGTTCGGGCGTGACGGCTTGCCACAACCTGCTCGCCATGGAGTTCGCCGGACTCAGTGGCTCGCGGCTCTACCCCGGGTCGTGGAGCGAGTGGTGCTCCGACAGCAGACGTCCGGTGTGCGTCGGCACTGCGTGAACGCGCTTCTTGCCGATCTCGTCCTGATCGTTCATTTTGCCTTCGTGCTGTTCGTGGTAGGCGGCCTCGCGCTCATCTTGATCGGCGCGGCGGCGGGCTGGCAATGGGTGCGCAATTTCTGGTTCAGGATCGCCCATCTGGCGGCGATCGCTTTCGTTGCTGCGGAGTCGCTGGTGGGGGTCTGGTGCCCGCTCACCGTGTGGGAGGATGCCCTGCGCGGAACCGGCAGCGACATGAGCTTCATCGCCCGCTGGGTGCGCGCGATGCTTTTCTGGAACCTTCCCGAATGGGTGTTTACCGTTGCTTACTGCGCGTTTGCGCTCGCGACAGTAGCCACCTGGTGGTGGATGCGCCCTGAACGGGCGCATAAGCAACAAGGGGCGCCGCAGCGCCCCTTGTCATCCGCCAGCGACAGCAGCTAACCGAGCGTGTCGGCCCAGATGTTCCTCGCCCAGCCCCAGGCGTAGGTGCCTTCTTGCTCGCTCGCCTTCGGGGAGACTCCGCCCGCGCCCTTGACCGGTACCAGCGTCTTCTGCGCAGGGTTGTACTTATGGATCGAGGTGACGTGCATCGCGCTGCGGCCGTCGACCATGCTGTAGCAGGCGTTCATGATGGCCGGGTTGCGGAAAACGGGCGCCCCCTTTAGCAGCGCGACGACCGCCCCCGCGCAGATCTTGCCGTGCTGGTTGGCCATGCTGCCTGACTTCGGCATGCCGGGAGCCGACAGCGTGGCATCGCCGAGCACGTGGATGCCCTTGACGGCAGTTGACTCGCAGGTGAGCCAGTCGATCCCGCACCAGCGCTCGTTTGCGGTGATGAGGCCCGTGCTGCGCGCGATGTCCCCCGCCCGGTGCGGCGGGACAACGTTAAGCACGTCGCCGCGCACCTTGTCGCCCAGCAGGATGGCGGTCAGGCTTCGCGCATCGACATCCTGCAGCTCACTGTTGGGCCGATAGTCGATCATGCCCTTGTAGGGGCCGTTCCAGGACTGCAGGAACAGGCCCTTCTTCGACGTGATGTCCTCATTCGAATCAAGGACGATGATCTTCGAGCGCGGCTTCACGCGCTTGAAGTAGTCGGCGACCTGGCACACCCGCTCGTACGGCCCCGGCGGGCAGCGATAAGGCGCCATCGGAATATGAAACACAAACACACCACCGTCGCGCATCGCTTCGAGCTGCTTCCTCAACGCGACTGTCTGCGGTCCGGCCTTCCAGGCGTGAAGCACTCGGTTCTGCGCTTCAGCGCTCTTCAAACCCGGGATCGCGTCCGGAATGAAGTCTATCCCGGGTGCGACGACCAGACGGTCGTATTGCAACACGCTGCCACTAGCGAGGCGTACCTGCCGCGCGCCCGCATCCACCGCCACTGCATCGTCGCGCAGCACGCGCACGCCGTGTTTCCTCAATCCGTCGTAACCGATGGTGAGATCCTCGATGCGGGCGTTGCCGCCGAGAACGAGATTGCTCATGGGGCACGAGACGAACGTTGTATTCCTCTCGACCAGCGTCACGGCGATCTCGGGCGTCCACAGGCGAATGTATCGCGCCACAGTCGCGCCCGAGAATCCGCCGCCGACCACG
>Ga0209108_10002355_pt1 | contig 10835 bp, 11 predicted proteins | sample Rifsed10ft1_FD_184003 | JGI IMG/M metagenome (GOLD analysis project Ga0209108, IMG submission 184003) | Soil microbial communities from Rifle, Colorado, USA - sediment 10ft 1 (version 2) | ecosystem: Environmental > Terrestrial > Deep subsurface > Rock core/Sediment | place: Rifle, Colorado...
CTCTCCTGCGGTGAAGAGCCGGAAGAGCAGACGGTCGCCCCAGCGCGCCAACGCCGCGCGCAACCGGTCCACCTCCACGATGTCCACGCCGATGCCGACGATCTCCGTTAGGGTGCCTCCGCTTCCTCGGCGAGCATGATGGGGATGCCGTCCCGGATGGGGTAGCGCCGGCCGCAGCGCGTGCAGACGATGCGGTCGCCGCGCAGCTGCACCGGGGATTTGTCCACCGGACAGGCCAGGATGCGCAGCAGTTCGTCGTCGATCCCGCCGACCGCCTCGCTCATTCCACCGTCACGCTCTTGGCCAGGTTGCGCGGCTGATCGATGTCGTGCCCGCGCTCCCGCGCCACGTGGTAGGCGAAGAGCTGCAGCGGCACGATCGCTACGACGGGCGCCAGCAGGTCGTGCACCCGCGGGATGCGGATGACCTGATCGACGTGGCGGCTGATCGACCGGTCGTCCTCGTACGCCACCGCGACCACCTCGGCGCCGCGCGCCTTCACCTCCTGGATATTCGACACCGTCTTCTCGTACACATGGCCCTGCGTGACCAGGGCGAAGACCGGGACCCCGGGAGTGACCAGGGCCAGCGTGCCGTGCTTCAATTCGCCCGCGGCCAGGGCCTCCGAGTGCACATAGGAGATCTCTTTGAGCTTGAGCGATCCTTCCATGGCCACGGGGTAGTCCAGCCCGCGCCCGATGAAGAAGAGGTGCTCCACGTCGCGGTAGCGGCGGGCCAGCGCGGCGACGCTCTCCTCCAGCGCCAGCGCCGCCTGCACCTTGCCCGGCAGGGCGCGCAGCCCGTGGATCAGGTCGGTGAGCAATTCCGGCGCGGCGGTGCCCCGCCGCTGCCCCAGGTCAATCGCCAGCATGATCTGCGCCGCCAGCATCGTCAGGTAGGCCTTGCTGCTGGCCACGGCAATCTCCGGACCGGCGCGGATGTAGAGCAGGTCGTCCGCTTCGCGGGCCAGCGTGCTGCCGACGACGTTGGTGATTGCCAGCAGCCGGGAACCGCGGCGCCGGGCCTCACGGGCCGCCGCCAGCGTGTCCGCGGTTTCGCCCGACTGGCTGATGGCGATCGCCCAGGTCGTCCCCGCCACCAGCGGGTCCCGGTAGCGGAACTCGCTGGCCAGGTCCACCTCCGCGGGGATGCGCGCCAGGTGCTCGATCAGCCAGCGCCCCACCAGCGCGGCGTGGTAGGCCGTGCCGCAGGCGGTCATCCAGACCTTGTCCAGGGCTGTGACGAATTCCGCAGGCGCCTGGACCCCTTCGAGTTCCACCCGCCCCTCCACGTCCAGCCGCCCCATGATCGTGTCGCTGAGGGCCCGGGGCTGCTCGTGGATCTCCTTGAGCATGAAATGGGGGTAGCCGCCCTTCTCCGCCATCTCCGCGTCCCAGGTGATGTGCTGCACCGGGCGGTGGCGCGGCGTCCCCGACAGGTCGGTGATGGTGACGCGCTCCGGGGTGAGGATGGCCATCTCCCCGTCCTCGATGATCATGACTTCGCGGGTGTAGGGCAGCAGCGCCGGCACGTCGGAGGCAAGCAGCGTCTCGCCGCGGCCCCGGCCGACGATCAGCGGGCTGATCTGCCGCACGGCCACGATGCGGTCGGGATGCTCGCGCGCCAGCACCACGATGGCGTAGGCCCCCGTGGTCTGAGCGATGGCCTGCCGCACCGCGGTCTCCATCCTCTCGGGTGTCTCCGGCAGCCGGGCATAGGCCTCTTCGATGAGGTGGGCGATGACTTCGGTGTCCGTGTCGGAGCGGAAGTGGTGCCCGTGGTCCTGCAGCCGCTCCCGCAGGGGGAGGAAGTTCTCGATGATCCCGTTGTGGATGACGACGATGTCGCCGGTGCAGTCGGTGTGCGGGTGGGCGTTCTCGTCGGTGGGGACGCCGTGCGTCGCCCACCGGGTGTGCCCGATCCCCACCTGCCCGTGCACCGGGGCGCGCTGGGTGAGTTCCGCCAGCCGGGCCAACTTCCCGGCGGCCTTGCGCACCACGATCTGCCCGTCCTCCAGCACCGCCACGCCCGCGGAGTCGTAGCCGCGGTACTCCAGGCGGCGCAGCCCGTCCAGCAGGATCGGGAGCGCGTCACGATAACCGACATAGCCGATAATGCCACACATAGAGGGACCTCCGCGTCGCGGATGTCAACAAAGACATACCCAAATTGGTCGCCGTGGCGTCCCAGGGGGCGGTTGGGCCGGCGTTGCCGCCGGAGTTTGTCGCCTCCCCTTTCCTCCGGTCTCCGTGGCGTTATGGAGTGGAGGCCGTGCAGGCCCGGACCAGGCCTAGGGTCACCCGCCGAACAGTTCGAGGTCCCCTCCCTCGTCAACCGGACGCTGGTCGCGTCCGGTTCAGGCGCTGCGGCACGATTCCCATCACTCGGTGGCGGCTCTCACCTCCTTCTCGCTTATATCTTCCGCCGGATGCTCACTTCGATTCTCATTTCGCCGTCCACCCGGTTCTGTTCCTGGCGTCTCGCCGCGCCGCGCCTGGCCGCCTCGTCCGCCGCGAAACCGTTCCCGCAGCGCGATGAGAAAGAGCGGCGGGATGGTCTTAACCACACTCCACCGCCACGGCTCGCGGACCATCCGGTAGAGCCACTCCAGGCCCGCGGCCTGCACCCAGCGCGGCGCGCGGCCCGTCCGCCCGGCAAGCACGTCGAGCGTCCCGCCGACCCCCATCGTCACCGGCACGGACAACGACGCCCCGTATCGCCGCATCCAGTCCTCCTGGCGGGGCGCACCAAAGGCGACCAGCAGGATATCCGGAGCGGCCCGGCGGATGCGCGCGAGCAGCGCCGGTTCGTCCTCCGGCGGGAAGAACCCGTGCGCGGTGCCGGCCACTTCGAGGCCGGGGCAGCGCTGCCGTAATTGGGCCGCCGCGGCGTCGGCCACGCCGGGTGCCGCGCCCAGCAGGAAGACCCGGCCGCGGCGCGGCGCGACCGCGGCGCAGAGCGTCTCGGTCAAATCTACGCCGGCCACGCGCCGGCGCACGGGCACTCCCAGGATGCGCGCCGCCAGCAGTACGCCGATCCCGTCGGGGATCACCAGCGTGGCGACGCGCACGGCGTCCCGCACCTGGGGGTCGCGCAGCACGCGCATCAGCAGCGCACCGTTGAGCGAGACCACGGTGGTCGGCCGCCGGCGCGCGATCGCCTCCGCCAGGTGCGCCACCGCCTCCGCCAGGGTGAGCGGGTGCACTGGTACCCCCAGCAGGTCTACGGGCGCGATCGGTGGGGCGAGCGCGGACATCTTCGCCAGCTTACCCGGCCCGGCTCTCCCCGGCAACCGGACCCCCATGGCGCCGGGCGATGACCTCCGCCACCGTCCGGGCGACGCCGTCCGCCTCCTCCGCCTCCTCGGCCTCCACCATCACCCGCACCAGCGGTTCGGTGCCGCTGGCGCGCACCAGGATGCGGCCCCGCCGGCGCAGCCGCTCCTCCGCGGCATTGATGGCGGCCTGCACCTCCGCGTCCTCTTCCCACGCCCCCCGGTCGGCGACGCGCACGTTGCGCAGGACCTGCGGGAAGCGGTGAAATCCGGCGCCCAACTGCGAGAGCGGCTGCCCGGTCTCGCGCATGATATGCGCCAGGTGCAGCGCGGTCACCAGACCGTCGCCGGTCGTCGCCTTGTCCAGGAAGATAAGGTGGCCACTCTGTTCGCCGCCGAGCGTGGCGCCGAGCTGCTGCATCCGTTCGAGGACGTAGCGGTCGCCGACCCGCGTCCGCTCCAGCCGGATCCCCGCGTCGGCCAGCACCCGCTCCAGGCCCATGTTGCTCATCACCGTGGCCACCACCACGCCGCCCGGCAGCGCGCTGCGCGCCGCCAGGTAGCGGGCGCAGATCGCCATGATGACATCGCCGTCCACGATCCCCCCGCGTTCGTCCACGGCGATCACCCGGTCGGCGTCGCCATCGTGGGCGAACCCGACCTGCGCGCCGGCGGCGACCACGGCCTGCTGCAGCTGAGCCGGGTGCGTGGAACCGCAGCCGACGTTAATGCGCGCGCCGTCAGCCTCGGCGTGCAGCGCGATGACTTCGGCGCCCCGGGCCTGCCACAGTCGCGGCGCGATCCGGTAGGCCGCCCCAAAGGCGCAGTCCACGACGACGCGCAGGCGGGGCTGCGGGCGCAGGCTCAGGCCGAGGAGGTAGTCCAGGTAGAGGTCCTCCGCCTGCGGCAGGTCGCGAACGCCGCCCACCTCCGCGCCGGCAGGGTGCGGGCCGTTCGTCCCGAGGGCGGCCTCGATGCGGTCCTCCACATCATCCGGAAACTTGAAGCCGTCCGGGCCGAAGAGCTTCACGCCGTTATCTTCGATGGGGTTGTGCGACGCGGACAGGACGATGCCGCCGGGCCGTCCCAGGCGGCGCGTCAGGAAAGCCAGCGCGGGCGTGGGGAGGATGCCGACGCGTTCGACGTGGCCGCCGCCGGCGCAGATCCCCGCCGCGATCGCCGCCTCCAGCATCGGACCGGAGAGGCGGGTGTCGCGGCCGATCAAGTAAACCCCGTCGCCGCCCAGCGTGGCGACCAGCGCCCGGCCGACCTGCAGCAACAGTTCGGGGGTCAGGTCGCGGTTGGCAACGCCGCGGATGCCGTCCGTGCCGAAGAGCCGCGCGGCGCGGCCGCCTTCCGTCACGGGTAGAGGCGGCGCACCGTCACCACGATCTCCCGCGGCCGCAGCGCCACCAGGCGTACCCCCGACGGCACCAGCACCTGCGGGCGAATCCGGTAGGTCCCCGGCGCCAGCGCGGCCCCGTCCACCACCGCCCGCAGATCAGCGGGGCGGAGCGCTCCGGTCAGCGCGGCCGGCCCCTCGACCTCCACGGTGACCACCGCGGGCGTAGCCTCCGCCCGCAGGCCGTCGGGCAGGCGCTGCAGTTCCACGGGCGTCTCCCGGATGAAGCGCAGGGTGGCCGGTCCGATGCGCACGTTCACCGTCACGGCGCCGATGGATCGCACGCCGGGGGGCAGGCGGAGTTCCACGGTGCGGGTGATGTCCGCCCGCGCGTCGCTGATGTTTACCTCCGCGGTGGAAACCGTGTCGATCTTCTCCAGGACCTCCATCGGCCCGGCCAGGGTCACCAGAGGCGGCCGCACCTCCACGCCGCGCACGGCGAATCCCTCCGCCGGCGCACCCACCAGCGTCGGCACGACCGGCACGGTGAGTAGGGCCGCTCCCGGCCGCCCGGGGAAAATGACCTGCCGCGTGCCTTCCTTGACGGAGAACCACAATCCCGCGGCGATGGCCAGGGAGAGCAGGAAGAGCAGCCAGCGCTCGCCGACGATGGTGCTCAACCGACCGCGCATGCTAGCGTCCTTCGGCCGCACGCCGCCACGGCCACCAGTGGGGCGACCGCACCGGATGCGGGCCGAAGAGGCCGAGCAGGTAGACCTTGAGTTCCTCCTCCGAGAGCCCTCGCCGCAATTCGCCCTCCCGGGCCACGGAGATCACGCCCGTCTCCGCGGAGACGATCACGGCCACGGCGTCGGTCTGCTCGGCGATGCCGACGGCGGCGCGGTGCCGGGTCCCCAGGGTCTTGCTCAGGGTGGGGTTCTCGGACAGCGGCAGCAGACACGCCGCGGCCAGGACCCGGTTGCCGCGGAGGATCACGGCGCCGTCGTGCAGCGGCGTGTTCGGGTAGAAGATGGTCAGCAACAGGGGGACGGTGACGGTGGCGTCGACGCGGATGCCGGTCTCGACGACGTCGGTCAATCCCGTGTTGCGCTCCAGGACGACGAGCGCGCCCGTCTTGCGGATCGAGAGGACGCGCGCCGCCCGGGCCACGTCGCTGACCAGCCGGATGGCCTCCGCCCGCCCCAGCGGCGGGCCGAAGGCAGTGCTCAGCACCCCGCCGCGGCCCAATTGCTCCAGCATGCGCCGCAGCTCCGGCTGGAAGAGGATGAGAAAGGCGATGGGGATGACGATCCCGACGTAGGAAAGGAGCCAGTTGACCGTGACCAGGCCGAGCAGCCGGCTCAGCGCGTAGAGGACGAAGAGGACGACCAGCCCCATCACCAGCTGCACCGCCCGCGTACCCCGGATGAGGAGCAGCAGTTGATAGATGAGGACGGTGACGAGCAGGATGTCGAGCAGGTCGCGCGGCGTGGGCATCGGTCGCCTTTCGTCCCCTCTACAGTATCATCGCCAGCAGCGCCTTCTGTGCATGCAGGCGGTTTTCCGCCTGGTCGAAGACGATGGCCTGCGGCCCGTCCAGCACCTCGTCCGCGATCTCCTCCCCGCGGTGCGCCGGCAGGCAGTGCAGCACCACCGCCTCGGGGCGGGCCTGCCGCAGCAGGGCCGCGTTCACCTGATAGGGCCGGAAGAGTCTCACCCGCTGCGCGTGCTCCTGCTCCTGCCCCATGCTCGCCCAGACGTCGGTGTAGATGACGTCCGCGCCGCGCACCGCCTCCGCGGGATCTATGGTCTGCACGATGGTGGCGCCGTTGGTTTGGGCCTGCCGCTCCGCGTTCTGCACGATCTCCGGCTCAGGGGCGTGCCCCGGCGGGGTGGCGACCCGCAGGTTCAGGCCCACTTTGGCCGCCCCCAGCAGCAGGGAGTGGCAGACGTTGTTGCCGTCCCCGACCCAGGCCAGGGTGATGCCGCGGAACCCTCCAAAGCGCTCGTACACCGTGAGGAGGTCGGCCAGCGTCTGACAGGGGTGCTCCCAGTCGGAGAGCCCGTTGATCACCGGGATGCGGGCGTGCTCCGCCAGCTGCACCACGGTGCTGTGGGCAAAGGTGCGGGCCACGATGGCGTCCACCCAGCGCTCCAGGTTGCGCGCCGCGTCGGGGATCGTCTCCCGCGTCCCCAGCTGCGCGTCCTGTGGGGCCAGGTAGATGGACGTGCCGCCGAGCTGGTACATCGCCACCTCGAATGTGACGCGCGTGCGCAGCGACGGCTTTTCGAAGATCATGGCCAGCGTCCGGCCGCTCAGAGGCTGCGGCCGGTCGGCCCGCTCCCCGCGCCGCTTCAGGTCGCGCGCGAAATCCAGGACGGCCCACAGTTCCTCCGCGGTCAGGTCGTCCATGGACACCAGGTCGCGCCCCCGCAGGTCCATCATCGCGAGCGCCTCCCCCCGACCACCGGCGTCCGGGCGAGCCACTCCCGCACCAGGTCCGCCAGCGTGGGTGCGGTCCGTTCCTCCAGTTCGTAGGTCACGTGCACGATGGGCTTGTCCAGCCGCAGCACCCGGCGCAGGTCCACCGGCGTGCCGCTGACCACGACCTCCGCCTCCGCGCGACGCAGCGTCTCCTCCAGTTCGGCGACCTGCTCTCGCCCGTAGCCCATCGCCGGCACGACCCGGTCGAGGTGCGGATAGGTCCGGTAGACCTCCTGGATCGAGCCCACGGCGTAGGGGCGCGGGTCGATCACCTCCGCCCCGTACCGCCGCGCCACCAGCAGGCCCGCGCCGAAGGGCATCTCCCCGTGCGTCACGGTCGGCCCGTCTTCGACGACGACCGCGCTGCGGCCGGTGAGCGCTTCCGGGTGTTCCACGGTCATCGGCGAGGCCGCCTCGACGATGGTCGCCCGCGGGTTCAGCGCGGCAACGTTCCGCCGCACCGCCTGCACATTCTCCGGTGGCGCAGTGTCGACCTTGTTGATCACGACGACGTCGGCCATGCGCAGGTTCGTTTCCCCGGGGTGATAGTGCAGTTCGTGCCCCGCCCGGTGCGGGTCGGCGATGACGATGTAGAGGTCGGGGCGGATGAAGGGAAAGTCATTGTTGCCGCCATCCCAGAGGATGACTTCGGCCTCCGCCTCCGCCCGGCGCAGCACGTCCGCGTAGTCCACGCCGGCGTAGACCACGGTGCCGGCGGCCAGGTGCGGCTCGTACTCCTCCCGCTCCTCGATCGTCACCTCCGCCCGGTCCAGGTCCTTGGCGGTGGCGAAGCGCTGCGCCCGCTGTCGGAGGAAGTCGCCGTAGGCCATGGGGTGGCGGATGACCACGACTCGCCGACCCAGCCCGCGGAGCGCCGCCGCCACCCGGCGCGTGGTCTGGCTCTTCCCGCTGCCGGTGCGCACCGCGCCGATGGCGATCACCGGCACCGCCGCGCGGAGCATCGTCTCCGCGGGTCCGAGCAGCCGGAACCCGGCCCCCGCGGCCAGGGCCTGCGAGGCCAGGTGCATGACGTGCTCGTGGGAAACGTCGCTGTAGGCGAAGACCACCTGGTCCACCCGCTCACGGCGGATCAGGTCGGTGAGTTCCTCTTCGGCCACGATGGGAATCCCCGCAGGATAGCGGGGTCCGGCCAGGGTCGGCGGATAGACCCGCCCTTCGATTGAGGGGACCTGGGTGGCGGTGAAGGCCACCACGGTGTACTCGGGGCGCTCGCGGAAGTAGACGTTGAAATTGTGGAAGTCCCGTCCGCCCGCCCCGAGAATAACCACCCGCACCGTCACGACCCGTCCTCCCCTGCCGGCCCGCCGTGCCCCGCCGGTCCGCCAGCCTCCGCCTCACCCACAATAAAAGGAGGGTGGACCGAGGTCCACCCTCCCGCGGGGGAGACCCCGCTAACTCTACCGCTTGCTGTACTGGAATCCCTTGCGGGCCCGCTTGCGCCCGTACTTCTTCCGTTCCTTCATCCGCGGATCGCGGGTGAGCAGACCCTCTTTCCGCAGCGCGCCACGCAGCCCTTCGTCCACCAGCAGCAGCGCCCGCGCTAGAGCGTGGCGCACGGCCCCCGCCTGGCCGCGCACGCCGCCCCCGTCCACGTGGGCCACGACGTCGAAGCGCCCTTCCGCCCCGGCGACGGCCAGCGGCCGGCGCACCGCCTGCTGCAGGGCGGCCGTGGAGAAGTACGTCTCTACCTCCCGCTCGTTCACCACGATGCGCCCGCTCCCCGGACGCAGCCAGACCCGGGCGCGGGCCTCCTTGCGGCTCCCCGCGGCGTGGGCGACTGGTTGGACAGCCATGGCCATTGGCGAATATCCCCTCTCTACTTTGCCAACCGCCTAAGCGCGCGCTTGGCCTCAGCCTTCTCCCTTTCTGCTTGGAAGGGATCAAACACTTTTGGCCGCTGCGCCGCGTGCGGGTGCGTCGGCCCCGCGTACACCTTGAGCTTGCGCAGCAGCTGGCGGGCCAGCGCGTTCTTCGGCAGCATCCCCCGGACCGCTTCCTGAATCGCCCGGTCGGGGTGGCTCTGCAGCAATCGCTCGTAGGTCATGGTGCGCAGCCCGCCGGGATACCCGGAGTGGCGGTAGATGCGCTTCTGCTGCAGCTTCTTTCCGGTCAGCCGCACCTTCGCCGCGTTGACCACGACGACGAAATCGCCGCGGTCCTCGTGCGGGGCGAAGGTGGGTTTATCCTTGCCCCGCAGGATCGTGGCGATCTGCGTGGCCAGCCGGCCGAGGATCTTCCCCTCGGCGTCGATCAGCCGCCAGCGGCGGCTCTGTTCCGTCGCGGAGACGGTGGGCATGAGAGCGTGCTCGCTTCCGTGTGTCGGGATGGGCAGACCGACCGTCATTGTACGGGGTACCCGCGGGCGCGTCAAGAAAACGGAGCGGAAGCGGAAGGAGCGGCAGGTGACAGAATCGCTCACCCTAGGACAGAAACGGTGCTGATTCTCGTAGGTGACCAGAAAGCAGGCTTAGTCCCTCGGCACCAGCGTGAATCCTGCGGTCTGGAAGTGCCGGTCGAAGGCGAGCGCCTCGCGGAGGCCGCGATCCCGCATGACCACGAACGAGACGGCATCGGCAAGCGAGAACTTCTGGTCGCCGTACGCCGCGAGCACGCTGCGCGCGCGGTCAATGAGGGCGCGGTCATCATAGACAACCTCAACCCGCGGGGAGGCCAGCAGCCGGTCGAGCCAGTACAGGACCCGATCGGTGGGCAGCGCGCGACGCAGCAGCGCATAGCTCTCCGCCAGGACCAGGCTGGTGGTCATGAGCCCGGCGTAGTGGGCAAAAGCCTGCCGGTAGAATCTGGCTGCCTGGTCGTGAAACTGGTCCGACTGATCAGCAACCGCCACCCACCCGCTTGTGTCCACAAAGAGGGCCCTCATCCGGCCGTCGGCCGGTGGTGGTCCCGGTAGGCCTCGGCCAGATAGTCGTCATGGCGGGTTGCCAGGTCCGCCGTACCGCTCCGGCCGATGGCGATGACGTCCATCGCCGGATCCGCCTCGGGTGGCGTTTCCTGCATCAAGCCCTGCTCGATGAACCTACGCACCAGAGCAGCCTGCGACGTGCCATACCGCTGCGCCGCCTGACGGATGCGCCTGGCCAGCAACCTGTCGATGTAGACTTGGAGGGGCACTTTCGCCCGCATCAGCCTATCCCCACGCAGATTCTTCATGAATCACGATAGATGATACATGAAGTTCCCGGTCCTAGCAAGCAAATCGGTCTGGAGGGTCTGGAGGAGGTCCCGCCCACCCCGGGACTTACGGTGCGGGCGAACCGACGACCCGCGCTCCTTCGCCCACCACCGCGCCAATGACCAGGGCATCCTCGATGACCGCGTCGGGGTGCACGATGCTGTCGCGCACCACCGCCCCGCTGATCCGCGCCCCCGGACCGACGGAGACGTAGGGCCCGACGACCGAGCGGGTCACCTGGGCCTCCGCGGAGACGGCCACCGGCGGGATGAGCACCGCATCTGGCAGCAAGGGCGTCGACGGATCGTCCAGGGCCAGCAGTTCCCGGTTCGCCTGCAGCAGTGCCTCGATGGTGCCGCAGTCGTACCAGTGGGTGATGGCAAAGGGGCGCATCCGCTCCCCGGCGTCCAGCATCAACTGCAGGGCGTCCACCAGCCAGAACTCGCCGCGCTGCTGCCGGTTCTCCCGCACCATCCGCTCCAGGGACTCGCGCAGCAGCGGGGCGTTGCGGATCAGGTAC
>Ga0209108_10002358_pt1 | contig 10821 bp, 8 predicted proteins | sample Rifsed10ft1_FD_184003 | JGI IMG/M metagenome (GOLD analysis project Ga0209108, IMG submission 184003) | Soil microbial communities from Rifle, Colorado, USA - sediment 10ft 1 (version 2) | ecosystem: Environmental > Terrestrial > Deep subsurface > Rock core/Sediment | place: Rifle, Colorado...
CAAGCGGTCAGAGACTCCGTGTTACTCCTTATGGAGATCAAATCGTTCGAATACAGGCTGTTCGCCCGAAGGAAGAGTTCTTCCCGGATGACCATTATGAGATGGTGGAATCACATCAGTGGGATGGTTCGTTCCGTCCGTCCGATCGGGGGACATTCTTCCTTCTTGAAACCCGCGCTGATAACGGACTCGTCCTGCATGTGAACAAAAATCCTATGCGTATTCTGTATGTCCACCGCGGGGAAAAAGCCCCCACGCTACAAGAAAGTGACGGGATCTGGTGGGAAGGAAGTACTGTACACACATCGTTCATGTACCACCCACAAGAACACTTCACAGGCCTGGGACACGGATACTTTGGGCGGTCGGACCGGCTTGATCTCAAGGGAGAAGTCGTGCAGCGCAACTACGGCACGGCGCATGGTCAACAGGCTCCGCTCATCGTCCCCTTTTATCTTTCCAGCAATGGCTATGGCATTTTCCTGAACAGCATGTTTCCGAACTCCTTCAGCTTCGGCAAGGGCGGAGTGTATGAGTTTAGCATCGACGGCGACAGCCGGATGGACTATTTCTTCATTCGGGGACCCGATCTCGTGCAGGTGATCGATCGCTACACGCAACTGACAGGAAGGCCCCGCTTCCCTCCCATGGCAATGTTCGGGCTTGCTCTCTCGGACAAGGGGCACGACCACACATCGGCAACGCCATCGGACGAGATGTGGTGGAAGCAGAAGATCAGCGAACACAGAAGCGCAGGCTTCCCGATTGATCATGTGGTGAATGACAACCGGTGGCGCGCGGGTGGGGGCAAGCGCTGCGAGTCGTACCTTGCATGGGACTCGACCCGTTATCCCGATCCGGCGGAGTATGAACAATGGGTGCAAGCAAACGGTCTTGTGGTCACGCTTGACTTCAACCGGTGTATCGCCAGCCGGAGTGACGGATGGAAGCCCTCGTTCAACATTCCCGATGCGGACAGTATCGAATTTGGGCACAGCGCTCCTGACTTCACAAGAAAGGAAGTGAGAGAATGGTTTTGGAACCTGTTCTGGTGCAAGTCGCTCAACCCTGAACTACGTTACCCCGGGGACGCGCTCTGGATCGATGAGTTTGATGAGATGGGGAAGGCGCCGCCGTCGATGGTCCTTGGGAATGGACGACGCTGGTTGGAAATGAGGAACTACTGGTTTTTTCTGATGGCGAAGGCGTTGGTGCAGGAAGGATGGGACGTCAGCATCGGGCCGACGAAGAGACCTTTTGTATGGGTGAGAGGAATGACGGCCGGCGCGCAGCGATACGCAACACTCTGGAGTGGTGATATCAGACCCAGTTATGATGACATGAAAACCCAGATACGAGGCATGCAACTGGCCGGTCTTTCCGGATTCCCGTTCTGGGGACATGATGCCGGCGGCTTCCATGGCTGGGAAAGCGGCAAGGGCCCGGATGACACCATGTACCGACAATGGTCGATGGCATTCGGATGCTTCACCCCCTTCTGGAAGCCCCACGGTATGGGACAATCGCGCTGGCCCCTCGATCGGTCCATCAAGGCACAACAGGATGCAAAGAAGTACAGCGAGCTGCGCTACACACTTATGCCTTACATCTACACCTATGCGCATCGGGCGTTCGAGGCCGGCATCCCAATCGCAAGAGCGATGATCATCGAACATCAGGGTGATTCGCTCGCATGGGAGCACGACCTGCAATATATGTGGGGACGCGAAATGCTCGTCGCTCCCAACTGTTCCGACAGTGGTAATGTTACCCTGTGGTTGCCCGATGGAGTGTGGTATAATTTCTGGGATGCCACCAAATGGCAAGGGAACCAGGTCATCAACTATGATGCACCCGTAGGAGTACTTCCGCTTTTTGTCAAAGCGGGTTCCATCATTCCCATGGCGCCACCCGCGCTGAGCACTGCGTTCATGTCGAGGGACAGCCTTGTCATTCACATATATACCGGCGCGGATGCATCGTTCACCCTCTACGAAGATGACGGCATCACTGAAAGGTATCGAACGAACGGCGAGAAACGAACCACAGACGTTGTATTCACTCAGTCTTCTATGAGCCTGAGAATTGCGGCCGGCGTCGGAAGCTACGAAGGCGCTCCCGCCCGTCGCACATACCGGGTCGATTTCCACGGCCTTTCTCGACCGCTCTGCATGGAAATCAACGGCAAGCCATTGACGTTCGTGAAATCGGTGGGCGGGACAACTGCTGCGCAAGAAGGAATCGTGTGGGATGAAGGGAAGAAATGCTTGTCCGCGTTAATCAAGAGCCTGCCGATAGCGCACGATGTGGTGCTCAAAGCTATTCCCGACTGTCCCAAAGGAGGAAAGCAATGAGATTCGTGATCCTTCTCCTGCTGCTTGCTACACTGCACGCGAACGGACAGACACCTCTCGGCGGATTCACGGGGTATGCAAAAGGCGGGAAAGCCATCACGGTGCAGGCGGACACGTCGGCGGTGCGATTCATCTTCTATCGATCCGACATTCTCCGTATCGATTATCTTCCGTCCCCCTCCTCTACGGTAGACTCCTCTTTTGTTGTCATTCGTGACACGACAGAAAGCGTTCCTCTTTCGATTCAAGACTCCGATTCGTTGCTTGTGATATCGTCTTCATCCATACGAATGCACTGCCGCAAATTCCCGCTCCGGTTTTCCTACTTTACATCTTCCGGAGAGTTGCTGGTTGAAGAACCCGTCGCGGTGGGATTCACGTCGGAGCAAGCAGAGCGGGTTGTGAATTTCTCACTTCGTCCGCGTGAGCGTTTCTACGGCACAGGAGAACGGGGCACGAGCCTGGACAAACGGGGACAGGCGTTCGAGAGCTACAACACGCAGATCGGTGGGTATTCAACTCCACTCGCAACAATGAATCTGAACGTCCCGTTTCTTGCTTCCACGAGCGGCTACGCTCTCTACTTTGACAATACGTTCAGAGGGAAATTTGATCTCGGGGCATCTGATACGACGCGATTCTCCTATACTGCGACCGGGGGAGAACTCTCCTACTATCTTATTGCAGCCCCGACGATACCCGGGCAGCTTGAGAAGTACACGTGGCTTACCGGACGACAGCCCCTCCCTCCCCGCTGGGCATTTGGTTACATGCAATCGAAGAATCGATATCAGAACGAAAAGGAGGCCCGCGCCACTGTCGACACACTTCGTGCGAAGCAATTTCCCTGCGATGCGCTTGTGCTGGACCTGCGGTGGTTCAAGTACATGGGAGATCTTCGATGGGACCGCTCTTCCTGGCCCGACCCTGAGCGGATGATGTCTGACTTTGCAGCGGAGGGAATCAAGACCGTCCTTATCACGGAGCCGTATATCATTGACTCATCAGTGAACTACGCTGAGGCGGCGAGCAATGCCTACTTTGCGCGAGATACACGCGGCCGGCCATATACGTTTGACAAGTGGTGGTCGTGCGACGGATGCAGCGCTGCGTTGCTTGATATGACTAATCCCGATGCGCGGCTCTGGTGGTGGAACAAGCATCCTGCGTTCCTCGGAACGGAGGTTGCCGGAATCTGGACTGACCTCGGTGAGCCGGAGCGGCATCCGGACGAGATGCAGCATCACCTCGGAACCGCCGCAAAGGTACACAATATCTACAACCTCCTCTGGGCAAAGACGGTCTTTGAAGGGTTCAACCGTCTCCGTCCTGACCGGCGGGTGTTCAACCTCACCCGTTCAGGCTTTGCCGGCATTCAACGGTACGGTGCGATACCGTGGTCGGGTGATGTGGCGAGGAAGTTCGGCGGACTTGCGGTACAGCTTCCCATGCTGTTGAACATGGGTATGTCCGGGCTGGCGTATCATAATTCTGACATCGGTGGATATGCAAGAAACCCAACAACACCCGAACTTTATGTCCGCTGGATGCAGTACGGCACCTTCTGTCCGATTGCACGCGCGCACGGTGCCGGCGAGGTTGTGAAAGGCGCTCCGACCGAACCGTGGGCGTTCGGACCCGAAGCAGAACGGATCTGCAGAACATATATCCAGCTCCGGTATCAGCTCCTGCCGTACATCTATTCGATGGCACACCAGAACTACGAAACAGGTATGCCGCTTGCCCGTCCGCTTTTTTTTGCTTTCCCGGATGACGACAACCTGTATAACGAGAGTAGCTCGTACCTCTGGGGAGATGCCCTTCTGGTCTCACCCGTTGTTGAGGTTGGTCAAACAGCAAAAGAACTGTACCTCCCCGCAGGGAGGTGGTACAATTTCTGGACGGACGAACTCCTTCCGGGAAAACAGTTCGTCCACGTGTCAGCTCCACTCGAACGGATGCCCCTTTTTGTTAAGTCGGGAAGCATTATTCCGATGGTCCCGCCAGCACTCAGCACGGCGTTCATTCCGAACGACAGCCTTTTCATTCACGTGTACACCGGTAAGGACGCCTCATTTACACTCTACGAGGACGACGGCACTACCGGGGCATATACAAGGGGGGAGAAACGGACCATGGACATTGTGTTCACGCAGTCCGTCATGAGCCTGAACATTGCCGCTGGGGTTGGAACCTATGACCACGCGTCGACGCGTCGGGCGTACCGCGTGGACTTCCATGGTCTTGTCCGGCCACTCTGCATGGAAATCAACGGCAGGCCGTTGAAACTATTAACATCGGTACGCGAGGCGATTGCGGCGGAAGAAGGTGTTGTATGGGACCGGGAGAAAATGTGCCTTTCCGTGTTCGTCAAGAGCACGCCGATTGCCAGCAACGTGTTGGTAAAGTCCATCGGTGACTGCTCGTCGGAGAAGCCCTGATATCAAGTTGAAGGTCGCGCACCGGAAACACACCCGCCCGTCCATGAAATGATGAACGGGCGGATTCAATAAACTTTCTTTCACCTACTTCGTTTGCAGCTTCTTCAACTTGGGTTTAATCACGAACGTACAGTACGGTGCGTTGGGGTTGTTCTGGAAGTAATCCTGGTGATAGTTCTCCGCTTTGTAGAATGTTGGCAGCGGCAGAATCTCGGTAACAATCGGATCGGAAAACAAACCGGAGGCACCAGCGGCAGCTTTTGACTTTTCCGCGACTTCCTTCTGTTTCTGGTCGTGATAGAAGATTACAGAACGGTACTGTGCCCCGACGTCCCCCCCTTGCCGGTTCAACGTGGTCGGGTCGTGACAATCCCAGAAGAGCTTCAACAGCCGTTCGTAACTGAGAACTTTCGGGTCATATTCAATCTGCACCACCTCTGCATGACCGGTTTTGCCGGTACACACCTGCTCGTATGTCGGATTGGCGACCTTGCCGCCGGCATAGCCGGATACAACGGATTTCACTCCATCGATTCGCTCGTAGACCGCTTCGAGGCACCAGAAACATCCACCCCCCAATGTCGCCTTTTCAAGATTGTTGTTCATACTCATTCCACTCATGCTTGATGATTGATAACCAACGAGAAGGAGAAGAACCGATGTTGCTATCTCCCACCTCCTCCCCCGTGCTGCGAACATCTTCATTGACCTTCTCCGTAATATTTGGAATTCGCTACCGGTTCGTTGTGGCCAGGACTTGCGTCGCCATCAGCTGAATCAACGACAACGAATTGTCTCCCAGACCCTACTGCCATATGCAGGGTGTCATTGCCATGCATACCGGTCCTCCAGTGATAACCATATTTCACGTCAGTAAATTCCCCCCCATGTCCGGGGAACGTTATCATCCGGCTGTGTGGAGATCTGCACCCAGTCGGTTGGCAGAATCTGGACGGAGCCGGGTCGTCCATGCATAAGGCGTAAGGTAAGATAGAGATAGCCAAAACGGTCGAGGTCCCTGAGATAGAAACTCATCCCACTGCCGCCCACATAGTATCCCTGCGGGTCCTGTACCCAGGTGCCTGGGTAATGCCGAGGGACACGCGGGTTAAGATCCCGGAAATAAGGTGAGAGTTTGGCGTTGTGTCTGGAGTATTCCGCAAGGGAAGAATGGGTTACAAAAACAACGCGCCCCTGCCGGAGCGCGTTGCATTGCTTAGCGGGAAAGTCGAAGATCAGGATCCTGCCACTTTTGTGACCGTTGCGTTCTTCCCGAACACCATCGCAAGAGCAGCACCGTAGATGACATATTCAATGATCCCGTAGATGAGCCACTGGATGGCGAGCGAATACGGTATCGCAATCATCGCATACGTGCCATACGCCATCCCGACGCTCATCCAGATGCCGATGTACAAACCGTATCGGCAACCTTCCACGACACCTTTTCCTTCATACCCCTTCGAGAAAATGAACGTGAAGAAGAAAGCCCCAATGACCGAAATGACATGGTAAACCCACATAAGGTCCATCATGTCCGGTCGCCACAGATTCTGCAATGACTGATACGTTGACTCGAGGATGAGCCCGTGGATCAGAAAACTCATGATCTCCATGAGCACGAAGACAACGATGAATCCCACCAATACTTTCTTGTTCATAGAACCTCCAGATGATGTGATGGAATGTCTCCCCCGTTGCGCCGCAATGCTACAAAACTTTGAGTGAAGTGTCAAGGGCCAAAAGGCACCTTGAAATTCTCCCCCTAATTCCACACAATGAGAGGGAAAAACGGGCAAGATCAACCTCAGAGCCGAGAGACATATGACGTACGACGTTGTGGATTTCAACAACGAAGTGATTGAACGAAGCGCAAAGGTCCCCGTGCTGGTTGACTTCTGGGCCGAGTGGTGCGGGCCATGCAAGATTCTCGGTCCTGTTCTGGAACGCGTTGCTGCGGAAAGCGATGGCCGGTGGGCTCTGGCAAAAGTGGATACAGAATTGCACCGGGAGGTTTCTGCGCAATACAACATCCGGAGCATTCCCAATATAAAGTTGTTCGTTGAGAGGAAGGTGGCTGCGGAATTTGTGGGGGCACTGCCGGAACCAGCTGTCCGTCAATGGCTGAAGAAGAACCTTCCCGCCAGGTACACAAAGGAACTTGAGCAAGCGGATCGGCTGCTTGCTGAAGGAAAAGAGAAACAGGCCCGGACTCTTCTCGAGGAGATCATAAAACATGAACCGGACAATCACCGCGCACGGGTGACGCTTGCCCGGATATATCTCTACACTGACCAGCACAAAGCTGTCGAGTTCGTGCGATCCATTGAGGCGGACTCTGACGTCTTCGACATCGCTGAAGCCATCAGAACATTTGCAACGCTCTTGGACAAATCGGCTTCGTCATTACCCGATGGCGAGGTCCGATCGGAATACCTTGAGGCAATTGCGTTCCTCCGCGTGGCCAACTACGACGACGCGCTCGCAAAGTTCATCGCGGTGATCAGGAATGACCGCTACTATGACGATGATGGTGCCCGCAAAGCATGTATCGCAATCTTTAAGATTCTGGGCGAAGAACACGAGCTGACGCAGCGATTCCGGAAGGAATTCAGCCGCGCTCTCTACTGACGGGACGGTCCGCGCCGCCAACACGCCTTACTGTTTCACTACGCAGCTGTTCAGTCCAAATGGCAGATACGCAGGACACCATCCAATGGCTGCGGTAAAGAGAAGCACGATGCCGATTGCCCCCCACCATGAACCAAAGTACACCCCCGCTCCAATGGCGGCAATTCCCAGCACTGCCCGAATGATCCTGTCTGCTGTTCCAACGTTTCGTTTCATCGCGTCCTCCGTGGTGTGTGTGTCTGGCGCCGCTTTTTGTGGACTCTTCACACACAATATACTGAAGGAGTGTCGTCAGAGTCTGTAACTTTAGTTACAGAGGAAGACTTATAAAACCCTCGTTCGGGTGCGAAGGCGATGAAGATTGGTTACGGTGATCGCGTTTCGGGAGAGTTGGATGAGGTCCTCGCGCTCTAAACCTTTCAGGATGCGGCTCACCACCTCTCTCGCCGTTCCCACCTCGCGGGCAATCTCCTGATGGGTGATCGAGATAACCGGCACCCCGTCCCCGCTTCTGCGGACCAGCAATTCCATGATGCGCAAATCCACCTTTTTGAATGCCACCTCTTCCACCAGACTGATCACATTGGTGATCACCCGTGTCATGTAGGAGAATACGAAGTCCCGCCAGAAGGGGAACTTCATCACCCAGGTGTGGAATGTACCCGCGGGAATCAGGAAGACCGAACACTGGTGTTCTACTACTGCAAAGGCGGGGAATCGGGCGCTCCGCAGAAGGCATGTCATGGTGAGGACACAACCTTCGTTCTTCTGAATGCGGTAGAGAGTGACCTCTTGGCCGTTCGGCCCCACCTTGAACACCCGGATGACGCCGGAATGCACAATGGGAAAGTAATGACAGGAATCGCCTTCAAGTGTCAGCCGCTCACCTTCTTTGAGATGTTTGAAGAGCGCGTGCGCCCTGAACGCGGAACGCACCTCATGCGGCGCGTCGTCGAGAAGTGATGGGAATTCTGTTTTCACGCTGGTAACCTGAGGAAGACCCGAAACATCGCGGAGCCGACCTGCCGGATGGCAATCAGGATACAGACGAGGGAAAGTGTGAGGAGTGGAATGTTCATGGGGCAACGTACCAGTGAATAAGGTAATCAAAACTGCGGTTGCAATCCATCTGCGTTCACGATATCTTGTGTCGTCACCAACAGACAGAAAATGCATGAGGCTTCCCGTTCCGTCTCCCATCCATCGTCCCTCCGCATATCTCTGGGCGTACATTGTCGTTTTGTACGCCGCTTGTTTCTGGCCGTTCAACTTTCTCGAGCAAAACAACGTGACCTGGAACGAGCAAGGAAACCTGCGCATCACAGCACCGGGGACACTGTATACCCCGATTCCAATGACAAAGCTCTCTCGCCTGAATACGTTCACCATTCTTCTCCATTTTTCGTCGGACGATCCGGGTGAATCGTCATGGATTGTCGCATACGGCCTCGACTATGATCACTTCAATTTCATGGTCGGTCAGTACTGGGGACAACTGGTGTTTGAAATGCGCACAGGGTTGAATCGGGTGAATACACGGATCCGCGTTCCGAAACCCTTTGAACAATCACAGGAAGTGCGTCTGGCGGTCGTCTACGATGGAAAGAGACTCTCCGCATACATTGGAGGTCAACGAAAGGCGGACACCGGCCTGAGTGGCTTCGACAACTCTTCCTGGACAGCCGAGAGCCCACTTGTGCTTGGCAGCGGCACAAACGGGAAATTTCCCTGGAGTGGAACACTCTATAGTCTGGCAATCCTAAACCATGCAGTTCCCGAAACCGCACTACGCAACCACGATTCACTACTTGCCATTTTGAGCCCAGCTGTCCGGTATTCATTTGACAGGAGAGGAGAGAACACTGTTATCGATCACGGTACCGGTGATCCCGCAACGCTCACGATTCCTATGCGATTTGAGCCGTATACGCGATCCGTTCTTCTTGCGCCCAAGGTCTACTGGCTTCCTTTTCCCCTCTATATTGACTTCATCGGAAACGTCCTCGTTTTTGTCCCCATCGGCTTCTTGCTGATGGTGATGCTGAGTCGCCATTTCCGAAATCCGATAGGCGCAATTGTTGCTGCCGTCTTCATGGCATTTGTTCTCAGCCTGGGGATTGAGTTCCTTCAGTCGTTTCTCCCCAGCCGTTGGTCAACATTGATGGACCTTCTCGCAAACACCCTGGGTGCAGGGGTTGGCGTACTGCTGTCCCATCGGGGCTGGGTCCAGAAGACCCTGACCTTGATGAATATTGGCTTCCGTAATCAGCCTACGCGAAATTAGGTGTTGAGGAGAATAGCAATCGTTGAACAGACGACCATCTGAGGACCCATGAGCACAAGGACATATCCCGATCTTGATGAACGGATCATGCATGCCGATCCCATTGTACAATTTCAATATTGGTTTGACGATGCTCGAAAAGCAGGGATAACACAACCGGAAGCCATGACCCTTGCGACCGCAGGTGCGGATGGACGCCCATCAGCAAGGGTTGTGCTGTTAAAGCTTGTGGATGAGCGGGGCTTTGTGTTTTACACAAACTACGACAGTCGCAAGGGAAAAGAACTTTCAGCCAATCCGGCCGCAGCACTCGTCTTCTTCTGGGAAGAAATGAACAGGTCGGTCCGTGTGGAGGGGAATGTTACAAAGTTGAGCTCGTACGAGTCCGACGAATACTTTGCCACGCGGCCGCGGGATGGACAGCTCAGTTCGCTGACGTCATCGCAAAGTGAAGTTGTGGAAAGCAGGGAGGTACTGGACAAGAGGTTTGAAGAGCTGAAAGAGAAATATGAGGGAAAGATGATCCCACGGCCGTCTTACTGGGGAGGATACCGGGTGTATCCTCACCGGATAGAATTCTGGCAGCAACGCTTTGCACGACTGAACGACCGGATTGAGTACCAACGAAGCAATGATGGGACCTGGCTGATGCGGCGACTACAGCCGTAGTCGGGCTATCCAAACGAGAGTTTGATGTTCACGATCTCCGGTCTGTTCCCGGTGCGTACCGGCGGTCCCCATGTTCCCACCCCACACGACACATAAATGTGTGTGGCTCCTTTCTTCAGGTAGCCCCAGCTCAGTTCATACACCCGCTTTGTAATGAAGTTGAACGGCCACAATTGTCCGTGATGAGTATGACCGGAGAGCTGAAGGTCCACACTGTGCGACACGGCTTCTTCCAGAGCAAACGGCTGATGGTCCATGAGAATCACTGGCAAGGAGCGATCAACCCCTTTCATCAATTCTTCAAGACTCTTGCGCCGTCGTGCGCTTCCCCTGTTGTAGCTCCGGTCCTCGCGGCCCACAATAGTGAAGCTGTTCTTCACCACCAACACCTCATCGCGCAGCATGGTGATGCCGTGGTCGACAAGATAGCGACAGGCGGGCT
>Ga0209108_10002359_pt1 | contig 10820 bp, 15 predicted proteins | sample Rifsed10ft1_FD_184003 | JGI IMG/M metagenome (GOLD analysis project Ga0209108, IMG submission 184003) | Soil microbial communities from Rifle, Colorado, USA - sediment 10ft 1 (version 2) | ecosystem: Environmental > Terrestrial > Deep subsurface > Rock core/Sediment | place: Rifle, Colorado...
CTTAATAAAGAACGTCGGTATAAATCCCGAAAGAATTGGTTCTATAGAAACATTGAAAAAAATGGGTGGGTTCATCGAAATTATTAATAAAAGGGATGAAAGCAGGGAACCTGTTGGAGACATATTGGTCAGGTCAAGCACATTAAAAGCCACTGAGATAAAAGGCGATATAATCCCCAAGGCAATAGACGAGCTTCCTATAATCGCAGTGGCTGCATGCTTCGCTGAGGGTGAAACCATCATAAAAGACGCAAAGGAACTGAGAGTAAAAGAAACTGACCGTATCAAGGCTATGACAACTGAGTTGAAAAAACTAGGAGCTGAGGTTGAGGAGTTAGATGACGGAATGATAATTAAGGGGAAGGAAAATCTAATAGGTGGAAAATGCTCAAGCTGGGGAGACCATAGAGTTGCTATGGCTCTTGCTGTCGCTGGAACCCGTGCTAAGGGTACCACCGTGATTGATGGAGGCGATTGCGTATCTGTATCCTTCCCTGGATTCTTTGACGTGATGAAAAGGCTAAGGAGGTGAAAAAACTAGCCACAGAGGTCACGGAGTACAAAGAGAATAAAACTTTCCTACCTGTGATCTCTGTGTTCTCCGTGGCTAAACAGTTAGGATGAAAAGAGGTATTATAATAACCATTGATGGACCTTCGGGGGCAGGAAAGGGTACACTTGCTCGAGCTATAGCAAAAAGGCTTGGATATTCGTATCTAGATACTGGGGCTATGTATAGAGCAATTGCACTATTAATACATAGAAAGAATATTAATATTGATAACGAAAAAAGGCTATCAGAGATGCTGTTACAAACCCATATCTCTTTTGAAAGAGATCAAAATTCCAACCTCAGGGTATTCTTGAATAGAGAGGATGTGACAGAAGAAATCAGAGCTCCTGAGATCTCCAAACTTTCTTCAGATGTTGCTACTAAAAAGGTAGTAAGGGACTATCTTAGGGGAATGCAAAGGAGAATTGCCCTAAAAGGTAATATCGTAACCGAGGGAAGAGATATGGGAACCTATGTATTCCCTAACGCAGATTTTAAGTTCTACATAGACGCTTCTTTGTCTGAACGTGCAAGAAGAAGGCGGATTCAACTAAAGGAAAGCGGAATTAAGGTAAGTATTGAGGAGGTAAAAAGCGATATAGAAGGAAGGGATAAACAAGATAAAGAACGCTTGGAGTCACCCTTGCATCCTGCTCCCGATGCAGTCATAATAGATACAACTAATCTTACAGTTGACAAAGCGGTAGAAAAGATAATGAAAACTATTATGGAGGGTCATAATCTTAAATGAGCAAAAAAATCATATTGGCTGAGACGGCTGGCGTGTGTTTTGGAGTGGAAAGGGCGTTAAAAAAATCCTATGAGGTAACAGATAAATCGGAAGAGGATGTATATTCACTTGGTCCCATAATCCATAATCCCCAGGTCGTAAGGCACCTTGAAGAAAAGGGTGTAAAGGTCATAGACAAATTTGAGGACGCACCTGGTGGTACCGTAATGATTCGTGCCCATGGCGTACCTTTAGGAACACTCAGTGCAGCCAAGGAAAGAGGACTTAATGTCATTGACCTTACATGCCCGATTGTTAAGAAGCTTCAGCGCTCTGTAAAGAAACTCGCTGAGGAGGGATATTTTATAGTTATAGTTGGCGATAAAAAGCATCCCGAAATTATCGGTGCCAGAAGCTATGCTGATCCTGAGAACGTCATGGTAGTAGATAGTAAATCTGAATTAGAAGATCAGGTATTTTTGAAGAAAAGAGTTGGGATCGTTGCTCAAACCACGATTGCCTTTGACAGATTCCGTGAGGTGGTGGAAGAGTTTCTTCAAAGAAGTGTAGAAGAAATAAAGATATTTAATACCATATGCGATGATATTTTTAACAAGCAACGTGAAGCCGTTGAGATTGCTAAATCAGTGGATGTGATGATTGTAATAGGCGGAAAGAACAGTTCAAACACAACAAAGATCGCAAAGCTCTGTCATGAAGTAAACCCAAATACCTATCAGTTAGAAACGGCCGATGAGATTCCTTCTTTAGGCCTAGCCCTGAATGAAAAAACGATAGGGGTTACTGCAGGCGCTTCAACCCCGTCTTGGATCATTGAAGAAATACTCAGTGGTCTCGAGAAGACTTAGGATTATAGTTTGTGATTCGGGTCTCGTGATTCGTGAATCGCGATTTGCTGTTCGTGGTTCGAGTCACGATTCACAAATCACGCGTTTGAAACGATAACTACTGGAGGCTATGCGGTTAAATTAAACCAATTAAGAGATGCATATGGAAGAAAAGAATTTTTCAGAGCTTCTTGAAGAAAGTCTTCGTGTCCCAGATAGAGGGAAGATATTTAAAGGAAAAGTTGTACGTGTTGACGATGAAGAGGTATTCATTGATTTTGGTTTTAAGTCCGAGGGTATTGCCCCTATAAACGAATTTTATGGAAAGAATGGAGGCCTTAAGGTTAACGTTGGAGACGAGGTTGAGGTGATTCTTGAGAAATGGAGGGATGAAGAGGGCCTTCCTACGCTGTCGAAAAGAAGAGCAGATCTTCTTAAGGAATCTGAAAGGCTAGAACAGTTATTCGCTAGCGGGAAATTAGTCACTGCAAAAATCATTGAAAAGGTAAAAGGTGGTCTTATCGCAGATGTTGGGGATGATGTTGAAATACGTGCGTTTCTTCCTTCATCCCTGGTAGACCTTAAACCCCACGGTGATCTTGATCAATACATTGGGAAAATACTGGAAGCAAAGATTGTAAAACTATCAGACGAGGGGATGGTCCTATCAAGAAAGGCATACCTAGAGGAACAGAGAGAGACACAAAGAAAAAGGGTTCTTTCATCACTAAAAGAGGGGAAAATCATTTCATGCAAGGTTATAAAAATCGTCGACCGTGGAGTAATTGTTGACTTGGGTGGAGTCGAAGGATTCATACCAATAAGTGAGTTATCGTGGGGAAGGGTAAGACATCCGAGTGATATAGTATCTGTAAATGAAGAAATAAAGGTTAGAGTATTAAGGATTGAAGAAGATGGAAAAATCTATCTCGGACTTAAACAGATAAAACCTGACCCTTGGACTTTTACTGATATAAGATATAAGCCTGGGGTAAAGGTTAGGGGTAAGGTAGTTTCAACAACGGATTTTGGTGTGTTTGTTGAGCTTGAACCGGGTGTTGATGGGTTAGTCCACGTATCTGAAATAACATGGACTAAGAGGTTCAGACATCCAAAGGAGTTAGTACACGTTGGGAGTCGTGTAGAGACGATTGTGATTGAAGTTGATGTTGAGAAAAGAAGAATCGCACTCAGCCTACGACGTATTGAGCCAAGCCCATGGGAATTATTCAAAGAAAGGAATCCATCTAGAACAAGAATAAAAGGGAAGATTAAAAATGTAACAGATAAAGGTATATTCGTTGAGGTTGAAGAGGATTTGGTAGGATTAGTTCATCCCTCCGATATTTCATGGAAAGGTAGAGTAAACCCACAGGATATGTTCACAGTCGGAGATACAATAGACGTTTTTGTTATTGATGTCGATGTGAAGAACCAAAGAATAAAACTAGGAATGAAGCAACTTACAAAAGATCCGTGGGAAGATGCGCTTGAAAGTTACAAGCCTGAAGAAACCATCTTAAGTGGAAAGGTAATAGACATAAGAGAAGCTGGAATATTGGTTGAGCTTGAAAGCGGGTTACAAGGATTTATAAGAGCCTCGGAATTCAGTCGAGAAGGGTCAAAGGAATTATCCAAACTCATTAAAGTAGGGGACGAGCTCACAGCCCTGGTAATAGGACTTGATAAGGCGAAGCGTCAAGTTAATCTCAGCAAGAGGAAGTATGAAGAATGGCTAGAGAAAGAGGGGCTTTCTAGTTTTCTATCTTCTCAAGGAGAGGGTTCTGTAAAGCTTGGAGACGTGTTGGGAGAAAAGTTAAAATCCATAATCAAGGAGATATGAGGCAGAGTATTGAGAGGCCTATTTACAATTATACTATCCCTTTTGTTTATATTATTTTCTTTTATCGTTGGAATCGGTGTTGGGTTGATAATCTCTCGAGAAGACGGTTTCCCAATTGGCGAAAGGATTGCTATACTCGAAATTCAAGGCGTAATACTTGATTCCCAGCCATATCTTGATAGCCTCTCTAAGATCAAAAAGGATGACGGGATTAAGGCCATTGTTTTACGGATAGATTCTCCGGGCGGTGCAGTTGGTCCCTCGCAAGAAATCTACAGCGAGATTTTAAAACTAAGAGAAAAGAAACCCGTAATAGCTACCTTAGGTTCAGTCGGTGCTTCAGGTGGGTATTATATCGCCTGCGCAGCTCAAAAAATCCTTGCAAATCCTGGAACAATTACAGGCAGCATAGGTGTAATCGCCCAATTCGTAAGCTACGAGCAGCTTCTTAAATGGGCTAAACTGGATGTTGAGGTAATAAAGAGTGGAGAGTTTAAGGATGTGGGTTCACCTTTTAAAAAGATGACTGAGACAGAAAAGCAATACATGCAACAACTAATTGACAATGTTTATTCTCAGTTTAAGCTTGCCGTCTCAAAGGCAAGAGGGATTGACTCTAAGGAGATGGATAAGATAGCTGATGGGAGAATATTTACCGGAGAGCAGGCTAAGAATCTAAAGCTCATTGATGAATTAGGCACCCTTAGCGATGCGGTTAATCTTGCAGGATCCTTGAGTGGAATAAAGGGCGAGCCAAATGTTTCTTATTACCCAAAGAAGAAAATGAATTTCCTTGATTTTATTCTTTCAAAGTTTGAAACTGAAATAATTAGCGGTTTGCCATTAAAAGAGCGTTTTGGACTTTTCTATCTCGTTGATATGTAGTATCTTGTGCGCAGTGTGCACCAGATGGAAACAATAGGTATCTTGTGCGCAGTATGCACCAGAAGGAAATGATAAAAACAATATGCAAACAATCTGGGCTCCTTGGCGTATAGAATACCTGACCAAGGAAAGGGAAGATGGGTGTATCTTTTGCGAAAAACCTAAAGAAAAAAAGGACAGAAGAAACCTTATACTTTATCGAGGTAAAACCGGATTTATTATCATGAACCGCTACCCTTATTCTAATGGTCACCTCATGGCTGTACCGTATAGACACATAAGGGAGCTTACACAACTGAATCAAAAAGAGAGATTAGAGCTGATGAATCTTACCATTAGATGTGCGGAAATATTGAAGGATTTTAAAACTGAAGGGTTCAATATTGGAATGAATATTGGTAAAGTTGCCGGGGCTGGGATTGACAATCATATTCATTTTCATGTCGTTCCCAGATGGAGCGGGGATACTAATTTTATGCCAGTTATCGGAAACATAAAAGTAATTCCTGAATACCTTGACCAGAGTTACTTGAAACTTACGCAGCAAATAAAAACAACAAAGAGGTGAGAAATGAAATTTGCAAAGATAATTATCATAGCTCTTTTCTTTATACTTGCCCTCACTCTAATCATCCAAAATCAGGAGGTTTTTAGTACAAAATTTCCTCTCAAACTCGATCTTAGAGTTTATCAGATTGGTCCATATGAAACTTCTAATATAGTGCTTCTTGTATGCGCATTTTTAATTGGCGTGATTTTTGCCATAGCCTGGGGGGCGTTCTATGCTGTTTCCATGAGACACCAAATTAAAGAGAGGGACAACAAAATAAAAGAGCTACAATCGCAACGAGAAGACATTCAAATTCATGGCTACCGCGAAACACCGAAAGAAGAAACATTTAATATTAATAAGTAAAACCTGTTAGAACTATATATCTCAAATTGACTGAAGAAGATTGCTATCTACATTAAAGCAAATCTCTCTTTAATTAGTTCTAGGCTTGAAATCAAACTATAAAAGATTTCTATATAAATAAATTTCTAAACCTAGAAAATTACCTCTTGACAATTAAAGTAATATACTTTATTTTTATAATTAAAATTAATACGTGAGCTTAATTTTGGCATCATCCTCCATCCTCCTTTAATAGTGGGAATGTCCCTAACAACTAGGGTCATTCCCACTTAACTTTTTGCATAAATTTAATGGTTTCAATATAAACTTAGAAACCTAAAAAGAACTGTAAACTCCTCATTAATTCTCAAAAATAAAAACAGAACATATTTAAGCACAAAACAGAGCTGAACTAAGAATTTGAATGTCAAATATTAAATGTTTTAGGTCTTTGTCTATGTGTGTAAAAATGGATTTTTTGAATAAGTTAGTGATCGAAAATACATCCTATATTGAAGACCATAAAGATTCAATTTTATATTTGCAAGCACTAAGACGTTCTTCTTGTATAAAATAGGGGACTTTGCAATATTATAATTAGCAAATGCGTAGAGAACAACTTAATATGCCCGCTCTTTCCTCATTTTTATTCATGATGATGATATTTACTATTATACGCAATTGCGAAATATTTTATTGACATATGCATTTCTTCATATATATTTTTCTTAAGTCTATATTACTACGATAAGGATAAACTTATGAACGAAGGGAATAATAATACTAAAGTAAAGGATTTCTCGGACGAGGTAAAAGGAATTGCAGGATTAGTGAGAGAAAAATACCAAAACGTTTTAAAACATACATTGTTTAATATTGAAGAAAATCAAACAATTTTAGACAAGGCTGTTAAGGAACAACTAAATTCAAATTGGATTAAACCACTTCCGTAGAATAACTCTATGTAATGAGGGAGTTTCATCTCTTCAGTTTAAATTAATCAAAGTTTAACTACCCCTTAAAAATTACTAGTTAGCCTAATACTAACAGATTGAAACTATGTCGAAATTAAGACCAAGGGTAACGAGCGATGAAACGGAGGTGAAAAAAATGAAAGCAAGAGAAGAAGGCATGATAATGAACACAAATGAGATCCTGATGGAAATAAAACAATTAAAGAAGGAAACTAAAAAATTCTCTTGGTTGCTGGGTGAAGAACTTACATACCAGATAATTAGGGTTCTTGAAGAAAGAGAAGAAGAGGTGCTTGAACATATAATGTGGTCTGCTACGTGAAATGTTTATGGAGGGTAGCTTCATTACGAAGACTATTCTCTAACGCTAGACCTTTTAATGAAGAACCCTGCAGCAAGTTGCGGGGTATCGACATATGAACAGACATTACCTTTGGTCATTGCGAGGAATCCTGAGCGAAGTCGAAGGGGACGAAGCAATCTGACACGGAGTGTCATTCCGAACGAATTGAGGAATCTAAGATTTCTCGTATTGCTCGCAATGACAATGGAAACCCCGGTAGCAAGCTACGGGGAATTATCAAGTTCAAAAGAGAATAAAATCTAACAGATTAATTTCAAGGAAGTGGCCGTTATCTGAAGTCTAGGGGACGTATAATGTTAAGGAAACTTAGCGATCATATAACTTTTTACCTTTTCGGCTTTTTTAAGGTTTCTTTTTTCCTTTCGTTATTATTTCTATTCGCTATCTTGTTTGTAAAATCTGTGCATATCCACTATAAAGAAAGCCTAGCTTCTTTAAATGTGTTAAATAGTCCAGTATCAAGATTCAAAGAGCGCATGTTTTTTTACTCAGAAATACAAGAAACAACAGCTAATCCAGAGTATTTGAGAGAAGAAATCGACATCTTTAGGTTTATTCTTAGATTTTCAAGTGTCATATCAACTTCCGATGCGATGAAACTTGCTAAACTCATTAGAGAGGAATCAGAAAATTATGGACTCAATCCCTTTCTAATCCTAGCCATGATTCAAATTGAAAGTGAATTCTCTCCCAGGGCAGTATCCCCTAAGGGGGCAATGGGACTCATGCAGATTATGCCTGAAACTGCAGAGTTTATAGCAGGAGAGCTAGGAGTTTCTATCGATGGAATAAAATCCCTTTATAACCCTTTTATTAATGTGAGGCTTGGTGTCTATTATCTTTCTATGCTGATTAATCGTTTTAAAAGTGTTGAATGGGCTCTGCATGCTTATAACGCAGGACCCAGCTTTATAAACACTGCTAGTTTAGAAAGGGGGATTCCAGCTTATGTAAGAAAGGTGCTTAGATTTAAAAATATTCTGGAGTCTCAAAGGATTGCAGAAGAACAGAGTTTGTAACACCTGAACGACTCTATAGCCTATGTCAGCAAAATCCGAAGATTCTCAATTAGCTTTATTTGGCTTTTACGAGAAATTTTACCTGTATGACCGAGGAAACCGCGATTATCAATGGCTCGAATCTGGTCTACCATGATATCAGACTGTTTCCTTAACCCGGCTTCGCCAATAGTGAGATGCACCCTTAGAAAACGTGTCCTTGGTTGGACTTTTGTAGTTAAGGGACATATAACTGTTGATGGATGTAGTCCATTCAGAAGATCGGTCTGGACGACAACCACTGGACGAACCTTCCCAGGTTCCGTTCCCCTCCGTGGGTTGAGATCCGCAAGGTAAACATGCCACTTTTTGATCTCCATAGCGATTTACTTATCCAATTCATCTTCGAGTAGTTCGAATGCCTCCAAGACTACAAGGGATTCATCTGCAACCATTGCGGATTCTTCTGCTAAGATTTTCTTCAGAAGCTTTCGCTTCCAGAGCTTGTTATAGAGGTTAATGGCTTCATTGAAATAGGCATTTCTGGGCTTTCGACTCCGACGAAGGATTTCTTCAGCATCCAGAAACACCTTATCCCGTAATTTTAATGAGAGCAGTTTGGACATATCAAATTCCCCATCGAAATAATTGAGTATCACCATAAGTATATACTCAAGTGAAGAGACGTCAATACAGTTTCAACTCCCCGAATGGAATTATATGATTTTCCACATCTTTCTGTAGGGGCTGAACACAGTTCAGCCCATCTGTTTCAATTCCCGATGGATGCGCCTTCTCTTCCTGGGTGTATCAGCGAAGGAGAAACGGAAGAAGAGGCGCTGACTAATATTAAAGAAGCAATAGAACTTTATTTAGAGCCGATTGATGATGAAAAGTTTAAACGAGAATTGAGATGCTATTCTAAGGCCGATGATAAACTTAGAGCAATTTATGAACATGGCTATCAAGCAGACTTCGCCAATAATCGAGATAATTGGTCAGGTGCCATGGGCAGGGAAATCACAATAATAGTTGGAATGATGGAGTACATATATCCAGACATAGATGTTATGCTTGGGGGTGTGTGGAGCTCGATTAGTAGAATTTTTAGTATTTATAATGCATGCCTAACCCCTGTTAAGAACCCAGAGCGTTTTAACGAACATGAATATATCAATTTCTATATCGACCTCATGGAAAAATATAATAAGGGGGATACAGATAACCACCACGATCCAACAGATTTAGTGTTGTCAGTAATAGGTCATGCTCATTCCCCAAGGTTGGTAAAAAAACCAAAAAACGAAAGAATGTATTATCTTATGGATTGTGGTTCTTGGGTGAATGGTGGCCATGAATTTGGGGTAATATCAGGAAGAGAGATGGCAGTTTGTCAATGGGGAGATGAAACCAAACAAACGATAAAGCCTAAAAAATCATATAAAAAGGCACCGACTGCCCGAATAATGAGAAAGAAGTAAGGGTCAAGATGCTTAACAAATTAATTGAGCTTAAGAAGGTAATGAAACTAATTAAGAACCTAGCCTCGATGGTTTTGGGGCACGAATGAGTATATACTCTTTTCGATTCTTTGAGTTGAAATAGAAGGTGTGGGAAAATGATTACACCCGAGCTTAAGAAAAATGCAGAAGGAGTACTAAAATGGATGCAAAAACATACAAAAGCAACACAAGCTGGAGGCGGGGTGAGCCACGGTGAGATAGCCCAGGAGAGTGGGTTAACACAGAAGGATGTTGATGAAGTTATTGATTACCTGACCAAGCGTAGTTTTATAGCAGGGTCTGCTGATCGATTCTGGTTAACCCCCTTAGGTAAAATGATTCAAACCATCACTGATGAGCAGTAGTTGCCCGAAAAATATAGTCTCTTTCCCTTTAACTCTCTCCTCCCTGGTCGAAATCAGTGTCTTTATCTAGTTCAACTAGCTCACCACCGCACTTATCGCATACTGCTTCATCCTCTGAAGTGCAGTCACTCTCCTCATATACTAAATGACATCTTACGCAATAGAAGGTTTTTTTCATTTTAATTCTACCATCCTTATTCAATCCTCATCCCCTAAATTTATTTCTTAGCTTTCGGTATAGCTCTAGTGTATATTTTAACTATAAATCCGAGAAGAAAGGAGAGGGTAGATGCCTCTTAATGCTTATGTACTTATACACGTATCAGGGCCTCAGACAATGAGTGCCTTACGTAAGATAGAGAAATTTAAAGGGGTTATGTCTGCGCATGTAGTGGTGGGTCCTTATGATGTGATAGCTTTTGTAGAGGGAGATAATCACAAGGAAATAGGAGATTTAGTATTCACGAAGATACGCCGTGTGCAGGGAGTTACAGCAACCACTACGTGTTTTGCAATGGAAGTTTAAATTCCCCCCTTCATTTTATAGCCTCCTTTTCTTTTAGAAATGGTTTTTCATCTGAAGGGAGCAGTGTCACCGCACTAAAAGGATTTGATACCACAATTAGCTATAGATTAAAATAGAGTAAATTCAATAAAGAGGCTAAGGAAGAAGGGTTTCATTTTGAAATTCAATTTACTCCTTTGGGGTTAGAAAACCAGTCATCAAAAAATACATTCTATTCCGGCTGCAATTTCAAAAGGTTTTAAGCTCTTCCTAACCGCTCTATACCCGAATAGAGTCAAAACCTATATTTGACATTCATCAACCAAAGATTGTAAGCTAGAAGTAACAATAAACGTAA
>Ga0209108_10002360_pt1 | contig 10818 bp, 10 predicted proteins | sample Rifsed10ft1_FD_184003 | JGI IMG/M metagenome (GOLD analysis project Ga0209108, IMG submission 184003) | Soil microbial communities from Rifle, Colorado, USA - sediment 10ft 1 (version 2) | ecosystem: Environmental > Terrestrial > Deep subsurface > Rock core/Sediment | place: Rifle, Colorado...
CCTTCCTGATGTACGCGCTTGCCAACCTTTTCTTTCGGCCTGGTTCGGACTTTCACACCGCCCTGGTGCTTTACGGACTGGCACCCTGTATCGCGATGGTGATCGTCTTTACCTTTTTGGCTTTCGGCAACAGCGCCCTGGCGATTGTGCTGGTGGCCATGAACTCGATTTTGCAAATGGCCTTGATTCCTGTTTATGCACACTGGCTCCTGGGCAAGGTGAAATTCGATGTTCGGGTGGTGGCGGAGAGTGTCGTGCTCTATTTGGGCATTCCGCTACTGGCCGGGATGCTCACCCGCCGGTGGGGTGTACGCAAGTATGGGGAGGCTGGTTTTCACAAAGTGAAGAGTTTTCTCGACACGCTCTCGATCTTCGGTTTGCTGTTCACGTTGGTGGTGATGTTTGCATTGAAGGGCGACCTGATTGTCGGCCGGCCCGGCATCATCCTCCAATTGGCCATACCCATGACACTTTTCTTTTGGACGATGTTCCTACTGGTTTACCTAGTGGGCTGGCGATCCGGGTTTAGTTACGAAGATTCCGTCGCCGTGGCCTTCAATTCCACTGGACGCGATTTCGAGATTGCCATTGCGATTGCAATCACTGCCTTCAACCCGACCGTTGCCCTGGCCACGGTGGTGGGACCGTTGATCGAAGTGCCGGTGATGCTTGTGCTGGTCTGGCTGGCGCGCCGCACGCGCGAGCGCTTGTTTGCACCGACTGTGGTGCCGGAGGCGGAAAGGGATTGAAATGTTTCCCCGGGTGCTGTTTCCGACTGATTTCTCGCGGCATGCCGAACGGGTGGTCGGTTGTCTCGACGAACTCAAGCTAGCCGGGACGGAAGAAGTCGTGCTGCTGCATGTGGTCGAACCGGAAGAGGCCATCCACTTCCCGAGCAAGCAAGAGTTGCGCGAAACCATGAAGCGCTTGCGCGCTGAAATGCAGCCCGCCTCTCTATAGTGGGGAGACACTCATCCCGCTGGCGGCTTCAGCCTCTTCTCCCAGAAACGGAGATGCGTGCCTGGCGTCGGCTACTGGGCGAACTTGTAGATGGCTTCCATGAGTTCGTCGTAGGCGCTCGGGTCAGACTGTCGAATTGCCTCGGTCGCGCAGTTCTCCAGATAGTTTCGCAGGACGATCCGGCCAACCTGTCGCAGAGCCTTTTGGACGGCGGCGAGTTGCGTGAGCACTTCCATGCAGGGCCGCTGCTTTTCGAGCATGTCTTGCAGCCCGCGTAGTTGACCTTCCGCCGCCTTAAGCCGAAGAACGCAATCTTTCTTTCGCTCTTCCGTATAGATGGGCAAAATGGATGCTTTCATCGGTACCGGGTCCTTTCCGGATTTCGCGGGGGCCAGGGAACCCTATGCCCCATGGCCTGCGTTAGGTATTTTTCTTTTCCTTTTTGGGCTCCGCTGCCACGCAGCAACACTTGTCAATTGTTTTCTTGGCCAGCGGGCAATACAGCTTCCCGTCGCGCTGTTCGCAACAGCATTTCTCGATCGTCTTGTCGGTCAGGGTACAGCGAAGAGGAGCCTCCTTCTTCGTGGCTTGCGGAGCGGCCAAGGTGAGACCGGCCAGCAGCAGCGTTCCCAGGGTGATTGAGGTAAAGCGGCGCATCATTAGAATTCCTCCCATTTCGCATTACCCCCACCTGGTGGGGGTCACAACATCCTAGGGCCTGCACCTGCGTATGTCAAGTCAATCCCTATCCTGGAACCGTACAGGTACATCGTATCCCCCCTGTGGGGCTCAAGTGTGTCAGCGAAAACAGGAGGGAAGAGGTCCCGCCTCGCTGGGGGGGAGCCGGGCGGCGCGCCGCGACCCTGCAAGAGGGCGTGCAGTCGGCCATGTGCCATCCCCAGGTCGCCGCTTTCGGGCAAATTGCCCCATCCTGCGGAAAATAGCCCAGTTTGAGATTGCAATATAAGTTAACCTATTGATTCTAAAGAGACCGACCACGGATGACAAATTGCACGCAAGAGGGTTGGAAAGGGGTAAGAGGGGATAATTGTCATGTCCGAGGCACGTCCCAAGGCGCTACGCTGGACGCTGCTGGTCGGGTTGGCGGTGGTGCTCGTTTTTGCCGGTATTGCTGGTTTTCTTTACCGGCGCACGGAGGCGCGGGTGGTGAGCGACTACGAGCGCCAGCAACTTGCGCTGGTTCGGCAAACCGCCGGCGCCGTCGAGCTTCGCTGGGAAGACATCCGCCACCGGCTGGACAGGACGCTCCTCCAGGAGAACCGGGGGCGGCGCATCAGAGACGTGGGCGAATTTGAAGCCACTTTCCAAGTTTCCCCGGAAGGCCGCCTGAAGGTTCTGCGGGGGTCGCTTCCGCCGGCGGTGGCGGCTCTTCTCACCCGACAGAAAAGTGAACCGGGCAGCTACCTGAGTGAACCGCTTTTTGCCGAAGATGGCTCCGTCAAGCTCATTGCTCTCGAGCCTCTCTTCGATGGCGCTCGGCCAGCCGGAGCAGCCGGCGGAGTTTTCGCTCTGCCTGAGCTGCTTGGCCCGCCTCTGCGCGGCATCGAGGGGATGCCGATTTCGATTGTCATCCTGAATGAAAGCGGATCGGTGCTGGCTAACACGCACCATCCGGAGATGATCGGTCGTCGCATTCCAGCGGAGGGCTCCTGTCTTCCGTGCCACCGGGCGTTTACCACCGAGCAGCGCATGCTTCGCGGCGAAGAGGGCGCCGGAAAAATTCAGGTCACCAGGAACCCGGTCGGAGTGGTGGCTTTCACACCCGTCCACCTGGCCAACCGGCGATGGTCGCTGGCGTTTTCCACCCGGCACGGCCTGATTGCGCAAACCACGCGCAGCGGCTTTATGAACCTCTTTGTGTTGCTGACCGTGTTTCTCTCCCTTACTCTGGCCGCGACGGTTTTTATCTTCCGGTTGAACCAGAAGCGCCGCCTGGCCGAGTTGAAGGCGCAGGCGGCCGAACGCCGGCTCAAGTTCGAGCAACAATTGCAGCACGCCGAGCAGCTCGCCGCCGTCGGCAAGATGGCCTCCCACATCGCGCACGAGATCAACACGCCGCTGGCCAGTATTGGCCTGAATGTGGCCTATCTGCGCACGGAGGTCGAGCGCTACGCCGGAGCGAAGATTGCCGAGATCCAGGAAGTGAGCGAGGCCGTCACGCGGGAGATCGATCGGCTGAAAAAAGTGATCCAGGACTACCTGCGGTTTGCGCGCATGCAAAAGCCGGCGCCCGAAAGGCGCTCGCTTGGCCAAATCTCAGAAAACTTCCTCGATTTTATCGCCAAGGAAGCCGAGCAGCGGAGGGTAAAGATACATTCGCAGATCACCGCCGAACCGACCTACGCCTCGCTGGACGAGAATCTGGTGCGCCAGGCCTTGCTTAACATCGTCCGCAATTCCTTTGAGGCCATGCCCGACGGGGGCGAAATCCGCTTCGAGCTTCGCGCCTTCGAAAAGGAGCTGGAGCTTCGCATTTCCGACAACGGCCCCGGCATCACTGCCGAGCATCTACCAAGGATTTTTGACCCGTTCTTTACCACCAAGCGCGAAGGAACCGGTCTCGGCCTGGCACACACTCGCAAGATTGTCCGCGAACACGGCGGCGACGTCCGCTGCGAGGCACGACCGGGCAGCGGAACCACCTTCATCATCACCTTGCCGCGCATTTTGGGAGAGAAAGTTTTCCTTCCCGCTCAGCCGGAAATGGAGCCAGCGGGAATTTCCAGTCGCGCCGCCGGCCCCCATTTTGGGCAAGGCGGGAGAGGAGGGCCATCATGACTGCCCAAGAAGTCCTGGAAGCCAACCGTGAAGCAGCAGCGGCTCGCCCCGATCCAGTCGGGGCTCGCGGAGAAACCAGCGGCTTTCGCGTCCTTGTCGCCGACGACGACCACGCCCTGAGAACCTCCCTCGAACGCGTCTTGATCCAGGCGGGCTACGCGGTGGGAGGCGCCGAGAGCGGCCGTCAGGCGCTCGAATTGCTCCGGCAGACCTCCTTCGAGGTGGCGGTTGTTGATCTGGTTTTGCCGGACATGGAAGGACTGGAGCTGCTCAAAGAGATCAGGCTCATCCAACCCGATACCGAAGTCATCGTCGCCACTGCCTACGGGAGCATTGAAAGCGCGGTCGAAGCGATGCGCTGGGGCGCGTATGACTACTTGACCAAGCCGTTTCAGACAGCGGAACTCTTGACCACGGTTGGCAAAGCAATGGAAAAGATTGCCCTGCGCCGCGAAAACCAGCAACTGCGCGCGCAGCTAAGCCAGCAAACCATCAACCGCATCCTGGTCGGATCCAGTCCGGCCATGGTGCAGGTGAAAAAGCTTATCGAGCAGGTCGCCCCCAGCTCTGCCCCGGTGATCGTCGAAGGCGAAAGCGGTACCGGAAAGGAGATTGCCGCTGAAGCGATCCACGCCGCCAGCACGCGGGCTCACCGACCGCTCATCAAGGTGGCGTGCGCTGCTCTGCCGGAAACGCTGCTCGAAGCCGAACTGTTCGGCTATGAGCGCGGCGCCTTCACCGGGGCGGTGGGGCGCAAGCCGGGCCGGCTCGACCTGGCCAACAGCGGTACTCTTTTTCTTGACGAAGTATCCGACATTCCGCTCACCTCGCAGGTGAAACTGCTGCGAGTGCTCCAGGACGGCAAATACGAGCGGCTGGGCGGCCGGGAAACCCTCTATTCCGACGTTCGGATTATCGCCGCCACCAACCGCAGCCTCGAGCAAGCCATTCGCGACCGCGCTTTCCGAGAAGATCTCTACTATCGCCTGAACGTCATCACCATCAAGTTGCCGCCGCTGCGCTTCCGCAAAGACGAGATCCCGGTGCTCGCCTACCATTTCCTGAAAATCTATGCCGGCCGGAACAACAAGGCGGTGCAAGACATTTCCCCTTCGGCGATGAGCTGCCTGCTGGCCTATGAGTGGCCGGGGAACGTGCGTGAGCTGGAAAACGTGATGGAGCGTGGTGTGGTGCTTGCCGAGGGCAGCGTGATTGAGCCGCGAGTGCTGCCGGAAGCGCTCAATCCGGCGCGCTTCCAAACGGTGGCGACCAACGCCGGGCCGAACCCGATCGTGACGCTTAGCTTCCCGGTGGGGACCTCCATGCGCCAGGTAGAGGACCTGGCCATGCAGGCGCTGCTCGAATACACCCGCAATGATCGGGGCGAAGCGGCGCGGCTGTTGAGCGTTCACCCGCGAACGATCTCGCGGCATTTGAAAAGCGAACGCGAGGTAACGTAGGCGTTCGCCCCGGCCAGCCTGCGCTGCCGGCGGAGGCAGTCGCGCACAAATTGTCGGGCGGGGTCGGAATGCTGGATAGGGTCGGACAAAATGTCTGCTGGAACTAATATTCGGCGGGCGGGTATCGCTAACCGCCTTTTGCTCAGCAGGTTGGCAAGAGCACGGGGTGGCTGGTCCCGGCACTGGCGTTGCACCTACCAACGGGGAATCATGCGCCCGAGTAGTGGAGTCATGGCAAAAGAACTTGCGCAACGAAACGGTACGGCGAGGGTTCTGGCCGTTGACGATGACCCTGTCTTTCTCCACGCCCTGGAACGAGTCCTCGCTCAAAACGGCTATCAGGTGCGGACGGCAGCCAGTACGGCGGAGGCGCTCGCTCAACTGGAAAGAGAACCGGTGGATCTCATGATCTCCGACCTCTGCCTTCCGGGCAGCGACGCCCTTCACCTGCTTCGCGACCTGCGGAAGCGGAAGTGTTCCATCCCGGTGATCATTTTGACTGCGGGCGGCGGCGTGGAAAGCTATCTCGAAGCCATGAACTGCGGAGCCTTTGACTATGCCACCAAGCCCGTCAAGGACGTTGAGTTGCTGGCCTTGGTCCGGCGGGCGCTCGATTCCGAAGCGCGCCTTTCATCCCGTCCTTCCCCTTTATCGGAGGAGCCTTCCCCATGGCGATGACCATTTCTACGGAATGCATCAACTGCGGCGCCTGCGAGCCGGTCTGTCCTAATACGGCGATCACCGCCGGTGACAACATCTATCTCATCCATTGGGAACAATGCACCGAGTGTGTCGGCTACTACGACGAGCCGCAGTGCGTCAAGGTTTGTCCAATTGATTGCATCCCGGTCGATCCCCAGCACGTTGAGTCAAAGGAGGAACTCCTTGCGAAAGGCCAGGCGCGCGCGAACTAGCGGCAGCGCTGGGAAACACCTCTTACCGCCGCGCTGTCAAAAGAAATCGAACGGAAATCGCAGGCAAGAGAAGGGGAAAGGAGCCAGCGGCGAAAAGTATTTCTGCGTCCGCCCTTTTCTTGAGTTCGCTCGCGTGGCCGACGGCCGGAGCAACCGCCCCACTGGCCAGCTCTTTCGAGCCTCGGTTGTTTCGGAAAGAGTTCCTGGCCGCCATCCCCGCGCTGGGAATCCCGGCACAGAACAAGAGCTATGAACAAGGGTCAACCCAGGACGCCGAAGACGAATGACGCTCTCGATGCGGAGCGCAACTCGGCTGGCGCGGAGCATGTTTCCGCAACCCCGCCCCCGGCCGGGCCGGCCGAGCTGAAACTTCCCACTCCCAGCCCGAAAACACCGCGGCAGCATGCCCCGGAACAGGATCCGGCGGTGCGTGCCCGCAACTTTACGGAAGTGAAGCTGGACTTCACTCTCGAGCAGGCGCAGGCGGAAGCCCTGCGCTGCATCCGCTGCAAGGACCCCAAGTGTGTCGAAGGCTGCCCGGTGAATGTCCTCATCCCCGACTTCCTTGAGCTTATTTTGCTCGGAGACATCTGCGGGGCAGCCGACAAGATTCAGGAAACCAATCTTCTGCCGGCGATTTGCGGCCGCGTCTGCCAGCAGGAAAACTACTGTGAGAAGGTATGCGTCGTTGGCCTCAAACGGTCGCCCGTTGCCATCGGCGACCTGGAACGCTTTGTGGCCGACTACGACATGGCCGTGCGCGGCATCCGCGAGACCCCTTGCGATCCCCCCACGGGCAAGAAAGTGGCGATTATCGGCTCGGGGCCGGCTTCCCTCACCTGCGCCAGTGAACTGGCTCGCTTGGGACACCAGGCGACCGTCTTTGAGGCGCTCCATGAACTGGGCGGCGTGCTCGTTTATGGTATCCCGCCGTTTCGCTTGCCCCGGGAAGTGCTCCATGCCGAAATTGATCGCGTCCGCAAGATGGGAGTGGTCTTTGTGACCAACTTTGTCGTGGGGATGACGTGCACCATCGAAGAGCTGCGCAAAGAATACGATGCCATTTTCATCGGCACCGGCGCCGGCCACCCTTACCTGATGGACATCCCCGGCGAAGATTATCTCGGGGTCTATACCGCCAATGAATTTCTCACCCGCGTCAATCTGCTGGGCGGCTGGAAGTTTCCTGACTGCGACACGCCTATAGAAGTGGGCAAGCGGGTGGTGGTGGTGGGCGGCGGCAACTCGGCGATGGACGCCGCTCGGGTGGCCCTGCGCATGGGGCCGGAGAAGGTTTACGTCTTTTATCGCCGCTCGGAAGTGGAGATGCCGGCTCGCGCGGAAGAGGTCAAACACGCCATGGAAGAGGGCATCGAATTCCATTTCCTGGCCGCGCCGGTGAAGCTCGAAGCTGATGCGAACAATCGCATCTACCGCATGCAGTGCATCCAGATGCAGCTCGGCGATGCCGATGCTTCGGGACGCCGCCGGCCTGAACCCATGCCGGGCTCGGAATTCTGGATGGACGTGGATACCGTCATCGTGGCCATCGGCCAGGGTTGCAATCCCATTATCCAGCGGACGACGCCCGAGCTGCGAGTGACCAAGCGAACCACCATCCAGGCAGACGAGCGAGGCGAAACTTCGCTGGCCGGAATTTTTGCTGGCGGCGACGTCATTCGCGGCGGCTCCACGGTCTTGCTGGCCATGAAAGACGGCCGGCGCGCCGCCGCTTCCATTCAGGAGTACTTGTTGGCCAAGGAGAGTCCCGTCCCGACCCTTCCGCTGAGCCCGGTGGGCCACCTGCCGGACGGGCAGGCCCCCGCCACGGGGGGAAACGCAGTCTCGCTGAGCCCGATGGCACCCGCCACCGGGGGAGACGCGAGCAAGCACTAGCGAGGGAGCTGTGTATCTCAGTCCGCTGAGCCCGGTGGCACCTGCCACCGGGGGAGACGCGAGCAAGCACTAGCGAGGGAACGGTGTATCCAATCCTGGAGAAGGAAGATCTGGCCCCGATTCCATCGGGGCAGATTGCCCGGTTTGTCATCGAGGCGCCATTTATCGCCAGGAAGGCGCGGGTGGGCCAATTCGTGATCGTGCGCGTGCACGAGGAAGGCGAGCGGATTCCGCTGACACTGGTCGAATGGGACTCGAAGCGCGGCACAGTCACCCTGATCGTCCAGGCAGTCGGCAAGACGACCTACCACATGCTTCGGTTGAAAGCGGGCGATTCGGTTACCGACATTTGCGGCCCGCTCGGCCTGCCTGTCCCGATTGTTCGCTACGGGACAGTGATCTGCATCGGCGGCGGTGTGGGCGCCGCTGAAATTCTTCCCATTGCCAGGGAGTTCAAGGAAGCGGGCAACCACGTCATCGGCATTGTCGGGGCGCGCACCCGTGACCTCGTCATTCTCGAAGAGGAGATGCGAGCCGCCTCCCACGAGCTCTACGTCACCACCGACGACGGAACCTATGCCCGCAAGGGATTTGTCACCAATGCCCTGGCTGATCTGATTCAACAGGGAGTGACCATCGATGCCGTTGTCTCCGTCGGCCCGCTGCCGATGATGCGGGCGGTAGCCAAGCTGACGCGGGAAGCCAACCTCAAGAGCTTCGCCAGCCTGAATCCCATCATGATGGATGGCACGGGGATGTGCGGTGCTTGCCGGGTGCGCGTCGGCGGCGAAGTGAAGTTCACCTGCATTGACGGCCCGATGTTCGATGCCAACCAGGTGGATTTCGAAATGCTCGCCATGCGCAACCGCGCTTATCTCAAAAAAGAAAAGGAATCGCTCGAACTGTTTCTCACCACCTACGGACATGAACTGGAGATGGTCGGAAAAGAGTGCGTCCGGACCGGTCCCGCTCTGCGGGGCGGGCCGGAGAGAAAAACCTGATTCCTTCCGAAGGGAAAACACTCGATCAAATTGTCTTTGCGTGGCCCCCGCGGCAGGCCGCCGTCGAAACCTACCCCACTAACGACGACCTCGTTTTTGAAGAAATGTGAAATCTTAGATGCGAACCCGCCGCGGCGGGCCGCCATCGAGGTCGCCGGGGCGACCGAAACGATGGAAACTGCCCTGAAAATGGGGGCTGCTGATGCCACCTTTCATCCCGAGGCCTCGGGACGAGTCCCGATGTTGTTTTGCATGGTCCCGATTGAATCGGGATAAACTCCGGGTGCGGCTGTTGGTGTCCAGCGAGCGCGGTTTTTTTCGCGCTTTTGGGGGGGTGCTCCCGAGGCCTCGGGGCGAGTCCCGATGTTGTTTTGCATGGCGCCCGGTGCGGCTGTTGGTGTCCAGCGAGCGCGGTTTTTTTCGCGCTTTTTGGGGGGGTGCTCCCGAGGCCTCGTCCCTTGCCCCGATCACTGTTTGAGACTTGATATGGAGATCGGGGCTTGCCCCGATATATCGGGGCGAAGGCTTCGGGAGGGGACGGGGTGCGCGGATGATGACGGTGAGTGGCGGGTGAGGCAGCCCGGGCGGCGACGCGGAGTACTTTTCCTGCATGGCCCGCCGCGGCGGGCGGAAATCGTGCCGGGCCCGCCGCGGCGGGGCCGATTTTGTCGAGCAACCAGGTGCAGGGTGCGGCGCGGCTTTGCCAGGCATCGTGGTTCGGCAAGCTCACCACAAGCGGTACCAGGCCATGAAGGCGGGGTTCAAGCTTCCAGGTGCGCCAGCTAGATTCATGGACGTGGGCGGCGCGGCTGATGGCGCGGATGCGCTTGGAGACATTAGGGTTAAGGGCGGCTTCGTGGTTCGGCAAGCTCACCACAAGAGGAAACGTTGCTGGGCTCGAGTGGGGTGGAAGGTCATTCGTCGTTATTTGTCGTCCGCGCGTTGAAGGCTGTGGGGGACGGCCAACCGGGTGGGGATGGCGGCGGGCCAGCAAGAGGGTAGGGGCGGTTCGCGAACCGCCCCTACCTCACAGCATCTCCAATTTCATTATATCAGGGGCGTCAAGCGGGGATGGAATGGGGTGTAGTAGTCGGTCATCCCGCAGAGCCGGACCCACGTACCATGAAAATGGTGTCAAGTCCCGACACGAAAAGCAGATCCTTCTCCCGCCCTTCGGCTCCGCTCAGGGCAGGCAGGGCGGGATCGGGATGACAGGTGGCATCAGTAGCCCCCATTTTCAGAGTAGGGTGTTGAAAAAGGTAGAGTTCCGCACGGAGCCAGGCACAGGCAAGTCCGGTTTCGGGACTCCGATGGAGTCCACCGGACTCCAGAAATCGGAGAATGCCTGTGCCACCGAAAACTTACATATCGGCCTCTTCCCCAACTTTCATGGCTCTGGGGTCGAATTGAACTTTGATAGCGAGCGACTTCAATTCGCAACCAAATTCCACTCCCTTCTCGTCGGAAGAGATTACGGGCTCGCCGGAGGCCGTTTCCCTAGGGAAGACAAAGATGGCTGCCGTTATGTGTTTGCCGTCTGGCGAACCCTGCAATTGGGCTTGATCGGCCAGGAATTTCTGCTTGGTCTTCTTGGGACGGAGGAAGATCTTGCTTTTCAGAAGCTGCAGGTCTTCAGCAGCGAGCTGCCCGACTCCGAGCCGGGGCGGGCGCTGGTGGCCGACATCCGCGACCTCGTGCCGCCGGATGGGGCGACGGTCCTGACCAGCGGGCTGTCGTCCCAGTCGCTCGACTTCATCACCAGCTTCGACGCATCGGTGCCGGTGGCGG
>Ga0209108_10002362_pt1 | contig 10811 bp, 11 predicted proteins | sample Rifsed10ft1_FD_184003 | JGI IMG/M metagenome (GOLD analysis project Ga0209108, IMG submission 184003) | Soil microbial communities from Rifle, Colorado, USA - sediment 10ft 1 (version 2) | ecosystem: Environmental > Terrestrial > Deep subsurface > Rock core/Sediment | place: Rifle, Colorado...
AAGAGGAGCATTAGGAAGTGCATGCTCGCACATACACATTTTATGCTCTGTTGATTCGGTATTTTTGTAGGAATTTGCTATAGTGTCGGTACCGTAAATTTCATCTTGATGGTTTGTATCGGAATTCGTTATGTTCGGAAGATTATATGAATGATGGTCATCTTCACCAAACCCTATACGACAGAGAATTACAACAAGAACCAAGAAAAGGCTCGCGTATTTCATAATTTTTACAAAGTATAACTACCTGTATTTCAAAGTCAATAGTTCGAAGGTAGTTACCATATAAACGCAAGCACAAGTCCACCACTTTCTCCGTCTGAGTATGGCATGAGAGAAAACTTTCTATTTTGTTTCTTGTGAACTTGAGCAGTTGCCATTCCAATTGATGTTCCAAGAGCCGCACCGAAGAGAACATCTGATGCAAAGTGCTTATTATCTGAGAGACGTGTAAATGCTACAAATCCAGCAAACGCATAGAGTGGTATCCCGATTTTATGACCGTATAGAGAATCAATAGTTGAAGCAAGGGCAAATGAAGCTGAGGCATGTCCCGAAGGAAAGGACGTTCGCTCACTACCATCCGGTCGTCTTCTTCTAACAGCAAACTTAAGAGCACTTGTTGCAACTTGAGTTATTATTTGAGACTCGATTAGTGCCTTTCCAGTATCAATCATTTTTTCGTCGTCTCTTAATCTGCCAACAATATAGGTTGAGAGCGTTATACCAGCAATTGTGTACCAAACACCACCATAGGTTCCAATCTTTCCGTATCCCTTAAGGCTATTCTTTACTTCCTTCTGTATCTCATGATCTGCACCGCTTTGGTCAAGTACTACTGTAGTTTGAATTGCAAATCCCAAAATAGCGAGATTCAATGGTTGCAAAATCTCTTTTGAATCCTGAAGCAAATTCCTTGGAAGTTCCCTAAATATATATCTTGGAAAACCCTCTTCTTGAGTGCTTTCAGCTTTCGTCTCTTCTCCTGAAGCTGTATGTAGAAAAAATATAAAAGTGAAAAGGATGAGCATAAGATCTCTTAGTTTCACTTTCTTATCCCTTTCTAAGTGTGCCAAAAAATATGGTCATGGTAATACTTAGAGGAAGAAAAAGATAGTCCAGATTTATGCTCTCAGGGGTTTTTCGACAGACTCCCTATGTTATGTGGTGTTTGCCCGTGTCCTACACTCTAGGAGAACTTCTTTTGGAATTAACCTCAAAGCAAGAAATACAAGAGTCGGTACAATTATAACATCATCGAGATGACCGATGACAGGGATAAAATCAGGAATGATGTCGAAAGGTGTCAAGGTATATGCTATAGCGATACCAAGAAGTCATTTGGCAAGCCTCGACGTCCGCTCATCCTTCAGGACAAGTTGGTAAACCTTGAGTTCGTCCGATTGATTTCAACTTCTGAAACATTTCTAAATCTCCAGGGCAAATACCATATAACTCTTTATAAGGGCAGGTTTGAAACCTGCCCTTATAATTACAAACCCACTTTATTTCTTGCTTCCTGAATCTAACCCTTGTAGTCGGATAAAAATTAAACTCATGATTGTCTTACTAAATGGCTATGGCCACCTTACCAGCATTTATATCCTCAGTTCTGGATGTCTCCATCTCTCGTTTCAAAAGATTTATATGATACTCATACTCGGCCTTGCTGTCCCTGCTTGTGTAGCTCCACAGGTAGGCAAAGAAAGCTGTAATAGGAGATCTGGTAATCCAGAGAGTTCTGATAAATCTCTTTAGTAGGAATAAATTGCTTCCTGTCAATTTATAAGCAACTTCCCTTCTCTTTTCATACAGTTCAAGCGCAGTTAGATTCTTCGGCTTTAGGGTCACATAACGCATATTATATTTCTCCCAATCCTCGGGAAAATTAGTGTACCTCAGCCTGCCTGCAGCCTTCATATCTGTAAATAGCTTTGTCCCAGGCAAGGGGCATGAGATATTTATGTTTTGTGTGCCTATACCAACCTCATTTATAAAACCTACAGTATCTTCAAAGACATTTTCTTCATCATTGTCGTTACCGAAAATAAATGATCCAACCACTGTTATTCCGTGTCTCTGCGTATTCTGTATATTCTTGGCATAGTCCCCAAGAGTGTTAATTCCCTTATTAATATCCTTAATAACTTTCCTATTTATAGATTCAAGACCAAACAAAACTAGTCTGCAACCAGCCTTGTACATCCACTCTAAAACCTCATCCTCTTGCCCCAGGTTTTGAGTACACTGTGTTCCCCAATATTGTCTTATCCCCTGTTTGCGGACTTCATAGAGCGCCTTACATAACTCAATCGCTCGTTCCTTTCCTCTCTTGCCAGAACCTATAAAGTTATCATCTGCTACCATCACAATCCTTTGTTTTATATTTTTAAACTCTTCTACCACATCCTTTATAGGACGATACCTCATAGACCTTCCATTTATTATTGTGACTGAGCAAAAACTACAGTTATAGGGGCAGCCCCTGGCTGTCTGTATAATACCCCAACGGTAACTGTCCATAATTGGATGTTTTATTACTGGAACAATATCTAGAGGTGGGGACCCACCCTCGTAGATCCCTTTAAGGGAATCTCTCTTCAAGTCTTCTAGGATTGTTGCCCAGACTGGTTCTACTTCGCCTACGCATACGCTGTCTCCATACCGCATAGCTTCTTCAGGCATAACACTGGGATGTGGACCACCAAGTATCACAGGAATGCCTTTTCTTCTAAAAACACTGGCAATATTATAGGCTCTAGGAGCTTGGTTAGTCCAAAGGCTTATTCCAACCAAGAAAATATTAGACATATCCATATCACTATCAAATCTACTTCTAGATTCATCTATAATCTCAACATCCCAAGTATCCCTGGGCGTAAGTGCATCTATGATGAGAAGACCCAAGGGAGGAAACGATCCAGTACTTCTGCCTACGCCTGTAGAGTTTTCAGGGTATGGTTGAATAAGAATGATCCTTTTTTTCATTGCGAACCCCCTTAGTGTTCATTACACATAACTATAAGATGAGACATTATAGCATAAACCTTTTTATAATGAATCCGGTGATACCAAATGGGGCTGACAGGAAAATGACAGGGAGATTACAGATGTTCACCACTAACCCTAGCTGATCAACATCTACTAGATAACACAAAGGAGTTTTAATGTTCATGACTCTGACCGTGTTCACCGGGTTTTCCTTGAGCGGCTTTTTCCATTTCTTTGTACTCATCTGGGGATAGGTCAGGAAGACGTCTCAAGAAGGCTACGATAGCCCATAGTTCCTCATCTTTATGAGTAGGACCAAAAGCAGGCATGGCGCTCATTTTGATACCGTTCTTGATAATCCAGAATAGCTCTGCCGGACTCCATTCATCTATACCCTTTGATAGGTCAGGGGGTTCATGGTAGAAGCCGGTTTTCATTTCACTCGGAGAAAGACCAGGCTTGCCATGGCACCCCTCGCACATCTCACTATAATGATCGAATCCCGTCTTGACGAGAGACTCATCCAAAGTAGGCGTGTTGATTCCTTTTGCGTGGGTCTTAACAGACCTCTCCATCGTGGTATGCATTATCCACAGAACGAGTTTGGTATGTGGTTTCGTAGCAGCTATATTGTAGATTCCTGAATATATAAAGATGAGAAGCCCTATGAGTATTAGAATGATAAGAGTTAAGATATTTTTCATTACTTACTCTCCTATCAAAAATATTGTTACTCAGAAATTCCAACGCAATGTATAGGGCAACCAACCCTTGGTGTACAGTCAAAGCATAAATTACCAACCACGACGACCACCGCCTCTCTTCCCTCCGCCACCGCCACCACCTCTACCTTCTCTACCACCTCCACGTCCACCTTCACGACCTTCGGTTCTAGGGCGGGCTTCACTAACATTTAGGGTTCGTCCCTTTAAATCCTTGCCGTTTAGACCGCTTATAGCAGCCTCGGCTTCCTTTCTTCCAGGCATCTCAACAAAACCAAATCCACGGGACTCGCCGCTAAACTTATCCTTAATAATGTTTACTGATGAAACCTGTCCGAATCCTTCAAAAAGTTTTCGTAAGTCCTCGTCAGTAACATCTCGCGTCAAATTACCAACGTATATATTCATACTTCCCTCCTTTATTCATACTTACATAATTTATTTTGAAAGCCTCATCAATCTCTTTCTTATCATAAGGTATCAAGATAAACTCTGAATTAACAGCATACACGAAATATTTATGATTTACATACCCCGAGTTAAATAAACGAACTTTCCAGTTCCCTAACACATTCATAGTTGACCCTACCCTATCATGGAGGAACCCCTCCGTGCCAGAATAGGAAGTTAATTATCTTTGCATCTCTTGATCAGCCATTTTCCTATGCTCGGTTGCCAAGTTTTTATATCCTTGAGCCATTTCCATGTACTTCTTTGATTGATCTGAGTAATACTTTGCAAGTCCAAGTAATGGCTTATCCCTATTTGCGTATGAGTCAGACATAGAGGCATAAAAACGTGCCTTTTCCTCGTCCTTTTTAGCCTGCTTGTCAAAGTAATCTGCAATCTTTAGGTGATCCTCTGGGGAAGTAGCTGTCTGTATAAGTATAATAATCTCCTCCTCAGAAGCCATGCCGAAGACTTCTTTTATTTCAGAGAAAAGAATAATAGAAGCTATCAAAGTTATGCTTAACTGTAATATTTTTTTCATCACTATACACTCCTTTAAGTTAATAATTCCATTTAGCTTACTTCGTGATTCTTCATCAATATTTGATCTATCAATGATAGCATTCCTTCCTATCCTTAGGACTATAAAGTTTTACTCCATCCGTATTGGTATCATACAGTAAGGAAATGGTAAATCAACGTTTTGCATTTTTGCTCTTTATATGAAGTTGACTAAAACGATGATTTAAGAATCTACTATCTAACAATATCCTGCCAATACCCCTGGTGTGCTCCTAGATCTTTAAGTTTCTTCTCCATATCTTTGAGACATTCGACTTCACAGACATCTTTGGGTCGGTCAAACCCTTCACGATGAAGAATTTTCATAGCAAGTGTTATGTCTTTTCTAAATTTTCGCAACGGAGCTTGGTGGATAGATACATCAAAAGCTCTGATTTCGTATACGCTATCGCGTTCCTCCTTAGGCATAATCCACTGCGCAATTTGTTTTAGGTCTTCATATACTTTCACACATTCCTTGCAACCCGGTGTAGGTGATTGTACCGGATGATAATGTGTCCCTACAAGGTCTAATTCAAAACCGATCTGTACTCTCTCGCCTTTTTGGTTTATATGATATTCTGGCAATACCTCCCAACAAACTTTATGCTGCCCGACAAGTTCCTTGATTCTGTCAAATTCCTCAAAGGTTTGCTTCATTGTATATTACCTCCCTCATTTCCCGGATTTGCTCTTATCCATTCTCTTTTCCCTCCCTATGTTGTTGCAAACCCCTGCCCTTCCATATCGCGTATATTGCAGGGATTATAAGAAGCGTAAGAATGGTTGATGTGATAAGCCCTCCAACCATTGGGGCTGCGATTCGCTTAATTACATCGGCTCCAGCGCCTTGACTCCAAAGAAGTGGAAGGAGTCCCAGAATCATTGTCATCACTGTCATCATCTTGGGTCTTACCCTCTGCACAGCACCCTCATCTATTGCCTCAGCCAAATCGTTCCAGGTGTTCATCCTTCCTTCTTTTATCCGCTTTTCATAAGCATTGTCAAGATAAATTATCATAACTACTCCTGTTTGAGCTGCAAGCCCTGCGACTGCGATAATTCCTACCCAGACTGCTATACTCATGTTGTAACCGAGAAGATACATAAGCCAGATACTGCCAACAAGTATAGTTGGAAATTCACTTTGAATGCTTCTTCATCCACTCCACTATCCTTGGCCAATTCCCCTCAAGAGGTTTATGTCCCATGAAGAGTCCTATGTGTCCTCCATCAGCTATGTCTTTTTGGATATCCTCTTTATCTGTCCCCACATATTTTTCTGCATTGAAAACCTGTTCAACTGGCGTAATATCATCCCTTTCCCCTGCCAGTAAATAAAGAGGACATTTTATGTCTTTGAGGTTAAGCTTTTTCCCAAGACCAATAAACTCATCCTTTACCAACTTGTTTTCTTTAAAGAGTTCCTTAACAACCTGGAGATAGAACTTACCCGGCAAGTCTACCGTGTGTTCATACCAACTCTCAAACTTTTCAAACTTCTTCACGTACTCTGGATCATCAACGTTTTTATACAGCTCTACGTATTTTTCTATGTACTGTTTTCCAGAATGCATATTCTTAAACCCCCGGAGCATAAACTCGCCTTTTAATACTCCATTGCCCATGGTTACCAGTTCCTCATAAAAACTTATAGGGGAGGTATGAGCGTATTCTTTTATCTGCCCATTACCTGCATCCGTATCAATAGGGGAGCCAGCAAGGGTAAGGGTATTTACCTTTTTGGAGAATCTAGCAGTATACATTGCCCCAAGCCATCCACCCTGGCAAAGTCCTACTAGATTAACAACTCCTCCTAATTCATCAACACATACATCAACACCATAGAGATAGTTATCTATATTGTAATCCTTCGTTTCTTGAGTAGCACTCTTCCAATCTGTAACAGCAACTTTGTTTATCCCGTTTTTTTGAAAGGTTTCTACTAGGCTCTGTCCCGTGTCGTAATCAGCGATTTGAGATGTATGTCCCGCATATGGAGCGAGGATCAGAGTGTATATACCCCGTTTGGCTCGTTTTCTAGAAAAGTCTCTGAGCCTTAAAGTATCGAGTTCGATTCTCAACTTATTTTCTGTTGCCCACTCAGGTTCAGGCCTTTCTATTAGAGTTTTATCTACTACTTTTAAGAACTCAAGATTTTTCCTTAAAGCCTCTAACGTTTCGCATCCTATAAAACAGAAAACAGGCCAGAAAAACGGCAGCGCATTACAATCATTCTGTAGATTACATATTCTACAATGAGAATGAGATTGGGTTTTCATGATAACTTTTATCCCATTTTATATGCTTGTCATAGAGTTTCCCAGACAAGGAGGACCACTCCTCCATGCCTGGGAATTATTTGTTACTGCTTTTGCATATCCTGAGCTATCTTTTTGTGTAAGGATGCCATAGCCTTATAATCCTCTGCAGCTTCCTTATACCTTTTGGAAAGATCTGCGCAGTGTTTAGCAAGCCCAAGTAGAGGCTTACCCCTACTCTTGTACGAATCAGCCAGGGAGGAGTGGAACTTCGCCTCTTCCTCCATTCTTAAAGCTTGCTGTTCATAATAGTCTGCAACCTTGATGTGATCCTCGGGGGTTGTGGCAGTCTCCATAAGTTTCCTACTCTCTTCCTCCTCAGAAGCACTACAGGGAACCACCCCTACTAAAGATAAAAACAGAAGGGGTGCTATCAAAGCTGTTACAAGCGGTAATAATTTTTTCATCTCTATCACCTCCTTTTTTATAAATGTTCAATCCTTGTGTCCATCTTTTTCAAAATATTTTTAGGATTCTTATCAAACTTCCCCCTACAAGCATTGGAGCAGAAGTAGATAGGGCTTGCCTTGAAGGACTAAGCTCATTTCTTTTTCATTTTTTGATGTTCATTATTTTCATCGACTAAAATTTGCCTCCTTATTAAATACCTATCTAAAGACGAAATAAATCATGTCTTTATATTTCTTATAAACTCCGCTGTTTCTTCGGGAAGAGTTGTGTTTATATAGATTCCAGAGCCAAGCTCAAATCCAGCTAAAGTGGATAGCCTAGGAATAATCTGAATATGCCAAAGGTAGTAACTTTTATTTTCGTCATCTACAGGCGCCGTGTGGATTACATAGTTAAAATCAGGATCACCAAGTGTATTATAAATTTTAAATAGTGTAGTTTTTAGAACCCTAGCAAGGTCTACAATATCTTCAGTAGGAACATTTCCAAAGGAGGATAGATGCCTCTTTGGAGCGATCCATGTCTCAAAAGGTGAGCGAGAAGCAAAGGGATGAAATACTACGAATTTATCCGTCTCTATCACTATTCTCTCATCTGACTTTAGCTCTTCCCTAACCATATCGCAATAGATGCATCTGCTTGTATCATCATAATAGCTTGTTGCAACTTCGTATTTTCTTCTTATATGCATAGGAACTATAGGAGTTGCCACCAACTGGGAATGGGGATGATCCAGCGAGGTCCCAGCTGACTTACCGTGATTTTTAAAGATTATAATCAATTTGACCATAGGATCCTTCTTTAAAGCGTTATATCTTTCCCTATAAGCTAGTAGGATTTCTTCTACCTCTTTATCCTTCATAAGTGGAATCAATCCATTATGGTATGGGCTCTCTATTATTACCTCATGGACACCGACTCCATCCATTTTTCTAAAGAATTTGCCGTTCTCCTTTCTCACAATTGTGCCACGATTTATAAGAGCAGGATATTTATTAGGGGTTACTCTCACACGCCAACCTGAAGTATTAGCTTTTCGTGAATCATGATAGGCTAGAACTTCGGGAGGCGTCTCGGATTCATTTCCCGGGCAGAATGGACAGGAAGCCACAAAAGAAGGTAAGGCTTCTTTCTTCTTATTAGTTATAAAATCGTGGGGGCGCTTTGCCCTTTCTGTCGCAATAATGACCCATTCTTTTGTTGTAGAATCTTGTCTTAGCTCTGGCATGATTTCCCCCTAAACTTATAATAACTCTCCAACAGCCTCCTCTTTATGTTTTGTGTGTGCTCCATATGAAGCTCGACTGGCTTCAAAGCCCGTCGTCTCCTTTTCCTGTGAATAACATCCGGTCAGGTCCTCTGCTAAGGCTATGTGCTCAACCTTACCTCCTTCCTCACATGAAAATACCAGCGCCAGATCCAGTAAATAGCCGGATAGACCACCAGTTCCAGGATAAACGACGTGAAGATGCCGCCGATCATCGGTGCGGCGATACGCTTCATTACATCCGCGCCAGCGCCGGTTGACCACATGATGGGAACTAGACCCATGAACATCACGGCTACCGTCATGACTTTCGGTCGCAGTCGCTTAACTGCTCCGTGGACAATCGCCTCACGTAATTGCTCCTTCGTTTTCATCAAGCCTTTAGCGCGCATTTCGTAATAGGCGAGATCCAGATAAAGCAACATGAACACACCTGTCTCTGCATCCACGCCCATGAGCGCAATCAATCCAACCCATACGGCAATGCTTGTGTTATAGCCCAGGAGATAGAGAAACCAAATCGCGCCGACAGCCGAGAACGGCACAGCCAGGAAAATGATCAGCGTCTTGGCTACCGAACCGGTGTTGAAGTAGAGCAACACGAAGATGATAAAGATCGTAATCGGCACCACGGTTAGCAGTCTTTTTGCAACCCGCTGCATATACTCATACTGCCCACTCCAGACGAGCGTATAGCCTGGCGGCAGTTTCACCTTCTCTCTCACGGCTTTTTTTGCCTCTGTCACATAACTGCCGATATCGCGTCCGGAGACATCCACATAGACATAGCCACTCAAGCGACCATTTTCATCACGGATCATGCTGGGGCCGTAAAGCAGCTTAATGTCAGCGATTTGAGTCATCGGAATCTGCGCCCCGTCCATGGTTGGAACCAAGACCCGCCTGAGCCGATCCACAGTGCTGCGGTAATCGCGCAGGTAACGAACGTTGACTGGATAACGCTCCCGACCCTCGACTGTTGTGGTGATATTTTCACCGCCTATGGCTGACATGATAGCCATTTCTGCCTGTCCAATCGTGAAGCCGTAGCGAGCCAGTTCTTCGCGCTTGAGAGCGAAATCCAGGAAATAGCCGCCTGCCGTGCGTTCGGCAAAGATACTTGTTGTGCCAGGCACATCTTTGAGCACCATTTCAATATGCTGACCAATTTCTTGAATTTTATTCAAATCTGAGCCAAGGATCTTGATGCCCACGGGGGTTCGCACACCCGTTGTAAGCATGTCCACGCGGGCCTTGATAGGCATCGTCCAGGCGTTGACTACGCCGGGAAGTTGCAGAGCTTCATTTAATCCACCAGGCCCGTAGATCAGTTCCTGTGTGCTCTTATGATCGGGCCAGAAGCGACGCAATATATTTTGTAACCACTCTGGTGCCCAAGAGGAATACCAGCGCGGTACCTTCGGCCATTCAGACGGTGGTTTAAGGGCAACCACCGTCTCCATCATCGAAAAGGGGGCCGGATCGGTGGCGGTTTCCGCCCTCCCTGCTTTGCCGAATACCCGCTCCACTTCGGGAAAGGATTTCAGAATCTTATCCTGCACCTGAAGGAGTTTTTGCGCTTCGGTCACGGAGATGCCTGGCAACGTTGTCGGCATATAGAGCAGCACACCTTCATCAAGCGGCGGCATGAATTCCGACCCTAACCGGAAAAAGATCGGAATTGTAAGCAACACAACGAGAACCGCTCCGGTGATCGTTGCCCATTGATGTCGCAGGACAAATTCCACCACCGGATGATACATCCTCATCAGCGGACGGCTGATCGGATGTTTCTCCTCGCTGTGGATCTTTCCAACGAGGATGGCATTAGCAAGCTTACGGAGCAAACGGGGACGAAAGTTAAATTCCTTCCTGCGAATGACAAGCATTATAATTGCGGGAACAAGTGTGATTGCCAGCACGGCGGCGATCGCCATAGAGAAATTCTTTGTAAACGCCAGTGGCTTGAAGAGCCGCCCCTCCTGGGCTTCCAGTGTGAAGACCGGCATGAACGCGATGGCGATCACAAGCAGCGCGAAGAAGCTCGGCCCACCAACTTCCTTGACCGCGCTGAGAACGACATCTTTG
>Ga0209108_10002365_pt1 | contig 10801 bp, 12 predicted proteins | sample Rifsed10ft1_FD_184003 | JGI IMG/M metagenome (GOLD analysis project Ga0209108, IMG submission 184003) | Soil microbial communities from Rifle, Colorado, USA - sediment 10ft 1 (version 2) | ecosystem: Environmental > Terrestrial > Deep subsurface > Rock core/Sediment | place: Rifle, Colorado...
CACGCCGCGCAGCGCCAGGCCGAGCGCGGCGTTGTCCAGGACGCTGCCCTGCACCAGATGCGGCGCCTGCATCGCAAGGGCCAGGCGGCGGCGAAGACCGAGCGTGTCTGCGCCGACGGCCGCGCCGTCGAAGCGGACCTCACCGCGCTGCGGGCGCAGGAGGAGCGCCGCGACCTGGAGGAGGGTGCTCTTGCCGGCGCCGTTCGGCCCGATGACCGCCAGCACCTCGCCGCCGTCGACGCTGAGCGCGTCGACCGTAAGCACGTCGCGGCCGCCGCGCTGGACGACGACGCCGCGCAGCGCCAGCTTGGGGGCCTGTTCCTTCGCTCCGCTCAGGGCAGGCTCTGAGCTCCCTCGAAGGGCCTGTCCCTTCGCTCCGCTCAGGGCAGGCTCTGAGCCGGGTCGAAGGGCCATCAACGGCCCCGCAGCTGCACGCCGGTGAGGACGAGGTTCACGGCGAAGACGAGCAGCAGGAGGATGATCGAGAGGGCGATGGCCGGCGCGAACTCGCCGCGGCTCGTCTCCAGCACGACCGCCGTCGTCAGGACGCGCGTCTCGCCGGCGATGTTGCCGCCGACCATCATCGAGGCGCCGACCTCGGAGACGGCGGCGCCGAAGGCGGCCATGACGGCGGCCAGCAGCGGTAGCCGCGCCTCCTTGAGCAGCAGCCACAGCGCCTGCCAGCGCGACGCGCCGAGGCCGAGCAGCTGCAGCCGCAGCTCCGGCGGCTGCGCCGCCAGCGCCGCGGCCGTGAAGCCGGTGACGATGGGGAAGGTGAGCACGGCCTGCGCCAGCACCATGGCCCAGACGGTGTAGATAAGATGCAGGTCGCCCAGCGGGCCGCTGCGCCAGAGCATGATCGCGACGACGAGGCCGACGACGACCGGCGGCAGCCCCATGCCCGTGTTGACGAAGGCGAGCGCCAGGGCGCGGCCGCGAAAGCGCTGAAAGGCGAGGAAGGCGCCAGCCAGCACGCCGAGCGCGAGGCTGACGAGCGTCGCGACGCCGGAGACGTAGAGCGAGCGCGCCGCCGTCGAGTAGAGGGCGCGGTCGCCACGAGAGAGGAGCTCAACGGCCTCGCGCAGGCCGTCCCAGATCAGCCCCACTTACTGGACACCCAGGTCGGCCTCCGCCTTGCCGGCGTCGGGGACGAAGAGCGCCTGGCCGTACTTGTCGGCGCCAAAGGTGCGGATGATCGCCTGCGCCTCGTCCGAGACCATGAAGTCGGCGAAGGCCTTGCCGCCCTCGTAGTTGACCTTCGACAGGCGCTCCTTGTTCAGCGTGATGACGTGGTAGACGTTGAAGTAGGCCTTGTCGCCGTCGTTGAGGACCTGCAGCGCCAGGTTCTGCTTCTGCGCCAGGTAGGTCGCCCGGTCGGCGATGGTGTAGGCCGACTTCTGGTCGGCGATCTGCAGCGTCGCGCCCATGCCCTGGCCCGACTCCTGGTACCAGCCCTTGCCCTTCGGGTCGATGGCGGCCGCTTTCCAGAGCGTCAGCTCCAGGGCGTGCGTGCCGGAGTTGTCGCCGCGGCTGATGAAGGTCGCGCCCTTGGTAGCGATGGCCTTCAGCGCGTCGACCGCCGTCTTCGCGGACTTGGCGCCGACGGCGTCGGAGGGCGGCCCGACGAGGATGAAGTCGTTGTGCATCACCAGCAGGCGCTCCCTACCGAAGCCGTCCGTCATGAACTGCACCTCGGCGGCGGGCGAGTGGACGAGGAGGACGTCGGCGTCGCCGTTACGGCCCATGGCCATCGCCTGGCCGGAGCCGACGGCGATGGGCTTGGCCGTCCAGCCGGTGCGCTTCTCGAAGACGGGCAGGAGGACGTCGAGGAGGCCGCTGTCGGCCGTGCTGGTCGTCGTCGCCAGGATGATGTCGCCCTTGTGGGGTACGGCCGTGGGTTCCGAAGTCGCGGAGGGACCGTCGCCGCCGCAAGCGACGAGGAGCAGCGCCGCCGACAGCGGCAGGACAAGTCGATATGTTTGCAGGAGCATAACGCCTCCAAAAAGAGAGGAGCCCTCACTCCTCGATGTCACGGGCGAACTCCCGCTCCGCGTAATCGCCAAGAGCATGCCGGAAGCGACGGTATTGCGCAATGAGGCGCTCGGCGGCCGGCGTCAGGCTGGTGGAGCCGCCGCCCGGCCCGCCGACGACGCTCTGGACGAGCTTGACGCCCAGGTTCGCCTCGATCTCGCGCACCTTGCCCCAGGCCCGCCGGTAGGAGAGGCCCATGCTCGTTGCCGCCTCCGCCAGCGAGCCGGCGCGGCCGATGGCCTCGAGCAGGCGGACGCGGTAGTCGCTGAGGACGATCCTGCCCTCCGCGGACTCGACCCAGACCTTGAGCTTCGGCTCCAGGTGGAGCCGCTCGCCCTGCTGCGCGCCTGCCGGCATCGCTAGACCCCGTTCGCCGCCGCTGCGTACACTCGCAGAGAAGTGAACCTCTCCCAGCTCGGCGCGGACGACAACGCCGCCCTCAAGGATATCATCCGCGGGCGCATTCGCTCGGCCGGGCCCATCTCCTTCGCCGAGTTCCTGAGCCTTGCCCTCTACCACCCGCGGCACGGCTACTACTTTGCCTGCGACCCGACGCGCGACTACCAGTCGAGCCCCAACGTCCACCCTGTCTTCGGCGCCATGGTGGCGCGGCAGCTGGCCGGCTTCTGGCGCCTGCTGGGCCGGCCGGCGCGCTTCGACGTCTTCGAGGCGGGCGCGGGCTCGGGGCGCCTGGCGGCAGACGTCCTGCGCGCCCTGCGCGCCGAGGAGCCCGACCTGTACGATGCGGTTCGTTATGTCGTCCAGGATGTCACGTATGGCGGGCCACTCGCTGCTGCCGAGCCGTCGCGCCCAAATCACCCCGTTCGCCCTGAGCCTGTCGAAGGGCGGTCTGCTGGTGGCGAATCGTCCTTCGACCCTTCGGCTGGGCTCAGGGCAGGCAAGCTCAGGACGAACGTATCTCCCGCTGAGCTGTCTGCCGACAACGTCGGCGGCGCCCCAGACCTCCCGTCGTCGCCCGAGATCGACGGCTGCGTCCTGAGCAACGAGCTGCTGGACGCCCTGCCCTTCCAGCGCGTGCGAAAGCGCGACGGCCGCCTCTACGAGCTGCGCGTCGGGCTGGAGGACGGACGCTTCGTCGACGTGGAGGTCGAACCTTCAGACACGATCCGCAACTACTTCGCCGCCCTCGGCGTCGAGCCCGGCGAGGGCTGCGAGGCGGAGGTGAACCTGGAGGCCATCGCCTGGACGCGCCGCGCCGCGGCGGCGCTGCGCCGCGGCTACGTGCTGACCCTGGACTACGGCTACGAGGCGTCGGAGCTCTACGCGCCCTGGCGCAAGCGCGGCACGCTGCTCACCTTCTACCGCCACACCTCGGGCGAAGACCCCTACGTCCGCGTCGGCCGGCAGGACATCACGGCGAGCATCGACTTCACAAGCGTCATGCGCGCCGGCGAGTCGGCCGGCCTGCGCACGCTGGGCCTGACCACGCAGACCGAGTTCCTCGCCGCGCTCGGCATCGGCGAGGCGCTGGCCCAGCGGCCCGCCGCGGGCGAGATCGAGGCCTTCTACGCCTTGCGCCGCGCCGTCATGGAGCTGACGGACCCGTCCGGCCTGGGGCGCATCCGTGTGCTGATTCAGAGCAAGGGCGTGCCTGAGGCGAAGCCAAAGGGGCTCCTCGCCGCAACTCGACCAGGAGGCGAAGAATGATTATCAGACGCGACTCGGCCCTTCACCTCGCCTTCGAGGGCCTCGATATCTACGACTACACCGCCCAGAAGCCCGGCCCCTCCTCGGTCGGTGTGATCGAGGTGCCGCCCGGTGCCGGCCACCGCGAAGCCTATTCGACACGCTCTGACAAGTACTACTACGTCATCTCGGGTAGTCTGAGCCTCAAGCTCGGCGGCCAGGAGCACGACCTAGGCGCCGGCGACCTCTGCTACGTCGCTCGCGGCACGTCTTTCGCCTACCGGAACGACACCGACACGCCGACAACGACGCTGCTCGTCCACACGCCGCCGTTCGACCTCGCCGATGAGGTCTTCGTCGATTGACCCCGCTGCTATCCTGGGGGCGTGAGCGAGTCCTACAGCGAGATCGTCCTCGACCACGCCGGGAACCCGCGCAACCGCGGCGTCCTGGAGGACGCCAACGCCCACGCCTACCAGACGAACCCGGTCTGCGGCGACATGATGGTCCTCATGCTGCGCATCGAGGACGGCCGGATCGCTAAGGCGAGCTTCCAGACCGAGGGCTGCGTCGCCTCCGTTGCGACAAGCAGCATCCTGACCGAGCTCGTCAGCGGCATGACGCTGGCGGAGGCGGCGGCGCTGACGCACGAGGAGATCGAGGCGGCGGTGGGCGGCCTGCCGGCGAGCAAGCTGCACAGCGCGGCGCTGGTCATCGGCGCCCTGCGCAGCGCCATCGCCAGCTACGAGAAGGCGAGGGCGTAAGGCCCGCCTACCGCAGGCAGGCGCGCCTGCCTGCGGTATCTTCGGGTTTTCCCCTAATTGACACCTTATCTGGGCCGCCCTACCATCGAATCGCCTCCACTCGACGCGTGAGAGGCGGAGTAGACAATGCGCTTCCTCATCGGCTTCCTCGTCGGCTTGACCCTCGGCTACGGCCTCGCCAGCCTCCTGACGCTGCCCGCCGAGCAGCCGGCGCAGCAGCAGGCGGCCGAGCAGAGCTCGTCCGTGCGGGCCTAGCTCTCTTCGACCCGCTCGCGAAGCCGGAGCGGGCGATTCCGTCCGCTAAGCGACGACCTGGCGCAGGAACACGTCCACCAGCTCGGTGTCGAGCTGGCTGCCGGCGGCGCCGCGCAGCTGGCGCTGGGCGTCTGGCGCCGTCATCTTCTTGCGGTGAGGGCGGTCAGAGGTGATCGCCACGTAGGCGTCGACGACGGCGAGGATGCGCGCCTCCAGCGGTATGTCGGCGGCGCCGTGCCCTTCCGGGTAGCCGCGCCCGTCCAGGCGCTCGTGGTGGGCCGCAACCCAGGCGGCGACCTCGTCCAGGCCGCTAACGCTGGCGACGACATCGCGCGAGTGCGCCGGGTGCTGGCGCAGCACCTCCAGCTCCTCGACGCTGAGGATGTCCGGCTTCGCCATGATGCGCTCCGTCACGGCCAGCTGGCCGACGTCGTGCAGGAGGGCGGCGACGCGCAGCTGCTTCAGGCGCAGGTCCGGCAGGCCGACGGCGCGCCCCAGCGACTCCGCCAAGCGCGCCACCTTCTTCGAGACGCCGACCGTGAACTGGAAGCGCGCATCGACGATCCGGGCGAAAGACTCCAGGAAGGGCTCCAGGTGCATCGTCCGCGGCTCGCGCAGGCGGCTGCAGCGGCTTGCCAGCTCCAGGCGGACGTTGTCGCCGAAGAGGCCGAGCCAGAAGCCATCGCCCAGCGCCAGGCTGCGCAGCGTGTCGACGAGATCGGGGTCGGCATCCTTGTCGGCGATGAGGCCGAGGTGGTGGCCGAGGTTGCGCCGTGCCAGGAGCGGCGTCGTCTCGTCTATGAGCGTCTCGACCTGGTCCGCGAGGCCGACGATGCGGCCGACGATGGGAATGGCCTCGCCGCGCAGGCCCTGGGGGTAGCCGCTGCCGTCCCAGTGCTCGTGGTGAGTGGCGATGCCGTCGATGGCCTCCGGCGGCAGCGCCAGGTCCTCGGCGGCGCGGACGCCCTGCAGCACGTGGTCGACGATGCGCTCGGCGACGATGTCCGGCGAGTCGCTGGCGCCGAGCGCCGCCTCTTCGGGCGAGAGCAGCGGCATCGAGGCGAAGACGAGGCGCTCGTCGCCGCGGGTGTAGCTGGCCAGGCCGGCGCCGGCGGCGACGACGCCGACGTCGTGCAGCAAGGCGGCGTAGCAGCAGGCGAGGCGGACGCGCGCCTCCAGCCCCAGCGCCTCGGCGATTGTCGCGGCGATGTAGGCGACGCGCTGGGCGTGGCCGGCCGTGCGCCCCTCCGCCAGGTCGACGGCGCCGCTGACCGGGATGAGCAGGTCGCTTAGCGTGTAGTTGGGGAGCCGTCTTGGGGTAGGGGCCCGTTCCAGGCCTCTCTCGATGAGCGCATGCTGGCCGCTTACCTTGTTCAAAACCTCTTACCCCTGAACGACGCTTCAAATCGAGGGGCTGCCTTGTCCTCAGCAGCCCTCTGAGTTAGTTATCGGCAGCTCAGGGGCTTCGGTTAAACGCCGTCAGACCTCCGGAAGCGTTCTGGTCGGTGACGAAGGCGACGGTGGGGCGCCAGAGGCGGCGTTCGTCGAAGCTGAGGGATTCATCCCTCAGGGCTCGTGATTACCACCAACCGCGGGATGATTCCCGCGGCTTCGCGGAGTCGCGCCCCTCAGGCGATGAACAGCGGCGCCAGGACGAGCGTGATCGTCGCCAGCAGCTTGACGAGGACGTGGAGGGAGGGGCCCGCCGTGTCCTTGAACGGGTCGCCCACCGTGTCGCCGACGACGGCGGCGGCGTGGACCGCTGACCCTTTGCCCAGGACGGCGCCGGTCTCGTCCTTCAGCTGGCCCGCCTCGATGAACTTCTTGGCGTTGTCCCAGGCGCCGCCGCCGTTGTTCAGAAAGGTTGCGACCAGGATGCCCACGATCGTCCCGACGATCAGCAAACCGGAGACGGCGAGCCAGCCGGACGAATCGGGGATCGCCACGCCGGCAACCTCGACGTCGGTCGAGTGCAGGCCGCTGACGATGTAGCGGAAGACGAGCCCGACGGCGACCGGCATGCCGACGGCCAGCAGCCCGGGCGCGATCATCGCTTTCAGCGAGGCGCGGGCCGTGATGTCGACGGCACGGGCGTAGTCCGGACGCGAGGTGCCTGCCATGATCCCCGGGTCATCGCGGAACTGGCGCCGCACCTCCTCGATGATCGAGCCGGCGACGCGGCCCACGGAGCGGATCGCGAGCGAGCTGAACAGGAAGACAAGCATCGCTCCCAACAGCGCCCCGACGAAGACATCGACATTCGAGAGGTCGATCGGCAGCTCGGCCGTGAGGGGCAGGTCGAGGCGCTCCTTCACCTTGTCGAGGTAGGCGCTGAAGAGCAGGAAGGCGGCGAGGCCGGCGGAGGCGACGGCGTAGCCCTTGGTGAGCGCCTTCGTCGTGTTGCCGACGGCGTCCAGCGAGTCGGTGATGTGGCGGGCGCTCTCCGGCGCGCCGGAGAACTCGGTGATGCCGCCGGCGTTGTCCGTGATCGGGCCGAAGGTGTCCATCGCCAGGATGTAGGCGGCGGACATGAGCATCCCCATGGTCGCCACGGCCGTGCCGAAGATGCCCGTCGTGAACGCCGGCACGCCCGCGACCTCGGCGTTGGAGCCGAGGAGGAAGGACCCAACGAGCGCCGTGCCGATAGCGATAGCCGTGGCCGCCGTCGTCTCGAAGCCGACGGCCGTGCCGATGATGATGTTCGTCGCCGGCCCCGTGCGCGAGGCCTCGGCGATCTCGCGCACCGGCCGCCAGGAGCCGGACGTGTAGTACTGCGTGATGTAGACGAAGGCGATCCCCGTCGCGATGCCGACCAGGCCGCAGCCGAAGAACCAGTACCAGTCGTCGTCCAGGAGCACCTTCGTGGCGATGAAGAGGCCGACGACCGACAGGATCGAGACGATGTAGTAGCCGTAGTTGAGCGGCGTCATCGCGTTCTGCTCGCCATGCTCCTTGGTGAAGAAGGGCACGGAGGTGAGGCCGATGATCGTCGCGAAGACGCCGAAGGAGCGCAGAACGAGGGGGAACATGATCCAGGCGATGTCGCCGCTGACGGTGTAGATCGCCACGCCGAGGATCATGGCGCCGATGTTCTCCGCCGACATCGACTCGAAGAGGTCGGCGCCACGGCCGGCGCAGTCGCCGACGTTGTCGCCCACCAGGTCGGCCACGACGGCGGCGTTGCGCGGGTCGTCCTCGGGGATGCCCGCCTCCACCTTGCCGACGAGGTCGGCGCCGACGTCGGCCGCTTTGGTGTAGATGCCGCCGCCCAGCTGGGCGAAGAGGGCAACGAAGCTGGCGCCGAAGCCGAAGCCGACGATGAGGAAGGGCGCGATCTGCGGCGGGTTGTCGAGGATGTTGCTGTAGACGGCGAAGATGGACGAAACGCCGATGAGGCTGAGGGCGACGACGAGGAAGCCGGAGACGGCGCCGCCGCGCAGCGCGACCGTGATCGCAGCCTTTAGGCTCTGCTGGGCCGCGGCCGCCGTGCGCACGTTGGAGCGCACGGAGATGTACATGCCGATGTAGCCGGCGAGGCCGGAGCAGAAGGCGCCGACGAGGAAGGCGATGCCGGTCATCAGGCCCTCCGTCTCCGGGCTGATGATCCGCTCGCCGTAGGCGATCTCGCCGCCTTCGTTGATGATCTCCTTCACGCCCTCGGAGACGGCGCCGACGATGACGCCGATGAGCACGGCCGTGAGGAGGGCGAAGATGGCGATCGTCCGGTACTGGCGGCTGAGGAAGGCCATCGCCCCCTCGAAGATCATGCCGCCGATCTCCTGCATCGCCGGCGTGCCGGGGTCCCGGCTGAGGACGTCGCGTGCCAGCCAGAGGGCGTAAAGCACCGCGGCGGCTCCCGCTACGGGGATAAGCCAGGTCAACTCCGGCATTCGAGAACCTCCCTGCTCTGCGAAATCGGCCCGAAACTGCGACCGAACCGGCACAAAATCGCGCCGTTTCGGCGCGAATCGACGAAAAAGGGACCGCCCGCGACGGCTAGAGGGACTCTACTGAATGTTAACGACTGGATCAAGGCACTAGCGTGCCGGCATAGCGCTGCCGCAAAAGCGCACCGGTTCGCACCGGATTCAGGTTGGGGTACAGGGGCGGAGCCCCTAGCGGAGCAGCGCGAGAGCGATGCGAAGCCTTCGGGGTCGCGCACGAGAGTCGCGCTTCAGGGAGACGAGACGCTCCGCATATCACCGGGATTGCCACGGCCCTTCTCCGAAGGGCCTCGCAACGACAAACGAGACGCTAGCCCTTGAGGCGCGACTCGAACTCGGCGAGCGTCCTCTCCAGGTCGCGCTGGCGGACGGCGAGCGTCAGGTCGCCGCGCGTGCGCTCCAGGATGCCGCGCACGTTGTCCGTGGTGCGGCGCAGGCCGCCCGTCATCGCGTCCGGGTAGTCGAAGGTGACGAGGATGCCGTAGGCCTCGTCCATGACTGCCAGGCACTCCTCACAGCGGTCGACGTCGCCGGAGCGCAGGCGGTCCAGCAGGTAGCGCCGCAGCTCGCCCACCGCCTCGCCGAGGCCGTTGAGGTAGGCCGCCAGCTCTACGTCGAGCGCGCCGGGCGTGGGCAGCGACGCGCCCTGTCCGCTGATCAGCGCCAGCGTGATGCGCGCCTCCGCGTACTCCTTCGCCGCGTCGTGGACGAAGCCGGCGTGGAGGATATCGAGGTGGTCGCGCAGCGCCGTCTTCGCTTCCGAGAGGAGGGCGCCCGCCCTGTCGGTCAGCTCGCCGGCGGCATCGAACTCACCCCGGTGCACGGCGCGGATGGCGTTGGCGGAGAGGCGCGTCGCCTCGCGGCAGCGGCTCAGCGCCGCCTCGCGCGCCGCGTTCTTGGCGGCGAGCGCCCTGTTCGCTGACTCGCCCAGCGCCTCGATGTCCGGGATGAAGCGCCGCATGTCAGAGGCCCACCGCTCGTGCTTCGAGAGCCTCAGCATGAGCGGGACTTGGTGCCGCTCGCCCTGAGCCTGCCGTGAGCCGCGTCGAAGGGGCTCTCGACGGGCGACGTCGCGAGTTCGCGCTAGAAGTCGTCGTCATCCTCGTGGCCGCCGAGGCCGTCGTCCGCCAGGGACTCGCCTCGCTCCAGGCGGTCGATCATCTCGTCCATCTCCGGGCCGGCGTCGTCGCCCATCTCGGCGCGCATGCGGCGCGCCCAGGCCGCCATCGCCCGCGGGTCGCTCTCGTCCAGGCCCTCGAGGTCATCCATTGAGCCGATGTCGCCGCCGCCGGAGCGGATGACCGCGACGCGGGAGATGAGGCGGCGCAGGTCCTCGCCGCCGCAGCGCTGGCAACGGGCGGCGACGGGCGAGCTGAAGGAGCGGACGAAGACGGAGACGCGGGCGCCGCAGGCGTTGCAGGCGAACTCGTAGACGGGCATTACGAGGGAAAGTATAAAGCCTGTCACCCTGAGCGTAGCGAAGGGTCTGGTCCCAAGGCGCAGGCGTCAGCGTGCTTCGCCAGATTCTTCGCTGCGCTCAGAATGACAATACGCGCTTGGGGCCTAGGAGGGCGGGACTCGGCGTTCACTTTGTGGCCTCGACCGCCAGAGCGGCAGCCCTACGCCGGCACGCTAGTGCCCTACTCGCCCTCGATCGCGTTTTCGATCTGCTCGACGCGGAGGACGCGACCCTTGGCGTCCAGCTCGATGACGACGGCGTCGATGCGCGGGTTGGGCGGCGACTCCGGGTGCTGCTGGAGGTAGGCGGCGGCGGCGGCGCGCACGTGCGCGGCTTTGCGGCCGGTGATCGACTCCTCCGGCGCGCCCATGCTCCGCCCGCGGCGGCTGCGCACCTCGACGAAGATGAGGTCGTCGCCGCGGCTGGCGATGAGGTCGATCTCGCCCTCGCGCACGGACCAGTTGCGCTCCAGGATGCGGTAGCCCTTCGCCTCCAGGTGCGAGGCGGCGACCCGCTCGCCGAAGTCGCCGAAGCGCCGGCGGCGCGGCCCCCTATCGCGCGGCATCGACCGCTTCTTTTGCCAGGTAGGCCGGGATGTCCAGCAACAGCCTTAGCCGGCGCTGGACGGCCTGCCAGCTGCGACGGTGCTCCTCGCAGGCGCCGTAGCGCTCCAGGCGCGCCAGGTGCTCGCGCGTGGCGTA
>Ga0209108_10002368_pt1 | contig 10796 bp, 15 predicted proteins | sample Rifsed10ft1_FD_184003 | JGI IMG/M metagenome (GOLD analysis project Ga0209108, IMG submission 184003) | Soil microbial communities from Rifle, Colorado, USA - sediment 10ft 1 (version 2) | ecosystem: Environmental > Terrestrial > Deep subsurface > Rock core/Sediment | place: Rifle, Colorado...
CTCGCTGTCGAAGCCCTTCCCGTAGGCCCGGGTGGTCGACTCGGAGCCGGCGGCCACATAGGTGTCACCCTCGCCCGACCGGATGGCGTGGAAGGCCATGCGGATGGTCTCCAATGAGGAGGCGCAGAATCGGTTGACAGTGGTGGCAGGAACAGTCTCCGGCATGCCACCCAACAGGGACGCAGGACGGGCCAGGTTGTAGCCCTGCTCGGCATGGGTCAGCCCGCACCCAACCATGACGTCGACCACCGAGGCCCGGTCCACAGCCGGGACCTTCTCCATCAACGCATTGATGGCGAAGCCGGCCAGGTCATCCGCCCTGACCTCGATCAGGGAGCCCTTGTAGGCGCGGCCGATCGGGCTGCGGGCGGTGGCGACGATCACTGCCTCAGTCATCATGAACCCTTCATCCGCCGGGAGATCCTGATTGTTCGATCATATGAAACCCTCGGCCGTACGCTGGCGGACATGCGGTACCTGGCCCTGGCGGGTTTGCTCTCGTTGGCGGCTTGCGCACCGGTCGCGGGCACCGTTACCACCTCGACAGCTGCCACGACCACCTCGACCACTTCAGACGTCACAACCACGGTTGCGACCACCGAAGGACCGGCCAGGTGCGTGGAGGACCTCGAATTCCTCGAAAGCGGGCAGGTAGCACGGATCGATCAACCCACATCGGATGCCAGCATCCTCGGGCTCATCTCCTGGGATGGGAACGGCGGTTGCGAGCGATTCCACCTCGAATTCGACACCAACGAGGGGGCCCCGGCGACCACGCCGCCTTCGGTTACGGTCGAATTCTTAGATTCGGGCCAGATTCTCCGAATCAACCTCGACCTGGAGCGAACCGTGCTCACCGACCAACTGGTAGAGACCACCCTCGTCGATCGGCTCTATGTAGTGAGAGCCCTGGGCGGCGGCCTGTTCGTCGACCTCCACCTGGCGACACCGAGTCAGGCCAGGGCAACGGTCAGGAACTCCCCGGCAGGCCTCACCGTGGAGCTTCAGATGGGAATCATGCCTTTCGCCGGAGCGGCGACCACCTCTGATCAGGCGGTGGTTCTAGAGCCTGCTCCGGGTTCCGAAACCGATACCACCGTCGAGGTCCGTGGTTACACCCGAACATTCGAGGCCACCGTTCTGGTGATTGCGACCAGCGGCGGAAAGGCGGTTGCGGAAGCCACCACGCAGGCTGCAGATTGGGTCGAAACCTGGGGCGAGTTTCGGACCTCGATCGAGGTACCACCCGGCCCAACTTCCCTCTTCGTCGGCGAGGAGAGCCCGGAGGATGGAACTCTGGCGGGGGCGATCGTGGAAATCACGGCCCGATGAGCCCGGGCAAAGTCACGATCTCGACGTAACCCTTCTCCAGGTCGACAACCGGGACCAAATCGTCGACAAAGGGCACTTCGAAGGTCGAACCATCACTTTCCACGACCAGACGATCCTGGGCCAGACCGGCGACGACGCCGACCACCACTCCGATCCGTCCCCCCTCCAAGCTGCGGGCCTCGAGACCGACCAGGTCTGCGGGCCAGAACTCACCCTCTTCGAGGGCACGGCGTCCCTCGACCATGACTTCGGCGCCCCTGATCTCCTCAGCACCTTCCCGGTCGTCGACTCCCTGGAAGGCGACCTGAAGACCCTTGTCAACGCGACGCAACGCCCTCACCGTGTAGGGGCGGTCGTTGATCCAGATGGTGGCTCCGGCGTCAAAGTGGACGATGTCTTCGGGCTCCAAGTAGAGACCCAGGAAACCCTCGAGACCGTGGGGACGCCCGAGTCTCCCTACCCGGTGACCGGCGCCCTCAGTCGACGAACTCGACGTCAGCTGTGATTCCCTCTTCGTCGGCGGCTGCGCCGGCGGCGGCGCGGATTGCCTTGGCCACCCGGCCTCTCCGGCCAATCACCCGGCCCATGTCCGCCTTGGCGGTCCTCACCTCGGCTATCACCTCGTCTGGCCCTTGCTCGACCATGGTCACCGAAACTTCGTCCGGCTCCTCGACGATGCTCCTCACCACGTAGGTGACGACTCTTTCGACGATTTCACCCTTGGCCACGGTCATTCCTCCTCTGAGGGAACGGCTGCGGCGACGCTCTCGGCCTCGACCGGCTCTACGTGGGCGACCGGCTCTTCGACGACGGTCGCCTGGGCAGCGGCCTCCTCATGAGTCGGGGCGAGCGGCGCCGTCTCCGGCTCTTCCTCCTGGCTCTGGGCGGCGGCGGCCACGACATGGACCTGGCCCCGCTTCACCTTCATCGTGCTGAGGGCTCCTGAGATGTTGAGCAGCTTCTCGACAGCTTCGGTGGGCTGAGCGCCCTTGGCCAGCCACCGGGTCGCCTTGTCGTTGTCGATTTCGACCAACGATGGCTCTTGACGCGGGTCATAACGCCCGATCTGCTCGATATACCGGCCGTCCCTTGGGGAACGGCCATCCACGACCACGACCCGGTAGACGGGCGATTTCTTCTTGCCCATCCGGATCAGTCTCATCTTCACGGCCATCGACTCACCTCTTGGTTCGCTGCGCCGACAGGAGTCCCTGAAGGGAAGGGGCTCCCTTGCCTCCGGCCAGCGTCTTCATCATCCTTTGCGCATCGGCAAACTGCTTGAGGAGGCGATTCACATCCTGGGGCCTGCTGCCCGAACCGGACGCGATTCGCCGCTTTCGGCTTCCGCCGATGACTTTCGGGTTCCGGCGCTCCTCGGGGGTCATTGACTGGATGATTGCCTCGACCCTTTTCAGATCACGGTCATCGACATCGATGTCGCGAAAGAGCGATCCGGAGCCGGGAAGCATAGCAAGGATGTCCTTCACAGGCCCCATCCGCTTCATCTGCTGGAACTGAGCCAGGAAGTCCTCGAGGGTGAGCTCGCCCTTCTCGAGTTTCCTTGTCGTCTTCTCGGCCTCGGCCTGGTCAAAGGTCGATTCCGCCTTCTCGATCAGGCTGAGGACGTCACCCATGCCCAGGATCCGGGAGGCCATGCGATCCGGGTAGAACGGCTCCAGGTCGCCGAGCCCCTCCCCGACACCAGCGAACTTGACCGGTGCCCCGGTGACCTCGCGCACCGAGATCGCCGCCCCACCGCGGGCGTCCCCGTCGAGCTTGGCGAGGATGACACCGGTCAGCCCGATCTGCTGCTGGAAACCGCTGGCGACGTTGACAGCGTCCTGCCCGGTCATGGCGTCTACCACCAGGAGCACCTCGTCAGGATCGGCAGCCTTGCGGACATCGGCCAGCTCCTTCATGAGCTGGGAGTCGATCTGCAGCCGCCCCGCAGTGTCGACGATCACCACGTCGCGCCCGGTGCGAACCGCCTCCTTGAGGGCTGCCTTGACCAGCCTCTCCGGCTTCCCCTTTCGATCCGAGAAGACGGGGACGTCGAGGCGCCCGCCGAGGGTCTCCAACTGGTCGATGGCGGCGGGGCGTTGCAGGTCAGCTGCCACCAGCAGGGGCTTCTTGCCCTGGGAGCGGAGATGGCCGGCCAGCTTGGCGGCGGTGGTGGTCTTTCCCGATCCCTGGAGCCCCACCATGAGGATGGTGAGCGGTGGCGCCGCTTTGACCAGCCCGGCCGCGCTCGAACCCAAGGTGATCACCAGTTCCTCATGGACGATCTTGATCACCTGCTGACCTGGGGTCAGCGACTTGGCAACGTCCTCACCCAGGGCTCGCTCCTTGACCCGTCCCAGGAAGGTCTTGACCACACCCACGTTGACATCTGCCTCGAGGAGGGCGAGACGGACCTCACGCAGGGCGGCGTCGATGTCCTTCTCCGACAGCCGGCCCTTGCCACGCAAAGAGCTGAAGACCCCGTCGAAACGCTTGGTGAGTGTGTCGAACACGATGGCTCACGGTACCGGGATCGGTGTGGCTGTGGACATGTCATCCCGTTTTGGCGCGGGGCGGGTCTCCATTTCGAGAAGTAGGAGACCGTTCAGTGATAGTGAACAGTTTTGGCTCCACGAGCCGGTGCGAGCGCGTATGCTGAATTGGCGCCGGGCACGGGGTTTTCGAGCCGACTGCCTGTGCACAAGAGGTCAAAATCCCTGGGGGTTTAGGTTTGGCAGTCGAGACGTCTGGTCACAGTCGAGGTAACCCACGGTTGTATGAATTGATCGAGCACGCCCCCAAGACCGGCAAGAGCCCGACCATCTGGGCGTGGCCCGAGATCGTCGACTACCTCAAGGTGGCCGGCCAACCAGTCCAGGGACCGTGGCCGCCTCACCAGGAGCCAAGGCCTGACCCCGAAGCCGAATCGCTCCCCGTCGCAGTGCCCGACCCCCACTCGTTCCCTTCTGAGCGCACGCCCGACCGGGACACCGCGCCGGGGACCTGAGCAGAGACGCAAGGAGGCAGCTATCTATCCCTCTCGATTCCGCTACGAGGCACCCCGCTCGATACAGGAGGCCTACTCCCTCTTGAGCGACGGTGGAGGGGACGCCAAGATCCTGGCCGGTGGCCAGAGCCTGGTCCCGATGATCAAGCTCCGATTCGCCTCGCCGGAGATGCTCGTCGACATCAACAACCTGCCCGGGTTGGACTATCTCCGGCTCGGAGAGGATGGGAGGCTGCATATCGGGGCGTTGTGCCGACACGGTGCCCTCGAGCGCTCGTCGCTTCTGGCGACCCACCAACCGACAATGGCCGCCGCCGCCCCGTTGGTGGCCGACCCCATCGTACGGGTCCGGGGCACTCTCGTCGGATCCTTGTGCCACGCCGATCCCCAGGGTGACTGGGCTTCGGTGATGACATCTCTCGACGGGTTGGTGGTGGCCCAGGGACCGAAGGGTCGCCGGGCCATCCCGGTGAAGGAGTTCGTGCGGGGCCCGTTCCAAAACGCCCTGGCCATCGACGAGATAGCCGTCGAGGCAGTCGTGCCCGCACCCCAGGGAGTGTCGGCCGGCGGCTACCTCAAGCTGGAGCGCCGGGTCGGCGACTTCGCCACCGCTGGGGTAGCTGTCTCGATCAACCGCGTTGGGAGCAACGTCACCAGAGCGGGGATCGCCCTCACCGGCGTCGGCGGGTCGACCATCTCCGCAGACGACGCCGCCCGGGTGCTCGTCGGCGGTCCATTGACCGCTGAAGTGATCGGCGAAGCAGCCGAGCTTGCCGCCCAGGCTGCCCAACCCCACACCGACCACCGCGGCAGCGCCTCGTTCAAGCGACAGGTGGTGCGCGTCTTCACCAGCCGGCTCCTGACCAGACTCCTTCTGTCCGAAGAGGAAGCGGCCTGATATGAGCAACTTGTACGAGGTCCTTCCCGCCGAAGCCGCGGACGATGTCCCGGTGCGCAAAGTCACCATCCGGGTCAACGGCGAGAGCCTGTCGGCGGTGGTCGAGCCCCGACTTCTGCTGGCCCACCTGCTCCGTCAAGGGTTCGGGCTCACCGGAACCCACACTGGCTGCGACACCACCAATTGTGGAGCGTGCACGGTTCTCTTGGACGGCCAGCCGGTCAAGAGCTGCACCCTCTTCGCCGTCCAGGCCGACGGCCACGACGTGATGACAGTCGAGGGCCTGGCCGGACCTAGCGAGCTCCACGCGATCCAGGAGGGATTCAAGGAGGAGCACGGCCTTCAATGCGGGTTCTGCACTCCGGGGATGATGATGACCACCAAGGCGCTCCTGGACGAGAACCCGAACCCCACGGAGGACGAAATCCGTTGGGCACTCAGCGGCAATCTCTGTCGGTGCACCGGTTACCAGAACATCGTCAAGGCGGTCATGTGGGCCGCCACCAAGCTCCAGGATCAGTGAGATGCAGCCAGCGGAGGTGATCAGGTGACGGCGGTCGACGAGATCAAGATCGGCGGATTGGGCGTCAGTCGGCGCCGGGTCGAGGACAACCGCTTCATCCGCGGCAAGGGCAATTACATCGACGACGTGGTGCTGCCCGGGATGTTGCACATGGAGATCCTGCGCAGCCCCCTGGCCCATGCCCGGATCAGATCTATCGACACCTCCAAGGCGTGGGCAATGCCAGGAGTCCGGCTGGTGCTGACTGGCGAGACGATGGCCGCCCGCAACCTGGCCTGGATGCCGACTCTTTCCTACGACACCCAGGCGGTGCTCGCGACCGACAAGGTGCGCTTCCAGGGACAGGAGGTCGCATGCGTCATCGCTGACGACCCCTACATCGCCAAGGACGCCTGCGAGGCGATCATGGTCGATTACGAGCCTCTCCCGCCGATCGTCAACCCCACTCAGTCACTCGCCGAAGGGGCGCCGCTGATTCGCGACGACAAGGAGAATCAGCCCGACAACGTCATATACGACTGGGAAGTGGGCGACAAAGACGGCACCGACCGGGCTTTCGCCGAAGCCGACATCGTATCCAAGATCGACCTCCACTACCCCCGTTCCCACCCCTCGCCGATCGAGTGCTGCGGGTCGATCGCAGACTTCAACCGCGCCACCTCCAAGCTCACCGTCTACATGACCACCCAGGCGCCGCACATCATCCGGGCGGCGGTGGCGATGGTCGCCGAGCTGCCCGAGCAGATGATCCGAATCATCTCTCCGGACATCGGCGGCGGGTTCGGCAACAAGGTGCCGGTTTACCCCGGCTACGTGGCGTCGATCCTGGCCTCGATCCTTCTGGAGAGGCCGGTGAAGTGGATCGAGGACCGCACCGGGAACCTGATCTCCACCGGCTTCGCCCGCGACATCTACCTCCATGGTGAGGTGGCGATGCGCAAGGACGGGCGAATCCTGGGAGTGCGGATGCAGACGATGGCCGACCACGGCGCCTTCTTCTCCGATGCCCAGCCGTCGAAGTTCAAGATCGGGCTGATGCATTCGGCGTTCGCCTGCTACGACATTCCCAATGCCCATCTCCTGGCGCGCGGGGTGTACACCAACAAGGCGCCCGGCGGAGTCGCCTACCGGTGCTCGTTCCGGGTCACCGAGGCGATGTTCTTCCAGGAGCGGATGATCCAGGCGGCCGCCGACGACCTCGGGATGGACCAAGCCGAGTTCCGCCGGATCAACTTCGTGCGCGACGACGACTTTCCCCACCGGACTCCGTACGGGTTCCTCACCGACTCGGGCCAGTACGCCAAGTGCCTCGACGTCGGTCTCGAGGCCATCGGCTACCGGGACTTCCTCAAGCAGAAGGAAGAGGCGGCCAAGAGGGGCCGTCTGCTGGGCATCGGCATCTCCACCATGACCGAGCCGCTCGGCGCCGGCAACAGCAGGGAGTACGACATCCTGGGCATAAAGATGTTCGACTCCGCCGAACTGAAGGTCCACATCACAGGCAAGGCGCTCCTCCGCACCGGTGCCCGGGGCCAGGGCCAGGGACACGAGACCACCTGGGCCCAGATCGTGGCCCACGAGCTCGGCATCCCCGCCGAGGACATCACCGTCGAGGAGGGCGACACCGACACCGCCCCGTTCGGAATGGGCACCTATGCATCCCGAAGCACCCCGGTGGCGGGGGCGGCAGTGGCCATGGTGTCCCGCAAGATCCGGGCCAAGGCCCGCAAGATCGCCGCCCATCTGCTCGAGATCTCGGAAGAGGATGTCGAGTGGGAGCTGGGGCGCTTCTACGTGCGCAGCCAGCCCGACCGGGGCGTGACCATCCAGGAGTGCGCGGTCGCTGCGTACTCCAACATGCCTGACGGCATGGAGCCCGGGCTCGACAACACGGCCTACTACGACCCGCCCAATCTCACCTGGCCGTTCGCCTGCTACATCGTCACCGTCGAGGTGGACCCCGAGACCGGGGTCTGGGACGTGCTGCGGTTGGTGGCGGTGGACGACTGCGGGGTGCGGATCAACCCGATGATCGTCGAAGGCCAGATCATGGGCGGCCTCACCGAGGCCTACGCCATGGCCAGCATGCAGTTCATCACGTTCGACGCCGAAGGAAACTGCATCGGGTCGAACTTCACGGACTATCTCCTGCCGACGGCCTGGGAGACCCCTGGTTTCGAGCTTCATGAGGTCGTCACCCCCTGCCCCCACCACCCGATCGGGGCCAAGGGAATTGGTGAGTGCGCGGCCGTGGGTGGACCGGCCGCCTTCGTCAACGCCGTGATCGACGCTCTCAAGGGAACCGGGGTGCGCAACATCGACATGCCGGTGTTCCCCGACCGGGTCTATGAGGCGTTGCAGACCGGCAAGGACGTCAGCGGAGCTCCCCCGGTCAGGACCGACTAAGCATGAACGCGCAACCTGCCGACGGTTGGAGGATGGTCGAGAAAGCCAGCGAGCTGTCTCGCCAGGGTGTCGAGTTCGCCCTGGCCACCGTGGTATGGCGCCAGGCGCCGTCTTCGGGTCACCAGGGAGCTCGGGCCATCATCACCGCAGACGGCGAGATACACGGCTGGATCGGAGGCGCCTGCGCCGAGCCGGTGGTGATCCGGGAAGCGCAACGAGTCATCGAGGATCGCCAGCCTCGCTTGATCCTGCTGGGCACTCCCGACCAGTTCGGCGATCTCCCCGAAGGGATGATGTTCGTCGAGATGTCATGTCAATCCGAAGGAGCGCTGGAGCTCTACATCGAGCCCGTGCTCCCCAGCCCACATCTGGTGGTGGTCGGGCGCTCGCCGATGGCTACCACCCTGGTCGATCTCGCAACCGCCCTGGGATGGCGCGCCGACTTGATCGATGCCGCGGGGTTCACGACCGCCGATGTCGAAGCCAGGTCCGTGGTCGTGATCGGCACCCAAGGCCACGGTGACGAGAAAGCCGTCGAGCAGGCGGTAGCCGGACGGCCGGCGTTCGTCGGGCTGGTCGCATCCCGCAAGCGGGGAGAGGCCGTTCTCGGCTATCTGGCGGACCGGGGTGTCTCCAGAGAGTTGCTCGATCAGGTTCGGGTGCCTGTCGGTCTCGACCTGGGTCACACCTCCCATCCCGAGATCGCGGTCGCCGTGCTCGCCGAACTGGTCGAGCTTCGGGCCAAAGGGCTGCTCGATTCTCGCCCGGCGGAGACGGCGGTATCTGAAACAGTGCCGGTCGCCATGAACACAGGCACCGCCATCGACCCGGTGTGCGGGATGACGGTGCCGGCCGACGACACCAGCCGCCCGTTCGAGCACGAGGGCGAGACCTACTACTTCTGCTGTCCGGGCTGCCGGGTCGCCTTCGAGAAGGACCCGGCCCACTACATCACCCAGGAGGCGACATGCTGATCAAGCAGGAATTCGAGGTTCCCCTGCCGGTGGACAGGGTTTGGGAGTTCTGCCAGGACGTTCCCAACGTGGCTTCTTGCGTGCCGGGCGCCTCGCTCACCGACGAGGTGGCTCCCGACCAATACGAAGGCAATGTCGCCATTCGATTGGGGCCGGTCCAGATGCAGTTCGCCGGGCGTGCCGCCGTCACGGAGCGAAACGAGGCCAGCAAGACGATCGTTCTCGACGCCTCCGGCGCCGACGAGAAGGGCCGTGGCCAGGCCGCAATCGGGCTCACTGCCCGGCTATTCCCCACGGCCAACGGCACCAGAGTCGAGGTGGAACAGGACCTGCAACTCTCCGGGGCCGCGGCGCAGTATGGCCGGGGGATGGTCTCCGACGTCAGCGCGGTGATGTTGCGTGACTTCGCCACGAATATGCAGGTCCGCATCGACGCCTTCGACCGGGGCCTGTCGCCTGATCAGATCAAGGGAACGAAGGCCACCGGCGGTTTCAGTATCGCTATCCAGGCCGCCTGGATGGCACTGAAACGAGTCGGCCGGCGGTTCTTCCTCCCCTACCAGCCCAACCAAACCTGAGGAGGAAAGCATGCTTTGGTGGATAGGAAACGCGGTACTGCTCCTGGTGGTGGTGCCGGTCCTCATCTTCCTGCTGAACAAGGTACTGGCGGCGCTGGAACGGATCAGAGGCGCGTCGGACGAGATCCTGGCCGGCGGCGTCGGTCTCATCGGCGAGCTGGACAACGTACCTGAACTGTTGGCCGTAACCGACCAGACCATCGAGGATGTCGCGTTGGGCGCTGTCCGCTACGCCGGCTCGGTCGGCAAGTTGCTGGGTTGACGGGAGGAAGGATCAAATGCCAGCAGAAGCAATCGTGACCCTCGTACTCGCCACTCTGATCGTGGCCGCCGCCGCCCTGGGGTTGATCCGGGTGATCGGCCACCTGATGGCAACGCTAAAGACGCTCCGGGCCCTGACCGGAGGGGTAGACGTCGTCGCCGCACAGACCAGCACGGTGCCTGCGGTGGTGGGGTCGGTAAACGCCAGCCTCAAGCCTGTCAGCGACTTCTGCGAATCGATCTGAGGAGTCTCATGATGTTCGTATTCGCAGCCGAGAGCACATCGAATACCGGTTGGGTGGTCGGCTTCACCATCGGCATCGTCGTCGTGCTGGTGGTGGTGGCGCTGGTAATCCCCATCTTGATGCTCGCCCACAAGATCGGCAAGGAGGCCAAGTTGATCGACGACAGCCTGGCCCAATCGGTGGAGAACACCGCCGGGCTGGCCGGGCTGAACGACACGAACCGGATGGCGGTGAACGTCATCCAAGGACTCGAACGCGGCCGGAAGAGGTTGGGAGGATGAGCATGATCTTCGCCCTGACCGACACCCAGGAGAATCTGTGGTGGACCGCCATCATCGCCGGCTTTGTCGTCGTCCTGGCCGTTGCCGCACTCCTCACCATCCTTGTGCTTCTGGTCCGCACCATCGACCGTAGGGTTGTGGAGATCAAGGCGACTCTCACCCAAGCCGAGGCCAACACTGCCGATGCAGCCCTTCTCGACACAACGGCCGCCGGTGTGGACCTCGTGCTCGCAGAGGGCCTGGAGCACCACTTGTTCCTGGGCCGGGTTCTAGGGAAGGTGCGCTCGTGAA
>Ga0209108_10002369_pt1 | contig 10796 bp, 12 predicted proteins | sample Rifsed10ft1_FD_184003 | JGI IMG/M metagenome (GOLD analysis project Ga0209108, IMG submission 184003) | Soil microbial communities from Rifle, Colorado, USA - sediment 10ft 1 (version 2) | ecosystem: Environmental > Terrestrial > Deep subsurface > Rock core/Sediment | place: Rifle, Colorado...
CCCCCGCCGCCAGCGGCCGGTCCAGACTCCCGAGCCAGCGGGTGCTCTCCTCGTTGTGGAAGCAGAGCACGTGCTGGCGAAACGCGCCGCTCTCGTCGAAGAGGTGGACCTTGAGCGCCGGGTACCGCCGCACCAGCTCGTCCAGCGCTCCGGCGAGAGTCTCCGCCTCGACCTTCAGGGTCCTGGCCCCGCCGACGATCCCCGCCAGGAGGCTCGGCAACGCCACGGTCACCTGCGGCATCGGCGCTAGACGACGAACGCCGCCACGCAGAGGACGCGCGGCAGCGTGACCGGGAGCGCCTGCCACATCTCGCCGCCGTCCCGGGAGGCGTAGAGGCCGCCGGCGGTCGTCCCGAAGTAGACGCCAGCCGGATCCAGGCCGTCCACCGCCATGGCGCCGCGGAGGACGAGGGCGTAGGCATGCTCCTCGGGCAGCCCGCGCCCGAGGGGCTCCCACGAGTCCCCCCGGTTGAGGCTCCGGTAGACGCGGAGCCGGCCGCCCGGCGGGAACCGGTACTCGTCGCTCTCCAGCGGCACCGCGAAGAGCGCCTTCGTCTTCGGATCGATGACGATCGGGAAGCCGAAGCCCGACGAGAGGCCGTTCTCGGTCCGCTCCCATGAGTCCCCGCCGTCGCGCGTGCGGTACATGCCACGGTGGTCCTGGCGGTAGATCGTCCCCGGATCCTCCGGATCCTGGGCGAGGGCGTGGACTCAGTAGCCGACGTCCTTCCTGACCTTGTCCTCGATCGTCACCCTCACGCCCTGATTCCTGAGATGCCAGGTCCGGCCGCCGTCCTCCGTGCGGAAGACGCCGACGGCGGAGATGCCGCACCAGAGACGCCGCGGATTTCGCCGATCGGTGAGGATCGAGTGAGCGCAGAGGCCGCCGGCACCCGGCATCCAGGCCTCACGCGTCGGATGGTCGTTAAGGGCGTCGGCCCCTCCGTGTGGACGCGCCAGATCTGGGTGAGCTTGCGCGTGCCGCCCTGCGGGTAACTGGGGCCGCCGGGCGCCTGACGCCACGCCGCGAGATCGTCGCTCAGCTGGATCGTCGGGCCGTAGACGGGGCTCGCCACCCCGAGGTAGTACCGGCCGCCGGGATCGCGCGCCGCCGCCGTGACCTTCCAGCCCTTGAAGACGGGGCCCTCGACGCGCCAGCGCGCCCGCGCGTCATCCGCGCGCACGAGGAACGCGCCCTTCTCCGTGCCGACGATCAGGAACACGCCCATGTTGCCAGGGACTCTAGTCGCGCCCCCGGGAGTTGTCAAGGAAGCTGAGGTTAGGCGCCGACACGGCGCAACTCGCCCGGCCGTATGCCATCAAGGGCGGCCAGCAGCGCTGGAATGAGCGGGAGTAAGTCGGCCATGCGACTGGAAGCAGCCCGTATGACAACGACACCAACTTTGAGGGCTGCGACGTTCTGTTGAAACGGGATGTTCTGATGGTTCCGAAGTTCCGCGGCGAGGTCGTGGGGAAGCGACTCGTCAAGTAGGACGCGCACCGGCCACGAGCGCGTCCAGCGCCAGGTCGAGGGCTGCGATAGCCTGCTCCCGCTTTACGGAGGGAAACTGACGGAGGAATTCCTCGAGCGTGTCACCGGCTTCGAGATAGTCGAAGAGCGATCGGACTGGTACTCGGGTGCCCACGAACACCGGCGTTCCCCCGAGAATCTCGTGGTCGCTATGAACGACGGCTTTCAGCTCCACGATGCGCCTCCTGAAAAACTGCTTAGAGTATAGCATTCTGTCTCCCGTGGCGCCCCCGGGAGTTGTCAAGAAAGTGAGGCGGCGGCCTCCTTTCAGAGCGACTGAACGCGTGGTACCGTTGGGGGGCCATGTCGCCTATCGACGGAGTGAAAGAGCGCGGCGGGCGGGCGCCGCTCCTCAGAGTTGACGCGCTGACCAAGGCGTTCGGCGGCCTCCGCGCGGTGGACGGCTGTTCGCTCGCCGTCGAGGCGGGAACCGTGACGGGGCTGATCGGGCCCAACGGCGCCGGGAAGACGACGCTGTTCAACCTGCTGACGGGCTTCCTCGAGCCGGACGGCGGTCGCGTCCTGTTCAGGCACGAGGAGATCACCGGGCTCCGGCCCCACCAGGTCTTCCGCCGGCGGATCGTGCGCACCTTCCAGATCCCCCGGGAGTTCAAGGACCTGACCGTCCTCGAGAACCTCATGGTCGTGCCGGAGCGGCAGCTGGGGGAGCGGCTCTGGACACCCTGGGTCTTCCCGCGGCGGGTGGCGCGGCAGGAGGCTCTGATCCGGCAGAAGGCCCTGGACGTCCTCGGCCTCGTGGGGCTGGCCGGGCTCCGGGACGCGCCCGCCTGGACGCTCTCAGGCGGCCAGAAGAAGCTCCTCGAGCTGGTGCGCGCGATGATGGGGGACCCGGAGCTCCTCCTGCTGGACGAGCCGGGGGCCGGGGTCAACCCCACGCAGCTGAAGGAGCTGGCGCGGTACGTCCAGCGGCTCGCTGCGGAGAAGGGCGTCACCATCTTCCTGATCGAGCACGACATGGACCTGGTCATGAGCATCTGCAACCCGGTGATTGTGATGAGCGAGGGCCGTACGCTGGCCGAGGGGCCGCCCGAGGCCATCCGGCGCGACCCGCGGGTCCTCCAGGCCTACCTGGGCGCCAAGTACGCGTGAGCCTCCTCGCCGTCCACGAGGTCACGGCCGGCTACGGCGAGATGGAGATCCTCCACGGCGTCTCCATCGAGGTCGGGCCGGCCGAGATCGTCACCATGATCGGGCCCAACGGCGCGGGCAAGTCCACGCTCATGAAGACGGTCTTCGGGCTGCTCCGGCCCACGCGGGGCCGCATCCGCTTCCGGGATGAGGAGATCGCCGGGCTGGCGCCCCACGCCGTGGCCCGCCGCGGCATCGCCTACGTGCCGCAGGTGGACAACGTCTTCCCCTCGCTCAGCGTCGAAGAGAACCTCCACATGGGCGCGGTGACTCGCCATGACGACTACCAGGGCCGGCTCGAGGAGGTGGTGGGGCTGTTCCCCTCCCTCGGGTCGAAGCTGCGGGTGAAGGTCGCGTCGCTCTCGGGGGGGGAGCGCCAGATGGTGGCCATGGCCCGGGCCCTCATGCTCGACCCCGTCCTTCTCATGCTGGACGAGCCCTCGGCGGGGCTGGCGCCGCTCATGGTGGAGGTCGTCCTCCAGAAGATCATGGACATCCACCGGACCGGCGTGGCGCTCCTCCTGGTCGAGCAGAACGCGCGAGAGGCCCTGAAGCTCTCTCACCGAGGCTACGTGCTGGCGGGGGGCCAGACGCGGCTGGAGGGGCGGGGGCAGGCGCTGCTCGAGGACGCCGAGATCGCGCGTCTGTACCTGGGGGGTTGAGCGGGGCCCGACCTCCGCGCACCCCGCTTGACGGGTGCCGCGCAGCGTGGTATCAAGGCCTACCGCCGGGGCCGGGCCGACCCGCGGCCGGCATCAGTCCCACAGCGACCATCGCAACGGAGGAGACACGCCATGAGGATCGACCGCCGAGAGTTTCTTCGGACCACCGTGGCCGGGGGCGCCGCCGGCGTCCTGAGCGAGCTGAGCTGGCGGGGCGTCGCGTGGGGGCAGGAGTCGGTACGCATCGGCGCGCTCACGCCGCTCACAGGCGGCGGCGCCGTGTACGGCACGTCCATGGCCCGCACCTATCAGCTCGTCGCCGACGAGATCAACAAGGCGGGCGGGATCCTGGGCCGGAAGATCCAGATCTTCACGGAGGACACCCAGACCAACCCGGACGCCGCGGTGCGGGCGGCCCGAAAGCTCGTGGACGTCAACAAGGTCCACGCGATCCTGGGGACCTGGTCGAGCGCGGTGACGCTGGCCGTGGCGCCCATCGCCATCGAGGCCGGGATCCCGCAGTTCTGCGTTTCGAGCTCGCCCGCCATCTCGGCCCTCAAGGACAACGACCTCGTCTACCGCACGGCGTACCGGCAGGACGTGATCAGCGCCGTGTACGCGCTGTCGGCCCAGAAGCTCGGCGCCAAGACCGCCGCCATGATGATCCTCAACAACCCCTACGGGATCGGGCTCCGCGACTCCTTCCCCAACCGCTTCGCGAAGCTGGGCGGCCGGATCGTCGGGCAGGCGACCTACAACCCCAACCAGGCCAGCTACCGCTCGGACATCCAGCAGGCCCTCAGCGGCAAGCCCGACGTGATCCTCTTCGGCGGCTACACGCCGGACGGGATCCAGATCTTCAAGGAGTGGTTCCAGCTCGGCCTGGGCGGGACGTGGATGGGGCCCGGGTTCGCCTTCGATCAGAAGTTCATCCAGGGAATCGGCGCCCAGGTGGCGGAAGGCATCGTGGTGGTCGAGGGGGCGCCGAACACCGAGTCCTCGGCCTACAAGCACGCCAACGAGCTCTACCGCACGGCCCACGGCGAGGCCGCCGACTTCTTCGTGGGGATGGGCTACGACCACCTGATGGTGGTGGCGCTGTCGATCCTGGCCGCGAAGGGCGACTCCGCGGGGAAGGCGATCGTGGCGAACCTCCGCAAGGTCACGAACCCGCCGGGAGAGGTCGTCGGGACCTGGGCGGAGGCGTCGCGGCTGATCCAGGCCGGGAAGAAGGTGAACTACGAGGGCGCCTCCAGCGCCGTGGACTTCGACGACAACGGCGACGTGCGCACCGACTTCGGGCTCTACCGGATCACGGGCGGCAAGTGGGCCCTGGGGCAGGTGATGCGCTACGGCGAGCTGACGCCGCTGCTCTGAGATCCTCGCGGGGCCGCCGCGCGCTGCCCTGCATGCTCGACCAGCTCGTCCACCTCACCGTGACCGGCCTCCTGATCGCCAGCCTGCTGGCGCTGGGGGCCGTGGGCCTGTCGCTCACCTTCGGCGTGGCGCGCTTCGCCAACGTCGCCCACCCTGACTTCCTCATGCTGGGGGCCTACACGACCTTCACCTTCAACAGCCTCCTGGGGCTCCCCTTCTGGCTGGCCGCGCTGCTGGGCATCCTGGCCGCGGTGGCGATCGGCGGACCCGTGGCCTGGGTGGCGTACGACAAGCTGCCGGTGACCGGGACGGTCCAGCTCCTGATCGTCTCCATCGGCGTGGCCTTCGTCCTCCGTCACGCCGTCCTGTTCCTGTTCGGCGGCGACCTCCGCCAGTTCACGGTCCCCCTGCAGCGCCCGTACGTGTGGGGCCCCGTCCGGATTACCCCGAACCAGCTGGCGACCCTCGCGGTGGCCGCCGTGCTGGTCACCGCCCTCCACCTCCTCCTCAGCCGCACGAAGCTCGGCCGGATCCTCCGGGCCATGGCCGACAACCCCGTGCTCTGCCAGGTCGCCGGCGTGGACGTGGGGCGCGCGCGGCTGGCCATGTGGGTGATTTCCGTCTTCCTCGCCGCCGTGGCCGGCATCCTCTACGGGGTGAACCTGGTCATCCATCCCAGCATGGGGTGGGACCTCATCATCCCCATCTTCTCGGCGACCATCCTCGGCGGGATCGGCAACCCTTACGGCGCCCTGGGGGGAGCCCTCACCATCGGGCTGGTCCAGGAGTGGTCAACCCTCATCATCCCGTCCGTGTACAAGGAGGCGATCGCCTTCGTGGCCATGGCGCTCTGCCTGATGTTCCGCCCACGCGGCCTCTGGGGGTGGTAGGTGCCCGAGTACCTGGTCGCCCTGGCCACCATCATCGGGATCCAGGTCCTCCTGACCCTCGGCCTGAGCCTCCACTTCGGGCTCACGGGCCTCGTCAACTTCGGCCACGTGGCCTTCTACGCCCTGGGCGCCTACGCCTCGGCCCTCCTCACCCTGGCGGGGATGCCCTTTCTGGCCGCCATGGCCGTGGGCGCGAGCGTCGCCGTGCTGGCGAGCCTCCTGGTGGGGTTCGCGACGCTGCGGCTGCGCGAGGACTACTTCGCGATCCTCACCCTCGGGTTCTCGGAGGTGGTGCGGCTGTTCCTGCTCAACGCGCGCGAGGTGACCCGCGGCGCCCTGGGGATCCCGGGGATCCCCCGGCCCATGGTCGAAGCCGTCGGGCGCGGGTTCCCGCAGTTCTACCTGGTGGTGGTCCTGGTGGCCGTGGTGCTGGCGTTCGTGTTCTGCGAGGTGCTGGCCCGGAGCCCGCTGGGCCGCACCCTCCGCGCGATCCGGGACGATGACGTGGCGGCCGCCGCGCTGGGGAAGAACGTGCTGGGCTTCCGCCTGACGTCGCTCGGGTGCGGGGCGGCCCTGGCCGCGGTGTCGGGGAGCCTCTGGGCCCACTACGTCACCTACGTGGTGCCGGATCAGTTCACCCCCGAGGTGACGTTCTACGCGTGGATGGCGATGATCATCGGCGGCCCGGGCTCGATGCGGGGCGCGGTCTGGGGGACGGCGATCCTGGTGGCGGTTCTCGAGGGGACCCGCTTCGCCAAGGATGTGCTGCCCCTGGTGGACGAGCCCCGCCTGGCGGCGCTGCGACAGATCGCCATCGGGCTGGGTCTCATCGTGCTCACCGTGTACGTGCGGCGGATCGGGGCGCGGAGGCGGCCGGCGGGCCACCCGGTCCCCGCGGGAACTCCCTGATGGGAAGGAGCGAGCGTCCATGAGCAAGCTGTTCGATCTCAGCGGAAAGGTGGCCATCGTGACCGGCGCCGGGCGCGGGCTGGGGCGTGTGATCGCGCTGGGTCTGGCCCAGCACGGGGCGGACGTGGTGGTGGTCAGCCGCACTCTGGCCCAGGTGGAGGCGGTGGCCCAGGAGATCTCCGGGCTCGGGCGGAAGGCCCTGGCCCTCCAGGTGGACACCTCGCGGAAGGCCGACGTGGACCGGATGGTGGCCCGGACGCGGGAGGGCTGGGGACGGATCGATGTCCTCGTGAACAACGCCGGCATCGACATCATCAAGCCGGCGGCCGACTACGACGAGGGGGAGTGGGATCAGGTCGTCGCCATCAACCTCAAGGGCTACTTCCTCTGCGCCCAGGCGGTGGGACGGGTGATGATCGACCAGCGCGCGGGGAGCATCGTCATGAACTCGTCGATCGCGGGGTCCATCGGGATCGCGCTGCTCGTCCCCTACGCCGCGGCCAAGGGCGGCGTGAACCAGCTGACCCGGACCCTGGCCGTCGAGTGGGCGCCGCACGGGGTGCGGGTCAACGCGTTCTCCCCCGCCTACTTCGAGAACGTCATGCAGGGCGTCGAGGCGATCCACAACGAGGCCAAGGAGCGTCACATCCGGGAGTGGACGCCCCTGGGACGGCGCGGCCGGCTGGAGGAGCTGGTCGGGCCGGTGGTGTTCCTCGCCTCCGACGCCTCCTCCTACGTGACCGGGCACATCCTGATGGTGGACGGCGGCTGGACGGCCGCCTGAGGGGGCGCGCGATGAAGGGGCCGATCTTCGAGTACATCGAGCGGTACCGCTTCAAGAAGGTCGTCCTGTGCCATAACGCGGAGGTCGGGCTCAAGGCCGTGATCGCCCTGCACTCCACGGACCTGGGCCCGGCGACGGGCGGCCTCCGGATGTGGACCTACGACACCGAGGAGGCGGCGATCATGGACGCGCTGCGCCTGGCCCGCGGCATGACGTACAAGTACGCCGCCGCCGGCGTGAACCTCGGCGGCGGGAAGGCCGTCATCATCGGGGACCCGCGGACCCAGAAGACCGAGGGGCTCCTCCGCGCCATGGGGCGGTTCATCCAGAGCCTGGGCGGCGAGTACCAGACGGGGGAGGACGTCGGCACGACCCTGGACGACATGGAGGTCCTCTTCGGCGAGACCGACTACGTGGTGACCCTGCCGGAGTACTGCGGCGGCGCGGGCAACATCGGGCCCGCCACCGCCTTCGGGGTCCAGCAGGCGATGAAGGCCTGCGCGCAGGAGGTGTTCGGGAGCGATAGCCTCCGGGACCGGACGGTGGCCGTGCAGGGCCTGGGCGCCGTGGGGTGGCCCGCCCTGGAGGGACTCGTCAAGGAGGGCGCGAACCTGATCGTGTCGGAGATCGACCCGGCCAAGCTCGACCGGGCGCGCCGGGAGTTGGGGGTCAAGAGCGTGCCGCCCGGGGAGATCTACGGGCAGTCGTGCCACATCTTCGCCCCCTACGCCCTCGGCGGGATCATCAACGACGAGACGATCCCGCAGCTCCGGTGCCGGATCGTCTGCGGGAGCGCCAACAACCAGCTCCTGGAGGAGCGCCACGGGGACCTGCTCCACCAGAAGGGGATCCTCTACGCCCCCGACTACATCGCCAACGCCGGCGGGACGATCTTCGACACCGATCGGCTGCAGAAGGGCGGCTTCAACCGGGAGCGGGCCTGGCGGAACGTGGCGCGGATCCGGGAGCGCATGGCCGAGCTGATCGAGATCTCCAAGCGCGAGGGCATCCCGACCTGGACCGCCGCCGACCGGCTGGCCGAGCAGCGGCTGGCCATGGCGCGCGGCCTCCGGATGATCTGACGTCCATGGCCCGGATCCACGTCCTCGGCGCCGGCACGCCCACGCCGACGCCCCACCGCTTCGGCTCGGCCTTCGCCGTGGAGGTCGCCGGCGAGTACCTCATGTTCGACTGCGGCCCGGCGGCCACCCACAAGCTCGTCAAGGCCGGCATCTTCCCCACCCAGGTGGACTACCTCTTCTTCACCCACCACCACTTCGACCACGACGTGGACTACCCGTGCTTCCTCCTCTGCCGCTGGGACCAGTCCGTCGGCAAGGAGCAGACGCTCCAGGTCTTCGGCCCCACTCTCACCCAGACCCTCACCGAGCGGATCATCGGCGAGCAGGGCGTCTTCGCCCACGACTGGAAGGCGCGCGTGAACCATCCTTTGAGCCAGCGCGTCTTCGTCAACCGCGGCGGCACGCTCCCGCGCAAGCCCCCCCACGTGCTCGCCAAGGACGTGGGCCCGGGCCCCGTCCACCGCGGGCGCGAGTGGGCCGTCAGCGCCGCCCCGGCCGAGCACGTCCAGCCCTGGCTCGACTCCCTCGCCTACCGGCTCGACTCGGCCGAGGGGAGCATCGTCTTCACCGGCGACACCCAGCCCTGCCGGAGCGTGGTGGACCTGGCGCGCGGCGCCGACATGCTGCTCTGCATGTGCTGGGACGACCAGGAGCGGATGCAGGCCAACGGCGAGGCGCCCGGCCAGTGCGGGACGACGGGCGCGGCTCAGATGGCTCAGGAGGCCGGGGTCAAGAAGCTCGTGCTCGTCCACATCGGCCCCCACCTCTCTACCCACGGCCCCATGGAGAAGGGCATCGGCGACGTCCGCCGCCTCTACTCCGGCGAAATCATCTTCGCGGACGAGCTGATGTCATTGCGCCTCTGACTCCGTCGCGGCCCTTTCTGGCGCAAATCACCTCGGTCTTTCGACGGAGACCCGCTATCCCAAGAAGTTCAGCAAGTTACAGCCGGTTCGGTCCGGAAATGACTGCCAAAAGCGCACAGGATTTTCAGAGCTCATTCCATCCGGGGACTATCGGGCACTATCGGCAAGAATCGGTAGGAATTCAGGCGATTCTCAGGACGCCCGACGGGTCATTCCGACCGATAGCGACCGTTGCTGCTCGATAGTTCTGACACAAAACTGACACAGCCCCACGGCTGTAGGCGGCGTAGAAGGTGGTGAGTGCCCCCGGAGCGGCAACACAGTCGGCGGCCCGTGCCCAGTTGACGTCCCGACCCAACGTCTCCGCGCGGCATGATCCTGCGCATTCTGCGCCTTCAGTTACAGACCGGCCTTTCTCTTCGACAGCGCATCGAGGAGACCATGTAGAGCCCTGTCGAAGAAGAGAGGGTCCTCCCAATTTCTGAAGTCCTCGATATGACGATCATCGCGAAGCGTCGTAGCCCATCCAACCCTTGTCGTCATAACATCGTTGTCCAGCCTAATAGGGATAACTACTCGGCGCTTGAGCTCGCGCTCCCTCGCGAAGGCATGTTGAACTTCATCGCGCACCCAGTCGCTTGCCAGCGCGTCTCTTGAAATCACACAAATAAGAAAGTCGTTGGCGCCGATCTGAGCGTAGAACGTCTCCCGGTTCGGATCTCCCGCTCTCATGTCGTAATGAGAATAGAAGCAACGAATTCCAAGGGTCTGGAGTGCGTCAACCAATCGATTGACGAAGTGCCAGTCATTCGATGAATGACTTATAAATACGGACGTAACGAATGAGAATTCATCCCAATGAGCGAGATATAGCCGGATGATCCCTTCCGGTACGCCGCAGCCGCGCAGAAAGGCCAATGGCAATTGGCCGGCGGAATTGATCAGTGTTCTAAAGTCAATGATGTTAGAGCTGTGGTGCTCGCAAGCGTCTAAGCCAGTTGCTCCGACCAAAGTGACATCGACGAAGACCGTAAGGCCTTGCTTGCTTCCGCTGAGCGCGACTCCTTGCATCTGGGTGGATATAAATTCGCTGCTCACGAGGTAGGCATCAGTCAAGTTCGCGCGAGTAAGAACTGCGTTACTGAAGCGTGCGCCTGCGAGATTGGCTCGCGTAAGGTTGGTGTCCTCGAACGACACCTTCTCGGCGAGGCAGCGAATCAGATTCGCTTCAGACAGATTGGCTTGATATGCGTCAAGCCATTCCAAGTGCGACTTCGAGAAATCCGTACGTATCGCACGCGTGCGTATGAGCTTGGCACCGCCAAGTAGGCACTCTCGGATGGTTGCGTCAGTTAGATCCGCCTCGGTGAGGTCGCTTGCCGTTAGGATGCGTCCCGACAAGTCCGCTGCACGGAGGTCGGCATTCGCCAAGTCGGGAGTTATCTCTGGATTGCCTTCACGCCATTCGTTCCACGCTTCGGCCGTTGATTGGAGGAGTCTTATGTGCTCAGGGTTGGCCATCTAAACTTGCAGCCCTCTCGTTGTC
>Ga0209108_10002374_pt1 | contig 10792 bp, 5 predicted proteins | sample Rifsed10ft1_FD_184003 | JGI IMG/M metagenome (GOLD analysis project Ga0209108, IMG submission 184003) | Soil microbial communities from Rifle, Colorado, USA - sediment 10ft 1 (version 2) | ecosystem: Environmental > Terrestrial > Deep subsurface > Rock core/Sediment | place: Rifle, Colorado...
GATCACGATATCGTTGACCGTGTTGCCGTCGTCGTCGCCGTCATCCGGCTCATTGGACATGACCGAGAGCAGCGTCACGGTTGGGTTGGGATCGAAATTGTCAGCGGCGACCACGGTGGCTTGCGCCGTCACGTACTTGTGATTGGTGGGCCACAGGGTGTCCGGCGTGACTGAGACCTCCAGCGTGGGCGCGGTCTCGTCGGCGCACACGCTCAAACCGACGATGACCGGGTCATGGTCGGAGGAGCGATAGGCATCCGGCGCATAGATGGCGTCCTGGTTTGGCCCCTTGAAGGACGTGTCGTAGTCAATCAAATCAGGCTCGTCGGCGTTGATGTGCCAGACCGTGACCCCGGTGATTTCGGGAACCAGGTGTGGGTTGGTCAGGGCATGGTCAAGATAGCCTAACTGCCCGTCAAAGACGAAGGAGTAGGCCTCCTCACCAATGAATTGGAAGAGCAGGTCAGTGTAATCATCCCCGGTGCCCAGGGTGTCATCCGCGCCCTGCAGGATGGTGTCAATCGGGTCTTCCTTGTCGTAGGAGTTCAGGTCACCGATGATCAGGAAGTCCGTGTCGCCGCTGCCGGTGGGATCGCCAGCCAGCCAGTCTACCAACGCCTCGGCGGCTGCCTTGCGGGTCAGGTTGCAGTTGCCGGAGCCATCGCCGGTATCAGGATCGCCCACGGCGTTGCAATCCGAACCCTTGGATTTCAGGTGGTTCACAGCCGCTGTGAAGATGCCACCGGTAGCATTGTCCTGGAATGTCTGGGCCAGCACCGGGCGGTTGAAATCGTCAAGGAAGCGCGGATCCACCGAGGTGTCCAGGATCGCGTAAGCGCCGACCGGCAATACCGAAGCCGGCTTGTAGATGAAGGCGACTCGGATGGCATCCGTGCCGATCGCGCCGGTAGCAATGTAATCGTATGTACCAGCGCCCAGCGCATCGTTGAGGCCGCTCACCAGGTCAGCAGTCGGCACATCGCCAGGGTGGTTTTCGATCTCGATCAATCCGACTACATCGGCATTGATTTCTTTCAGCGCGGCGATGATCTTGTCGCGCTGGCGTGTGAACTCGGTCGCATTGTCCGCGCCGCGGCATTCCTGATCCGCTGCCGGGCCGCAGATGAAGGCGCCGGTATCAATCGTTGTGAAGTAGTTGAGCACGTTGAAGGAGGCCACCTTTAGCGTACCGCCCACATCATCTGGAGTTGCCGGGCGCGGATTGGCCACCGCGTAGTCCGCACCCTGTGTCGGCTGGATGCGGTACAGGCCGAAGGCAAAGTCCATCACGCCGGTCACGTTCTGAACCGTATCGCCGCCGCGGAACAGGTTGCTCAGGTCAAAGACGTTTCCGTTCGGGTGAATGGCCGGGTCGGGGTTTGAGGACGAGCGCCCATCGTCCAGCGTGATGCGGTTGAGCAGATACTGCTGTGCAAGCGCCGTCGCCGACGCGCCGGGTTCAGTAACGGCCGTGGGTGTGAACTGGCGGTCGGTCGTCAGCACAATCTCGCCGAAGCGGTCGAAGTTGAAATATTCAGCGATGTAGAGCGACTGCGGGAAGGTGACCCGCATGCCCTCGAAGCGCTCGAAGTCGTCCATGCTGGTAACAGGCAGACTCACGGTGGCAGCGGTGGGGAGGGCATTGCCTGTTGAGCACTGCAGCAATAGAGACACACCACTAATTTCCGTCAAACCGTTGAACTCCGATACCGTACCGCGCACGCGCACTTTATCGCCGACGCTCACGTTCATGCTGCCCGGCGCAAAGACGAAGATACCCTCCGAGGTGGCTGGGTCGGCGTCGGCTTCGGCATCCTCCTCCTGGACATGGAAGCCGTTCAAATTGCCGTTATCGGACATGGCGTTGTTCTGGAAATCGCCAACAACAATGCCTTCGATGGCGACAATACTTCCAGTGATGGGACTGGTCGCGCTGCTACCCTGCACATCGTGGATAAAAGTGGCCGGATCGCCGCACACCTCGAAGGTGCTAAAGCCAAAACTAAAGTCTGCGTTCATGTTGTCTGGCGGATCGATGATATCCTGGTCTGTCACATTTGCAGCCACGACAGTCAAGGTACAGTTTTCGTTGGGTGCAAAATCGGTATTGACGTCGAGCGTGAATGTGGTGAGGCCGCCACTGACGGTGGCCGTGTGGGCACCGCTGGTCACACATGAGAGCGTGAACCAGGAGCCGGCCACGTTTACAGCTTCGTTGAAATTGATGGTGATATTACTGTTCAACGGAACATTCGCTGCGCCGTTGGCAGGCACATTGCTGGCTACGGAGGGGGCACAATCGGCACCATAGCAGCCGAGCCCGTCAAAAGTGTTGGTTGCGAATCCATCCCATTCAATGGATGGATCGAAAGCATTAGTACCATCGGTATCGCCAGCCTCAATGGTTCCTTTGCGACGCAAGGTATTATCCGCCGTGCTTGTCAGGCCCGTTCCCCACTCAGCGCCGGGATCGAAGCCAATCTGCCCAATCACGTCGATGATTGTTGTGCCTTTGCGCAACACGACCGCATCATCGCCATTGAACCAACCCGCACCGTTCGTCTGGTCTGCCTGGGCCAGGATGGCCGGATCAGCGGACGAGTGCGCCAGGACAAATACGTCACCATCCGCAACTATGCCGGTCAGGTTGATCGTCAGACCAGCACTGGCGCTGCCGTTGAAATACATCTGGATGTTATAGCCGCCAGTGGCCAGATTGATAGCTGTGCCAGTATCGTTGTAAACCTCAAGCGCCTTGTGGTTGCTGGTGCCCTCGATGTATTCTGAGAAGAACAACTCTGAAGTGGCAGCCTGCACGGGCAGTACGATAACCGGCAAGCCCGCAACGAGAAGGGCAAGGATGACGGCCAGATTGAGAAGCCGTCGCTGGATAGGGGTAGACGAGGCATACATGAGAGGAAGCTCCTTGAGGGTGGGTTGCAGGGCCGCCTGACACAGGCGGCCCTGCGTGCCTAATGCAAAAGGTGTCAAGCTACGGAACTTTAGTGATCCGCCCCTCGATCGTCGGCGTGATGGTGCCGAGGAATTCAATGTACGCCTGCACCACGTCGGCCATGATTTCGCGCGTCACGCCCTGGCCGTCGGCCAGCATGGTGTAGCCGTCGCCGCCAGCGTTCACGAAGTCGCTGGTCGCGAACGAGTAGAGTGTGCCATCCGGCAGGATGGGAGTGCCATCACTGAGTTCTACCGACACAATTCTCGAACCTGCTGGCTGTGTTGAGTCGTAGGTGAAGCGGAAGCCCGAGATCTGGCCGAAACGGCCATTCGCAGCCGGAATCAAGGCGACGCTGTGCTCCAGGGCCGCATACAGTTGAGCGCCGGTCACGTTGCGCGTCACCACCGAGTTTCCAAACGGCAGGACGGTGAAGACGTCGCCAACGACCAGGTCAAACGGCGGCCCAGGCGCATAGCCTGGAGTGGTTCGGCGCAGTGAAGTGTTCACGGGTAGGTAGCTCGATGGCAGCGGGGCGCGGATGCCGCCGCCGTTGGTGAAGCCGAGTTGCGTGCCATAGCGCCAGCGCATGGCGTCTGTGATCAAGTTGCCAATTGCGACCTCCTGCAGGCGCTCGATATTACCGCCGCGTGGGAAGAGGCCAGTCGCCACGCCGATGGGCGTATCGAACGCCGCCGCGAGCAGGGCGCGATACGGCGCGAGCATGGCCTCGATGGCCGGGTCAGGCGTTACCGCGCTGGCTAGAGGGGTGACGAACGTGACTGAGCGGGCGGTGACGTGACCGTTCTGCGGGTCCACCGTCAAGGTCGTGCGCGCGTAGGTCACACCCTTGCTCTTGTTTTCCACCACGAGCGCGTTGTTGTGGATGCCGCTGTACTGGACGTCGGTGTGGTCGCCGAAGATAATGTCGAAGCCGCCGACGTTGTTGGCGAAGTCAATCAGCGGCCCTGAGGCGGTCCCGGTCACGGCATCAATGCTGGTGACGCCCAGATGGGTGATGGCCACCAGGATTTTCGCGCCTGCCTGCTTGGCGGCGGCTTTGGCCTTGTTCGCGGCGGGAATGGGGTCGGTGACTTCGATGGTGCCGAAATTGCCGGGGAATACCAGCGTCGGCGCTTCGGGGTTGGTGATGCCGATCACGCCCACCTTGACGCCGCCGATGTCGAAGATGGCAAAGGGCGCGACCCCGGTCAGGTTGCCCTCGACATTTTTTAGATTCGCCGAGACGTACACGAAAGGATCGCCGGGCTGCGCGCCACCAGCGGACGCGCCTGCCAGGCTGATCATGCTCTGGAGGTGCGCGGTGCCGCGGTCGAAGTTGTGGTTGCCGAACGTGTCAACATTAAAGCCCATCAACCGCATCGCCAGCACGGCCGGCTCTTCGCTGAAGAATCCCGAGAGCGGCGGAGCAGCGCCGTATGCGTCACCCGCAGTCAAAGTAAGTGTGTTGGGCTTAGCAGCCCGATCGGCTTGAAAGTACGCCGAGAGCACAGCAGCCCCTCCTACGTTGCCTACTCCGGCAATGGGTTGCGGGTCGAGTTGAGCGTGCCAGTCGGATACATTCAGGAATTGCAGATCAACTGTTGGCCGAGGCGCGGCGGCCACAGAGCCGAGTGGCAGGAGCAGGAGCGCGAGCATCAAAGCGCCGGTCAGCATGCGTCGTAACAGTCGGTTGGACATGAGAGATACTCCGTTGAATCGTCGAAGATAGAGTCGAGCCTTGGGTGGCTCGGTGGCACGGTCACTCATCCGGGAGCGAAATCAATCGGGAGATTTCGGAAGCGAAAGCGTCAGCACACTCCTTTCGGCTTGGCGCGCAGAGGAGTTGCATTCCTCCGCTCTATGTGGGAGCTATAGTATACCAAACACTTGGCCGGGCAGTGCGCCGCCCCGGACACGTCGAGGTCCGGGGCGGCCATCATGTTGCTGCGTTTATTGAGTGGCAGCCAGAGTTATGCTGGCCTGGAGCAGGCTATGGTTTCACCGTCTAAGGCGAGACGCCAAATGTGGCCAGCCAGTTCAGGTCGTCAGCCTTGTCCACACGGTACACACCGCCAGTGCCGGCGCAGTTGCCGTTGAGGCCAAAGGAGGTCACGCCGCCCAAGACGTTCGATTCCCCGATGAAGTTGGGGCCGCCGGAGTCGCCAAAGCAGGTTCCGCCTGTTGAATGATTGTTAGACAACAGCACGGAGAAGTCGCCGACCAGGCCTCCATTAATTTGGATCAGGTGGGGATGCGCCACCATACGCACCCGTTCGGCTTCGACAAAGACCGGGTTGATCTCCTGCAGGCCATAACCAACGGCCGTAAAGGTGACGTCCTGCAAGCCGCGACTCGTGGCCAGCTGGTCCAGCACATCCTGTTCGGGCAGGACACCATATTTCTTCATCTTCATCGGCCTGTCCAGGACGACGACGCCCAGGTCAAAGAGATAGAAGGCGTTGGGGTTATAGTTGGGGTGCGTGTACGGCGTCCCACCTACATCGCCATCGAACGGATAGCCATTGGCGGGAATGCCTGATTCGACGTCAGCATCAAACCAGATCTCGATATGTGCCGCAGGGGCTTCCGTGCAGTGACCGGCTGTCAGGAAGATTCTGGAGGACAAAAGTGTGCCGCTGCAGCGCCACAGCGGGGTGCCATCGGCAAGTTGAGCCACCATCAGTCCTACGTAGGGATGGCCGTTGCCATCTAACTCACCATCCGTGATAGCCCCAACCGGGCTGACAGCAATCACGAGGATCGCAATCACCGAAAGAGCGGTCACAAGCGTCTTTTTACGCATGGGTTTCTCCTTAATAAACATTGAGAGATTTTGAGTCTGCTTGCTAACGAATTACGAGACTTGGGCTACTCTGTTGGTAGGCATCACCTCCCTGCTGAGCGCTAAGCGATAGCCCGCCCCGCGCTGTGAGGCGCGGGGCGGGTTGGTGTTTAAACCTCAGGGCGCAACAGCCTCCCCGAGGGCCCTGCCACTTATTTGATCAGTGTATAGACTGCCGCATGTGCCACCTCGTTACCACCGCTGCTGATCGTCAATACAGCTGAGTGGTCGCCGAAGGCCGCCCCCTTCACCGCTGACATGGTCACAGTGAAGGTGCCGGATTCATCCGCGCCCAGGGTCAGGCTGGACGGGCTGACCGAGTAAGCCACGCTGGCATCGCCTGCGCCGACGGCCAAGTCATAGGTTGCCTCGTCACTCAGGTTGGTGAGGGTCACATCGAAAGCCAGTGTCTGGCCGGAGCCAGACGGGACAGCCCCGAAGCTGACACTCACCGGATCGAGCGCGACCACGGCGTTTACCGCCGACAGCAAGTTCTCGCGGCCCGCGCCGATGATGTTGACGTCTATCTCCAAGTCGCCGGTGGGGCTGCTAGATTTCTTCAAGACGCCCTGATCGGCGGTGTTGACGATCGCCGACCGGACTTCTGCCGCCGACCAGTCGGGATGCAGCCACCGCACAATAGCCGCTGAGCCAGCTAGGTGCGGGGTGGCCATGGACGTGCCCTGGAAGAACGCAAAGCACGGATCACCGCCGCAGAACGAAACCGGGATCGAGCTGAGGACGTTCACGCCGGGCGCGACTACGTCCGGCTTCACGCGGAAGTCCACGTCGGTCGGCCCCTGGCTGCTGAAGCCGGCCATGAAGTCGTCGTTGCCGGTGATCAGATACGCGGGCGTCGCTGAGATGGTTGTCAACTCGGTATCGTGGAGCTTGAGCCCGGCGGCATCGGTCATGGAAACGTTGTAGGCGGGAACGGTGGGCTGATTCGGTGTGCCGTCCTGGGCCATCCCGATGCCATCCCCTGCGACATTGTTCGAAACCAGCACTGCGACTGCACCAGCGTTCTGCGCGTTGCGGATCTTGATGGAGAAGGTGCAGGTGCCGCGAGCAATCAGGGCAATCTTGCCTGTCAAGCTCCCGGCTGGCAATGCCGCGCAGGCAGTGTTCAGGCCATTGACACCCGTTCCACTGACTGCACCGAGCGGGGCCGTCAGGTCGCTGGAAACCGTTGCGAAGTCTCCGGCCACACCAGCGGCCGTAAATCCGCCAACTGTGATCGGGGTGGCGATGATATGGCCCACCGTCGCCGCGCCAGCGGTGAGTGCACGCGCCGCCGAGCCGGGTGACTCGATGGTGAAGTGACCGGGGCCGCTGTTACCCGCCGCCACGGCGACGACCATGTTGGCCTGGTCGAGATTGTCAACAGCGATTGTCAACAGGTCCTGGATCCCGGACGCGCCGCCGCCCAGGCTCATGTTGGCGATGTCGAAGCCGTCGGCGTAGGCCGCGTCGAGGGCATTAAGGATATCCTCGGAGCGGGCGCTCGCCACGTCCGCTGGGAAGACGTTGTAGTTGCCGAGCAGTGCGCGCGGCGCGACACCGGAGATGTCGTGGGGGATCGCGACCCCATTGACTACCGCCGGGGTGCCGAAGTTGCAGGCGACCGTCCCCGCGACGTGCGTGCCGTGCGAATTGATCGCTTCGGGCGTGTAGTGGCGGCTGGGGGTCTTGTTGTTGAAGACTTTGGCCGCGATCACCTTGTTGTTGGTGAACTGGGGATCGCCAAACTGGGTCTGGTTAGAATACCCTGCGTCATCAAAGCAGAGATGGTTGACGTCAATGCCTGTGTCAACGATGGCGACCTTGACACCCTCGCCCGCATTCGCCTCGCTGCCGCCGTCTGCTGCCCAAGCCTCCATGGCGTGAATGAGGTCGAGGTCAGGGTCGTCAACGGTGGGATAGTAGAGGCCCTCGTACTCGGCCCGCTGGACCATCGGCGCGCCAGCAATGGTCGCCAGGGATACGCCGTTGAGCTGCACCGAGACGGCGTTCAACGAGATGTCGAACTCGCCCGTGACCTTGGCTTTCGGGGCGTTGGCCCGCAGCCAGGCTTTGAAATCGTTGCGCAGGGCGGAGAGCTGGGCGCGGTATGACTTGACGGTGTTGCTGTCGAAATCAACCTTCTTGCCCTGTGGGGGCTTGGTTTTGACGTAGGTGGCTAGCGGATCGCCCTTGAGTTGAACCAGGGCTGATGATGTGTCCACACGTGGGCCGATAGTGGTTCCGTCGGTCGCGTTGCCCCCACCGCCCCCACCTCCGCCCGCGGACGCGGGTAGGGCCAAAGTCATCGTCAGGATGACGACGAGTGCTAGAATCCTCATTGCACGTGGCATCTTTGAGTCTCCTTAGATCAAGTTAGGTACCAGCATACAGTTTAGTGTGATGAATACGGAAGTGAAACTCTCTCGATAAACCTCACCTCCTTGTCCCTAAAGCCAGCCTCTTGGTCGTCTGGCAAATTAAAAAACCGACCACAATTGTGGCCGGTTTCGCTACTGGCTCCCCGAAGGCTTACCAATCCGAGCGGACTGGTCAGCGACCAAGTTAGGCCCTCGGCTCCTCGCCTCCACGCACTGTTTAACCGTTCTGAAACCAAATAGGATACGCCCAGTTTGCACAAACCTTTCGTCGAATCCGGTTAGTAAAACGTCACCACAAGCGGCGAGTAGTTGACCGTAAGATAACCTGCGTGTGGAGGAACGGACGATGACGCCGAGGAGGATATAGCGTTTGTGCTTGACCAGGCCGAATGAGGGATGACGAAAAAAACAGGGCCGGGCATTTCGCCCGGCCCATAGATGTTTACCAACCTTCGATGTACTTACGCCAGTCCGCGTTGTCCGCCAGATGCCGCCCGAAGAGATAGGTCGCGGTGGGGGCGGGTTCCGCCGGACGGCGGCGGAGCGCCATGTTGGCCTCGGCCAGTATGCGGCCCCCCTTGCGCCGGTTGCAGCCGGGGCAGGCGGCCACCAGGTTGTCCCACCGGTGCTGGCCTCCCCGGTGACGCGGGATGACGTGGTCAATGGTCATGTGCGCCGTCTGCCGGCCGCAATACTGGCAGGTGTAGTTGTCGCGCCGGAAGACTTCGCGCTTGGTGAGCTTGACGCGCGGGCGCGGCCGCTTCACCATGTGCTCGAGCCGGATGACCGCGGGGCGCGGGTAGCTCAGGCGCGTGGTATGGATGTAGCCGCGCCCGTTGGCGACCATCTCGGCCTTGCCGTTCATGATCAGGCCGAGGGCGCGCCTCGTATCACACACGTTGAGTGGCTCAAAATTTGCGTTGAGCACCAGGACCGGCTGTTTCATCGTCCACTAATTGTCGCCGAGGGAACCCAATCACCCCCGCCTCGTCGAACCCATTGAGCGGAATTCTAGCATTGATGAAAAACGTTGACAAGAAAGGGGGATACCCCCAAAAATCCCAACCCCGAACCGATTCAATGTTGGGATTTCCAAAGGCGACGATACTTCTCCAGCTCACAGTAGCCCATCAGCAAGCTCAACCGCAGACCGTGGAGGCCGTCGCGCCAACCGGCGAGCGTGACGAAGCGCCACCAGAACTGCCTCACGGGCTGTGTGAGGAAGTGATGCGGCCTCGCGCGCACGCCCTCCGCCGCGAGCCGCTGGGCGTCGTACCCGGCGTAGTATTTCTGCTTGGCGATGAACTCGGGGACGGTTTCGTAGTTGAGATGAACGAGGGGCGCGTCGAGATAGCCGGTCGCTCCGTCGAGGAGGACGAGTTCGTGCACCGGGCGCGCGGGGTCGTAATGCGCCAGCGCGCGGCGCATCAGGCGCAATTGATAATCCGGATACCAGCCCGCGTGCCGGGTGAGTTTCCCGAAAATGTAGTTGTGGCGCGGAATCCACCAGCCCGCTTCGGGGCGGGGGAGGACATGCCTGACCGCCTGCGCGAGTTCGGGCGTCACGCGCTCGTCCGCGTCCACGAACAGCACCCACTCGGTCTGCGCGGCCCGGAGCGCCGCCTCGCGCTGGCCCGCGTAATGATCGAACTCACGCTGGACGACGCTCACACGCGCGCGCGCCCCTGCGGCTTGAGCGATCTCGAGGGTGCGGTCGGTGCTCCCCGAATCAAGAACGATCACCTCCGCGGCCCAGCCGAGGGAGGCCAGGCAATCGGGGAGGTGCTTTTCTTCGTTGCGGGTGAGGACGATGGCGGTGAGCATCCGGGGAAATGGCAAATGACTCAATGCCAAATGCCAAATGACTCAATGCCAAATGACAATTGGGGAATGGCGCTTTGCCATTCGGTCATTTGCCATTTGTCATTTGTCTAATTGGCCTGCGCCGCTGCCAGATTTGAATCACTTCGGTGAGCGCCTGATTCAACTCTGCGCGGCGGTCGGGGTCGAGCTGGCCGCGCTGGCTGCGGCGATGGTTCTCGCGGATGCGCCGGCGCATGCCGAGCTGCACCAGACGGCTCAGGACGGCGTTGAAGGCCGGGGTGTGATAGCGGTGATGCAAGCGGCGGCGGCTCGTCCACAAATGGATCAGCGCGGCGGCGGGTGCCTGTGACGTGCTTTGCCCTCCGTAGTGGATGACCTCGGCGCTCGGCACGATCCAGCGCTCCCACCCGGCCCGCGCCATCCGCCACTGCCAGTCAATCTCCTCGCAATACATCGTAAACGTTTCGTCAAACAACCCGCATTCGGCAATCGTCTCAGCGCGCACCGCGAACGCCGCGCCGAGCGTGTGGTCCACTCGAAAGGGCGCGCCGGAGGCATAGGCCCGCGCGGGGTAGCGGCCATTCAGGGGCGAGTCGAGCAGGCGGGCGAATCTGCCGCGCGGCGGGAATAAGTCCATGAACATCTGCCTGAACCCCGGAAACCGGAAACCGGAGTGTTGCAGCGAACCGTCGGCGTTGAGAAGTTTGGGCGCGGCCACGCCCGCGCGCGGATGTGCTCGCAGAAACTCGACAATCTGGCGCAGCGCGCCGGGGCGCACGATGGTGTCGG
>Ga0209108_10002375_pt1 | contig 10792 bp, 10 predicted proteins | sample Rifsed10ft1_FD_184003 | JGI IMG/M metagenome (GOLD analysis project Ga0209108, IMG submission 184003) | Soil microbial communities from Rifle, Colorado, USA - sediment 10ft 1 (version 2) | ecosystem: Environmental > Terrestrial > Deep subsurface > Rock core/Sediment | place: Rifle, Colorado...
AAGCTGCTGCATGACAGGGATGCCGTCCTCGAGATCTTCCATTTCCGGGCTGGCGGGGTTACGGGTGACGTCTGCCATAAAGGTCTCCTTTGCAAGTGGTGGCGGTCGCGCCGCTGCGATTTTGTTTCCCGGCTGACCGTAACCGAGTGCGTTCGAAAAGAGTTTGATTCAAATCAAACTTTCTGCAGGCAGTTTTTGTTGCGCCGCAGCGCGGGGCGGATGCCAGGCGGGTTGCACGCTGGTTTTCGCGATGGTGGTGCTGGGCCGCGCTCGCCGCGGCGCATCAGGCCGGAGCGCTGGCCGTGTTGACCGTCGCGCTCGCGGTCAACCACTCAATGCAAAATCCCGACGCTATGCCTCCGGCCCGACGCCGATCGGCGGCGGGGCCAGGTTGACGATGCGGTCGAACAGCTTCCCGAAATCCCGGGTGTCCCGCTCGTCCGCGAGTGGATCGCGGTTTTCTTCAAAGGCGCGATCGATCGCTTGCCAGTCCGACGCGTCGAGGAGCCGCTCCGCCAACGGGAACACGACGTCTTCCTCCTTGCGCATGTGGTCCCGGTAATTCCGCACGAAGTTTTCGACCTCGCGCTCGAACGCCGGAAATTCCCGTTCGCCGCCTTCCTCGTAGCGAATCAGGCATTGCGCGAGCCTGCGCAGTGCGTCCTCTCCGCGGACGTGGTCCTCTTCAAGATCGGCAATGAACGTGCCGGCTTCCGCGCTGCGCTCTCGCATCGCCTTGAACAGGTACTGGTCCTCCTTCGGATGGTGCATGCGCTCGGAGAAGGTGTCGAGGTAGTACAGCATCGCGTGAAACACGCGCGGATCAACCTTCTTCCTGCGCGCGCGGATTCGCTGAACGAGATATTCCATCCCGTGCAGGATCGCGGCGATCGAGCGATGTTCGTCGCGGATGATGTTCAGAGTTTTCGGCATCCGGATGCTCGCCTGGATCTCGCTGAAGTCTCCCATCTGCTGTTCCATTACATACGTAGCCCAGCGCACAGAGGGGGTCGCTGTTCCGCGCATGCTACTGCCCGTACGAGAAACCCCTGTTGATCCAGATCAAATAGCCGCCCCCCCCCAACAAGGGGCCGAGGATGTAAACTTATGCTGGTCTTGATTTGGATCAAACCGCCCGTGAATGGAGTGATTAATATAATTTTGCCCGTCGTTCTTGGGGAAAAAGGCACGTATCGGCGGCGGAAAGCCTTCGTTTCGAATTGAATGGAGGAAAGAAAATGAGAAAGCATCTGCTGAAACGTTCGGTCTTGTTTGTTCTGCCCTGTGTTGCCGCGGCTCTTTCCTCGGTGCCGGTGACCCTGCGGGCTGACGAGCTGGGAGCTTTTGGTGAGCACCTCGCGGCCCAGCACTTGGTGCTCATCGATCGGGGGGGCGTGTTGTACGACAAATGGTACGGAGTCCTGGGTAAGGAAGCTCCCAAGGAAACGCACCCTGCTTACCCGAAGACCGGGAAGCAAAAGGGCGCGTCGACCTGGCGCTGCAAGGAGTGTCATGGCTGGGATTACAAGGGTGCCAGGGGCGCCTACGCCAAAGGCAGCCACTACACCGGCATAGTGGGCATCCGCAACATGACCCATGCCCCTATAGACGCCACCGTCGCAATCCTGAAGAACAAGACCCACGGCTTTGGCAAGGCGATACCGGAAAAAGATCTGGAGGCCCTGGCCCATTTCGTTGCCCACGGACAAATAGACATGGATGTCTATATCGACCGCACCACCAAGAAGGCCAGGGGAGATCCGGCCAGGGGCGAGCGAATCTTTCAAACGACCTGCGCGAGATGCCACGGGAGCGATGGCAAGCTGGTGAATTTCGGGACCCCCAAGGATCCGGAATATATCGGCACCGTTGCCAGCGAGAATCCCTGGGAAGCCCTGCACAAGATCCGGATGGGGCAGCCGGGCGTGCCGATGATTTCCATGCTCGCCTTTGACATCCGGGATCACGTTGACACTCTCGCCTACGCGCAGACCTTGCCGCAGAAGTAAAGCGACTCCACGCTGGAACTGAAATGGCGGTTCCATGAGGCGAACGGCTTGAGCCTGGCCCTGAAGCCGGGGTTCTGCCGGTGCACGCCGGCGTAAACGTGCTCAACAGCCGGGGCGTGGGAGAAGCGTGCGTCGCGGCCGCGATCGCCTTGTCCCGCCCCAACGGGTCCTGACGCGCGCAAATATCGGCTTGTCACGAATCCGTCTGGCATCGGCAGCCTTGGCCGTCGGCAGGCAAAAAAGCTGGCCGCAGCCAGCTTTTTTCCGGAATGTAGTGGAATTACTTCGTGGACAGCACCTGTCCGATCGCTGCCTTAAGCTCGGCGTCGGAGGCCTCGATCTTGAGATGGCCCTTGCCTTCCTTGAGCTTGCCAACCAGCATGCCCGGGGCGGCTTTGTCGCCCTTGTATTTGGCGGCTACTTCCTTGTACGCCGGCCCCACTTTTTTCTTGTCCATCTCGTGACAATTCATACAACCCTTGGCCTTCAGGACATCTGCACCCGATTGCGCAAAACCCAGCCCCGCCGCCAGTGCCGCGGCGGCCGTCACGACCAACAATATTGCTCTCATGGGTTCCCCTTTCTTGCGATTCACGCGTTGATAGACTTCGCATTTTAACGCGGCGCGAAGCCGTCCGGTTGACCGCGCACGTGCGCAAGCCTGTAGTTTATTCAGCAGTCAGAACATGTTGCACCCCTTGATCTGGATCAACTCATGCGGTCATTCGCCCGAGATAGGAAGGAAAAACGGCCTGTTGCTAGATGGGACAGCCCGAAGCGAGGTTCGAATTCCATGCGGGATTTTCCCAACAGGTGAATTGGACCGTGTCGACCACTACCTGCTGCCCTTATTACCGTCGCGTTCGAAACGCATGCCGAAGCGGGTGCGCAGGGTCAAGGCGACGAACAAGCCATTTGATACAGATCAAGGGCCGCCGAGGCGCGCATTGCTATAAGTGACCCGTCAATCATCAGGGCGCATAGAAGATGAACATGACGAGCTCGGACCGGAACAGCACAGTAGCTGAGTGTTGCTTTCCAATCGGGACTTGGCGTTGCCCATGCCCAAGCACATCGTTCGATTAGTCATTCTTCTGGTCGCTTCCGGCGCAATAGCGCTGATCGCGAAATGGTTTTTCACCGCCGAGTCGTTTTATCAGTACGGGCACTACCGCGCTGATTCGGTCCCCGAAATGGCCGCCCAGAAACCCGTTTTCCAGACGCCGCGTTATTGCCAGAGCTGCCATAGTGAACGGCACGCGCAGTGGTCGGCCAATAACCACAAGACGGTGAGCTGCGAAGTGTGTCACGGCGCAGCCCAGGGCCATCCGCAAGAGGGGAAACTGCCGATTCCCGCCGATACGAGAAAGCTGTGCACGCTGTGTCATGAAGCGATGCCCGGGAGGCCCCGCACGCAGCCCCAGGTCGCTCTCGCTCAACACTCCGGCGGCCAGCAGTGCGTTGTATGTCACAACCCCCATGCGCCCAAGCTTGCGGGCGTCGTGGCCAAGGTGGCCGGCGATGCCGCAGCAGGCAACAGGAAGCACGCGGCCAGTTGCGCGAGCTGCCACGGCGCGGCCGGGATCAGCCCGAACGACACGTGGCCGAATCTGGCCGGGCAGAACGCCGCCTATCTCGTCCGGATACTCGCTGCGTACAAGTCCGGCGACCAGACGGACGTGATGATGTCCCCCATGGCGAAGACGCTCAGCGATGCGGACATTCAGAATCTCGCGGCCTATTACGCCGGCCTGAGCTGTCAAGCGGCGCCGGGCGAGGGGCGTGTCGGCGACGCGGCGGCCGGAAAGGCCCTCGCCAAGAACTGCGCGGCGTGCCATGGCGAAACGGGTATCGGAAGCAATCCCGCGTGGCCGAAGCTTGCGAGTCAAAAGGCCGGTTATCTCGTGAACGCGTTAAAAACCTTCAGGGCCGGCCTTCGCAGGGATCCGATGATGGCGGGCGTCACCAGGGGCTTGAGCGACGCGGACATCGCCAACCTCGCCGCCTATTACGCAGCGCAGAGCTGTGAGCCCGTTACGCAGGCGAGGAAGACACAATGAAACCGGAAGCCATAACTTCATTGGTCGCGCGGCGCGCGTTTCTGCGCAAAATCGGTCGCGCCGCAACCTGCGCGGGCGCCATCGCGGCCACCGGGGCCCTCGGCGTCGTGCAGAAAGCCGCGGCGAAGAGCGTGCCCGCCCCCAGCCGCGGCTCGTTTCCCACTCCGGATTACGACTGGACCCAGCACCGCTGGGGGTTCGGCGTCGACGCCACGAAGTGCATCGGCTGCCTGCGCTGCGTGGAGGCCTGTAAGCGGGAAAACAACGTTCCCGCCGACGCCCATCACTTCAACACCTGGGTGGAGCGTTATGTCTACCTGGAAGGGGAGACGAAAGCGAGGATCGACAGTCAGGCCGATCCGCAAAACATCGCCGCCTCCGGGTCGGAAACAGAGTACCGCTTCGACAACCGTTACCAGGACGCGAAAGTCGAAAAGGCATTTTTCGTGCCGAAACTGTGCAACCAATGCGAACATCCGCCGTGCGTCCAGGTATGTCCGACAGGCGCCACGTACCGGACCCAGGACGGCGTGGTGCTCATCGACAGCAAGTATTGCATCGGCTGCCAGTACTGCGTGCAGGCCTGCCCCTACGGCGCGCGCTATTTCAACGTGCGTACCAGGGTTTCGCAAAAGTGCTACTGGTGCTACCACCGCATTACCAGGGGGCTGCAGCCCGCCTGCGTCGAGGCGTGCCCGGTCGGTGCGCGCATTTTCGGCGATCGCAACGATCCGCAGAGCCCGATCAGCCTGTTCATCCGCAACAATCGCGTGCAGGTCCTCCGGCCCGAGACCGGCAATGCGCCGAATGTCTTCTACGTCGGCATCGATAAGGAGGTGGGGTGATGGAGTACATCGCCGAACTCGCCCCCTTCACGGGCTACGTCTACCCCAACGAGACCGTTATTCCCTGGACGGTGCTCATCGTGGTCTATCCCTATCTCACCGGGCTGGTGGCCGGCGCCTTTACCGTATCGAGCTTGTATCAAGTGTTTGGCATGCAGCGTTTCAAGCCGGTGGCGCACTTCGCTTTGCTCACCTCATTGTGTTTGATGCTCTTCGTGCCCGTGCCATTGCTGTTGCACCTCGGCCATCCGGAGCGTGCATTCAACGCGGTGATTACGCCGCATGTGACGTCCGCCTTTGCCGTCTTTGGTTACGCGGCCGGTTTTTACGTCATCCTGCTGATGCTGGAAAGCTGGTTCGTGTTCCGGCCGCACATCGTGCTGCAGGCGCAGGAGGAGAAAGGCCTGCCGGGGTGGTTCTACCGTGTGCTGTCCCTCGGGTCTTACGATCTGTCCGAAAAGGCGATCCGCTACGACCAGAAATGGATCTTCGCGTTGGCTGTCATCGGGATACCCGCCGCTCACGGCCTGCACGGCTACGTGGGTTTCGTGTTCGGTTCCCTCAAGTCCCGGGAATGGTGGTCCTCCGATCTCATGCCGGCTATCTTTCTGTTTTCCGCCGTCATCTCCGGTACCGCGTTGTTGATCGTGCTCTACGTCCTGTCCTGCAGGCTGCGGAAGATCCCGGTTGACCTGGAATGCGTGAAGGGTCTGGCTTATACGCTGTGGGGTTTCTTCATGTTCACCCTCGTGCTGGAGGGAGTGGAATTTGCCAGCCTCGTCTATCGGGGCCGGGAGGGGACCGACGTGATCCTGGAATACGTTGCCGGTCCGCTCCTCGTTCCTTTCTTCATCCTTCAGTTCGGCATCGGGTCGCTGGTCCCCCTCGCCCTGCTGACCTTCATGATCTGGCGAGGCACTACCGGACGCGCGCTCATTGCGGGAGTCACTGCGAGTGCGGTGCTGGTGCTGCTCGCGGTATTGATGATGCGCTGGAACGTGGTCATCGGCGGACAGGAAATCTCGAAGACCGGTAAAGGTCTGCTGGCCTATTCCCCGCTCATTTTCGGCCGAGAGAGTCTCCTGGCCGCCGCCTCGGTGCTTGTGGCGCCGCTTGCTTTCTTGCTGGTAATGGTCCGGTTGTTTCCGCCCTGGGCGGACGCTGCGTCCTACTACGCCAGTCAGCCGCGGGACAAGCGCTGATCGAGAGTGCGGCCGTCACGCCGGCCGCGATCTCCGGCCTCCGGTCCGCCGTCAACCATCGATGGGAATATCCCCGCTGAACCTTTGCTCAACCGGTGACGGGGTCTTGCCGAACCACATCTGGTACATCGATACCACCCACATGAACGCAAAGGACATGCCCATGACGGCGCCCGACGCCATCGTGACCCACGCGAAAGGATGATAGACCTTGACCATGTACCAGGAACCCACGTCGATCGCGACGCAGATGAAAGGCAACGCAATCACCGCGCACTTGAACCACACCGGTCGCACGTAGGCGTGGCTGAAGACGAGTCCGACGATGAAGAAAATGAAAGTCAACCCGAACAGGTGAATATGGGAGACCCGGACCAGCGTGAAGATATCCGTGCCGGTGTCCCGTTCCGTCGCCTTCTTGATGTTGTCGTACCCGTCCAGATTCACGAGGTGCGGGTTGCTGCCGTCGTGGCAGGTCATGCAGCGCTTGTCGATCACCGGCCTGATGTCCTTCTCGTAGGTGGCGCGATCGGCGCCCTGCTGGACCCAGTTGACGAGGCGGCTCGACTCTTCGGCCGGCAGCATCGTGGACATCGGGCCGCGCAACGCCGCCTCGATGCGCGAACCTTTCCCGCTGCCCGAGTAGGCGATCACGAGATCCTGGTAGGACAGCGTGAGGGGATTGCCGTCCTTTCCTGAATAGGTGTGAAACAGGTAAACGAGAGCGAACAGGTAGCCCAGGCCGAGAATACAGAGCGCCGCGGTGTACAGCGCCAGCGCGCTGTACGGCAGCTCCGAGTAGTGGCGATAAAGCCGGTGCAGCGGAACTTCGCTCATGTTCGTTTCCCGGTCTGGTTCATTTAGGCGGCAGAAACACGTAGATGACGCTGCGCGCCCGCTGGCCCGCGTAGTGGGCCGCGAGGCGCTCGATTTCCGCGTCGGACAGGCCGTCCAGCATCGCCGTCATCGCCTTGCTCTTGCGCTCGCCCTTCCGATAGGCCTGCATCGCTTTTTCCAGATAATCGCCGCGCTGCGCCGCCAGCGCCGGCGAGCGCGGGTCGGTGCTGTTGCCGTTGACGCCGTGGCAGCGATCGCAGCGCTGCGCCAGCTCCGCAGTCGTGAGGGGTTTTCTGACCTTGGGCCGCTGCGGCTGCTGGTTGGCGTAATAGGCCGCCATGTCCTTGATGGCGTTATCGTCGGCCGACGCGGCCGGTGCCTTCATGGTCGGGTCGGTACGCGAGCCGTCCTTGTACGCGCGCATCGCGGCCGCGACGTACTGCGCGTCCTGCCCGGCGAGGCTCGGTGTGGCCGCATTCGTACTGACCCCTCCTTCACCGTGGCAACCCCCGCAGGCGGCGGCCGCGGCCTTGCCCGCGGCCTGGCTGCCCGGCGACGGGGTTTGAGCCTTGCCCGGCTTCTGAGTAGCATAGAAGAAGGCGATGTTGTTCATGTCGGCATCGCTGAGCGCCGAGACCAGCGTCTTCATCATGTCGTGCCGGCGCTGGCCGCTCTTGTAAGCATTCAAGGACGCGACCAGGTACTTCGGATCGAGCCCGACGAGACTCGGCATTCCCGGTATCCTGGTGATCCCGGTTTCCCCGTGACACCCGGCGCACCCGGCGGCCGCAGCCTTGCCGGCACTGGCCGGATCGGGCCTGGCGGGAGCCGTCTTGGCGACGCCGGCCGCGCTCGGTTGAGCAGGCTCCAGACCGGCGTAATACGCAGATACCTTGACCAGCACGTCGTCCTTCAGGAACTGAACCGCCTTGGCCATGGCATTGTCACCGCGCGCGCCTGCCTGATAATCGAGCAGTTCGGCGTAGAAATATCCGGGCCTTTGCCCGGCGATGTGGGGCACGCCCTTCATCGAGGAAATGCCGGTCAAGCCGTGGCAGGCTGCGCATGAAGCTTCCGCGACGCGTTTGCCTTCCGCTATCTCCTGGGGAGTCGCATACGCCGGCCGAAGGTCGGCATTGCCCGCAGGAGTCAGCGCGGCGCCAGAAGCCGTGCGGATTTGCGGATAACCGCCGATCGGTATGCCTGAGGCCAGCGCCATCAGGAGAAGTGTCGGCGCGATTCGTTTCATCGACGCTCTCCCGGGCAGTTGGCTGCGCCTGACGCGGTGAGCGTGCCAGCGCCAGGCAATCGGCAGCGGAGTGGGGGTTCCGGTTTCAGGTGTAAGCGTGACGCCATGCCTGATTGCCTGATCGTCGCGGGGGCAATTGTAGCACGGCGCCCGCTAGCGGATTGCGCGCTGGTATCATTGGCACGTCATGCGAAATTCCGCAAGTCGCGTGGTCTTCGCGCGGCACGCAAGGCGCGATGCCACGTTGCGGCGTTGTGCCCGAAATATGCGGTATATTGCCACCTGGGACTGCTTGAAGGTACTTTCGGATCACCTGCGATGTCTTGTGAAATGAGGCGCCGATCCAGGCATAAGACCGGAACCGACAATAATCGGGTAACGGAAACTTGCGCGCTCTTCCAATACAGTCGCCGGGGACGTCCCGTCATGTTCAACTTCGCGCCCACGGATACCCCCCCCTCCCATGCCGCGGCGAAAGTGCCGATTCTCGCGCTGACTCTCGCGCTCGCGTTGCTCATCACCGCCTCACTGGATGCACGGGCCCAGCGCAAAGAGCGTAGCAGCAAGGAAGTGGTGGATTCGGTCTGCTCCAAGTGCCACGCTACGGGTGTCCAGGGCGCGCCGAGGATCGGCGACGAGCGGGCCTGGAGCAAGCGCGCGTCGCAGGGCCTTTCCAGCCTCACGGATCACGCGCTGAAGGGTATCCGCCAGATGCCCGCGCATGGCGGGAGTCCCGACCTCACCGATCTCGAGATCAAGCGCGCCATCACCTACATGGTCAATCGGTCCGGCGGCAAATGGGTGGAGCCGATCAGCAGGAAATCTCCGCCCGCCCCGCGGACCGGAGAGGAAGTCGTGAAGGCGCAATGCATCAAGTGCCACGAGTCGGGAAAGGGAGGCGCGCCCAGGATCGGCGACCGGGACGCCTGGATTCCCCGGCTCAAGGATGGACTGGACAGCACGGTGCGCTCCGCGATGAAGGGCCATGGTGGCATGCCCGCCCGGGGAGGCATGGCCGATCTCACCGATTCCGAGCTCCGCAGCGCTGTCATCTATTTGTTTCGGGGCCCGGACCCTGGCAAGCGACCGTGATTCCGAGTATTGGGCTATGAAAGGAGCGACAACATGAAAAGAATCGTTATTGCCGCGCTGTTCGCCGGTCTGTGTGGCGGGCTCGCCGAAATCGCATGGATCGCGCTTTACAGCTCCGCGGCATCCACCAACGGCATCGAAATCGCGCGGCAGGTCACTGCCAGCTTGTCGCCAATCGCCGCGGATTGGGCATCTGCGCCGGCGCTCGGTGTCGTCATCCACATGGTGCTCGCCCTGGCGCTGGCGGGCGCACTGGTTCCGTTCCTGCTGCGCTGCGCGACGCGGCGTCCCGGGCCCTGCACAATCGTTGCCGGCGCAACGGTCCTGCTCGTTATCGTCTGGGCGGTCAATTTCTTTCTCGTTCTGCCTGCGCTGAACCCGGCATTCGTCACGCTGCTGCCGTACGGCGTGACCCTGTTCTCCAAGGCGTTGTTCGGGTTCACGATGGGTTGGGTCGTGCAGGAAACAGCTCAGCCGCGGCCCTCGCGCTCGCTGTAGCCCGGCTCGGGCCCGCCGCGCTGGCCCCGTTGCCCGGCCATCGCTTACCGTTCGCCGCTTCATGTGGCGGGCCTGCCCTCTCGCCGGGGGGTTATCGGCTATCCTTCCGGCATGAAGGCCTTGACTTCGAGCGTGCTACGACACCTCGCCGACGGAGAGTTCCATTCGGGAGAGGCGCTCGCGCGGAGCCTGGACGTCTCCCGCGCGAGCGTGTGGAACGCGATACGCGATCTGGAGGCGATGCGGCTGGAGGTCTACAAGGTGCACGGTCGCGGCTATCGCCTGCCGTACCCGGTCACGCTGCTCGATCGCGCCGCCGTCGAGCGCCACCTCGGCACGAATGCCGGACGATTCACACTCGATATTCGTGACACTGTAGATTCAACCAATACATGGCTACTTGAGCGCGCGGCTGCGGGGGCGCCCGGCGGGATGGTCCTCGCCGCCGAATGGCAGTCGGGAGGCCGCGGCCGGCTCGGGCGCGCCTGGCACGCGGGCGTAGGCGAGGCGCTCACCTTCTCGCTGCTGTGGCGTTGCGCCCGGGGCGCGGGCGCGCTCTCGGGGCTCACGCTCGCCGTCGGCGTGGCGCTCGCCCGCGCGCTCGAGTCGGCGGGGGCGGGCGGCGTTGCCCTCAAGTGGCCGAACGACATACTGTGGCGCGGCGCGAAGCTCGCCGGGGTCCTCACCGAGCTGCAGGGTGACGCGCTGGGGCCGACCGCGGTGGTGATCGGCGTCGGCATCAACGTGCGCCTGTCGGAGGCGACGCGCGCGCGCATCGGGCAAGTGGCAACCGACCTCGAGACCGCGTGCGGGGTCGCGCCCGACCGCAACCGGCTGCTTGCCGGCGTGCTGATCGGGCTTGACCGCGTGCTGGAGGCGTTCGGCCGGGCAGGATTCGCATCGCTGCGCGACGAATGGCAGCGCCGCCATGCGCAGCAGGGCAGGCGCGTGACGCTCACGCTGCCCGACGGCACGCGCCGCAGCGGACGCGCGCGCGGCG
>Ga0209108_10002376_pt1 | contig 10789 bp, 7 predicted proteins | sample Rifsed10ft1_FD_184003 | JGI IMG/M metagenome (GOLD analysis project Ga0209108, IMG submission 184003) | Soil microbial communities from Rifle, Colorado, USA - sediment 10ft 1 (version 2) | ecosystem: Environmental > Terrestrial > Deep subsurface > Rock core/Sediment | place: Rifle, Colorado...
CGCCGCCATCATGCGGTCCGAGCCGATGGCGATCAGGCGGTCGGCGTCTCCGAACGGGATCGGCTGCACGCCGAGCGCGCCGCCGGCGTAGGCGTGCATCGCCTGCACGATGTTGCCGACGAAGGTCCTGTCCCGCGGCCGCTCCGGCGTGAATCCGGGTTCCTCGTCGCAGCACCACACCACCACGTCCGACGCCGCCTCGATTTCCGAAACCTTGTAACGGTCGCCCATGTGCTTGTAGGCGGCAAAGTAGAGCACCCGGCTTCCCGCTTTGCGCATCGCCTGGCCGATGGAAAACAGCACCGCATTGCCCAGTCCGCCGCCCGCCAGCACGACGGTCTCGTCAGCCGGAATCTCGGTCGGCGTGCCGGTCGGCCCCATCAGCACGATGGGCTCGCCCGGCTTCAGTTCCACGCACAGGTCGCTTGAGCCGCCCATCTCCAGCACGATGGTCGAGATCAGGCCTTCCTTCGGCTCCACCCAGGCACCTGTGAGCGCAAGCCCCTCCATCGCCAGTCGCGTGCCTGCCGTCTTGGGCGCGCGCGACTCGAAGTTCTGCAGCCGGTAGAATTGCCCTGGCTGAAAGCGCCGCGCGGCAAGCGGCGCGCGCACCACGACTTCGACGATCATCGGCGTGAGCCGCTTCACCTCGTGCACCGTCGCGCGCAGCTCGTCATTCAGTCGCTCGAGGAACGCCGCATCGTCCATCTCTGCGGCCGGCGCCACCCGTTCGAGCGCCCGGCTTACTACCGGGTAGCCCTGCTTCGCACCGCCGATCGCCTTGACCACGTTGCCGAAGTACGATGGATGAACGTCTCCGAAATAGCTCATGGTGCGACCGTCGGGGCGCTTCGCGAGCAGCACGCGCACCGCTTCCGGCTTGGCGATAGCCCGCTCGACGGCAATCGGGTGGCCGTCGTCGTCGTATGCCTGGAAATAGCGGCCGTCGAGCCTGAAGTTTGCCGCATCCTCGCGTGCAAGTACGGTGTTGGGCTGCGTGCCTGCGGCGACCAGGATGGTGCGTGCGCGCAGTTCCGTCTGCCCGGTTTCGCTCCAGTTGCCATCCTCGCCACGCTTCCGCACCGATACCTTGAGTGCCTGCGCGTGACCGTACGAGTCGAGCTCGATCTTGAGCGGCGTGAGCCCATCGGCGAACGTGATGCCCTCCTCCAGGGCCTTGTGCACCTCTTCATGATTGAGGATATACGACGGGCTGTCGACCAGCCGCTTGCGATAGGCGATGGTGACGCCGCCCCATGACTGCATCAGATCGAGAATGCGCGGCTCGCGCTCCTCCGCGACTGCGCGCATATGCTCCGAGCGTATGGCGCGTGCGTGGGACAGAAACTCATCGGCGATCGCGCGCTCCTCCTCGTTCCATGCGATACGCGCCGCCATCTCGCCGTGCTCGCGGGCAAGCTGCTCGTAGCGCGTGAGGAATTTCTCGACCTGCAGCGGGTAATAGGCGAGCGACTCGGTTGCGGTATCGATAGCGGTGAGACCGCCGCCCACCACCACCACCGGCAGCCGTAATTGCATGTTGGCGATGGAGTCGGTCTTGGCCGCGCCGGTGAGCTGCAGCGCCATCAGGAAATCGGACGCGGTGCGCACGCCGCGGGCCAGGCCATTCGGCATGTCGAGGACGGTCGGCCGGCCCGCGCCGATCGCGAGCGCGACGTGGTCGAAACCCATCGCGAATGCGTCGTCGGCCGAAAGTGTTCCGCCAAAGCGCACGCCGCCGAACATGGCGAATTCGCGCCGGCGCTCCAGCAGCAGGCGGATGATCTTGAGAAAGTTCTTGTCCCACCGCACGGTGATGCCGTACTCCGCGACGCCGCCAAATCCGGCCATGACGCGCTCATCGAGCGCCTCAAAGAGCGTGCGCACGTCGCGAACAGGCTGGAACGGCACGCGGTTACCCAGAGCATCCACACCAGACAGCTCGGCCGGAAGGGGCTCGATTTTCAGTCCATCGATGCCGGCCACGACGTGGCCGTCGTTCATGAGATAGTGCGCGAGAGAGAAGCCGGCCGGTCCCATGCCGGCGACGAGCACGCGCCTGCCGCTGGATGGCCTGGGGAAAGGCGCGCGCAGGTTCAGCGGATTCCAGCGCGTGAGCAGGCTGTAGATCTCGAAGCCCCACGGCAGCTCCAGCACGTCCTTCAGCGTGCGCGTCTCGGCCTGCGGAATATTGACGGGTTCCTGCTTCTGGTAGATGCACGCCTTCATGCAATCGTTGCAGATGCGGTGTCCGGTCGCCGCCACCATCGGGTTGTCGACCACGATGATCGCGAGTGCGCCGATGGCATGGCCTTCGGTTTTAGCCTTGTGGAATTCGGAAATCTTTTCTTCCAGCGGGCAGCCGGCGAGCGTCACCCCATGGGCGCTCTTCCTGAACGACGCGGCGCCGCGCCCCGACGCGCCTTTTTCCAGCAATCCCTTCGAGCACGAATCCTTGCCCTGCTCGTGGCACCAGATGCAGTAATTGGCCTCGTCGAGCGCGCCGGTGAGATCGATGCCGGCGTCGGTCAGCTTGAAGCCTTCCCGGCGGCGCAACTGTCCGGCGTCAAAACGATGCTGCGGATAACCGTGTGGGGTCCCGGTCCGCGCGGGCACAAGGTGCTGCGGGTCCAGCTTGTGCGGCGCCTTGAACAGCACGCCCTGGTGGTGTTTGCGTTTGCCTGCGGGCGTGTGAGCTGCCCACGCGGCGTATTGCAGCGCGGTATCGAGTATCGAGGCGTGCGCCACTTCGTCTTTCTGCCACGCAGCGACATGGTGCGCGAATGCGAGTTCGGTGAGCGGCTCACCCATTGCGGCTTCCAGCCTTGCCTCCAGAGCGGCGCCGTCGAGCTTCTCCGCCTCCTCCGGCTTCAGCTTGTGCATCGCCTTGCGCTGAACGAACAGGCGCTTCACCTGGTACAGCGGTGCAAGCTCGTGGTGGCGTGCGGATAGCGCGCGCACCTCCGACTCGATACCAAAGAGCCTGGCTACGAAACCATCGAGGTGAGGTACAAGGGCCAGCAGCAGGTCGGACTCGGCTTTGACTGCAAGCGCCGACGGCTCCTGCCGGGCTGCCCGCAGCCGCTCGCACAGCGCAGCGTCGGCCTGCCGCAGGGATTCGAGGAACACCGCGTCGACGCGAGCGAGCGCCGATCTGTCGTATAGGTCATCAAAGCTCAGACCGAATTCGGGCGCGAGTGCCTCGCCGGGATGAAAGTTGGCGCGCAAGTTGGGATGTTTTTCTTTCAAAAGCAGATGATTATCGCCGACGACCGCGTCTATCTCAAGCTGCGGTACCTCGCCGTAAGCGCGGTCCCGCGCTACACTTGCAGTTCCATGCGCGCGTTTCAAACATGATCGCCCGATCGCAACTGGCGAGAGCGGTATTGTGGTTGGTCACCGCGGTGCTTGCGATCGTCCTGGCCTATGCGGCGTTTAGAGGTTACCTGGGGGCCGAGCTGCTGATCGGGTTCGCGAACGGCGTCCTATGTTGACATGACGGCAGGGGCTTGTTGTATGCGGGCACTCCCCGCCGTGTCGTACCTCTCGCGCAAATTCCGCCCCTGGATTAACGCCGCGACCGCTCTGCGGCGGTGACGGTATTGGCTATCAACATCGCCACCGTCATCGGGCCCACACCGCCGGGAACCGGGGTGATCCAACCCGCGTTCTCCTTCACGCGCGCGAAATCGACGTCGCCCGCAAGCTTTCCGTCGGCAAGCCGGTTGATGCCCACGTCGATGACCGTCGCGCCCGGCCTCACCATGCCATCACGGATGAGCCCCGGCTTGCCCGCGGCTACCACCAGAATGTCGGCCTGTGCGGTCACCTCGCCAAGATCCCGCGTTCGGGAATGGCACACCGTCACCGTTGCACCGCGGGCGATCAGGAGAAGTGCCGTGGGCTTGCCCACGATCGTGCTGCGACCCACCACCACGGCGGTTGCACCCTCCACTGCGACTCCGGCGTGATCCAGCAGGGCCATGATCCCCAGTGGTGTGCCGGGCACGAACAGCGGATGGTTGTCCACAAGCGCTCCAAGGTTGCGCCAGCCGAAGCCATCGACGTCCTTTTCCGGGGCGATGGACTGGAGAATCGATACCGCATCGAGATGGCGCGGCAAAGGCAGCTGCACGATGATGCCGTGAACGCAGGGATTGTTGTTGAGCGCGGCGATCCTGTCTGCCAGCGCCTCCTGAGTGCAGCCGGCATCGAGCAAATGAACCTCCGAATGCAGCCCCGCCTCGTCGCAGGCCCGGGCCTTGCGCCTCACATAAACCTTCGAGGCTGAGTCATTTCCCACCAGAACGGCGGCGAGACCAGGCCGCACGCCGGCGTCCTGCAGTTCAGCGACGCGCGCTCCGAGGCGGGCGTAGACACCCCGGGCGATGGCCGCCCCGTCTAGTATCCGGGCGGTCATGCTTCAGGCAACATTGTGCCGGGGCACCTACCGGCTCTCCACCGCACTGCCGCGCGCCGGCGCGGAATAATGCTGATCGAGCAGCTGAAAGAAGATTTCATCCTGCTTGATCATGCCCAACTCGCTGCGCGCGCGTTCTTCGATCGCGTCGAGTCCCTGCTTGAGGTCGCGGACCTCGGCATCAAGCGCCGCGTTGCGCGCCTGGAGCCGTTGATTGATGTCGCGTTGCGCGCGTATCTGCCGGTCGACTTCGAGCACTCGTAACCAGCTGCCCTTGCCCAGCCAAAGGGGATATTGAATGAGCGCGATGAGCGCGACCAGCGCGAGGGCCAGCAGCTTCATCGTGTAACGGGTGTTGGGTTATGAGTAATGAGCGCCATCTCCCTGAGGATCGCATTCGCGCATTACCGATTACCCATTACCGTTTACCGCAGCTGGTAGAACGCGGCGCGCCCCGGATAGTTCGCCGTCTCGCCGAGGTCTTCTTCGATTCGCAGCAGCTGGTTGTACTTGGCGAGCCGGTCCGAACGCGACAGGGACCCGGTCTTGATCTGCAGCGCGTTCGAGGCGACGGCGATGTCGGCGATTGTGGTGTCCTCGGTCTCGCCCGACCGGTGCGATACCACCGCCGTATAGCGCGCGCGCTTGGCCATTTCTATAGCCGCCAGGGTTTCCGTGAGCGTGCCGATCTGGTTGACCTTGACCAGTATCGAATTCGCGACGCCCTGCTCGATGCCCCGCTTGAGATAGCGTGTGTTGGTGACGAACAGATCGTCGCCCACCAGCTGCACCTTGCCGCCCAGCCGCTCGGTGAGCAGGCGCCAGCCTTCCCAGTCGTCCTCCGCCATCCCGTCCTCGATGCTGACGATCGGGTAGCGATCCACCCACGCGGCGAGGTAGTCGCAGAACTCCGGCGCCTTCATCGACAGGCCCTCGGATGCAAGCGTGTACTCTCCTTCCTCGAAAAACGCCGAGCTCGCGCAATCGAGCGCAAGCACGACATCTTCGCCCGGGTGGTAGCCTGCCGCCTCGATCGCCTCGACAATCACCTTGATCGCCGCTTCGTGCCCGGGCAATCTCGGCGCAAAACCACCCTCGTCACCGACGGCGGTGGAAAAGCCGCGATCAGAAAGCAGTTTCTTGAGGGTATGAAAAACCTCCGCGCCGCAGCGCAACGCCTCCCGGAACGACGTCATGCCGACCGGCACGATCATGAATTCCTGCATTTCGAGACTGTTGTCGGCGTGGACGCCACCATTGATCACGTTCATCATCGGTACCGGCATCGCCAGCGGGCCCGCGCCGCCAAGATACCGGTGCAGGGGCAATCCTGACTCCTCCGCAGCCGCTTTGGCCACCGCAAGGGACACCGCGAGTATCGCGTTGGCCCCCAGGCGGGACTTGTTCTCGGTGCCATCGAGGTCCTGCAGCGTCTTGTCCACGAAACCCTGCTCGGTGGCATCGAGACCGATGATGGCTTCGCAGATCTCGGTATTCACGTGCTCGACTGCCTTCAGCACGCCTTTGCCGCCATAGCGACTCGCGTCGGCGTCGCGCAACTCGATTGCTTCACGGCTGCCGGTCGAGGCTCCCGACGGCACCGCGGCGCGTCCAAGCACGCCCGATTCGAGCAGAACGTCCGCCTCCACGGTCGGATCGCCACGCGAGTCGAGGATTTCCCTGGCGATTACGTCAACGATAGCGCTCATTGTTTGCCCCGGATAGTGATCAAATTCATAGGCCGGACGCGCTCTTCACGTTACCAGATTCTCGGCAAATCCCCGGCGCTTTACGAGTTCATCGAGCGCCTTGAGGGTCTCCAGCAACACTCGCACGTGCCTCAGCGGCCATGCGTTGGGCCCATCCGACAGCGCTTCCTCCGGTCGCGGATGGGTTTCCATGAAAAGTCCCGCGATCCCGCTCGCCACCGCGGCGCGCGCCAGCACCGGCACGAATTCCCTCTGTCCGCCGCTGGACGTTCCCCGCCCGCCCGGCAGTTGTACTGAGTGCGTCGCATCGAACACCACCGGGCAGCCTGTCTCGCGCATGATCATCAACGAGCGCATGTCCGAGACGAGATTGTTGTAGCCAAAGGACACGCCGCGCTCGCAGACAAGGATGTTGTCGCCGCCGCTGGCGCCGCGCGCCTTCTCGACGACGTTCTTCATGTCGCCCGGCGCGAGGAACTGCCCTTTCTTGATATTGACCGGCTTTCCGGCCGCCGCCACGGCGCAGACGAAATCGGTCTGACGGCACAGAAATGCCGGCGTCTGCAGGACATCCACCACGGCGGCGGCCTCCGCGATCTCGTCGATCCCGTGGACGTCGGTCAACACCGGCACATGCACCTGCCGGCGCACTTCTCCCAGTATCCTGAGTCCCTCCTCCATGCCCAGGCCGCGGAATGACCCGATCGAACTGCGATTGGCCTTGTCGTAGGAGGACTTGTAGATGAATGGCACCGCCAGGTCCTCGCAGATCTCCTTGAGTTCGCCCGCGGTATCGATCGCAAGCTCCGCCGATTCAACCACGCACGGGCCGGCGATGACAAACAACGGTCGATCGAGGCCTGCCTCGAATCCGCAGAGTTTCATGCGAAACGTAGCGTGCAGCGCCTCGGGCACGGCAACGGCAACGCCGGCAGCAGGGGCGCAGGAGCAGGGGCGGCGCACACGGGTGCCGCCTCAGGCGATGCTCTGGAGCCGCTCGGCTTCCGGCTCATCCCGGCCTTTGACGCTGACGAGCGCAGCTTGAACGAATGCGTTGAACAGCGGGTGGCCCTGGCGCGGCGTCGAAGTGAATTCCGGGTGGAACTGGCAGCCGACGAACCAGGGGTGCGTGCGCAGCTCGACAATCTCGCACAGCCCGTCCTTCACCGACCTGCCGCTCACCTGCATGCCCGCGGAAACGATACGCGGAAGATAGTGGTCGTTGACCTCGTAACGATGGCGGTGACGCTCCACAATTCGCTCGGCGCCGTAGATCCGGCGCGCGAGCGAATCGGCTTCCAGCGCGCACTCCTGCCCGCCGAGACGCATCGTTCCACCAAGCTCGGAGCTGCTGTCCCTCAACTCCACTTTGCCGTCCCGGTTCTGCCACTCGGTGATCAGCGCGATCACCGGATGCGGCGTGTCCGGATCGAACTCGGTGCTGTGCGCGCCCTCCAGACCCGCGACGTTGCGCGCGTACTCGATCACCGCGAGCTGCATGCCGAGACAGATCCCGAGGTACGGCACGCCCTGCTCGCGCGCGTACCGTATCGCCTTGATCTTGCCTTCGACCCCGCGCTTGCCGAAACCGCCGGGCACGAGTATGGCATCCATGCCGGTGAGGCAGGCCGTGCCGTTCTTCTCGATCTGCTCGGAATCGACATACTGGATCCTTACCCGTGCGCCGGTGTGTATGCCGGCGTGGATCAGCGCTTCGGTCAGGGACTTGTACGACTCGGTGAGGTCGACATACTTGCCGACCAATGCGATCCTGACCTCCCGTTCGGGATGCTCGAATGCGTAGATCAGTTCATCCCAGCTCGAAAGGTTGGCCGGCGGCGGGGCGAGCCCCAGCTTGCGACAGACGATGTCGTCGAGCCTTTGCGCGTGCAACATCGCCGGTATGCGATAAATGCTGTCGACGTCCACCGCCGAGATCACCGCCTCTACCGGAACGTTGGTGAAGAGCGCGATCTTGCGCCGTTCCTCGTCCGGGACCGGGCGATCAGCGCGGCATAGCAGCACGTCCGGTTGTATCCCGATCTCACGCAGTTCCTTCACCGAGTGCTGCGTCGGCTTGGTCTTGATCTCCCCGGCGGCCGGCATGTAGGGAAGGAGCGTCAGATGAATGAAGCAGGCGTTTTCCCGCCCCACCTCAATCGCCATCTGGCGGGTTGCCTCGAGGAATGGGAGCGACTCGATGTCGCCGACCGTGCCGCCGATCTCGACGACCCCGACCTCCGCATCACCCACTCCGCGCCGGATGAAAAGCTTGATCTCGTCGGTGATATGCGGGATGACCTGCACGGTTCCGCCGAGATAATCGCCCCGGCGCTCCTTGCGGATCACGCTCTCGTATATCTGTCCGGTGGTGAAATTGTTGCGCTTGCTCATCTTGGCGCGCACGAAGCGTTCGTAATGGCCAAGATCGAGATCGGTCTCCGCACCGTCCTCGGTGACGAATACCTCCCCGTGCTGGAAGGGGCTCATGGTGCCGGGATCCACATTCAGATACGGATCCAGCTTTACCATGGTGATCCGGATGCCGCGCGATTCAAGGATGGCGGCGAGTGAGGCGGCAGCGATGCCTTTGCCCAGTGAAGAAACTACACCACCTGTGACAAAGATGAATTTGGTCATCGAGCGCGCCGGTCGTTTCGCTATTTTATAGCAAAACGAAATCGCATCCAATGCACATCGTCGAAAAAACCTTCGAAACCACGACAGGGACCGCCGGCGGGGATCGCCGTCACGCCGGGCGTGTGCACTGCGCCTTGCGCGCGAGGACCAGCCAGGTCACCACCGCCGTATCGGGGTGGAATGTTTGAATCGACACGCAAAACGGGTTATTTTAGCCTCAGGGCCCATTCCGGAGCATCCATGAGCGAACGGCGTACCGCGTTTTTTGTGTCCGACCGCACCGGCATCACCGCCGAAATGCTCGGACACAGTCTGTTGACCCAGTTCGAGAGCCTGCGCTTTCAGGAAGTCACCCTGCCCTTCGTCGACTCGGTGGAAAAGGCGCAGGAGGCGGTGCGACACATCAACGAGCGCGCGGCAACGGACGGCGCGCGGCCGCTCGTCATCAGCACGCTGGTCAATAGCGAAATCGCGCAGGTCGTGAGCGGCGCGAATGCCCTGTTCCTGGATTGCTTTGAAATCTTCATATCCCCCCTGGAAAAGGAACTCGGAATCGGGGCGTCACATACCGTCGGCCGCAGCCACAGTGCGAACGACTTCGTAAACTACCATCACCGGATCGAGTCCCTGAACTACGCGTTGTCGCACGACGACGGCGTCTCCACGCGCGATTTGAGCGAGTCGGACATCATTCTGGTCGGTGTCTCCCGCTGCGGCAAGACGCCCACGTGCCTGTATCTCGCCATGCAGTACGGCGTGCGCGCCGCGAACTACCCGCTGATCCCCGAGGACTTCAGCACCATGCAGCTTCCCGGGCAGTTGCGCTCGCTGCGCAAGCGCCTCTACGGACTCACCATACGGCCGGAGCGGCTGCAACAGATACGCAACGAGCGGCGCCCGGGCAGCAGGTACGCCACGCTATCCAACTGCGAGTTCGAGGTGCGCGAGGCGGAAGCGCTGATGCAGCAGGAAGGGGTTCCAGTCCTGGATGTCACCAGCAAGTCCGTGGAGGAACTCGCCACCACCATCCTGCAAGAAGCGAAGCTGCTGCGGCGGATCTACTGAAAGTGATCCACGACTGTGAAGAGATCAACGACGCGTTCCGGTCACGAATCACTGGTCACGGATCACGCCTTTTTCTCTCAGCTGCCGCAGGCGCTCGAACAGGCACACGGCCACCGCGGCGGCTACGTTCAGGGACTCCAGCGCTCCCGGCATGGGGATGGAAACCTCCAACTGGGATGCCGCGCGCAGCTCCGGTGAGAGTCCGCCGCCCTCGTTACCAAAAAGCAGGGCCGTTCTGCCCGTCAGGTCGGTGTCGTACAACGAGTGCCGCGCCGCGCTGCAGGCTGCGATTACCCTCCCCTTGAAACCGCGGGCCGCAGCCAGCACGTCCACGTGTTCATGGATTTGCAGGCTGAAATGTGCACCCATCCCGGCCCGCAGCACCCGCGGCGACCAGGCGTGCACGGCGCCCCGTGACAGCAAGACATGAGTCACCCCTGCCGCGGCACACGTACGCAGGATGGAGCCGAGGTTGCCCGGATCCTGCAGTCCTTCCAGTATGACGCACACATCGAGGTCAGCAGGCACCGGCTGCGGCGGTGGCGGCGTTACGACCGCAATGATGCCCGTAGGCGTGGCCACTGAAGAGACCTCCTTGAACAGCACGTCGCCGAGGACAGTCGCCTCGAGCCCGCAGGATTCAAGGATCGCCTGCACCTCGGGATTGGCGATGCCCGCCAGCATGTACAGCACAGTGTCGAGGTCGGGACATATCCGCAGGCCGAGATGCTCGAAGTCGTCGCCGACGTTGACGATGATGGTTAACGCATCCTGAGCGGAGTGAAACGAAGTCGAAGGATGCTTGCGGAGCGGCTTTGAGGGCGGGAGCCGCACGCTTCGCGTTCGACTTCACTCCGCTGCGCCCCGTAGGGGTTCCGCTCAGGATGTTGTGCTCGCTAAAAGCGCGAATAGTTTCTCTGTAGGGGAGCGTAATGGGGGATGGGCCGGCTCGCCA
>Ga0209108_10002378_pt1 | contig 10780 bp, 14 predicted proteins | sample Rifsed10ft1_FD_184003 | JGI IMG/M metagenome (GOLD analysis project Ga0209108, IMG submission 184003) | Soil microbial communities from Rifle, Colorado, USA - sediment 10ft 1 (version 2) | ecosystem: Environmental > Terrestrial > Deep subsurface > Rock core/Sediment | place: Rifle, Colorado...
ATCTATAGTCATAGATTTGTCTAACGCAATAACATTGATGTGTCCCAATTTTCTTTTTGGTTTTGATTCTTCTTTTCCATACATTTTAAGAAAAATTCCTTTTTGTTGTGGTAAAGTAATAGGCGTGTATTTTCCTTCAAAAGTTTTTGGTCCAAGTATATTGTACATTATTGTTGGATAAAGAAGCTCAGTGCTTCCTAACTTCAAGCCCAATATTGCTCTTAGATGTTGTTCAAATTGTGATGTTTTGCTTGACTGTAAAGTATGATGACCAGAGTTGTGAACACGTGGGGCAATCTCATTTATCAGAATTTTATCATCCTTTGTTACAAACATCTCTATTCCAAAAACACCTGCACCTTTTAGAACTTGCATAGTTGTTTTTGCTATGTCTTCTGCAGCGTTTGAAATCTCTTTTGATACTCTAGCAGGTGCTATAGTCATTCTAAGAATATTATCTTCGTGAATATTTTCTACAAGAGAGTACACTGCAATATCTCCTTTGGTATTTCTTGCAGAAATTACAGAAACCTCCATTGAAAAATCAATAAATTTCTCAAGAAGCAAAGATTTTCCATTAAAATATTTATAAGCAGTTCCTATCTCATTTTTTGAATTGATCTTAAAGTTTCCTCTACCGTCGTATGAATCAAATCTAGCTTTTAACAAGGCAGGAAATCCAAACTGGTTTATTTTGTCTGATAAATCTTCCAAAGAATTTATCTCAACAAACTCTGCAACAGGTAATTTGTTTTCACGTAAGAATTTTTTTTGTGATAATTTGTCTTGGATTATTTTCAGTGTCTCAGGTGATGGGCTAACCTGAGTATTTGTTTCAATTTTCTTTAAAATTTCGCTATTTCCTAATTCTATCTCATAAGTTATGATGTCCGTTTTTTTTGATAATTCTACGATGGCACTTTCGTCTTTAAAATCAGCTACAATTTGTTTTGCTCCAACTTTTGCAGCAGGACAGTTTTTTGTAGGATCAAGTACGATTACATCAGAAATGTAGTCTGGCATTTTTTTTGCAGCTTCTGTGAGCATCATTCCAAGCTGACCGCCACCTATTATGCCGAGCACATGTGCCATCGTCAATCAAACATTTCCGCATTAAAAATAGTTAATGCTGGTGCAATTATTGCAAGCTTGAGCTAAAACCACATCTGACATGAGGTATCTTGGTTAATAGTTAAAAATACCGAATGGTTTTGAAATAACATGTCATATTCAAAAAAACCACTTGTTGGCATTATAATGGGTTCAAGCTCTGATAGCAAAATTATGCATGGTGCTGCTGAAGTTTTAGACGAATTTAAAATAAAACACGAAGATCAAATAGTTTCAGCACATCGAACTCCAACTAGACTAGATGAATATGCAAAACATGCAGAATCAAGTGGTTTTAAGGTTATAATAGCTGGTGCTGGAGGGGCGGCACATCTTCCTGGCATGATTGCATCACATACTGTCATTCCTGTAATAGGTGTTCCAATAATGGTGTATAATTACAAACAGAAAAAATCAGGCAAGAACAAATTTTCTGCATTTGGTGGTCTTGATTCACTCTTGTCAATTTCTGAGATGCCAACAGGCTCACCTGTTGTTACAGTAGGAATCAACAAAGCTGCAAATGCTGCAATTTATGCAATGAAAATATTGGCAAACGAGTTTGATGATCTAAAAACCAAGCTTCGAAAACACAAGATGGCACAATATAATTTAGTTTTACGAGAATCTGAGGAGCTTAAAAAATTAGGCCTCTCAAAGTTTGTAAAAAAACGTACCTAGATATCATCAAAGCATAATTTCAAAGTGAATATTTTTTTTCTTTAAATGTTCTATTAGCTTATCCGCATGTGATTGATCTTCAGTTTCCAAGCTAAGCGTTACTCCTGCAGAACCTGCTGGAACCTTTGAGCTTAACCTGTCATGAACAACTTCGACTATGTTAACGCTAAGCGTAGCTATTTCGTCAACTACTTCTTTTAGTGCACCTGGCTTGTCAGGCAAAAGAATGAATATTTTTATCATACGGCCCATGTTTGTAAGCCCTTTTGCTACAATTTGCCCAAGTAGATACATGTCCACATTTCCGCCTGCCAATATTGGAACTACCTTTTTTCGGGGTGATGGTTTTGCTTTGAGAAGATATGCCAGACTTACCGCACCAGCAGGCTCTACTACCATTTTTGATCTTTCCAGCAATAGAAACATGGTCTTGATAATTTGCGTATCATCAACTAGTACAATATCATCGATTAGTTCATTGATTATCTTGAATGTAGTCTTGCCAGGATTTTTGACTGAAATCCCGTCAGCTATTGTCCTATTTCCAATTCCTGATTGTAATTTACCAGAGTCAAAGGAATTTTTCATCGCTGGAAATGACTTTGACTGTACTCCAATTACCTTGACTTTTGGATTTTTTGTTTTTATTGCAATTAATATTCCTGCAGCTAGTCCACCTCCACCTATTGGCGTATACACCTCATCTACATCTGGCATGTCTTCTAGGATTTCCAGTCCTATGACCCCTTGGGCAGCAATTACATGAGGATCATCAAAGGCGTGGATTATTGTTGCGTTAGTTTTTCTAGCTATCTCTTGTGCTTTTGCCCAAGATTCGTCATAATTTGCACCTTCTAGTATTACCTTTGCGCCATATCTTTTAGTAGCTGCAACTTTAGCTGGCGATGCAGTTAATGGCATTACAATTGTACAGGGGATTTTTTCTAGTGCAGATGCAAATGCTACGCCTTGAGCATGATTTCCTGCGGATGCAGCTACAACCCCCTTTTTCTTTTCATTTTCTTTTAGTGATTTAATTTTAAAATATGCTCCACGAATTTTAAAAGAGCCAGTTTTTTGTTGAAACTCTGCTTTTAGAAAAACTTTGGAACCTGACAGTCTACTAAATGTCTCTGAATATATCAACGGAGTTTTTCTAATTACATCTCCTCGCATTGATTGGGCCTTTATGATATCTTTGTAAGTTGGATTCAATAGAGGTGTTCGAATAGTTACTCTATATTTGATTTCTCATAAAATGTATGAAGCGTTTTAGATAAATCCAATTTTTTGATTTAACCAATCAAAAAATCTTAAAAAGGCTATAGTTACGCGACGATCAGAAATCTACTCATCAAGAGACTTAGATCCTTCCTATAGGATAATGACTCAATTTACTAGTACCTTGTGTTATCTTAGGCTCGATTAAGCATATTGGATGTAGTCTTTCATCGCATACTCATGATTTGCGAAATTTGATCAAATCTCTGAATTATTTTGTCTTTTGTAGATGTAGAAACTTTTTTTGGATCAAAATTTCCTTCTCTGATTTTATTTTTTATATATTCTAAATCAAAACTGCATAGGCATCCTTCTTCTCCACCGATTAATCTTATATCGTCAATTAGAATTGGCGTGGTTTGATACGTTTCTAACAAGAGACTATCAAGCTCATTAAACAACTCTATTTTTCGTTTTGAATAGTGCTGAAAATCAACATCGGAGCTATTTTTGATCTGTTTGTAGATTTCCTCACGAAGTTCGTCGTTTTCAAAGAACAATTCAAAAAGCTTTTGATGATCCAAGTTTGTGTATCCAATATTTTTTAGTTTTTCCAAGATTAGATGCTCTCCAATTTCAGTTATTTCAGATTCCGCATCCTTTGTTTTATCAACAATCTCAGCTAGCTCTTTTTGGCATTCTATCACTCTGTTATCTGGTTTGTAGTAAAGCAAAACGTGATATTGTAATGACATGTGCCACAACAAAACATAGTTTCCATCCTTTATCTCTAGTTTAACAAATAGTCGTCTGACATCTTCATTATTTGTAACAGACACTCCTTGAATAGACCAATCTGGGAAGTTTTTGATTATACTTTCATAATAGTTTCGTACTGCTTGTGGATCAAACGTCTGCTGATCAATTATTGTACTATCGCCAAGCATTACCTTGATCGTTATCATTTTGGTGAGATCTTTTATCTTTTCTAAGAAAACTTCTTGAATTTTTCTAGTTTTTTCGTTTAATGCCTGAATAAATTCATCTGACGAACTAAGGCTAAGACGCACCATTTTCCGTTTATATTGCCACATAAAACTCTACATTTTAAAATAAAAATAGATACTATGAAATTGGTGACATAATATTGAATGATGTAAAAAATATCCGGTGTTGGAATTGTAATGCCGAGATCATGCAATATTATGATGAAAAATATAAGGGAAAAAGAGGCCGTTGTCCTATATGCGGCGTCAATTTTCCTTTGGATTAGGTGCTGAATATGAGTGAAAATCACGATATCGAACACGGGGGCTCTAATTCAGAAAGCACTAGTTCTGAAAACCAACAAAGCCCAGAAATAAAAAAGCAAGAATCTTCTGAAACAGTCAAGAGCTATGTTGACATGTTAATGGGTCGACAAGGACAAAAAGTAGTAGATACTGAAACTCTAATAGCTCAAACCCAAAAAAGAGTTTGGAGCTCACTTACAAAGGGATACGAATATCCGCCAGTTATAGACGAATCTGACAAGTTTTTGCGAAAGCATGTGTTTTCGAGGATTAATATGATAGTGCTTTACGTAGATTTGGTTGGCTCTACTGATATTACCTTATCATTGCCTGAAGACAAGGTTGCTATAATCATAAGCTCATTTGCTCAAGAGATGGCTTCTACAATTACACAACATGATGGATACGTTCTCAAGTTTGTTGGTGATGCAGTTATTGGATATTTCATAGCAGAGGGAAATATTGATACGGCGGATAATGCTGTAAACTGTGCAAAATCGATGTTGATGGTTATAGAAAAAGGGATCAATCCAATTCTTAGCCAATACGATTATCCAGAATTGATGGTAAAGATAGGATTGGACTATGGGCAAAATATTATCATGCGATATGGTGCTGATGTAGAGCGATCGCATGTTGATGTTCTTGGGCCTGCCATGAATATTGCATCAAAGATACAAAGTATGGCAAAACCAAATCAAATTCTAATCGGTGAGGATGTTTATACAAGATTACATCCTACCATTCAAAAATCATTTGAGAAAGTTGTTTGGAGCAAACACAAATGGAAGTATCAAGATCGGGAGACCGGACAGCTATACCCTGTCTTTGCGTATATTGGTTAGGTTGTAAACCGGTCAGGACATTCGACATGTTCATAGTGATGATCTGTTAGCTTTTCTCGTATTACATACATGACAATTTTATGTAATTCTAAACGTTCTATGTTTTTTTTGCACTTTATACATCGCTTTAATTCCTTTTTTGCCATTTTTATAGAAGCGATCAAAGATCGCTATAAGTGTCTGCGATCAGCTCAATTTGATAAGAACTGAGTCAAACTTTACACATGCCTATATCAGCTCTGGTGTGCCAAAGCAAAAATAACCCTCAAAAAGAAAATAAAACATGGATTACTTTGATGCACAACGCATGATGGAGCTATATGGTATGCTGCCAAATTCACTTACTGGTACATCTCCGTTTATCCGATTTCCATCTGGATTGTCTTTTACAACATCAGGACTGATAAAACCAAACCACTTGCATGAAAAGTTGGTAAAGGATACATCATCAATTAATGCAAAACTAAATGATTTTCAGCAAATGTACAAAAAACTCGCATCAGGATTAATTGGGGCAAATACTTCCTTGATTCCACCTGGACATCCATTGTTTTCTAGACTAAATTCCTCTGCCTTGCTACAAACAGAAAATGAAAAATTGCGAAAAGAAAATTTGGAATTAAAACAACAGCTAGAGAAATCATCACCTAATGGGAATCAAAACAAAAAGATTTAGAATTCAAGAATCTATTTCTATTAACAGCGAGTCACTACAATAAACTGTTTGCAATTTCTAACTGTATGTACCTTTATTAGTTTGGCATCAAATTTCTATTAATGGCAAAAACTCCTGAACAAAAATGGAAGGACTCAATCCGAGATTACAGAAAAAAATGTCAACAAATTTTGAACATTTCAAAGTCAATTCGTTATGTTGGGGCGATTAATGAATATGGCAGAACGCTTACTGGAATAATTCGACCTGGAATAAAACCTCTTTTAAAGTCGGAAGACGCAAAAAATGAGTTTTTTATAGTTTCTAATCTAATAACTCTGCGTAATTCTCAAGCTACAGTATTAGGAGATTTGGATTATGCTCTCTTAAAACATAAAAAAGTAATTTTAATTATAATTCCAAATCGTAATGTGACATTTTACATTACAATTGATGTTAATGTTAAACCAATTAGCGAGGTAATTTCAAAAATTAAAAAAATTCTTTAAACAGGAGTAAATCCTTGGTATCCACCGGTTTGTTGATCCTTATCTTTGAAATCTGGCTCAAATAATGATATCATGTAATCATCAGGATCTAAAATAATTGCGTTTTTTCCTGCCTCTCTATCGACAACATCTCGGTATATTTTGACTCCCTTTGATCTTAATTCTTCAACAGCTGATTTTACATCGCCAACAATAAACCCAATTGCTACACCATTTTCAATCGAGGTGCCGGAATGAGTAGCAGTAAGTGAAGCTGGATGAAGACTCAGCAGTGCACCCTTTGAACCAAGATCTACCCATGACCTTCTTTGCTGTCTTATAGGAAGGCCAATTATTTCGTTATAGAATTTTATAGATTTATCCAAATCTTTAACTGCCAAAATTACATTTCCAACACGTTTTATGTTCATATCAAACCTAGCTGCTTACTCATTAAATCCTTTTTGTTACTGAACTTCAACCATAGTTTCAGTTCGCTCTACACCTTTAATCAGTTGAATCTCAGTTGTTACATCTTTTATTTCAGAAAGATCTTTTACCTTAATCAAGGCAACAGCGTCAAACTGACCACTTACTGGAAATGAATCGTAAATAGCGCTTACCTTTCTTAATCTTGCAGCAATTAATTTTTTTGGAGACTTTACCAGAACTACTGCTTTTACCATCCCAGATTTACCTCAACTTCAATCAATGTCTCAGTATTTACTATTTCTTTTATTTTTTTGAATTCGATTACCATGTTGTTTATTTCATCAATTGTTCCTTGAAGTACTACACTAATGTCTGATCTGCCAGTTACAACCATGACTTCGCGTACAACTTTACGTTTCTTTTTTACTGCTTGTACAACCCTATCTACAGTACCTGGTTTTACAGCAATTAAGCATAATGCCCGCAATACTAATTATAACAAGTTACAACTGATAAAGATTTAGTGTATAGAACTCTATAATCTGTGATTTTAATTCAAATTTAATCAAATGCTTCTTGAGACCTTGCTTCTTCTAGATATGCTCTTCTTTCTTCGTTTTCTGCTTCTTTGTCAATTGTCAAATCATCTTCTATAACAACTATGCCTGCATCGTCGCTTGCAACCTCATCGCGCTTTGTTTTTTTTGTTTTTGATTTTGACTGTTTTGCAGCCTTGTCTTTTGATTTTGTTGATTTTTTTTCAGATGTTTGTTTTTTTAATTTTGTTTTCTTTTCTACTGATTTTTTCCTCGACATATGGCTGTCCTTGAAGAGAAGTTGCTCATGTATTTAAATTTAAGTATGGTGCCAGGGGTGGGATTTGAACGCACGACAGCTCGGTCTTCAGCCGAGTGCTCTCCCGGGCTGAGCTACCCTGGCACATCGAATGATCTTATAGCTGAGCAATTAAAGTGTGTCTTTTACTGTTTCCAAAAAACATCTGTTATTCCGTTTCTTTTGTTAATTATTCTAGCTAAAACAAATAGTAAATCAGATAATCTATTTAGATACTTTTTACATTCTGCATTTACATTTTCTTTCTCTGATAGTAAAATAACCATAGTTTCTGCTCTTCGTGTTACTGTCCTTGCAAAATGAACTTGAGAAGCAATAGGATGACCTCCTGGAAGAATGAATTTTGTAATTGGAGTGAGTTCTTTTTCAAACTGATCAATTTCACTTTCTAGATATTCAACCATTTTAGATGTAATTCGATTTTTAGTAGTGATATCAGGGTTTGATAAATCAGAACCTGCTACAAATAGGTCGTTTTGTATTTTTGTTAGCAACTCGCTTATGTCATTATCCAAAGTATTAGACAGAACAATACCTAATGAAGAGTTGATTTCATCAACTGCTCCATATGCAATAATACGAGGGTTTGATTTTGAAATTCTACTTCCTCCCTGCAAACCAGTTGTTCCATCATCCCCTGTTTTTGTATAAATCTTCATTATTCAATCTGGGCTTTTCTGTATTTTATCTTGTTCGCTTTATGATATTTGCTAGCCACATGACAGAATCATCATGGCTCAGGATTATTAGAGAGATGCTAGGAAATTCTAGCGTTGCTAGAAGATTTCTTTGATCAGGCTATTGGTTTAAAAAGCATTCACAGAAAAGGATGGACTAAAAAGGTAGGCATTAAAGAGCCAGAATCTGTGGCTGATCACACTTATTCTATGGCTTTGATGTCAGTTGTTATTGCCGAACTTCAAGCATTGGACGTGCAAAAGGTAGCAACAATGTCTTTGATTCATGATCTTGCTGAATCACTTGTTGGAGATTATACTCCTGATGAGATATCGCTAAAACAAAAAAGAAAGCTTGAAAACAACGCAATGAAAGAAATTTTGTCTAACCTTCCAGTGACTATATCTAAAAAATATGAAAAGATATGGAATGAATATCAAGAAGCAAAGACAAAAGAAGCTCAGCTTGTACATGAGATAGACAGACTTGAAATGGCATTTCAAGCAAGAAAATATCTTGAAAAAGGATATGATAAAGACAAGCTTGGGGAATTTTTAAAAACTGCAGACAAAGAAATCAAAAATGAATATTTGCGTAAGATTTTAAACAAAATTATACGAAATACGATTAATCTAACAAATACAAATGTCTGAGACAAGTAAAGACGAGCTAATCGCAGCGCAAAACGAAGTCATAGGAATATTATTTGAAGTTATAAAAAGACTCCAGGCAAATAATGACTTGGATGAAGAGTATTTTCAAATAATTGAGAACACAAAAAGACCAATTAACAAAAAACGACTAGATGAAATCATGCATGAGCGAACAGAGAACGCCAAAATCGTTACCAAACTACTAAAAAAACTTGAAGTTTAATCAGATTATCATACATTTTAATAATTAATTTTATCAATTATTCATTATGCAATATTTTGCTGCCTTAAAGATAGGTCAAAAAAGAGTACAGATGGCAAGAGATTTGTTAAATAAATTTACAAATGGCAAGGCCATGCCCGCATTGGCACTTCGTGATAACAAAACAAATGTTTGGGAACCTGTTGGAGAAGAAAATCTCTATGCTATTGTTGATGAATCATCTGGATTTGTATTAACAGATACTAGTGGATACCTTCTTGTTCTGTGTGATAAAAATGGCATATCCAAAGCACTTGTTCAAGGACTAAGCAAGGAACAAAAAGATGAGACTGTAAAAATGCTGGAAGCAGAAAACATTCCTCAATACAAGGGCAATGTGTCTCTTCCTGTGTGAATATAAAACCTACATAATTTCATAAATACTGTAACACTAAACCTGCCTAGTGGATTCTGAAGAAACACATAGACAGTGTCTAGATGACAACCCAAAGATCATAGTGAGACGATTTCTAAACGATGAACACATTTATCATATCTGTAAGGACTGCTCGCTAAAACCAGAATGGATTGAGATGAATCAAATTGATAGACAAGAATAGATAGATAAATTTTAGAATCTGTGTTAATAAAAACACGCTCAAACCAATTCGCAATTTTTAAGTTAACACATTATTCTATACCTCACATATGAGTAAATTTGTTCAAGAAGTAGAGGTACGAGGACACCTAATTGACTCTTTGATCCTTACAAAGATTTTCGATGGCATCATGGATCTTGGCGGCGAGTTTGAAGTACTAAAAATTAGAATAGGCAGAAGAAAAAAAGATGCAAGTTATGCAAAGCTACGCATTCAAGGCAAATCAAAAAAACATCTAGAAGACATCCTTGAGCTAGTTTACAGGGAAGGCGCTACTGCTAAAATACAAAAAGAAGTCAATTTGAGTGCTGCCACAAAAGACATGGTGATGCCAGAAGACTTCTACAGTACAACAAACAATCACACACAAATTTTCTCCAAAGGACGTTGGATTGATGTTGACAATATGATGATGGACAAGTGTATTGTAGTCAGATCAAATAAAGCCGAATGTGTACCAATACGAAGTATTAGAAAAGGAGACAAAATCGTAATAGGTGAAGAAGGAATTCGTATCTTGCCACCTGCAAGACCAAGAGAGGGAATGAATGTATTTCAATTCATGGGAAGTAGTAGCTCAAGTGAGCGTCCTACCCAACACATTGCAAGAAAAGTAGCTGAAGACATTTACAAGACAAAAAAACAGGGAGGAAAAATCATTCTGGTTGGAGGTCCTGCCATTGTACATACTGGTGCAGCAGATGCTGTGGCTTATCTTGTCCGATCAGGTTACATAAATGCCCTGCTTGCAGGAAACGCACTTGCTGTACATGATATAGAATATTCTACACTTGGGACATCACTTGGAATGAATATCCATGATGGTACACTAGCTATACGGGGACACCGAAACCACATGCAGGCAATAAACTCTGTTTTCAAAGCAGGCTCTATTGAAAACATGGTAAAGAGTGGGAAACTAGCAAAAGGAATCATGTATGAGTGTGTAAAAAATAAGGTGCCTTTTGTTCTAGCTGGCTCTCTTCGCGATGATGGCCCCTTACCTGAT
>Ga0209108_10002379_pt1 | contig 10778 bp, 9 predicted proteins | sample Rifsed10ft1_FD_184003 | JGI IMG/M metagenome (GOLD analysis project Ga0209108, IMG submission 184003) | Soil microbial communities from Rifle, Colorado, USA - sediment 10ft 1 (version 2) | ecosystem: Environmental > Terrestrial > Deep subsurface > Rock core/Sediment | place: Rifle, Colorado...
GATCCGCTGCGCAACATCGCATACGTATTCGCGCACAACGCGTTTCTCGGCTACCCGGTGGGCAGGAAGATCGCGCTTCCCGCGGAGTGGGAGCGCCTTCTCGCCGCGCGGGAGTCATGAAGACGGAAATTCCGGATTACAGGAGGTGAGCATGTCGCGACATGTCTGCTTTGCGCTATGCGTATTGGCCGCGTCTCCGCTTGCGGCGCAGGACCGGGGCCGGGAGGCGGCGTATCCCTCGCGTCACATCCGCATGATCTGCCCCTTTACCAGCGGCAGCACGCTCGACGTGATGGCGCGCGTGGTCGCGGAACGTCTTGCCGCAGGCCTCGGTCACAACATCGTGGTCGACAACCGCCCCGGCGCGAACGGCGTCATCGGCACCGAACTGGTCGCCCGGGCGCCTGCCGACGGCCACACCATGCTGATGACCACGGGATCGTTCACCGGCAACCAGGTGCTGGTGAAGAAGCTGCCATATCACACGGTGCGCGACTTCGCGCCCATCACGCAGATCGCGCGCTCCTACGGGCTCGTGCTGGTGGTGCACCCGGGGGTGGCGGCGAATTCGGTGAAGGAGCTCGTTGCGCTGGCGAAAAGCCGCCCCGGCAAGATGACCTACGGCTCGAGCGGGGTCGGCAACGTTACGCACCTGGTGGGCGAGCTTTTCAATACGCTCGCCGGCGTGCGGATTACGCACGTGCCGTACAAGGGCGCCGGTCAGGCGATGACGGACGTGCTCGGGCGCCAGATCGATATGAGTTTCGTCTCCACCGTGTTCGTGCAGCAGTTCATCAAGGACGGGCGCGTGCGGCCGCTGGCCCTGACCGGCGGGGAGCGCTCGCCAGTGCTGCCCGGTCTCCCGACGTTCAAGGAGCTCGGTTACAGGGAGTTCGATGTGACGGGCTGGTACGGCCTGTGGTTCCCGGCCGGCACGCCCGCGGCGCGCGTCGACCGCATTCACGGCATCATCAGGATGGCGGTGGCCGCGCCGGAGTTCAAGGCAAAGATGGACGAGTTCGGGCTCGTCGGCGTCGGCTCGTCGCCCGCCGAATTTGCGAAATTCCTGAAGGAAGACCTCGACTTTCAGACCCGCATCGTGAAACTCGCAGGCATCCAGCCGCAATAGGTTCTTTTTTGCCACAGAGATCACAGAGAACACAGAGAGAACCAAGCCGTAGGTTGGGATAAGCAAAGCGCATCCCAACAATCATCACGACATACTCGACCGCGTTGGGGTTCGCAGGGCTCACCCCAACCTACGATGCGTTCTATATGCTTTGTGGCCAATGTTTTTCAGTAAGCAGAGGGAGCTCTCATGTTCGAATATTTTCCCAACAACTACACGTGGAGCCTCGCGGTCATGTCGGCGCTCAACCGCGGCGGGCAGATTTCCGAGATCGACGAGGCGTGCCGGCCGCTGAAGGAGGTCGCCGGCGTGAAGGCGCTGCACGGCGACCAGACGCAGCAACGCGCCTGGTTCGAGAGCTGGATGAAGGTCGCAGAGCGGGTCGAAAGGCTCGGCCGCGACGACGAAGTGGCGAAACATCCGCTCTCGGCAGGCCGCAAGTACCTGCGCGCCGGTCTCTACTATCTGCTCGCCGAACGCATGCCGAGCCACAAGGATCCCCGGCGGCTCGACGCCTACAAACGGGGCATCGACATCTTCGGGCGAGGACTGTTGCTGCGCCGGGAGCCGGTGGAATTCGTCGAGGTGCCGTACGGCGCGCACAAGCTGCCGGCGATCTTCTCCAAGGCGCCGGTCGCGGGGCGCGCACCCTGCGTCGTGCACTTCGACGGACTCGACGTCACCAAGGAGATCATCTACGCCGCCGTGGCCGACGAATTCCGGCGCCGCGGCGTGTCGCTGCTCATTGTCGACCATCCGGGCGTCGGGGCGGCGCTGCGGCTGCTGGGTTTGCCCAGCGGGCCGGATACCGAGAAACCCGCTGCTGCGTCGGTTGATTACCTGGAGACACGCTCCGACGTCGATCCGAAGCGCATCGGCATCATGGCGTTGTCTCTCGGCGGCTACTACGCGCCGCGCGCCGCGGCCTTCGAGAAGCGCTTCAAGTGCGCGGTCGCCTGGGGCGCCATCTTCGACTACGGCAAATGCGTGTCGGATCGCATCGGCGGCAGGGGCGAGCCCTCGGTGCCGGGTTACGCCGAGCACGTGAACTGGGTATTCGGCTGCGACACGATCGAGGACACGCTCAAGGTCGTGAAGCAGATGACGCTCGAAGGCGTCGCCGACAAGATCACCTGCCCGCTGCTCATCGTGCACGGCGAGAACGACCGGCAGGTGCCGCTGTGGCACGCCGAGCGCACCTTTGAGGCGGCGGTGAACAGCCCGGGGCGCGAACTCAAAATCTGCCGGCTCGCCGACGGCGGGGCGGAGCATTGCGGCGCCGACAACGGCCCGCTCGTCGTCGATTACATGGCCGACTGGGTGGCGGAGAAGCTCGGCGGCAACTGCGCCGGCGTCTGACGCCCGCCTCTCTTGAATATCTGCGTGGCTGTGTGGTGTGGCATGTCAGCATCCGTAGGTTGGGATAAGCAAAGCGCATCCCAACAATCTCACAGGATACCCGCAGCGTTGGGGTTCGCGGTGCTCACCCCAACCTACGATGCTTTGAGGAACATGGGGCCACAGAGAACACAGAGTTCACAGAGGAAAAACAAGAACCCGGCGCCTGCTTTGTTTCAGCAGGCGCACGCACGGGATCTGTCGATTCAAGTCCTTGACTCTCTCTGTGTTCTCTGTGCCCTCTGTGGCTGAATTACCGATTTCCCTGGTCACTCCTTGCCGGTGAAGGCCGGCGTCGCGCCCGGGTTCGCGACGAATTCGATCTGACGCGCAGCCACGACGTAGCGGCCCTCGCGCGCGTCCACGAACGCTTCGACGTAGCGGCCCGTGAGCAGGTCCTCGATGTCCACCTTGAATTCGTCCCCGGGCGGACTGCGCTGGCCGCGGCTCTTGCATTCGACCTCGAGATCGATCGTCTTCGCGGCGGGCGGCGGGCCGCGAAAGACGCGCATCACCTCGCCGCGCACGATGCATACGCCCGGCAGTTTCCTTGGCGCCTTGACCGCGTCGATGCGCAACTGCAGCCGATGGCTCGCCGCGTCGCGCGCGGCGCGGTACTCTTCGGGTGACATCATGGCGCTGGCCTCCGAAATCGCGATGCAGGCAACAACAACCAGCGAAAGCGCGACGCGCATCATCCGTGCAACCACCTCAACCATGGCGGCGAGAGGAAGAACACCTGGCGCCAGTTCACGGAACGCGCGGCTCTCGGCGCGCAGGCGTTCCACGCCGTTGCGATCCGCGGCGACCCACATCATGAACGTGCGCCCGACGTTACCCGCGATGGCGGCAGGTCCCGACTGCGGCCAGGTGAAGCGGAAAAAACCGCTGTCGTCTTCCTCCGCGTTCACCTTGCCGAGCATCGTGAACAGCGCGTAGCGGGCGCGCCTCGCGGCATCGGCGTCGGCGGAGCGCGCGGCGAGCACGCTCGCGCCGAGGAATGCCGCGAAGAACGTGAGCGCTCGCGCCATCAGTGTGCCGAGTCGCAAATTCGTGGCAATGGTAGGTTGGGCTGAATGCAGTGATGCCCAACACTGAGCGAACATCGATTGTTGGGGTTCACGTCGTTCACCCCAACCTACGAACGGCACCCTGAACAAGGAGGGGAATCATGCTGAGTCACATCGCCTCGTTACGTCGTTAAGCGGCAATCGTGCCGATTCTGCGGGCTGGTCGTCAAGCATTACATTACAACGGGAACGCCCATCTCCACTACAATGCCACGCGGGAGAAGGGGCGAGGCGCCGTGATCGCGACGCGCGTCCGGGAAGAGGAGACGGAATCCATGGCGAAGACTTTCGGCACGTTCGACTATGTGATCGTCGGGGCGGGTTCCGCGGGGTGCGTGCTGGCGAACCGCCTCTCCGCCGACCCGAACGCATCGGTGCTGCTGCTGGAGGCGGGCGCGAAGGACGACTGGATCTGGATCCACATTCCCGTCGGCTATCTCTACTGCATTAACAATCCGCGCACCGACTGGTGCTACCACACCGAGCCCGACCCGGGACTCAACGGCCGCTCGATCCGCTACCCGCGCGGCAAGGTGCTCGGCGGTTCCTCCTCGATCAACGCCATGCTGTACCTGCGCGGCCAGGCCCGCGATTACGATGAATGGGCGCAGTTGACGGGGGATTCCGGCTGGACGTGGCGCAACGTGCTCCCGGTCTTCATGCAGCTTGAAGACAGTTGGCGCGGCGCGGACGAGAAGCACGGCGCGGGCGGCGAGTGGCGCGTGGAGACGCCGCGCATCAACTGGGAAATCCTCGAGGCCTTCCGCGACGCGGCGGCCGAGATCGGCGTCCCGCGCATCGACGACTTCAACCGCGGCGACAACGAGGGTGTGTCGCGCTTTGACGTGAACCAGAAGAACGGCGTGCGCTGGAGCGCATCGAAGGCCTTTCTCCGGCCCGCGCTGAAGCGCCCCAACCTTACCGTGGTGACCGGCGCGCTCGTGAAGAAGCTCCGGCTCGAAGGCAGGCGGGTGCAGGGCGTCGAGTTCTACCAGGGCAGCGAGGAATGCTTTGCCGGGGCACGGCGCGAGACGATACTTTCCGCCGGCGCCATCGGCAGCCCCCAGGTGCTGCAGCTTTCGGGCGTTGGGCCGGGCGGACTGCTTCAGCGGCACGGCATACCCGTCGCCCACGACCTGCCGGTGGGCGAGAACCTTCAGGATCACCTGCAACTGCGCATGGCGTTCAAGGTGAAGAACGTGGTGACGTTGAACGCCATGCTGCACTCATGGTGGGAGAAGGCGAAGATCGGCCTCGAATACGCGCTGTTCCGCACCGGGCCCATGACCATGCCACCCTCGCAGATGGGCGCGTTCGTCAAATCCGATCCCTCGCAGGCGAGCGCCAACCTGGAATACCACGTGCAGCCGATCTCGCTCGACCGCTTCGGCGATCCGCCGCACCGGTTTCCCGCGTTTACCGCGAGCGCATGCAACCTGCGGCCGACCGCGCGCGGATCCGTGCGGATCGCCTCGCCCGACCCGCGCGCGTACCCGGCGATTCAGTGCAATTATCTTTCGACCCCCGAGGACCAGGCGGTCGCCGTTCAGGCGCTCAAGCTCACTCGCCGCATCGTGCTCGGCACGCAGGCGATGCAGAAATACGAGCCCGAGGAATTCACGCCCGGCCCGCAGTTTCAGTCGGAGGAAAAACTTCTCGAAGCCGCGCGCGCCATCGGCACCACCATCTTCCATCCCGTGGGCACCTGCAAAATGGGACGCGCCGACGACGCGACGGCGGTGGTCGACCCGCGTTTTCGCGTGCGCGGCATCGAGGGCCTGCGCGTGATCGATGCTTCCATCATGCCCACGATCACCTCGGGCAATACCAACTCTCCGACGATCATGATCGCGGAGCGGGGCAGCGCGCTGGTGCGCGAAGACGGCACCCGGTCGTAGGTCGGGGTGAGCGGCGCGAACCCCGACACCCCAATGCGACCGTTGGGATGCACTGCGTTTATCCCAACCTACGAGCCTTCACCCCAACCTACAGGCTGTCATCGCGAGGAGGCGAGCCGACGTGGCGATCTCGCAGCGGGCGCGATTGTGTTATGGACAATTCCCCGTAGGTTGCGGTGGGATGACCGCCTGTAGGTTGGGGTGAGATGACCGCCTGTAGGTTGGGGTGAGCGGAGCGAACCCCAACACCAGGAGGCCCGTCAACTTTTCCGGCGCGGTTTCAATCCCAGCAGTCTCGCCGCGTTGCCGCCGATGATCTGGTCCTTCTGCGCGCGCGTGAGCTTTCTCGTGCGTTCCACGAAAGCGACCGGTTTGTAATACCCCATGTCGTACGGATAGTCGGTGCCGATCACGACGTGGTTCGCGCCCCACAGGTTCACCAGGTGCTCAAGCTGGGGTTCGCCGAACACCATCGTGTCGTAGTAGATCTTCTTCATGTAGTGTGAGGGCGGCCGCTTGATATGGTCGTGGCACTCCGGCCGCACGCGGTAGGCGTGGTCCATGCGCGCCGGGTAGTGGCCCATGTAGCCGCCGCCGTGCGCGGCGACGATCTTCAGCCGCGGGTGGCGCTCCAGCACGCCGCCGAAGACGATGTGCGCGAGCGCGATCGTGGTGTCGAGCGGATTGCCGATGACGTTGGTGAGGAAGTGCTGCGTGAGACGCCGCGGCTCGGTGAATCCGCTCGGGTGCAGGAAGACGACGGCCCCGAGCGCCTCGGCCCTGGCCCAGAACCCGTGAAAGCGCTCGTCGCCGAGATCGACGCCGCGCACGTTGGTGCCGATCTCCAGCCCGCGGAAACCCAGTCCCTTCATGCAATATTCCAGTTCGGTCAATGCGAGTTCCGGCGCCTGCATCGGCACGGTTCCGAGCGCGACGAAACGGTCGGGGTGTGACGCGACGATTTCCGCCAGCCGCTCGTTGACCATGCGCGAGGTCTGGCGGCACACGTCCGAGTCGAGCGCGTAGAAGTACTGGCTGGGCGAGGTGGAAATCGCCTGCACGTCGATGCCCATTTTGTCCATGTCGGCAAGGCGCTGCTCGATCGAGGTGAGCTTGCGGTCGATCTCGATGCGAAGCTGCTTCTGGCGCGCGATGGAGCGCGGGTTCCCGAGTTGCGCGAAGGTACCGACGCCTTCGCCGCCGCGCTTCGCGATCTCGTCCGCGGCCGGCGTTTGCACGTGGCAGTGCAGGTCCACGGCAAGGCTGCGATTGCCGCGCTTGATGACCTTGCGGCTCGCGGGACGATTGGCCGCGGCGGCGCGCGGGGTGCAGGTGAACATCATGTGGTATCCCCTTTAGTTGAGCTTTACGTATCCACGTGACACCGAATTTGCACGCATTAGCTTGCCCTCACCCTCGATCCCTCTCCCGGAGGGAGAGGGAAGACAGGCCCTTCTCCATCCACTTGTCGCGCATCAGCGCCACGATATTCCCCTCGCCCTCCGGGAGAGGGGCTAGGGGTGAGGGAGGCAACTGCATCATGTTGCCCCGGGAGAAGGGTTGGGATGAGGGAAGCGCCTGTCGCACGGTTACGTACTATTCGACGGTTGAAAAACGACTTCATTGCAGGTTTCGCACGGAGCACACGGAGTGCACGGAACATGCTCCTTGCATCGATCTTTTCCCCGTGACGCTCAGTGTGCTCAGTGCGAAATGTAATTCGTAAACCTACGCCCAGTATCCTGCGTCCTGCCGGAACAGCTTCTTCGGGATCATGCCGTAGACCATCACCACGTTGTTCACGGCCTCTCCGATCCTGAAGTCCACGGCGAGACTGCACAACGCGTAGGCTTCCGCGTCGCTGAGCCCCGCGCGCTCCCGCAGGAAGCGGGCAGTTTCCGTCACGGCATTCCTGAGTGCGGCATCCAGGTCCGTCGCCATGCCCATCACGTAATGGTGCTTCGCATCCTCGGCGCGCGGCCATTTCATCGTCGCGCCGGCCGCCTTGTGCACGAAGAACTGGAGCGTCGGGGTGAGCGAAATTTCGATCGCGGTGCCGTCCACCTCGCCGTCGCCCTGCACCCCATGCCCGTCGCCGGTGTAGAACAGCGCGCCATCGTTGAACACCGGGAGATACAGCGTCGAACCCGCGACGAGGTGCTTGAAGTCCATGTTGCCGCCGAACGCACCCGGGGGCCTGGTGCTCACGCGCGGCGTCTCCGGCGGCGGCGCCACCGCGACGATACCCATGAACGGCGCGAGCGGCACCTCGACCTCGGGGGAAAAAAGCGCAACGTTGCGCGCGAGGTCGAGCCGGATGATCTTCTGCGCCGGCTGCGACAGGAATTCCGGCGCGGCGCCCCGGCCCGGGCCCGTGGCGTTGATGCCGTAGGGCACCCGGAATTCGACGTCGAGCACGCGTACTTCCAGCATGTCGCCGGGCTGAACGCCTTCGACGTAGATCGGCCCGGTGATGATGTGCGCTCCGGCGCCATCGGCGCGCTTGACCTTGTGGTAGATGTCCCGCGCGTCCTGCAGCACCTCGCCCGGCGCGATGCCCCCCGCCGCGAACAAGTCGACCGGGTCTTGCGCGGTGGTGAGTCCCTGGTGCGAGACCGTGTCGATGCGCACCGTCTGCCCCGGCTGGATGCGCAGCACCGGCTGGCGGTCGGCCGCGATCTGGCCCCAGATGACGGTTTCCGGCGTCGACCGCAGCACGGCATCGTGGCGAAGCGGCCGGACCGTGTGCCCGACTGCGCTCACCGCCCGTTCCTCCGTTCCAGCATGAATGTGGCCAATGAAAGAGAAAAACAGCGCAATCTTAGCATCGCCCCTCCGGGCCGGACAGCAGTGGACTGGCCCGATTGAGCCGTGCCTGCTGTCCACGGAAGACGTTCGGCCGCGTTAACACCTGAGGACTCTGTGACCCGTTCCTGAGGAGGATGCCGCCATGCGCTTTCATGTTTCCGCTTTCGTGTTTGCCGTGCTCCTGTGCGTGCCGCTGGCCGGCGCCGACACGCGCTCGCCGCTCGCGAACCCGGCGATCGACATGGAGGGCTTTCTGCGCGTGTCACGCGAGGCCGCGCAGCACCGCGCAACGCGCCGCGTGACCGAGGACGAGTTTCTGAGCATGAGCCGCGAGCCCGACACCATCGTTCTCGATGCGCGCAGCCGCGAGAAGTTCAACGAACTGCACGTGAAGGGCGCGGTCAACCTGAGCTTCCCGGACATCGCGGTGGAGAGCCTCGCACGCACGATTCCCGACAAAGCGACGCGCATACTCATTTATTGCAACAACAACTTCGCCAACGCGGAAGGCCCGTTCCCGACCAAGGCGCCGAGCGCATCGCTCAACCTATCCACCTACATCGCGCTCTACAACTACGGCTACCGCAACGTGTACGAACTCGGGCCCCTGATCGACGTCGCGAAATCCAGGCTGCCGTTCGAATCCTCCCCCGCGCGGTAGCCCGCCCGGTCCGAAATACGCTTAGAATCCGGGTTTTTCACGATAGCCTCGGGAGCGTAACTCGTGCCTTTGACCCTGCTTTTTCCGGACAGCCGGTCGCCGCAACTCGATCTCGAACAGGAAGTGACCGGCCCCGGCGTCGTCCTGCTCAACCCACGCCAGAACCGCTTCGATCTGATCGAGCTCTCCGCGTGGGAGAACGCCGACGGCATCATTGTCTCCCGCATCCCGATCGATGCGAATGTGGTGCCGCACCTGAAGCGCGCCCGGATCGTGGTGCGGAACGGCGTCGGCTTCGACATCGTCGATCTCAAGGCCTGCGGCGACGCCGGCATCGCGGTATGCAACGTGCCCGACTATGGCACGACCGAAGTCGCCGATTCGGCGATCGCCATGATGCTCGCCTTCGCGCGCGGCATCGGAGTTTACGATGCGGCGTTGCGCGCCGACCTCAAGACCGGGTGGTCGCACCTGCACAACGTCACCACGCGGCGGCTTCGCGGGGCCTGCTTCGGCGTGATCGGCCTTGGCCGCATCGGCACGGCGGCCGCGTTGCGGGCGCGGGCCTTCGGCATGCACGTCGCGTTTTACGATCCCCTGCTGCCCAATGGCGCCGAGCTGTCGTTCGGATTCACGCGCACGCGCACGCTTGCCGAGTTGCTGGGCATAGCCGACGTCATCAGCATCCACACGCCGCTTACCACCGAGACTCGGGGCCTCATCAGCGCCGCGGCGGTCGCCGCGATGAAACCCGGGGCGCACCTCATTTGCAATGCGCGCGGTCCCATCTGCGACACGGGGGCGCTGCTCGAAGGCCTCCGGAGCGGAAAACTCGCGGCGGTCGGACTCGACGTGCTGCCGAAGGAACCGGCAACGCCAGACGATCCGCTGGTGGCGGCGTGGCAGGCGAACGAGCCGTGGATACGGGGGAGGGTGCTGCTCAACCCGCACGTGGGTTTCTACAGCCCGGATGCGTTCGTGGACCTGCGGCGCAAAGCGGTCGAGACGGCGTACGAGTACCTGCGCGACGGCAAGCTCGCCAACTGCGTCAACGCGGAGTACCTGAAGCACCGCCGCGCCTGACTCGCCTCCCTCTTCAAGGAGGGGAGCTCATCGGGTTGCACGCTCCTGCGCGTTGGGGCCTTCGCGCGTGAGCTCGCCACGCAGTTCGCGCAGCTTCGCCTTGAGCCGGGCGGCGTTCTCGCTGCCCACGCGCATCAGGATTTTCTGGCCCGCCGAGCGCGCCTCCAGCTCCGGGTCCGCATACAGGTAGAAGACCTTGGGCCGGACAAGCCGCACCGGCGCCTTGACTTCCGGCGCCGCCAGCAGGTGATCGATCACCTCGACCAGGCGGTCGTTGAAATAACCTTTGGGATAGCCCAGCTCCTGGTAGGCCTGCTGGAACAGGGGATAGTGCCGCACGTAGAGCGCCACGAGCTTCCTTGCGTCCACCGCGTCGGCCAGCCGCACGTACGGCGCGTAGCGCGCGGCGTTATCCGGGCTTACCGCGAGACTCGCGTCCTTGCCGGCGGTGAGGAACGGTCCGGCGGCCCGCGTCACCGGCACGATCCGCAACGCGACTTTGCTGCGTGGCAGATTGTCGATCGTGGCGACGGCGCGGCGTATGAAGTCCTTCAGCTGGAAGAACTGCTCCAGCGCCCTGGCGTCCCACACGCTGCCGAGCGCTTCCTTCATGGCCGGGTCGCTCTCGTTCAGCGCGGGCAGCGGCTCTTTCTTCCCTTCGTCCTGGATGGGATAGCGTATCGCAGGTTCGGCGGAGGGCGCGGGCGCAGCCGGAGCGGCAGCGGGTGGCG
>Ga0209108_10002381_pt1 | contig 10776 bp, 9 predicted proteins | sample Rifsed10ft1_FD_184003 | JGI IMG/M metagenome (GOLD analysis project Ga0209108, IMG submission 184003) | Soil microbial communities from Rifle, Colorado, USA - sediment 10ft 1 (version 2) | ecosystem: Environmental > Terrestrial > Deep subsurface > Rock core/Sediment | place: Rifle, Colorado...
AGCCACCAAGAAAAACAGAATGGAACCGCAGATAAACGCGGATAAGATCAAGAACCAATTTAGCCGCCGATGGACGCCGATATACGCCGATAAGATCAAGAGCAATCAGCCACAGAGAACACAGAGAGCACCGAGGAAAGAAAGAGTCGAATCACGAATCACGATTCACGAATCACGCGTTCCAATAAAAGGAAAGGCATGAAGACCAAGAAGAAAGGCAGCGCCAGGAAGGCATCAGGCGGGAAGAAGGGGATGACGTACGACCTGCACAACCACGTCATTCCCGAGACCGTCGTGCAGGCGATCCAGCGCAACCCGGAGCGCTTCGGGACGCGAATCGAGGAGAGGAACGGCAAGCGCTACTTCGACAGCCACGGGCGCATGACGGAGCTGCTGCCGGAATTTTGCGATCCGGAAGCAAAAATCGCGTGGATGGACCGCGCCGGCATGAGCGTGGCGGTGATCTCGGCCGGGCCGCCGATCTATTTCTACTGGCTCAAGCCCGAGGCCGGGACCGAAATCGTCCGCCTCGCGAACGACGGCATCGCGCGGATGGTGGCGAAATACCCGGACCGCCTGCGCGGCATGGCGCACCTTCCCATGCAGGACCCGGAGGCGGCGATCGCCGAGCTCGAGCGCGTGGTGAGGGATTACCGGTTCAAGGCGGTCGAGCTTGCCACCTCGATCGAGGGTCTCCCGCTTGCCGACATGAAATTCCGCAAGGTACTGAAGGCCATCGAGCAGCTCGGGCTGTTCGTGTTCACGCACCCCTACCAGTGCCTGGCGCAGGGCGGGATGGACAGCTACTACCTGCGCAACTTCGTCGGCTTCCCGCTCGACACGACCATGATGGTCGCCCATCTCATGTTCAGCGGCGCGCTGGACGACCTGAAGAAGCTGCGCTTCCTGCTGGCGCACGGCGGCGGCTTCATGCCCTACCAGATCGGTCGCTTCGTGCACGGGCACGACGTGCGCCCCGAACCCAAGGTGAACAACGCCAGCTCGCCGAAGGATCTCTTCAAGCGTTTCTATTTCGACTGCCTGACGCATGATCCGCGCTCGACGCGCCATCTCATCACCATGGCGGGGGCGGACCACATCGTGATCGGCACCGACAACCCGTTCGACATGGCGCCCAAGGGAGACGCCAGGCAGGTGGGACAGGTTGACGCGATCCCCGGGCTCACCCCGGCCGAGCGGGAATGGATCTGCTCGAAGACGGCGAAGAAGCTTCTCGGCGAGAAGTAGAAACAAGAATATCAGCCGCAGATAAACGCGGATTGAAGCTGAGAGAAAAGGTATGCGCGAACTCAAGGCGGTCAACCTCGAGAGCATTACGGAAGGCATCCGCAGCGCCACCCGGCCGGTGAAGATCCTGTGGCAGGCGGACGACACGCTCGCATTCGTCGCGCGGGGCCGCGAGCATCGCAGCGAATTCCACTCCGACCCCTCCGATGAAGTGATGTACATGATCAAGGGCGACATGAACCTCCATTACCGCACGCCGCGGGGCGAGGAGAAGGTCGCGGTGGTCCGCGAGGGCGAGATCATCTACTGCCCGGCGGGGGTCCCGCATTCGCCGCGGTTCGCGCCCGATGCGTTCGTGCTCGTCCTCGAGCGCAAACGCCGTGACGATGAGCGCGACAAGTTCACGTGGTTCTGCGAGAAGTGCGGCAGGGTGCTCTATGAGAGCATCAAGCACGTGACCGACTACACCGCGGACCCGGTGTCGCGCGCCTACGAGGAATTCTACGGCTCGGAGAAAAGCAGAATGTGCGCGCAATGCGGGCACGTCACCCCGCGTCCGGCGGGTGCCTGAGAGCCGTGCAACCGCAGCGAGTGCCACCCGGCCGGAAAAGAACGGGCCGGTCATCGACCGGCCCGCTCCTGACGGCTGGCGCACCTAGTTGATGATCTCTTTCCAGTTGAGCCGGCGGGGCGCCTGCGCCGCGCCGCTGAACTGCCCGGGCACCTGCGTCACCTTCCGGCCGCGGTCGGACGACAGGAGCCGGACCTTGTCCCCGACCTTGACGAACTGCAGCTTGACGAGGCCGTAGGTGTTCGTCACGAACGGCACCAGCGTGCTGCCGCCGAGGGAGTCGAGAAGCGCGGACTTGCCGGTCTCGTAGCTCACCGCGTAGGTGCGGCTCGAGACGCCCGGCGAGCACGGGTCGGTGGACGGGATGCTACCGATCCACCCGATCGTCCCGCTGTTCGCCACCAGGTCGAAGCTGACGCGCTCGGTGGAGCCGCCGGCGCCGACTCCCGAGAGGTCATGGAGCCAGCCGATCTTGTCCGGCGTCACGGTGACGCCCGTGAGCAGGTCGGCGTCGGAGAGCGGGACGAAGTTGGCACGCTGCAGCGGGTGCGAGACCCCGGTCGGCAGCGTCGCGCCGGTGGCCGGCGCGGACTTCGAGCCGTCCTTGAACGCGTACATCGTCTGCGTCTGGGTATTGGCCATGTCGGTGTTGTCGAGCAGCCGGCCGGTGCCGATGAAGACCCACCGGGTGATGCCGTTCAGCGCGATCTCGACTCGCGGCGCAGTGGTGACCGGCTGGGAGTTGCTCGAGGCGTCCTTCAGTTCGGCGATATTGACCGGCGCCGGGTAGGTCCCGGTTGCCTGCGTGAGGTCGAAGCGCCAGACGTTGCCGAGAAGGTCGCCGCCGTAAATCTCGCTCACCGTGAAGTCGGAGAAGTCGATCGCGTAGCCGGCGATGTGGTTGAAGCCGCTCGGATCGGAGTTGTTCCCCGCGCCGGTGCCGATCTTCTGCAGCAGCGCCCCGGTCTTGGCGTTCAGGATGTACAGGAAGCCCTTCCCCTTGTTCCCCCCGATGAGGTTGTTGTGGCCCGAGGCCACCATCACCACCCAGCCGTACTGCCGGAGCTTGGCGATCACCGGCTTGCCGTAGGTGAAGCCCATGTCGGGGTCGGTGAACTCCCACAGCACCTTGCTGGCGAGCGCGGTCTCGGTCGTCGCCGGGGTGGGCGCGGTGGTGATGTCCAGGGCGTAGTAGCCCTTGCCGCCCTTGCCCAGGCCGCCGACGAGGATCGAGCGCCAGTCGGGGGTCGCGGTCAGAAGCGGAGCCACGGTCGGATCGCCGCCGGTGCGCGCGAAGTCGACGTCGGCCACGACCGGCGTCGCGTCGACGTAGAAGCGGTGGCTGTAGCCGGCCTGGGCGAGCGCCGCGAGCCCGTCGATGCTCGGCGTCGCCGGCGAGCTCGGCCCGTTGAAGCCGAAGCTCGGCACGTAGGCGAAGAGCTCCTGGCCGCCGCCCGACGTGGTGACGCCGTCGAAAGCGTGGACCAAGCCGTCGTTTGCGGCCGCGTACACCATCTTCGGGCGGGAGGCGTGCGTCGATTTGAAGGCGGAGTAGCCGGGGTTGGCGGCGTCGTCGTACGTCCCCTGCGGCTGCGCCACCGCCACTGCCTCGGCGCTCACGATGTCGCCGAGGATCCCCTGGCGGATGCGATAGGGGCTGCCCTCCTTCGAGCGGTCGCCGCGGAGAAAGTTGAGGACCTCCTGGCGGACCGTGTCGTTCGGCCCCAGCGTGCTGCGCTGCGCGCTCGAGAGGTTGCCCCACCGGAAGGGGACGCCGGCGGTGCCGTTGAGGGTGATGATCCGCCGCGCCGCGTCCCAGCCGCCGGAAGCCACTTTGGCGTCGAGCAGCGGGCGCGCGGTCCACGCCGGCGAGGTGCTCGGGTTGCCGAGCGCGTCGAAGGTGATGGTGCTGCCGAACACGTCTCCCACCCAGCCGTTCGAGGTGTACTGCACCTCGTAGATGCTGTCGCCGTTCTGGACCTGGGAGCTGATCAGGGTCGCCCCGGCCGAGGACTCGGTCTTCGAGAGCACGTCGTTGAACACCGAGCTGAGCGAGGCGCCCATGACGTCGGGCCGGCTGGCGAGGAAGTAGTTGTCCGGGATGCCGTCGCCGTTCTTGTCCCAGGTCTGCTGATTCGCCGGGACGCCGTCCAGGTTGACGTCGTCGAACCCGCCGTACTTGGCGGCGAGCGACATCTGGTTCATCGGCCTGTTGAAGGCGTCCCACACGAATCCGGACCCGGTCTCGGCGACGTCCACCATGTAGGTCTGCAGGGTCACGCGGTCGCTGGTGCCGGCGGTCTTGTCGGGGCGCAGGTCGTTGGTGTTGGCCCAGTAGGCGAGCCCCGCCAGGTACCAGGTGTTGCCGCGGTTATTGGTGTTGCCGGAGATCGGATGCACGATCGGCGAGAGCACGGTGGCGAGGTTGCCGTAGCCGGTGGACACCCACGTCGAGCTCGTGTCGTGGACCGCGACCTTGTTGACCTCGGTGGTGACGTTGAGCCCCGGAATCGGGTTCGAGATCGTGGAGGAATGGACCTTGCCGGAGTTGGGGTCGGTGCAGCCCGAGTGTCCGGTGATCGACGTACCGGGAAGCGCCCAGTCGCACCATGCGTTCACGTCAGCGATCATCACAACGTAGTTCTTCTGGCACGAGTACTGGATCGGGTCGTCCCAGGTGGTGATCACCGGGAACCCGTCCTTCATCGGGTTGGTGAGGCCCGCCACGTACTGCGGCGTCGCGCTGCCCATGTTCTTCAGGTAGCGCAGGCTCTCGTAGTACAACTCGCTGATGGTGTCCGTGCTCTTGTAGCCGGCGCTCGCCTTGCCGAACTTGTTGAGGTAGTTGATCACGCCGCTTTGCGACACTCCGCTCGCGGCCGCGTCGGTGGGATCCGGGTTTGCGACGAAAGTGCCGTTGGAGGCCGAGAACTCCGCGCGGGAGTTGGCGACCGGGGGATTGACCGGATCGATGGTCATCGGCCCGACATCCTTTATCTTCGCGCGCATGACGCCGCCCGCCCGCGACCGGTCGCTCTCGAGGAGATAGCCGAACACGCCGAAGCGCATGCGGTCGGCGTTCTGCTGGATCAGCCCCGTCGGCTTCCAGGCGCTGCCGTACTGCCGGCAGTTTGACTCGAGCATGCCCGACTTGCAGACCTCGACGCGGAGGTAGAAGGTGTGGACGTCGCTGCTGCTCCAGTTGGGCGTGCTGCTGTCGCTTTTGAGGAACTGGACCTGCGGGGCGAAGTAGATGGTGTTGTCGAAGAAGTTGACCCAGAACGGGCCGAGGGCGGTGTTCGACACGCCTCCGCCGTGCACCCGCGCGTAGTAGTGGCTCGAGGACTCGGGCGTCACCTTGCTCACGTCGACGCCGGGCACGGTGACGCCGTTCTGCGTGAAGCCGCTGTTGCGGATGCGTTTGACCGGGAACTGGTTGTAGCCGCCCTGGCCGGAGTGGCGGGCCTTCTCGATGATGGTCTTGCTCGGGGTGTCGACGACGCGGTCGCCGCCGGTGAGGTTCCAGCGGAAGGTGTCGATCGCCTGCATCGTCGCCCAGTTGAGGTAGTTGCCGCTCCACTTCCCCGAGCACTGGGTGCCGTTGGGGCCGGTGCCGAATTCGACCGGCGAGAAGTACCCCTTCGAGGACGAGGGCGCCTCGGGCGGGCTGGTCCCCGATCCCTTGTTGCCGACGTACTCGTAGCACTTCTTGGGGTCGAAGTTGCCGAGATAAGTGCGGTTCTCGAAGTAGCACACGCCGAAGCCGTTGGTAGCGCTGTTCACCGTGCCGCCGTCGCGCCCGCCACACTCGAAGCCGGGGGTCGTGTCGGGGTTGTCGTTGTACGCCGCCACCACGCCGGTCGGCCATTCCACCGACAGGTCGAGCATCAGGTTGGGCGGTACCTTCTTGGTCGCGAAGATCGGCGCGTCGGCGAGCAAGGTCGTCGCCGCGCTGGCGGTGCCGAGCGGCGGAAACGCCAGCCAGACGATGAGCCAGGAAGCGACCGCCCTCCGGAAAAGATGCCTGGGTCGAGAGTTCATGGTGACTGCTCCTTATATCGATACGGGCTCAGGCCCCGGGTTCAGGGCCTGAAGATGACCTGGCTGAAATGCCGCGTGTTGCGCGGCCCGTCGACGCGCACCGTCACGCGATACAGCGGCACCGTGTCGCCGAGGTGGGCGCCGCCGCCAACCGTGCCGCCGGTCGGGAGGATCTGGTCGAGGTTGCATTTCGCCTGGTCGGGCACCCCGGTGTCGGTGCACAGCCGCTCGATCACGTAGCGCATTTGCTCGTTATTCGCCGTGGTGACCACGTTGGCGGGGTTGAGCGGCTGGCCGTCGCACTCCTTGCTGCCGAGGTTCTGGAGCACCAACGGCACGCCCCGCTTGTCGGTCGGCAGAAGTGACGCGCAGTAGTTCTGCGTGCTCTGATGCGAATCGGCGTTGGCAATCACGGTGAAGAATCCGGCCGGCACGGCGAACGGGTCGAACTGGGCCATCGCCATTCCCACCGCCCGCTCGGCGGCCTGCGCGGCGGATTGCTTGAGGGCGATGTTTCCGGCGCCAAGGGTCGCGGTATCGACCGAGCGGACGAGGGCAACGCTCGCCATCGTCATCGCGACCAGCACGATCAGAGCGATGAACAGCACGGCGCCGCGCTGGGCGCGCTCTCCGGAGCCGTGGGCAGAGGGTGTTGTCATGGGGGACCCCGTTGCGAATCAGTTGTTGGCAAGCAGCATGTTGCGAAGCGGGATCACTACGTCGAACTGCCGGTACCGGTACTGCCGCTCGGCGGCGGTGAGGTTCACCGTGACCTGCGCGGCCGCGGGAAGATCCGCGAACAGCGTGACGGTCGCCGGGCTGACCGGGTCCTTCTCCCACTGTGCGTTGCGCGCGACCACGGTGATCCGGACCGCGCGGATGCGCGCGATGAGATCAGCGGACACCGCGCCGCCGTTGGTGAGGTTCGCCAGGTCCCACGGCGCCGTGGGAGGCACCCACTGCGCCACCGTCGGGTCAGTGGGAGTGGCTGCGACCCCGTAGACTGCCTGCAGGTTCACGACGTTGTCGGCGATCGAGATCGGCTCGCCGTTGAAGGGCGCTTCAGCGCCGAACAGGAGATCGTAGGTGAGCAGCGCGCTCGTGAACCCGGCGGGATCCGTGCCGACGCCGAATGCGACGAACCTCGGCCGCTCACAGGGCACGCCGACGGGGCACACCGCCGGTCCGAGGTTCGCGACCTTGGCGCTCGCGCTGTAGCCGCTGAACCCGGTCGTCCAGCTGTCGTTCGCGGCGAAGGCAACGGGGTTCGGCATGAGGGGCATCGGCGGCACCGGGGGGCTCCATAGTGGGTCGGGCGAATCCACCTGCGCGAGCGGGCAGGGATTGCCGGTCGCCCCCTGCTCGACGACCATCAGCAGGTCGTTTTGCCTGACGCCCAGCGTGCTGGCGAGCGACACGTTGGTCGCCGTGGGCGCGCCGGTGACGACCACGGGGGTGTTGACCGAATCATTGGCTCCGCTGATGCCGAGGACGACGTCGGGCGTCGCGCCCCCGCCGTCGCTGATCAGGGCCGGGGCGATCCGCACGTTCGTGCTGGCGAAGACGTTGAACGGCGCCGGAAATGCCGCCGCTCCCGGTCCCAGCACGACCGTGCTCGCCCGTCTCGCCTGCACCAGGCAGCCCCACATGTTCGTCATGCGCGCGAGCCCCGCGCCGGCCCCGGAGAACTCTCGCTCGAGCTGGTAGAGCGAAAAATTCGCGCTCTGGATCGCATCGCTGCCGCCGGTCGTGCTGCGCTTGTAGTTCTCGCTGACCAGGAATACCTGAAAGATCACGATCGAGCCGATGAGGGCAATCACCATCCCCACCATCAGCTCGACCATCGTCAGGCCCCGCTCTGTGCGCCTGCCGCTGAATCCGCGCTCTGTCATGGCCGGCTCCATCGTCACTGATCGAGCTGCGTATCGACCCGGTGGCGGCGCACGCCGCCGTCACTCCGCGCCTGCCAGAACACCGTCACCGTCGCTTGCCGGCCGAGGAAGATGATCGTCGGCGGATTCGCACCCATTCCCGGCAGCGCCGCATTGGCCGCCGCCATGTCGGCGAGCCACTGCAGGTACTGCGCCCCGCCAGGCGAGGCGAAATCGGCGGTAACGGTTCCCGCATCGTGCAGGCGCATCTTCGCGATTGCGCCGTTGACGAGATACGCCGCCTCGGAACGGTACTGCGCGTCCGTCGCGTTCTTGATCGACGCGCCGTACAGCGCCATCAAGCCAAGGATCCCGATAGAGAAGATCAGGATCGCGATCATCCCTTCGATCAGGGAAGCGCCGCGTTCGAGGCGGTGAGCGATGCGGCCGGCGCTGCTTCGAGCGTACATCGTTCGTCCTCCTAGGCGCATGGCGCCGGCAGCGCCGGACATCCCCGCGGATCGCTCGCCGGGAACGCCGGGTCGCACATGCGCACGCTCCCGCCGGTCGTGACTGTCACAATCAGAGGACGATCCCCGTTCGGGTTGGTGAAGCGCATGCACGTCAGGGCGGATCCGGACACGAGGCGGCCAAGCCCGGTGAAGCTGACGACCGCCGCGTTCGCGGCGACCGCTGCGCTCTGGCTCGCCTCTGCCGCGGGCTTCGAGTCGATCAGCTCCGTCACCTCGGGCGCCGGCGGGTTCGAGCGCACGACCCAGCTCATGCCCGCAATGTTCGAGGTCGATGCGAGACCCGGTTCGGGGTCGAGTGTGCGCACGAAGTCGATTTGAATGTTGCGACTGACTGCTTCCGACGCCGCGAGCCGCAGGCCGTTCTGTACCGATTCGGCGGCGGTCCGCACCTGCGTGTTCGCGATCCAGAGGTGGTAGCTCGGCAGCGCCATGAAGATCACGATGCCGAGAACCATCAGCACGACCACCATCTCGATGATCGTGACTCCGCGCACCCGGACGCGTCGGCTTGTTACTGGCATTTGCCACCCTTCCTCACGACCCAGCACGCGATGGGGGCCGCGCCCCAACCTGCTGGCGCCTGCGTCGTGCGACGGGAGTTGGCTCGGTCGATGGTGAAGGTGAACCCGTTGACCTGGCCATTGCCTGCGGCCTGGATCGTGTACGTGTCTGCGGTCGGCGCCGGGGTGCAGCTGTAGGTGAAGAGATTGCTCAGGCCGGTCGGCGGCGTGCACGGGCTCGGCGCGGGCGCCGTGTCAGCCCCGGCGTAAGTGCGGTTGTCCTGGAAGTAGTGTTCCATCCGCGCCCGCATGTCCGCGAGCGTGGTTCGCGCTTCGGTGAGCCGGCTGCGGATGACGTAGTCCGTGTAGGCGGGGTATGCGATCGACGCGAGCACGGATACGACGATCACGACGATCATCAACTCGATCAGGGTGAATCCGCTTGACTGCTTCACGGGTTGCTCCTTTCAGCGAGGAGCTAGGAGCAATTAGCGAGCCACGGACGTGGATGGCCCCGCCGAATGCCGCGATCCCCCGACGGATGGCAAGAATCGAACCACGAACGGCCGATGCCGCCGGAATTTTTTCACGGAGCCCTGCGAGGGCCGTGCAAGAGCTCACGGTGATTCGGTGCCGGCAATTGCGCGCCAGCTCACGATTTCGTGGAGGAATCGACGACCGGAACGTGTTTTTTTACCGGGAATGCTGCCCGCTTGCTGACTTTGGGTGCTCGCGCAGAAACGCCCGCAGGACTTCGCGCCCCCCGGATGGCCCGCCCCGGGCGCGGGTCAATGGAAGCGGTTTCAAGAAGGGATTCTTGAGGCCGCTACTCGTCAAAGCTTGCGACGCAGTCGATCTCGACGTTGACTCCCTTGCGGTGGGGCGTCGCCCCCACGCAGGTGCGGGTGACCTTCTCGCCCGCCATGTACTCCCGGAAGGCATCGTTGAACGTAGGGAAATCCTCGGTGTTCCTCAGAACCACGCGCATGTTGACGACGTTCGCCATCGTCAGCCCCGCGGCGGCGAGGATGCTCTTCAGGTTCGTCAGCGTCTGCCGGGTCTGCGCGCGAATGTCGGCCGATACCACTTCGCGCGTTTTCGGATCGAGCGGTCCCTGGCCGGAAACGAAGAGAAGATTGCCCGCGCGGACCGCCTGCGCGAGCGGGGAGGGCGTTGCCTGGTCGGTGAAGCCGGTGACCGGCGCGTCGGGCGAGGTGATGATCTGCTTGGCCACTGGCGTTTCTCCCACCACCCCCGCCGCTCCGCGGCGACCCCGTCCGTCCCGCCGCGCTGCATCGCGTCGGGCGTTCGCCGGCTCGGAGACATGCTCCTCGAATCCCCGGCTCACCCTCAGGCAAGAGGGGAGGTTCAGTCGGCCGTGATGCCGATCGTCCTGATGCTGAGTCTCGCCGTTTGCTATCGATCGGTGAACAGGCTCTTGAGGCGCGTGACCGCCGAATGCGGGCTGGTCAGCACCTTGCGCCCGGACTTCGCGGGAATGCCGGCCGCGGCGCGCGCCATCGAGAACTGACCGAGCACCAGCGCGTCGCACGGGCCCATCTCGGCTGCCGCCGCGGCGATCAATAGATCGTGCTTGGCAGCCCGGCCTTTCTGGAGCGCGGCGATGGCCGCCGGCACGGTGCGGGTCTTGAGCCTGAGCTTGATGCCGCGACTGGATGCGAGATCCTCGAATTCCTTTTTGAGGGAAGGAATGCTGGGCTCGAACGTGGCGAGCAGCGCCAGGTCGGAGCCGGCCGCCAGTGCTTCCTCCAGCATCGCTTCGTTGGGTTTCAGTACCGGCACCCGAACCGCTTGCTTGGCCGCGTCGATCGCCGTGCCGAACGCCGAGCAGGTGAAAAGCACCGCGCTCGCGCCGCAACTTTCGCAGTAACGGGCCATCGCGATGAAGCGTTCGACCATTGGCGGCGTGATGCCGCCGGCCGCCGTCAGGTCGGCGGGCAGCGAGTCATCGAGCAAATGCGTGACGCGCGCCTGCGGCCACAGCTCGCGGA
>Ga0209108_10002385_pt1 | contig 10770 bp, 9 predicted proteins | sample Rifsed10ft1_FD_184003 | JGI IMG/M metagenome (GOLD analysis project Ga0209108, IMG submission 184003) | Soil microbial communities from Rifle, Colorado, USA - sediment 10ft 1 (version 2) | ecosystem: Environmental > Terrestrial > Deep subsurface > Rock core/Sediment | place: Rifle, Colorado...
GAGAGGGGGAGGGGGCAGGGGTAGGGGTGAGGTAGGAGGCATACATGCCCTTCTATCACACACTTGGGATGATCCCTCACAAGCGCCACACGCAGTTTCGCAAGCCGGACGGCTCGCTGTACCGCGAGCAAGTGATGGGGACGAAAGGCTTCTCCGGCATCCAATCCATCCTCTATCACGTCCACCAGCCCACGCAGATCAAGTTCGCCGAAAAGTTGGGCAGCGCAAGGGTGGAGTACGCCGACTACGGCGCACTGCGCCACCGGCTGTTCAAGAGCAAAGACGCGCCCGAGGGCGGCGACCCGGTGAGCGGGCGGCGTATTCTGCTCGGCAACGAGAACGTCACGATGGCCGTCGTGCGCCCCACGCAGTCAATGACTTACCACTACCGCAACGGCGAGGCGCACGAGATGTACTTCGTCCATCACGGTGAGGGGACGCTCGTCTCGCAGTTCGGCAGACTCGACTTTGGGCCAGGCGACTACCTCAACATCCCCATCAGCACCACGTGGCGCATGGAACTGAGGGGAACCGGCCACCGCATGCTGGTGTTCGAGTCGCCGCACGACTTCGAGCCGCCCCAACGCTACCGCAACGAGTACGGCCAGCTGCTCGAAAACTCGCCGTACTGCGAGCGCGACCTCCGCGTGCCGCGCGAGCTGGAGACGCACGAGGAGACAGGCGACTTCGAGGTGCGCGTGAAAGCGCGCGGCGAGCTCACCCGCCACATCCTCGACCACCATCCGCTCGACGTGGTGGGGTGGGACGGTTACCTGTATCCGCACGCCTTCAACATCGCCGACTTCGAACCGATCACCGGGCGCGTGCACCAGCCCCCGCCCGTCCACCAGACGTGGGAAGGCTGGAACTTCGTCATCTGCTCGTTCGTCCCGCGCATGTTCGACTATCATCCGCTCTCCATCCCCGCGCCGTACAACCACGCCAACGTGAACTCGGACGAGGTGATTTACTACGCCGAGGGCAACTTCATGAGCCGCCGGGGCGTGGAGCAGTACGACTTCAGCCTGCACCCCGGGGGACTGCCGCACGGCCCGCATCCGGGCACGGTGGAGGCGAGCATCGGCAAGGCGCGCACGGAAGAATTGGCCGTGATGTGCGACACTTTCCACCCGCTGCACGTCACGCCCTTCGCGCTGGAGTGCGAAGACGAACGGTACGCCTATAGCTGGGTGACGCACGGCGGATAAAATCCCAAATCCTCGTAGATCCCGCGAGCGGAGCGAGCGGGAAAATAGCCAAATCCCAAACGCAGAACCTTCCGACGGTTTCCGACCTTCGGGAGGTTTTTTGTCGCGTGCTGAGCGGTGTGACGCCTGTCCATCATCGCCGTGTCGCCTGGGTGCTGGCCTCACCCCTAACCGCCGAGTCTCGGCCCGATTGGTCAGATTGGCCTGAAATCTTCTTCTCACCGCGATGTGATGACTTTAATCACTACTCCGGCCCTTACCTCTGGCCTATCATTTTGATAAGCCTTAAGACCCGATCGTCGAAACTACTGCCACACTCTGCGGAACAACGAGTTAGGCGCCGCGCAGCGCGGCATTTCTCGGGAGAGTAGCCAATGACAACCATGTCGATCCGGGGAGTCTCCCTGTTCGTGAAGGTCATCGGACACGGATATCCGTTGGTGCTCATGCATGGCGGCCCTGGACAGGATTACACCAGCTTGCTGCCCCTCAAGGCGCTGGCGGATCAATTCACCCTGATCTTCTATGACCACCGCTGCAACGGTCATTCCGTGGGGGCTGATGTGTCCTCCATGACATGGGAAAACCTGACTACGGACGCTGACGCGCTTCGTCAAACGCTTGGCTTCGACAAGTGGGCGGTCCTCGGCCATTCCTTTGGCGGCCAGGTAGCCCTGGAGTATGCGCTCCGTTATCCTCAAACCCTCTCGCACCTGATACTGATGAATACCGGCGGCGACAACTGGTGGGTGGAGCAGAATGCACCGGAGCTACTCGGCAGACGCGGCTACAGTGCCGCCGCCGTGCAAGCGGCTCGCCGTTTCTACAACGGCAAGGTTACGGTCGGCGAATACTTTCCAACTGTACTCAAGTTTGCCGAAGCGTACTTCTACCGCATCAACCTACTGGGGATGGCCCACGAGATGGTTTCAGGGCCTCGTACAAAGTATCGACCCGAAGCCACGATCTTTGGCTACAGCCAGTTGCTAACGGGCTGGACGGTTATGGACCGGCTCAGCGAGATCAAAGTGCCTGCCCTGGTGATCGCCGGGCGTCAGGACTTTCTCTTCCCGCCGGAACATCAAGCGATCCTTGCGGATCGACTACCGAACGCAGAATTGGTGCTGATCGAGCGTGCCGGTCATAATCCGCAGATGGAGCGGACCGCTGAAGTCATCCGGGCCGTGAATGACTTCATGGCCGACGTCAGGCCCGTCTCGGCCTGACCGTACGCTCGCACGGCAGCGACAAGGACGGGCCCATGGATGTCAAGAGGCTCCTTCTCGGATCGTTAGGACTCGGCGCCGCGTTGGCCGTCGCGGGCCGACTCTCCTTCAAGAGCGCTTCGGTAAGACCGGCCATCCACAACACTTCCCACAACGCGATCGACGCCTACATTGAGCAGCAAATGTGCAGCCTGAAGATCCCTGGCGTGTCGCTGGCGATCGTCGAAGGCGATCAAATCGTGCATCTGCGCGGCTTTGGCCGGGCCCGTCCGGGCGGTGAGGCGCCGACCCCGCAGACGCCCTTCTTCATCGGCTCACTCACGAAATCGTTCACAGCGCTGGCTGTGATGCAGCTGGTCGAGGTGCAGAAGATCGACCTCGACGCCCCGGTGCAGGTCTACCTGCCCTGGTTCCGGGTGGCAGATCCTAGGGCGTCTCGCCAGATCGCGGTGCGCCACCTGCTGAACCAGACCAGCGGTTTGCCCATGATGCCTGGACTGGCGGCCCTTGGCGATCTTGACGATCGCCCCGAAGCGGCCCAACGCCAAGCGCGCGCCCTCTCCACGCTGACGCTTACCCGGCCTGTCGGTTCGAAGTTCGAATACAGCAACGTGAACTACAACCTGCTCGGATTGATCGTCGAGGCCGTCAGCGGAGAGAGTTACTCCGACTACATGCAGCGCCACATCTTCGTCCCTCTGGAAATGCGCCACACTTTCGCCTCGAGGGCCGCCGCTGAGCGAGACGGGCTGGCTGCGGGATACCGCTACTGGTTCGGATTCCCTGTTCCTGCGCCCAGCCTGCCGATTCCGCTCGGCTCCCTCCCGTCGGGCCAGCTCATTTCGTGCGCAGAGGACATGGCTCACTACTTGATCGCACAGCTGAACGATGGACGCTACGCTGGCAGGCAGTTGCTCTCAGGCGCAGGTTGCCGCGAGATGCACAGCCCTGCCGCGGAAATCCACGAGATGGGCCAGTCGTTCGGGCACTACGGTATGGGCTGGATCAGCCATGGAAGCGGCGCGTCGAGGATCGTCTCGCACAGCGGTCACGTCCCCGACTTCGCCGCCTTCATGGCGCTGGTGCCGGAGCAGAAGAAAGGCATCCTCATTCTTCTCAATGTGAACCACGCCATGGTGAAGATGACCTTCGACGAGGTCTGGCTGGGGGCGGCCCAGCTCCTCGCCGGAGAGCCCCCTTCCCCGCGCCGGTTCGATGCGCTTCCATGGGCCATGCGCGCCATGCCGCTCGTTCCGATTCTTCAGATTGCCGGCGTGGCATGCACCCTGCGGCAAGTGCGTCGCTGGCGCCGGGATCCGACCCTCCGCCCCAGCCGAGGTCGCCTATGGAGGCGGCATGTCCTCCTGCCGCTGATCCCCAACTTGCTGCCGGGTCTCCTCCTGGTTCCCATACTCAGCGAGATTCGCGGTTTTCTGAGGGTCTTCACGCCCGACCTTTCGTGGATCGCCGCCGTATGCGGCAGCTTCTCCCTCCTTTGGAGCGCCATCCGGGCCAAACTGCTCCTCCGCGAGCTGAAATCGTCGACTTGAGAACGGAGGACTCCGGACGATGAACGAGAAGACCCCAGGAGAAATCATGGACAAGATCCTCCTGAGAAAAGGAGCGGGATGGCCAGTGGTGTGACCGCTCGCGGTGGAGGGGTTCGCGACTGGCAGCTCTGGGCGCCGTACGCGGCGGTTGCGTGGTCACTGGTCTACGCCGCGCTGGGGATCTACTGGGTGGTGAGCGGGCGCGGGTTCCCCTACGACCCCAATCTTGTGTCTGACGATACAGCGTCGGTGGTAGGCCGGCTGGGTCCGGTCGTGGCCTGGGTCGTCGTGATTGCGGCTGGCGTCCCGGCGGCAGCCGTGGGAACGGCGATGCTGCGCGGGGTTCGGCGGCTCCGGCCTCTCCTTGTCACAGCCGGAGCACTGCTAGCCACGGTTCTACTGCTGGTCATGACCGATCTCAATTTGCTGGTGATGCTCGCCTACATCCCCTATGTGATATTCAGGCTCCTCACGGGCGCCGAGATCGGCTTCTATCTGCAAGAATTGACCCAGTCCCAGTGGATCATAGCACACCAACTGCTGTGTTTGATTGGCGGGTTCCTCTGGCTGGCGGCTACCGTCAGCTACGCCCGCCGGATCAGCGGTGCATGCTTGTATTGCGGCCGACGAGATGGCCCGGAAGGGTGGAACAGCCCCGACAACGCGGCGCGCTGGGGCCGGATCGCCGTGTACGTGGCCATGGTAGCGCCAGTTTTCTACGCTGTAACCCGTTACGCTTGGGCATTGGGAATTCCACTGGGTATCAGCGAGGAGTACCTCCGCCTCGGGCAGGAGAGCGGGATGTGGATCTCGGGCCTTTTCCTGGCGACCTTTGGCCTGGTGGGGGCTGTACTCATGCTCGGCCTTGTGCAGCGCTGGGGTGAGGTATTCCCACGCTGGATGATCGGCCTGGCCGGGCGCCGCGTCCCCATCGCGCTGGCGGTGGTCCCGGCCTCGATCGTGTCGGTGTTGCTCATGGTAAGCGGCATCGCGTTGTCGTCCTTCTTCGCCCAGGTGGTCGTTGAGACAAGATCCGGTGGCGCAGAAACTGTAGATATCATCACGCTCGCCCCCACCGCGCTGTTCCCGGTCTGGGGGGCGGCGCTTGCTGCGGCGACATTGGGCTATTGCTACCGCCGGCGTGGTCCATGCGGGAAGTGCGGTCGTGGCCCATCGGGCGAGATCGGGAAGCCATGATCCAGCTACCAAAGGAGATAGCCCATTGAGATCAGGAGAACATTTGATAACCACTAGACCTTTCATCCAAGAACACCCATGCTGACTCACTTCGCTCTGACTCTCGTGGTCTCGAAGCAATTGAGCATGGAGGACGGTCCACCATGAATGAAAAGACGGGGCCCTATCACGTAGTCGATCTTCCAGCAGGACGCCGCGTGTGGGTCAACGCACTCGACCTGTCCTGGCCGGCCCACACCATGTACGGGCTGTTGGAAGTCGACGTCACGGTGGTGCGGCGGTTCATCGCCGATCACAAAGCACGCACGGGTGAGACGCTCTCGTTAGCCGGCTACCTGGCCTTCTGCCTCGCCCGCGCGGTGGATGAGGACAAGTCGGTGCAAGCCTACCGGAAGGGCGACCGACAACTCGTCCAGTTTGACGACGTGAATGTTGGGTTGATGGTCGAGCGGAAAGTCGGTGAGAAGCGCGCCTTGATGGGGCATGTCCTCCGGGCTGCGAACCGCAAGACCTACCGCGAGATCCACGACGAGATTCGCACGGTCCAGGCCGAGCCGGTGCCGCCGGGCAGAGGCATGCCGACCTGGTTTCGTTCCGCCATGCTCTTGCCGTGGCCGTTGTCCAGGCTGGTGATTGCCTTGCTCCGTCTCAACAGCCGCCGTGACCCGACGATCAGCGTGTCGATGGGGGGCACGGTTGCGCTCACCTCGGTTGGGCTGTTTGGCGGGGGCCATAGCGGCTGGGGGCTAAGCCCCACACTCCACCCGCTTGGCTTGGTGGTGGGGGGTATTGCCTGGAAGCCAGCCGTCGTCGAGGGCCGGATCGAGCCACGCGAGATCCTCAACTTGACAGTGACGTTCGACCACGACATAGTCGACGGGGGCCCAGCTACCCGCTTTGTGCGCCGACTGGTGGAGTTGATTGAGAGCGGGTATGGGCTGGGAGAGACGGTAGATAGCTGACCGCTGAGTGCTGATCGCAGTTCTTGGATCAGGCAACGGTGGGATTCGCCCGCGGTCAGGAGAGGAAGCGATGGCTGACAAGGAGAGTATCGCAACGGTTCTCGACGCGTACCGCGCCGAGATAATGGCCAAGAGTCCAAGGTCACTTTCGATCTGGCAACAAAACCGCACGGTCATGCCGGCCGGCGTTGGGAGCCTCTTCAGGCTGTCGGATCCGTTTCCCATGGTGGTCAAGAGGGCGAAAGGGGCCAGGCTATGGGACGCGGATGACAACGAATACCTGGATTGCATGCTCGGCTTCTCGACCATGATCCTCGGGAACGCACCGGACGAGGTCGAAGCCGCGATCAGGGAGGCGTTGCCGCGGGGAACACATTACGGACAATGCCACGAGCACGAATACGCGTTTGCCAAGCTGTTCTGCGACATGGTGCCAGGCGTGGAAAAGGTCACCTTCTGCAACTCGGGGACCGAGGCAACCATGTACGCGCTTCGGCTGGCGCGTGCCACGGTGGGGCGGCCTTTGATTGCGAAGTTCGAGGGTGGGTACCACGGAACGCATGATCTTCTCGCCGTGAGCTTCGGTCGTCCGCGCCCGGGCCCCGATCTGAGCGGACCCATCGAGGATCCCACGGCAGTCCCCGAGAGCCCGGGGCTGGCCGAGGGGGCTTGGAAGGATACGATCGTCCTGCCCTTCAACCACCCGGCGGCCTTCGACAAGATCCGTCGTCACGCGGACCGGCTGGCCGGCGTGATCATCGAACCCGTTCAGGGCGCGGCAGGCACGATCCCGGCCGACAAGGAATTTCTCTTAGAGCTACGCCGGATCACGCGCGAGATCGGGGCGTTCCTCATCTTCGACGAAGTGATCACCGGCTTTCGCCTGACTCCCGGCGGCGCTCAGGAGTTCTTCGGCGTGATGCCGGATGTGGGCACCTTCGGGAAGGTGGCCGGGGGCGGTCTCCCCTTTGGGGCGCTGGGCGGAACGGCCGAAGCCATGGCCCGGATGGAATATGATCGGGACTTTGAACGGTCGATCCTCGTGGCCGGGACGTTCAACGGGAACCCGCTGACGGTAGCGGCCGGGACTGCTGTGCTACGTCGCCTGAGCAAAGACCCGCAGCTGTATGCACGTATGAATGCGATGGGTGACCGTTTTCGGACCGAGATCAACCGATATGCTCGGGAAGGGCGCTATCCGGCCATTGCTACAGGCGTTGGTTCCATGTTCTCGATGCACGCAGTGCGTGGACCAGTCAATAGCGTCCGGGACCTGCGCGGGGGGAACCGGGCCGCCAGTGCGGGCTTGGGGCTGCTGTACCGCAAGAACGGGCTGCACATTACGCCCAGTCATGGGTTCATGAGCGCGGCCCACACCGATGAGGACATCACACGACTGATCGAAATCTATGAAGCCGCGATGGAGGAATTGAGGGCGCAAGGGGTTTGGTGAAGATGACAGATTGCCCTTCCCGGGCCTCCTCCAGCCGCGGATCACCCGAAGGACAACCACATGAACCGCCTTGTGCCCCAGACCCCTCTGCCGAACCCCGATCCGCCCCACAACGGCTACGTGCGAAAGATTGGCCCGTGCTTATGGACCAACTCGGGCTGGGTTGGCTTGAGGGGATTCGTTCTACTCCGACGAGAGCTGCTGGAGTAGAGTGAGGTTGACGACCGCGTCCATGTCGGAGCCGACCGGAAAGCAGGTTATCCCCGATAGCGTTCACCCCGTTAGTCCGCTTCAGCACAGTCGAGGCGGCCTCCAGGCCAAAGGAGGCGACATGAACGTCAAGAAGTTACTACGAGACCCGACCCGATTGGTCAGATTGACCCGAAACGGTCTGTCCGCTCGGATGTGATGACTTTCATCACTACTCCGGCCCTTACCTTTGGCCTATCATTTTGAATGGCCCTTGATATGGTGACGAAACCTGCTCGCCCGATACTGTTCTGGACGCCCGAAATTCTGGGCCTCCTCTTCGCCGTCTTCCTGAGTCTGTTCGCCCTCGACATATTCGGCCAGGGGTACAGTTTCTGGGAGACGGTGGTGGGCCTCTTCATGCATCTCCTCCCCGTGTGGGCTATTCTGATCGCGCTGGCTATCGCCTGGCGCTGGGAGTGGCTGAGCGGCATTCTCTTCGTCGGTTTTGGAGCGTGGTATCTCCTCACGTCCTGGGGGCAATTCGGCTGGCCGGTGTATCTGATCATCGCCGGGCCGGCGTTCCTGATCGGTATTCTGTTTCTGATTGACTGGAGATACAAGAAATCTCGGGTGAGTTCCTGAACTCGTGACTCAGCTTACGGCATAAAGGCTCATGTGGTTATCGTGGCTTCGCGCGGATCTGTGTGCGGCAGCCGACAAGGCGATAACCCGCCGAAGCAGGCGTTGTGTTCATTGAGCATAACGCCTGCGCATTTAAGTGCCACAAAAACAAAACACCCCAGGCAGGAGGTGAACCATCTCGACCCATCTGACAAACGCTGTCCCAGCTAACCCGTCTCTACAGGAAAGGAGCGAACTATGAACCTCGGCGGCTATCGAAACCGTGTGGCTCGCATAGACCTGACACACGGGAAAGTTACCTACGAACCTCTCAACCAGGATGATCTCCGCAAGTACGTTGGCGGGCGGGGCCTCGGCGCGAAGTACGTCTTCGACAACGGGCCGGAGGTCGAACCGCTCTCGCCCAAGAATATCCTCGTCTTCATGACCGGCCCGCTCAGCGGCACGGACGTGAACCTGAGCGGGCGCATCGCCGTCTGCACCAAGTCCCCGCTCACGGGCACCATCACCGACTCGCACCACGGCGGCTGGAGCGGCGCGCGCCTCAAGTGGGCCGGGCTGGACGGGATCATCTTCTCCGGCAAGGCCGACAAGCCCATGTACGCGCTGGTGAGCGAGGGCGACATCAAGCTTTACAGCGCCGCCAGCCTGTGGGGCAAGGGCGTGCACGACACCGTGAAGGCGCTCCAGAAAAAGTACCCCGGCAAAGATGTCTCAGTCATGGCTATCGGCGAAGGGGGCGAGAACAAGGTCGCGTTTGCGTGCGTCATGAACGAGAACGACCGGTCCTCGGGCCGCGGCGGCACAGGCGCGGTGATGGGCTCGAAGAACCTCAAGGCCATCGTCGTCCTCGGCAAGCACGCCGACCGCCCGAAGCCGTTCGACAAGGACGGCTTCAAGGCGGCGCACGCCAAGGCGCTGGAAGAGCTCAGCAACGAGAAAGTCACCACCGCGCCGCGCAAGGGCGGCCTTTCGGTCTACGGTACCAACGTGCTGATGAACATGGTCAACGTCATCGGCGGCATGCCGACGAAGAACGCCCAGGAGACCTTCTTCCCGCAGCATGAGCTGATCAGCGGCGAATGGGTGAAGGAGCACATTTTGGTGGATGACCCCACCTGCCACGCCTGCCCGGTGGCCTGTAAGAAGGAAGTCAAGGTCAACAGCCGGTACAATCTGCAAATGGAGAGCCTCGAGTACGAGCCGGCCTGGGCGTTCGGCGCGAACTGCGGCATGGGTGACGCGAATGCCGTGGCCGCGCTGATTGACCGCTGCAATGACTACGGGATTGACGCCATCGAATCCGGCAACGCCCTCTCGGTGGCGATGGAGGCGACCCAGCGCGGCTACCTGAACGGCAAGGGCCTGCAGTGGGGAGATATTGATGGCATGCTCAAGCTGCTCGACGACATCGCCCACCGCAAGGGCATCGGCAAGGATTTGGCCGAAGGGCCAGCCCGCGCGGCCAAGAAGTGGGGCCACCCTGAAATCTCGATGAGCGTGAAGGGCATGTCCATCCCGGCCTACGACCCGCGCGGCATCAAGGGCATGGGCATCGCCTACGCCACGTCGAACCGGGGCGCTTGCCACCTGCGCGGCTACACCCCGGCGGCGGAAGTCGTCGGCAACGTGCTCGGCCCGGGCACTGTGGAGGATCCGCTCAAGTGGGAGGGCAAGGGCAAGCTGACGATGATCTTCCAGAACGTGCACGCCATGACGGACTGCCTCGACGTGTGCAAGTTCGCCACGTTTGCCGAGACCCTGGACACGTTCGCCAAGCAGTACAGCGCTATCACCGGCAACCCGATCACCGTTGACGAACTGCTGAAGGTCGGCGAGCGCGTGTACAACCTCGAGCGCCATTACAACAACCTCGCCGGTTTCCGCGAAGGCTCGGACTACCTGCCGGAGCGGTTCCTCAAGGAACCCTCGAACGGCCCCGGCTCGAAGGGTCAGGTGTGCGAGCTCGACCAGATGCTCGCCGAATACTACCAGGAGCGCGGCTGGGTGAACGGCGTGGCGCCGGAGAGCAAGTTGAAGGAGTTGGAGATCGTCTAGCGCGTATTCGGAGGAGTAACGCGCGCAAAGAAGACGGCGGGCCGCAAGGTCCGCCGTCGTCGTTTACCTCACCCCCTACCCCGGCGCTTCGCGCCACCCCTCCCCCCTCTCCTGAACTCCGTTCAGGAGAGGGGGGAGGGGCTGGGGGTGGGGGGTGAGGTCAGAACGCCGGGGCGTACGGCCTCATCAGCGTCACCACATCACCGTCGCGGATGGGCGCGTCGAGGCCGCCCACCAGTTCGAAGAACCGCCCATTGACGACGAGGCGCGAATACGGCTTTG
>Ga0209108_10002387_pt1 | contig 10765 bp, 8 predicted proteins | sample Rifsed10ft1_FD_184003 | JGI IMG/M metagenome (GOLD analysis project Ga0209108, IMG submission 184003) | Soil microbial communities from Rifle, Colorado, USA - sediment 10ft 1 (version 2) | ecosystem: Environmental > Terrestrial > Deep subsurface > Rock core/Sediment | place: Rifle, Colorado...
CCGGACGGCCGCGATCCTCCTGCGTGCCGAAGTAGACGCCGCAGGCGGGACCGCGCTCGTGGCCGGCGACATCGGTCCCACTGGCGAGATCGTCGCCCCGCTGGGAACGCTCGACTACGAGGAGGCCGTCGAGGTCTTCCGCGAGCAGGCGGCATCCCTGGTGGCCGGCGGTGTCGACCTCATCTGGATCGAGACGATGTCGGACCTCAACGAGATCCGCGCGGCGATCCAGGGCGTGCGCCGGGCGTCGCCGGGGATCGCCCTGGTCGCGACGATGACCTTCGATACCCGTGGCCACACGATGATGGGCGTGTCTCCCGAGGACGCGGTGCTCCACCTCGCGGCGTGGGGCGCCGACGCCGTCGGCGGCAACTGCGGCAACGGTCCGGACGAGCTCATCCCGGTCATCGCGAAGATGCACGCCGTCGCCCCGGACGTCGTGCTCGTGGCCAAGTCGAATGCCGGGATGCCGGAGCTCGTGGACATGCAGGCCGTGTACCGCGCCAGCCCGGAGTCGATGGCGGGGACGGCCCTGGAGCTGCGTGACGCGGGCGCCCGCATCGTCGGCGCGTGCTGCGGGAGCTCACCCGATCACCTTCGGGCGATGGCCGGAGCCCTGACGCCCATCCCGGCCGGTTGAACGCGGGCGTGTCGAGACCGCTCAAGGTCGGCGTCCAGCTCCCCGAGGTCGAGCGTGAGGTCCGCTGGCCGGAGCTGCTCGAGATGACCCGTGCCATCGAGGACCTCGGGTACGACTCGGTCTGGATCGGCGAGCACCTCCTGTATCGCTGGCCGGAGCGCGAGCCCCGCGGGCCGTGGGAGGCCTGGACGATGCTGGCCGCGATCGCCGCCTCCACGAGCCGGATCGAGTTCGGGCCGCTGGTCGCCTGCACCGGATTCCACAACCCGGCGCTGCTCGCCAAGCAGGCGGCGACCATCGACGAGATCAGCGGCGGGCGGCTGATCCTGGGTCTGGGCGCAGGCTGGAACGAGACCGAGTTCCGTGCCTTCGGCTACCCGTTCGATCATCGCATCGACCGCTTCGAGGAGGCGTTCACGATCATCCGGACCCTCCTGCAGGAGGGCGCCGTCGACTACGAGGGGCGCTTCTACCAGGCCCGCGACTGCGAGCTGCTGCCGCGCGGCCAGAGGCCTGGCGGGCCACCGCTGATGATCGGCTCGCGTGGGCCGCGGATGCTGCGGATCGCGCTGCCCCACGTCCAGTCCTGGAACGTCTGGTTCTCCGACACGGGCAACAGGCCCGACGGCGTCCCGGCGCTGCGCGAGCTGGTCGACGAGGCATGCCGGGAGGTCGGCCGCGACCCAGCCGCCGTGGAACGCACCGTCGCCGTCCTGGTCCAGTTGCCAGGTGGCACCGGGCGGCAGTCGGGTGGTTACAGCCAGGCGACGATCCCAGCCCTGACCGGATCGCCGGCGGAGATGGCCGAGGTCCTGCGAGCGTACGCACACGAGGGGATCGGGCATGTCCAGCTCGTGATCGACCCGATCACCGTCGAGAGCATCCGCGCCGTCGCGCCCGTCCTCGCCGAGCTGGACCGGGCCTGACCCGGCGGTCGCACCCGCCCGGCGGTACTTCTGTAGGGCTGCCCAGCAGCGCCGACGAGGCCTAGCATCCCCCAGCCATGCGAGTGTCCCGTCCTGGGGGGATGTCACGGCTGGGCGTCGCCGTCGCGGCGTGCCTGATCGCGGTCGTCGGCTGCGGTGGTGCCGGTGCGCCGTCGTCGGCTCCGACCGCGCGCCCGACGCCGGTCGTCACGCCCGACCCGCATCTCGACACGCCGGCCCTTGCCGACGACGTCTTCCGTGCGCTCAGCCTCGGCGGCCTCACGATCACCGCGAACAACGCCGTCTCTGGCGCCGGCGACGAGCCCGTCAAGCGCATCAACGCGACGTTCAGCGGGTGGCCGCTCGCCGTCGAGCAGTACAGCTCCAACGCGGCGCTCAACAAGGTCACCAAGGGGTGGAAGGACGGCGATCCGCCCGGACGCGGAGAGCCGCCGGTTTCGATCTCCGGCATGAACATCCTCGTGATCTGGGGCCCCACCAGGACGAACCACAAGCCAAAGCGCCCAGACGCGCGCAAGGCCGAAGCGGTCCAGGAGCTCGTCGACGTGCTCGATCCGTTGCTCTCGCCGCTGCGGGCGCGCTCCAACGTCCCGCTCGTGCTCTCGGCCACCACCGCCGCCGCGTCCACCGCTCCCTCCCAGGCGAGCGAGGCCAGCCCCGAACCCTGAGCGACCGGGCCGTCCGAACGTCGCGGCAACACCCGCTCCTGTACCCTGCACGTCCAGGTGCGCCCCGACGCAGGAGGATCGCGCGTATGTCGCTCGACGCTCGACCCAATCGCTCGCGACCGACCGGCGGGCGATCCAGCGAGGATGTCTCGGACCTCGACAAGCGGATCATCGAGCATCTTCAGGCCGACGGCCGCCGGCCGTTCACGCAGATCGCGGCGGAACTCGGCGTCTCCGAAGCTGCGGTGCGGGCGCGCACCAATCGGCTGATCGAGCGTGGCATCCTGCAGGTCGTCGGCGTCACCGATCCGCTCAAGCTCGGCTTCCATCAGATGGCGATGATCGGCATCCGGTGTGAGAGCGATCGGCTGGTCGCCGTGGCGGAAAAGGTGGCCGAGATGCCCGAGGTGGACTACGTCGTGATCACGGCCGGCACGTACGACCTGCTGATCGAGACTGTGTGCGAGGACAACGAGGCGCTCCTGCGGTTCCTCACCGAGAAGCTGCGCTCGATCGACGGCGTGCGTGAGACCGAGACCTTCGTCTACCTCCGGCTGATCAAGCAGACGTACCAGTGGGGTACTCGATAGCCTGACCACGCCGGCCGGCCCCGGCCGGCGAAGGGCTAAGATGTCCGGACGCGGGGGCGTGGAGGCCCCTGCCCCGCGGGAGGCGGTTGCGCGTGCCCGTTGAGCCGATCCTCGTCCTCATCGTCATCGCGGTGATCGCGAACCTCGTGGTCATGGTCGCCCTCGTCGCGCCGCCGTTGATGCAGCGCTCGAGTGGCATCTACGACGACCGCGGCGGGGACGCCAAGGCGGAGCGCGCGCTGGCTGCGGCGGCGGTCGTCGGCGGTGGCGACGAGCACGCCAACGACGGCGTGCCGACGCGGACCTACGACCGGGTCGTCCGCATCGTCAGCTGGGGGTTCCTCCTCGCCACCACGACGATCGTCGCGGTCTCCGACCTGTGGCCGGAGAACCAGGCCGCGATCCTCATCCTGCTCGCCCTGACCGGCCTGTTCGTCCTCGTCGTCCACGACCTGCTTCCCGCCGACGCGCTGGGGCCCGCGAAGTTCGTGGTCGAAGGCTCGGTGGCGATCACGGTGGCCACCCTGCTCGTGGCCCTGACCGGCGGTGTCGACAGCCCGTTCTTCTTCACGTACCCGCTCATCGTCGGCGGTGCGGCGCTGGTGGTCTCGCCGGCGATCACGGTGGCGCTGGCGGCGACCGCATCGCTCGGATACCTGCTGGCCGTCATCCTGGGCTCGCCGAACGGGTTCACGGCCCCGGGGACGATCGCCACGGTCGGGATCAACCTGACGGCGCTGATCCTGCTCTCGTACGCCGCGATGGTCATCGCGCGCGAGCAGCGGCGATCCCGCGACGCGGCCATCCGCCTGTCCACCATCGACCCGCTGACCGGCCTGTTCAACCGCGGGTTCTTCTTCGCCGCGCTCGACCGCGAGATCGCACGGAGTGCCCGGTCCGGGCGGGGCTTCTGCCTGCTGATGATGGATCTCGACGAGCTCAAGAACATCAACGACCGCCTCGGCCACTTCCATGGCGACCGGGTCCTGAGCGCGGTCGGTGACGTCGTGCTGGCGGGCGTCCGACGCATCGATACCGCGGCCCGATACGGGGGCGACGAGTTCGTCGTCCTCCTGCCCGAGACCGACCCGACCGGCGCATTCGTCCTGGCCGAGAAGATCCGTCTCGGTGTCCAGGAGATGGACATCCAGCTGCCACCTCCCGCGACGCAGCCGTCGTTGTCGGTGGGCGTGGTCAGTTACCCGGACGACGGCACGACTGCCGACGAGCTGATGATCAGCGCCGACGGGGCGATGTACGCGTCCAAGCGCGCCGGCAAGAACCGGGTCACGGGCGTGGAGGTCCCCGTCGGACGAACGACCTCCGATGCCGGTGTAGCATCCCGCACGTGACCGACGACGCCGATCGCCCCGTCCGTGCCATGGGCTTCTCGACGCGGGCCATCCGGGCCGCATCGCGCGCGCCGCGCGTGGACCAGCGCCCCACGAGCGTCCCGATCTACCAGACCGCGACCTTTGCCAGCGAGGACGCCCAGGAGCTCGGTGACGTCGCCGCCGATCCGCGAGCCGGCTACGCCTACAGCCGACTGTCGAATCCGACGACGACGGCGCTCGGCGCGGCCTACGCCGAGCTCGCCGGTGGCGAGGCCGGCGCCGCACTCGCGTCCGGCATGGGCGCCATCAACGCCGCGCTGGCGTCGCAGCTCCACGCCGGCGATCGGGTCGTCGCGCCGCTCGCGGCCTACGGCACGACGCGCACCCAGCTCGTCCGCTCGTTCGGCGGTTTCGGCGTGCAGGTCGACTTCGTCGACATGACCGATCCGGAGGTCGTGGCCGAGGCACTCGCCGCGGCCCCGACGCGCGTGCTCTATGCCGAGACCATCGCCAATCCGACGACCGCCGTATCGGACCACGTCGCCCTCGCCGGGCTGGCGCACGCACATGGCGCGACCTACATCGTCGACAACACGTTCGCCTCGCCCTACGTCTGTCGACCGCTCGAGCTCGGGGCGGACCTGGTGGTCGAGTCGGCGACCAAGTTCCTCGCCGGCCACAGCGACGTGATCGCCGGCGTGGCCGCCGGCCGACGGGACCTGGTCGACGAGATCGCGCGCGTGCAGGTGGACACAGGCGCGACGCTCGGACCGTTCGACGCATTCCTCGTCCTGCGCGGCATCCTCACGCTTGCCGTTCGGGTCGAGCGGCACGCTGCGACCGCGGCGGCACTCGCGTCGTGGCTGGAGCGTCAGGACGGCGTGCAGCGCGTGCGGTATCCCGGTCTCCCCAGCCATCCCCAACACGAGTTGGCCGCTCGCCAGTTCCGGCCGGGCGTCGCCGGCGGCATGCTCGCGGTCGAGGTGGCCGGCGGTCGCGCCGCCGGTCGGGCGGTGATCGACGCCCTCGCCCTGACCGAGCTGACCGCGTCGCTCGGCAGCGTCCACACGATGGTCGTCCATCCGCCCTCCACCTCGCAGCGACAGATGTCCGAACAGGAACTCATCGACGCGGGCATCACGCCCGGACTGCTGCGCGTGTCCGTGGGCCTCGAGGACCTCGAGGACCTGCAGGCGGACCTCGCGACCGGTCTGGCGGCGGCGCGGCGGATCGCGGCGGCCGTCGCCGTCTAGGAGCCGATCATCGCGACGCCGACCGCCCTCCGCGCGGCCACGAGCGCCGGCGCGCCGACGAACCCGCTGGCACGACTGGGTCGGGGGCTGTGGCGCCTCTTCACGTCGGTCGACTTCGCCGTGGTCCAGATCATCATCCTCGCCACGCTCGGCGCGATCGGGATGACGCTCGAGCAGCTGCCCGACTTCGCGTTCCGCTCGGTCGGCGACTACACGGCGGCCATGGAGTCCATCCACGCCCGCTACGACCCGGTCATCGGGGAGGCCGCGGTCGACGTCCTGGAGCGGCTCGGCGCGTTCGCGATGTTCCGTTCGTTCTGGTTCAGTGCCGCGCTCGTCGTCCTGGTCATCTCCATCGTCGTCTGCACGCTCGACCGGACGCCGCGCCTCTGGCGCGGGGTGAGCGAGGTCCGGGTCGCCCAGCCCGAACCGTTCTTCGACCCGCGGCTGCCGGATCGCGCCGAGATGCGCGGGGTCACGCCCGCCGACGTCCGCGCCGCCTTCCGCAAGCGCGGGTTCCGGGTGCGCGAAGCGACGACCGAGGACGGGGCCGCGTACGTCTATGGCGACCGCCACCAGTACACGAAGATGGCAACGCTGCTGACCCATGCGGGCCTCATCACCTTCCTGCTCGCGGCCGCGGTGACGGCCAGGCTGGGGGACGAGCAGGGGCTCGTCGTCGCGGAAGGGGAGTCGCTGACGGTCCAGCCGATCGGGACGCCCGGGCTGCTGATCGTGAAGAACCTCGGGTTCGAGGCGCCGGGCTTCATCGAGACCGGCCAGGCGCGCGACTTCACGACGGATCTCGCCGTTTACCGCGACGGCCTGGAGATCGCCCGCAAGACGATCCGGGTCAACGACCCGCTCTCGGTCGCCGGGTACACGTTCCACCAGAACGGGTTCGGGCCCGCGCCGCACCTGGTCATCCGTGACGCCGACGGTCGGCCGCTCTGGGACGCGCCGGTGCCGCTCACCGACTCCGCGGCGGAGTCGCCCTACGGCACGCTGGCCGTCCCCGGCCGCGACCTGGGCCTGCAGCTCCTGCTCCGACAGGCGACCGACGGCCGTGGCGTGGTACTCATCGTCCCGTATCGCGTCGTCGGGACGGACGCCGACGGGGCACCGATCGCCGAGAACTTCGAGCCCGTCGCGCTGCTCCGCGGCGAGTCGGCCGAGCTCGAGGGGCTCGATCTCTCGGTCGGCCTGACCGACTTCGCCGAGTACACCCTCCTCATCGCCAAACGGGATCCGGGCCAGGGCCTCATCTGGCTGGCCTTCGGCCTGCTGATCAGCGGCATCACGATCTCGTTCTGGCTGCCGCGTCGTCGGGTCTGGGCCCGGCTTGCGCCGGATGGGCGTGTCGGGCTCGTCTGGCGTGCCGAGCGCTACGTGGACGTCGAGCGCGAGTTCGGCCGGCTGCTCGACGACCTCGTCGCCGTCCGCCGGCCGGGCTGACCGGCACGATCGGGCGATCGGCATGACCACGCTCGGCGACCTGCAGCGGTCGCTCTTCCCGACCGCCCGACCGATCGGCGCGGCGGAGCTGCCACCGGAGCGTGCGGCAGGGGAGGTGACCTGGGTCCGCGTGCTGCGGACCCGGGTCCCGGCCTTCGAGGCCCTCGAGCGTGGCGACCTCGCCATCATCCCGGGACCGGCGCTCGCCATCATCGCCCCGGATGCCCCGCGGCTCGACGAGCTGGTCCGGGCGCTGGTCAGGGCCCGTGTCGCGGCCGTGCTCCTGGTGGAAGGTGATGGCGGCGGCTCCAATCTCACCACGCTTGGTGAGGCGGTGGCGGCCGCAGGGGGTCTCGCGCTCTGGCTCGGCCGGACCGATCCGGCCACCCTCGAACGGCGCCTCATCGGCGCGCTGATGGAGCAGCCGCCCGCCGCGGACGAAGCCGTTGGCCGGATCGCGGTGGACGACGGGCCGCGGCCCGCCTACCGCCCAGCCGTCGACCGCCTGTTGCGCGAGCTGACAGGGCTCCCCGACGGGGCGTTCAACGCCCGGGAGCTGCTGGCGCCGATCCTGGTCGGATCGTTGCCCGCACAGCGACGGCGGCTGGCCACGCTGCGGGCCGTGCTTGGCTCCGCGAGCCATGGCGAGGCCGCGGCACGCCTTGGGATCCATCGCAACACCGTCGCCTATCGCATCGCCCGGATGGAGGAGCGGGCGGGGTGGGACTTCACCGACCCGGATCTCCGGCTCGCGCTGCAGATCGCACTCCGATTAGTGCAGGATGCACGATAGTTCGCCGTGAGCCGGTACTGAATCGCAACCCGGCCGGGTGGTATCGTCGGGTCACAGGAGGGCTGCACATGGAGATTGTGCAGCATGCACGAATCCCGGCAGTCGCAGGAGACACATGATCGCTCGACCCACCGCCATCTCGGACATCGCCGCCCATCGGGTCGCCAAGACCCAGGACTACCTCGAGCACGCCGGCGCAGACATCTACGGCCAGTACGTGTTCCATGAGGACGCCCAGCGGCAGTACCTCGCCAAGCCGATCTTCCGCAAGCTTCGCCAGACGATCGACGGGCACGAGCCCTTCGATGCGGCGATCGTCGACGCGGTGGCGCACGGTGTGAAGGAATGGGCGCTGGCCCACGGCGCGACCCACTACACGCACTGGTTCGTGCCCATGACGGGGTCGACGGCCGAGAAGCACGACTCGTTCCTCGCCCCGACCGGCGACGGCCGGACGATCGCCGAGTTCTCCGGCAAGAATTTGGTCCAGGGCGAGCCGGATGCGTCCAGCTTCCCCTCGGGCGGCATCCGCGCGACGTTCGAGGCCCGTGGCTACACGGCCTGGGACGTGACAAGCCCGATCTTCCTTCAGGTCGAACCGAACGGGGTCACCCTGACGATCCCGACCGCCTACGTCTCGTTCACCGGCGAGGCCCTCGACCACAAGATCCCGCTCCTGCGCTCGCAGGAAGCGCTCGGCACGCAGGCGATCCGCGTCCTGCGCTGGTTCGGCAACACGAGCGCGACGCGCGTGTTCACGAACATCGGGCCCGAGCAGGAGTACTTCCTGGTCGATCGTCGCCTCGCCGAGCAGCGGCCCGACCTGATCCTGACCGGCCGGACCCTCTTCGGTGCCCCGTCACCCAAGGGCCAGGAGCTCGAGGACCAGTACTTCGGCCCGATCCGCGAGCGGATCCTCGCGTTCATGATGGATCTGGACCGCGAGCTCTGGCGCCTGGGGATCCCGGCCAAGACCCGCCACAACGAGGTCGCACCCGGTCAGTTCGAGATGGCGCCGGTGTTCGAGCCGACCTCGGTCGGGTCGGACCACAACATGATCGTCATGAGCATGATGCGGCGGCTCGCCCCGCAGCATGGGCTGATGCTGCTCATCCACGAGAAGCCGTTCGCGGGTATCAACGGCTCAGGCAAGCACAACAACTGGTCGATGGCGACCGACGAGGGCGAGAACCTCCTCGATCCCGGGCACGACCCGCACGCGAACGCGCAGTTCCTTGCCTTCCTGCTCGCGGTCATCCGCGCGGTCGACGTCCACGCGGACATCCTCCGTGCGAGCATCGCCGACGCTGGCCAGGACCACCGCCTCGGCGCCAACGAGGCGCCCCCGGCGATCATGTCGATCTTCCTCGGCTCTCAGCTCGAGGACGTGATCGCGCAGCTCGAGCAGGGGGCCGCATCCGCGTCCAAGCGAGGGGAGGACCTGGCGCTCGGCGTCACGTCGCTGCCGGTCCTGCCCAAGGACGCGACCGACCGCAACCGGACGTCGCCATTCGCCTTCACCGGCAACAAGTTCGAGTTCCGGGCGGTCGGCTCGTCCGCCCCGATCTACTGGCCGCAGACCGTCCTGAACACCGCCGTGGCCGACTCCCTTTCCAAGCTGGCCGACGAGCTCGACGGGCTCGAGCCCGGGGACTTCGAAGGCCTGACCCTGATCCTCTCGTCGATCGTGAAGGGGCACAAGCAGGTCCTCTTCGAGGGCAATGGCTACTCCGAGGAGTGGCACGCCGAGGCCGCGCGCCGAGGGCTGCCCAACGATCCGACCACCGTCGACGCGCTGCCGTCGTTGACCACGGCCCGGGCCAAGGAGGTGTTCTCCAGGTTCGGCGTGCTGTCCGAGCGCGAGCTCGCCGCTCGTGTCGACATCATGTGGGAGCGGTACGTCAAGATCGGGAACATCGAGGCGAGCTGTGCGCTGGACATCGCCCGCACGATGGTCCTGCCCGCGGTCGTGACCTACCTCGCCCGACTCCAGGCCGCCTCGTCGTCGTCACGCGGGATCAACGCGATCTGCGAGCGGGTCTCCGCCCTGTCGGACCGCCTCGTCGACGACATCGAGGCCCTCGAGACGGCCCAACACGCCGCGCACGCGGCGTCGTCCGTTCAGGGGGAGGCCACGGCCTTCGTGACCGAGGTCATCCCGGCCCAGGCGACCCTGCGCGTCGTCGTCGACGAGCTGGAGACGCTGGTCGCCGATGACCTGTGGCCGTTGCCGAAGTACCGCGAGTTGCTGTTCCAGTACTGACCGACCGCGGGAGTCCCGCGCCCCGCCCACGACCACTCCGCGCCCGGCCGCCACTCCCGCGGCCGGGCGTATCCTTGCCCGACACGCCCTTCCCCCAGGACCCCACGTGAGGAGGATCGAACGTGGCCAGCAGTCCGGCATCCAGCGCCAAGATCGAAGCCGCCAAAGCCGGCGGGATCCGCTTCATCCAGCTCCAGTTCACCGACATCATCGGCCACGTCAAGGCGGTCACCATCCCGATCCACCAGCTGGAAGGGTCGGTCGAACACGGGACCTGGTTCGACGGGTCGTCGATCGAAGGCTTCACCCGGATCGCCGAGTCCGACCAGTACCTGATGCCCGACATGGACACGTTCTCCGAGATCCCCTGGCAGCCGGGTTCCGGACCGCGCGGAACGGCCCGGGTCATCTGCGACGTCTACACGCCGCGGGGCGAGCCGTTCGCGGGCGACCCACGGAACGTGCTCCGGCGGCAGGTCGACCGGGCCAAGTCGATGGGCTACGTCGTGAACACCGGGCCCGAGCTCGAGTTCTTCCTGTTCCGACGCGGCGAGGACGGCACGATCGAGCCGCTGCCGCACGACCAGGCCGGGTACTTCGACTTCTCGACGGACCTCGCGCAGGAGATCCGCCAGGACATGGTCGACGCGCTCGAGGCGTTCGGGATCCGCGTCGAGGCGGCCCATCACGAGGTCGCCGAGGGGCAGCACGAGATCGACTTCGAGTACTCGGACGCGTTGCGCACGGCCGACAACGCGATCACGTTCAAGTTCGCGCTCAAGGCCATCGCCCAGCGGCATGGCCTCTATGCCACGTTCATGC
>Ga0209108_10002388_pt1 | contig 10763 bp, 8 predicted proteins | sample Rifsed10ft1_FD_184003 | JGI IMG/M metagenome (GOLD analysis project Ga0209108, IMG submission 184003) | Soil microbial communities from Rifle, Colorado, USA - sediment 10ft 1 (version 2) | ecosystem: Environmental > Terrestrial > Deep subsurface > Rock core/Sediment | place: Rifle, Colorado...
CGGACCTGAGAGGCGCATCGATCATCTCGGCCGACTCGCGCCAGGTGTATCGCGGCTTCGACATCGGGACGGCCAAGCCGGACGCCGGGGAACGCCGGCGCGTGCCCCACTTCGGTATCGATGTTGTCGAGCCTGACGAGCGTTACACCGCGGCCGACTGGGCCGCGTCCGTCCACGGGTGGATCGAAACGATCACGGCTTCTGGTCGAACGCCCCTCGTGGTGGGAGGGACGGGATTCTACCTGCGCGCGCTGTTCACGCCGCTATTCGAAGAGCCGGAGATCGATCCGGCGCGCCGCGCGTCGGTACGTGATATGCTGTCCAGCCTTTCGGCGGAGGAAATACGTCGCTGGTGTGAAGCCATCGATCCCGCGCGCGCGCCGCTGGGCCGCGCCCAGCGGGAGCGCGCCATCGAGGTCGCCCTGATTACCGGGCGCCGGATCAGCGAGCTCCACCTCGACCGGCCGCGCGCAGCCGTCATGACCGCGCGCTATCTTGTCCTCGACCCCGGGTCGAGTCTGTCGGGGTCCATCGCGGCCCGCATCGATGGGATGCTGGCCGCGGGTTGGCTCGACGAGGTTCGATCGCTCGCCGGGCGAGTGGAACCCGATGCCAGGGCGTGGACCGCGACGGGTTACGATGTGATGCGTCGCGTCGTGATCGGCGAACTCACGCTCGACCGGGCTCGGGAGCTGGTCGTGGTCGCGACGCGGCAGTACGCCAAGCGGCAGCGAACGTGGTTCCGTCACCAGCTGGACGGGGAACGCGTCCTGCGGCTGGATCCACGAGCGCCTGACGTGTTCGACCGCGCGGTGGCGTGGTTTGACTGGGGTAGGTAGATGCTTCTTGCTTCTTTCTGCTTACTGCATGCGGCTGGCGCTACTGCCGGCACCCAGCCAGGCAGCCCGTAGCAAGCGGCAAGAAGTAAGCAGCCATTGGCTGGTTCAATAAGGAGAGCGAGCGGTGAAAATCGGGATCACGTGTTACCCCACGTACGGTGGCTCCGGCGCCATGGCGACGGAGCTGGGCATCGCACTCGCCAGGCGCGGACACGAGATCCATTTCATCACGTACCAGCAACCGTTCCGACTCCCGTCGTTCCTCCCCGGCATCTACTTCCATGAAGTGGACGTGGGTCGGTACCCGCTGTTCGAGTACCCGCCGTATGACCTCGCGCTGGCCGTGCGAATGCACGAAGTCGTGCGCACGCACGGGTTGGACCTGCTGCACGTGCACTACGCGATCCCGCACGCCACCAGCGCCTGGATCGCGAGGGAGATGCTCCACGAGACCGCTGATGACATCGCCGTGGTGACGACGCTCCACGGGACGGACATCACCATCGTGGGACAGGACCACTCCTTCCACACCATCACCAAGTTCTCGATCGAGAAATCGGATCGCATCTCGGCCGTGTCTCGCTTCCTGCGCGACGAGACGATCTTCACGTTCGGATGCGCGGGTTGCGAGGTGGAGGTCATCCACAATTTCATGGATCCAAAGGTCTTTGACCGTCAGACTCAGCCGGCGGTATTGCGCCAGCAGTTCCCCGGCAAGCGGATCCTGATGCACATCTCGAACTTCCGCGCGGTCAAGCGCGTGGTCGACGTGGTCCGGATCTTCGCCCGCGTGCGCCCCGAGCTGCCGTCCGCTCTCGTTATGGTCGGCGATGGACCCGATCGCGTCGATGCCGCTGATGAAGCGAAGAAGCTCGGCGTCGAGGACGACGTGCACTTCCTGGGCCGCATCGACGACGTGGCCCCGCTGCTGGCATCGGCGGATCTGTTCCTGCTGCCCAGCAACCGGGAGTCGTTCGGGCTCAGCGCACTGGAGGCGCTGGCCTGCGGCGTGCCGGTGATCGGGTGCAATGTCGGCGGTTTGCCGGAGGTCGTCAGGCACGGCGAGACCGGAATGCTGCTGGCCCCGGGCGACATCGATGGGCTCTCCGCCGCGGCCAACTCGATTCTGTGCGATCCCGCGCGCTGGCAGGCCATGAGCGAGCTGGCTGCGTCGGACGCGCGCGCTCGCTTTTCGGAGGACGCGATTGTCCCTCTCTATGAGGCGCTGTATCGGAAGGCAGTCGCCGACCGTCCCCGGCCGGCTTCGGCGCGACCGGTACCGGCATGACGGAATTCCAGGCGCTCGTGCTGGGCCTCATCCAGGGGCTGTCGGAATTCCTCCCCATCAGCAGCTCGGCGCATCTCGCGCTCACGCCATGGTTCTTCGGCTGGAATGACGCCGGTCTCGCGTTCGATGTCGCGCTGCACACCGGGACGCTGGTCGCGGTGGCGTGGTATTTCCGGAAGGAGTGGTTTGCGCTGGCGCGATCAGGGTTCTCGATCGTCAGGCAGCGCGGCGTCCGGACCCCCGATGAATGGCGCCTCGTGTTCCTGGTCGTCGCGACCATTCCCGCGGCGATCGCCGGCCTGACCGTTGAGGATCTGGCCGAGACCACCTTCCGATCACCGCGACTGATGGCGATCAACCTCATACTGATGGGCATCGTACTGTGGCTGGTCGATCGCGCCGCCAGGCGCGATCGTCCATTGGAGGGCATGCGCCTTCGCGATGCGGTGACGATAGGGATCATTCAGTGCTTCTCACTGCTTCCGGGCGTGTCCCGATCGGGATCCACGATCACCGGCGCCCGCGCTCTTGGCTTCGATCGTCAGTCGGCCGCCGTGTTCAGTTTTCTGATGAGCTTCCCGGTCACGCTGGCGGCGGCGGTGTTGAAGGCGCCGGATGCATTCACGCCGGGCACCGAGGCGACCACCATTTTCATCGGCATCGCGGCGGCGGCCGTGAGCAGCTGGGTGGCGATCGCCGTGCTGCTTCGCTTCGTGTCGCGTTACAGCTTCGGCATTTTCGCGGCGTACCGGGTTGTGCTCGGCGTGATCGTCCTCGCCACCATCGCGGCGCGTGCCTGATCCCGTGCTGGTGCCGTTCCACCTATCCTTGCCAAGTATTTTCAAAGCAAGTCCATACCTGTGAGCGTTCGGTGAAACAAGTTGGAACGGCATTGGCCGTGACGTACGACGGAGCGACCGCGGAGAAGCTCGCCAGCGCACTCGCGCTGCCAAAGGTCGTCGTGCTGGATGAAGTCGCCTCGACGATGGATGTCGCCAACGAGCTGGCGGCTGGCGGGGCCCCCGCCGGCACGCTCGTCCTGGCGGATGCCCAGCTCGCCGGGCGTGGCCGCGCGGGGCGCCGCTGGCAGTCGAGGGCAGGGGACGGGATCTGGCTCACCCTGCTGGAGCGCCTGAACGACCCGGCGGCGCTCGAGGTGCTGTCGCTGCGGACAGGCATTCGAGCGGCGCGGGCCCTCGATCGATTCAGCGCCGCGCGCGTGGGACTGAAGTGGCCTAACGACTTGTACCTGCCCGGCGGGAAGCTGGGCGGCATTCTGGTGGAATCACGATGGCGTGGCTCGCGTCCGGAGTGGACCGCCATCGGGATCGGGATCAATGTCCGCGACGCCAGCCATCCCGGCGGCGCCGCGTTAGGGAAAGGTGTCTCGCGGCTGGACGTGCTTGGCGAACTGGTTCCGGCCGTGCGCGCCGCTGCCGCCGCGCAGGGACACCTTTCGGACCAGGAGGTCTCGGAATTCGCGGGGCGCGATGTAACGTTTGGGCGGGCGTGCCGGGAGCCCGTCAGCGGGCGCGTGTCCGGCATTGCATCCAATGGCGCCCTCCTGATCGAGACGCCACAGGGCACCAAACGGGTGATGGAAGGATCTCTCGTCTTTGAGGAATCGACATGACCCTCGTCTTCGACGTCGGCAATACCGAGACGACCGTTGGCCTGTTCGACGGCGAGCGGCTCCACGCGCACTGGCGGCTCGTCACCGAGGTGGCGCGCACGCCTGACGAGCTCGATCTCCAGATACGGGCTTTGCTTGCCGCTCGCAACGTCCCGGTTGGAAACGTGACCGGGACCGCGATTGGCTCGGTCGTGCCCGCGCTCACGCAGCCGCTCGCCGAGGCCTGTCAGGAGCTGTTCGGGAAGCCACCGGTGATTGTCGACGCGAAGTCTCCGCTGCCCATCACGCTTGACGTGCTGGAGCCGCTGACCGTCGGTGCCGACCGGATCGTGAACACGCTCGCGGCGAGCCGATTGTTCAAGCGCGACACGATCGTGGTCGACCTGGGGACGGCGACCACCTTCGACTGCATCACCGCCGATGGTGTGTTTCTCGGTGGTGTCATCGCGCCGGGCATGCGCACGTCGGCTGAGACATTGATTCGACGCACGTCAAAACTACCGGCTACGGAGCTTGTCGCTCCCGAGCGCGCGATTGGGCGTCGCACGGAAGACTGCATTCGTGCCGGCGTGGTCTTCGGGACTGCCGAGTCAGTTGATGGAATCGTCAGGCGGATCAAGGCCGAATGGCCGACGCCGCGTGTGCCGCTGGTGGTTGCCACGGGTGGTCTGGCGCCGCTGATCAAGCCTCACTGCCGCGAGATAGAACGGGTCGAGCCGGACCTGACGCTCGTTGGACTGCGGATGGCGTATGAACTTATCGGGCAGCGGGCAGCGGGTAGCCAGTCGTCGTAATCGAGACGTCAAGGAGGATTGATCATGCTGCGCTCGATTCTGGTCGTCGCGATGGCAGTTGGGGCTGGAACACTGGCGGCGCAAACCGTCCCCACGCCGGCGGCGATCAACGCGATCAGAGAACAGGACCTGCGCGCCGACCTGTTCGCGATGGCGGGTGATTCGATGCGTGGCCGCGAGGCGGGCACGCTCGATGAAATGAGGGCGTCGATGTGGACCGCCGACCAGCTCCGGAAGATCGGCCTCCAGCCCATGGGTGAGGACGGTACGTACTTCCAGTGGTTCAACATGCGGCGCACCCGTGTCTCCACGGTCGGCAGTTCGGTGCGCATCGGTGGCAAGCCGTTCGTCCTTTGGACCGACATCACGCCGGCGTCGAACACCGTGGGCGACGTGGTGGGCACGACCGTGTTTGTGGGCGACGGGAGCGACAGCACGATCGACGTGCGAGGGCGCGTGGCGGTCGTGACGTTGCGCCCGACCTCTGAGGGCACGCGGACGACGATCAACACGCCCGAGTATCGCGCCGTGCGGCAGGGGATCACGGTGCAGAGCGGGGCGCTCAGCCGGCGCGGCGCCGCGGCGGTCATCGTTGTCGCCGACTCGCTGGGCGAGACCGTGTTCAACGCCGTTGCCAAGCTGCAATCGCGCGGTGCCTACACGGTGATAGGCGGCGCGAGTCGTTTCGCGCCAGCCGGTCGCGGCGCTGGAGGAGGAGGTCGAGGAGGGCAGGGCGGACGTGGGGGCGGTCAGGGGCAGCCGCAGGCGGTTCCAGTACTCTTTGCCCATCGCGCTTCGCTCGCTCAACTTCGTGAAGACGGCCAGGGTGTTGAGATCCATCTCCGGAGCGAGAGCTTTGATGCGCCGAGCGTCAACATTGTTGGCGTGGTGCGGGGCACCGATCCCGTGCTGCGCAACGAGTACGTCGTGTTCAGCTCACACCAGGATCACGACGGCGTGCGCTTCGCCGTGGCGGGCGACTCCATCTGGAATGGCGCCGACGACAATGGTTCGACGAGTGTGGCGCTCCTTGCCATCGCGCGCGCCTGGGTGAAGCAGCCGTCGAAGCGTTCGGCGCTCTTCATCTATCACGGCGCCGAAGAGCGCGGCTTGCTCGGCTCACTCTGGCATGCGGCGCATCCGGTCGTGCCGTTGTCGTCGATGGCGGCGGTGTTGAACGGCGACATGATCGGCCGCAATCATCCCGATACGGCGTCGCTGCTGGGTGTCCAGCCGCCGCACAGAAACTCGGCGGCGTTGGTTCAGATGGCGCTTGACGCCAACAACCGGGCCGGGAAGTTCGTGATCGATTCGCTGTGGGACCGACCAAATCACCCCGAAGGTTGGTACTTCCGGAGCGATCACGTGCCGTATGCTCGTCTCAACGTTCCGGCGTTGTTCTTCACGACCACCCTGCACGACGACTATCACACGCCGCGGGACAACCCGGACCGAATCGATTATGCGAAGCTGACGCGGATGACTCGGTGGATGTATCTCACCGGCTGGATTGTCGCGAATGGGAAGGAGCGGCCGGCAATAGACGCAGGGTTTCAACTGGAGCGTTGAACGCCACGCTCGACGAACGTTTGTTGCTCGTCAAGCGCCGCCGCGGTCATGCCCCTGAAATGCCGCCGAGTGCCTTCGCGTGGTCGGCCGCTGCCTTCTCGTATTGAGGATTCGCGTTGTAGGCCGCGGACTTCCCCGGAGGTATGCTGAGGTAGCGCCACGTATCTCCACAGATCGCATGGGCGAGGTACACGATCTGCCCCACGTGGTAGCTCGCGTGCGATAGCGAGCGATGCAGCGCCTCGTGTACCAGGAGAGGCTGCCCCCGGATGTGGATGGTCTCGGTGAGATCCTCATCCTTCAGCTGCGCCAACGTGGCCAGGAGGACGTCCCAGCCGTCCTTCCACTTCTCTAGCAGTTCCGCGCGAGACACCGAGCGCGGGCCGAACTCTTCCTCGCGATTCCGCCAGGGCTTTTCGCCGTCGCTGGTGAGGAAATCGGTGAAGCGGGACTTGAGGTTGCCTGAGAGGTGCCAGCAAATGACGGCCAGTGAATTGCCTCCGGCGGGGCCGAACTGCGAGAGCGATGCCTCCGGCACCTGCGCCAGGGCAGACTCGGCGAGCGACTTGTACCGGAGGTATTCAGCCTCGAGTGATCTGATCAGCGTGCTCATTGGGGACGGACGTTGTGGCTTGAAGCGTTACGCGGAATCGGCGTCATGGCAATGGTCCATACAGAACTCTCGCGCGGATGGATCCGTTCCTGGCACCCTGGGGCAGGAAGTGGGACGACCAGTCATGGCAGGAAGCGGACGCCGTGCCCACCATGGTGCTCGTGCCGCCGAGGCACCCCACTCAAGTTCATTCGGACGCGCAGCGACGGCGACGAGCTCGCGTGCTCCGAAAACAGAGGGTGGTACCAGCCCCGTGGCGAGGCCGAGGGCAAGAGAGCCTGTAGCGGGCGCGGAGAGCGCGATACCCCACGTGGTTGCGACGCCGAAGATTCCGCGAAACCGCCGACTGCTGTCTATACTCGCACCTCGCCTGGGGTGACGACGAACGCTCTGGCAATCTACGATCTTGATGAGCAGAGGTTGCAACGCCTGGAGGCAACCCGGCCTTCTCGGGTGGTCCTTGGATACCCCCGGCGAGTCAACTGGCCGGCCAGCGACGCCGCACCGACATCGGTCGTCATGTGATCAGCTCACTCGTCATCCCGTGCCAAAGGGCGACTTGATCAGTTACATGTCCGCAAAGAACCAGACACATCGCCGACTTCGCGTCATCGGCGGCGGCGCGCTCGTTGCAGCGGTCGCGGCGCTGGCGTGGCCTGCTCCGCCACCCGACGTTGCCGGCGCACCAGCCGGCGCGCAGAAATTTGTCTGGGGCCGTGATTCGCTCTGGAGTGCGCTCGAGACCAGTTTCGCGAATAGCCGGACCGACGGCTGCACCCACGAGCGCGCCGCCCGGGCCGCGGCGGATTCTGTCGACGCAATGTTGGCCAGGCTTCGCACGGAGCGCACTACGGCAACCGCCCCGTCACTCGACTCGCTCGAGGACGCCTTCTTCAGGCTTGGCACCAGGGCCGCCGCCTGCGGGGCGCTCGCCAACGACTACGTCGCGCTTCAGGGTCGGCTGCGTGAAGCGATCAAGTGGCAGTCGACGGCGTGGGACCTGACAGCTCGCGAGGTGCGCGACCGGCTGTACCGGTCGCTCTACGGCAGTCGTGCCGCCGTCGAAGAAGTAATGCTTCAGCATCAGGATAGCGTCCCAACGCTTTTCGTGGGCTCTCCAGTGCCCCCGGGCGCGCCCGCTGCGGCGACGCCATCAGCCATGTCGAACGGCGTCGTGCTGCACTCGGGGGACATCCTCGTGTCACGCGGCGGCTACCCGACGTCGGCGCTCATCGCGCGCGGGAATGACTACCCGGGCAACTTCTCGCACATCGCCCTCGTGCACGTAGACTCTGCCAGTCACGAGATCTCCGTGATCGAGGCGCACATCGAGCGGGGCGTGGTGGTTGCCACCGCGGATCAGTACCTTGCCGACAAGAAGTTCCGCGTCATGCTGCTGCGGCCGCGACCGGACCTGCCTGAGCTGCAGCGCGATCCGATGCTCCCGCACCGCGCCGCGGCCGGCATGCTCCAGCGGGCCCGCACCGAGCACATCCCGTACGACTTCACGATGGACTACGCCGATCCCGCGCGCCTGTTCTGTTCGGAAGTGGCGTCGGCGGCGTACCGCGAACGCGGCATCACACTGTGGACGGGCATCTCGACGATCACCGCGCCGGGGCTGCGTCGCTGGCTGGCGTCGTTCGGCGTCAGGCAGTTCGAAACCCAGGAGCCGTCAGACCTGGAGTACGATCCGCAGCTTGCCGTGGTGGCCGAATGGCGCGCCGCGGCGTCGCTGTTCGACGACCACATGGACAACGCCGTGACGGACGCGATGCTCGAAGGCGCCGAGCGCGGCGATGCGCTGGAATTCGCCTGGTACGCGCTGCCGACGGCTCGGCTGCTCAAAGGCTACAGCTGGGTGCGCGAGCGTTTCGGCGGCGTCGGGCCCATCCCTGAGGGGATGGCGCCGGCGGCGGCACTCAGAAACCGTTCGTATAACGCGCGGCACGCGGAGCTCAAGGCGGCGCTCCGCGTCGGGGCAGAGCGGTGGACGACGGCGAAGGGCTACCGCCCGCCGTACTGGACGCTGGTGTCGCTGGCGCCTGAAGCAGCACGGGTACCGCAGCCTCGTTAGGTTCGTCGTCCCGTGAGCTCTGCGGAGGGGTCGGGCGGCTCCACCTTCAGGATAGCGCGGCCCGCGGGCCACGTACAACGACTGCCAGCCGCAACACCTGTCAGACCCTTGGGGCAATCCGTCCGACGGCGCCCAGATGAGTATCCCGAAACGCAGTCCCGAACTTCAGACCAAGTCCGAGCGCTCGATCCAGGCCAATGTGGGCCACCCAGATGAGACACAACGGCCAACCACCGGCGATGACGCCACGCAGGTGAGGGCCGCAAGACCAGCGGGCGTCAAGGACGTGTGGAAGTGTTATACGCGAGCGCGCCGGTTCGTGGACCAGCAACGAGCGAGAGATCTGGACCGAGGAACAACAGCGCGAACATCCCCCAGGATCCGTCAAGCTGACAGTGATTGTGGAGGAGCTACCTTCGTGCCTTGTTCGCGTCTTCGTTCCGCTCATCAAGCTTCGGCTGTCGTTCTTCGAATCCCTTTACGATCAGCCACAGAACCAGCGCCAATAGGCTCAGAGCAGCGGGCATCAGCATCACGGCCTGGTAGCGATATCCGAGCAGCGGCATCGCCACACCTGTTATCTGAGCGGGGAAGGTTGCCAATCCGAGCGCGGCGAGCGCACGCGGAACCAGCGCAAATCGAAAGAGGATGCTCACGAGGACGAAGGCCGTGATTCCCCCAACAAGAAGATTGATGTAATGCGCCGCATACCGCGCTGAGCGGGCCATCGCCCCCAATGCTTGCAACAGCTCATTTGCGCCACCTGCCTTCGCATACTCCTGACTCAGGGAAAGCATGTTCAGTACCGCAACGTTATCGAACGTGCTCGTTGAAAGGCCGAGCACACTGAGGGCGAGGTACAAGAGGGCCATGCGCTCGCTGTAACGACGAAAGACCGGTAGTGCCGCGATCGCGACTGCGAGCGTCAGCGCGCTGGCCACAAACCAGAGCAGCACCGACACCCTCACCTGCGAGGCACTTCCCGCCGCATTGGCCAGAAAGCCCGGCGGTGCGCTTACGCGCGCCAACAGCACGAACTGCGCCAGAAAGGCAGCAACAGCCTGTGCGAGCAGCAGGATGCCAACGATCCGGCCGATGCTCTTTGCGGATCTCATTATTGATTGCCTCCATGCCGCGTGTGCTATGCGCCGTCCTATGGGATTCCAATACGGTGGGGCAAGCGCCGGGTTTCAGTCTCCCCGGCGACAGGCTGCCAGCTACCCCGTACGAAGCGCGCGCCTCCAGCCGCTCCGTATGTGTTAGCCGATGTGCCGGCCCTGATCCCTGGCCCATTTGACACCCCACACAAGACGATTAGAAAGAAAGGCTCTTCGGGGAAATGAGTGGGTGATTTCGGCCAGTTTACACCGGCTCAAGTGCCCGTTTTCATAGGGGCTATCACGCGGTGCGAGGAGTTTGGGACGACTGAAGTTCGTGCACGGTTTCGAGGACTACTCTCATGCGGGTTCCGCCACGGCTGGCGCTGCTCCGGCCTCGTGCCTAAGCCCAACCCACTCTATTCCCCGAAGACCCACACATTTCAACCGCAGAGTACGCAGAGTCTCGCAGAGATTGTTTTTCCACCATTTGTTCGACTCAAGTCTCACTATTGGGCCTTGGTCACTGCGCGCCAGAAGCAACAGCCTCTGCGTGACTCTGCGTTCTCGGCGGTTCAATTGTTCTTCCTTGGGTTCAAGGTTGCGACGAGCCTGCGTGACGCGACGGTGACGACGGCAGGCGAACTTGGCGCGCACCTGATTCAGCCCGAAATCACCCACAGAAAATCCCGAAGAGCCAGAAAGATGAATCACCAAGCGTGATGCAGAGACCCCTTGAGAGAGCCCAACACAATGCGGCTCGGATGCGCCATGAACCACCCGCCGTGCGTGCCATTCCGCTCGCTGGTCGCGCTCGGGTAATTCCCGAGGGCCGGGGTGCCGCGCCGCAGGG
>Ga0209108_10002389_pt1 | contig 10763 bp, 7 predicted proteins | sample Rifsed10ft1_FD_184003 | JGI IMG/M metagenome (GOLD analysis project Ga0209108, IMG submission 184003) | Soil microbial communities from Rifle, Colorado, USA - sediment 10ft 1 (version 2) | ecosystem: Environmental > Terrestrial > Deep subsurface > Rock core/Sediment | place: Rifle, Colorado...
ACCCCCGCACGGATGAGTCGGCGCGGCCCAGCTCCTCGTAGCACAGCGCGAGCGAGACCGCGTCCCACCCGCCGCCACCGTATTCCTTCGGGAGCGGCCCGCCGAGGAAGCCCAGCTCCGCGATCTCCCGGATCAGCGCGGGCGGCATCTCGCCTTTCTCGTCCATCTCGCGCGCGAGCGGCGCGACGCGGTCTTGAGCGAAGGCGCGGGCCTGCGATTGGATGTGTTGTTGGGTGTCGGTGAGGGTGAAGTCCATTGGAGTGAGAGTTAGGAGTTTGAGATTTAAATCTTGGGATTTGGATTATAACCCTGCCACCACCACCCGGTCGCGCCCCTCGCCTTTGGCGCGATAGAGGGCGGCGTCGGCGGCCTTCAGCACGACTTCGCCCGTGGAGCCGTGATCCGGGAAAACGGCAACGCCGAGTGAGAGCGCAACTGCCCCCAACGGTTGATCGTGGTACTGCGCGTGGAGGTGTTTGATGTCTCCCCGCAAATGTTCGGCGCGCTGCCGCGTGACTTCCAACGAAGCTTCTGGGAGGATGAGTGTGAACTCCTCGCCGCCGTAGCGGCAGGCCACGTCTTCGCCGCGGACGTGCGCCCGCAGGAAATTGCCGAACTCGCGCAGCAGGGCATCGCCCGCGTCGTGGCCGAAGGTATCGTTGAAGAGCTTGAAGTGATCCACGTCCAGCATGATGATGCCCAGCGGGCGCTGGGCGCGCGCCACCCGGCGCGTCTCGCGCTCGAGCGTTTCTTCCATATAGCGGCGGTTGAATAGTCCGGTGAGCGGGTCGCGAATGGATTGATGGCGGAGGGTCTCGCGCAGCTTCAAATTCGCCAGCGCCAGCGCCGTGCTGTCGGCCATGGTCTGGGCGAGCTGGAGTTTCGCCGGAGGTAGGGAGCCGCCCCGGTTCTGCAAGTACAGCACCCCGGTGGCCTCGCTGTGGGCCATCATGGGGATGCAGACGTAGGTCGCGGGCGGCGGGCTGGTTAGATGCCAGCAGAGCGGGCCGGCGCCGGTGTCCTCGACCAGGTGCGGGCGGCTACGCCGCAGCGCCCAGCAATCCTGCGGCGCAAACACGCATTCGAGCACCTCGGCGGGCCTGTCCTGAGCACTGCCAAGGGGGAATTGGCCCCAGACGGCGACGGCCTCGACGACGTCGCGTGAGGCGCTGATCATATACAGCGCGCCCGCCTCGCCCGGGAACAACTGCTGCGCCGCCTGGCCGATGACGGCGTAGGCTTCCTCGGCGTTGAGGCAGTTCTGGAGCAAGTCGCCCGTGCGGTTGAGCATGCCGATCTCGCGTGTGCGCTGTTCCAGTTCGGCCATCCCGAGGATCAGTTTCTCGTTGGCCGTCTGCAGCGCTTCTTCCGTGCGCTTGCGCTCGGTGATGTCCAGGATTGAGACGAAAACTTTCGCGAGCGTGTCTTCGTAACCCGGAGCGGCCACCCAGCGCAAACTGACGTCAATCATTTTGCCTGCCAGGGTGCGGTTCACGCTCTCCCATTCAAACTCCTTTCGGCCCTCGGCAATCTGGACGAGTTCATTCTGAAAGAGGGGCCGGGCTTCGGGAGGAATAATGCGGCTCAAATCCGCCAGCAGTTCGGCCTTGCTGCCCGCCCCCAAGAGCCGCAGGGTGGCATTGTTCACGTCCACAATCTTGACGGCAGCCATGCCCTCGACCACGACTTCCGGGTGTGCCTCGAAGAAGGCCCGGAAGTCGGTGACGCCCTGGCGGCGCAGCGCCTCGATCCGCTGCTTGACCGCCGAGAAGTCTTCTTCCCAGAGCGAGATGGGTGAATCTTCAAACAGGGCGCGATAGCGCGCCTGGCTCTCCCGCAGCGCCGCCTCGGCCCGCTTACGTGTGGTGATGTCACGCACTTGAAGTAACAGAGCCGGCTTGTCCGAGTAAGTGATGCGGCTGACCCGGATTTCGACAGGAACGACGCGACCCTCTTTCGTCTGGCTGAAGCCTTCCACGTATTCTAGTTCGCCCTTGACCATCTTCGAGAAGTCGCGCGCCGCCCCTTCGCGTTTGTCCGCCGGGATCAGTTCCAAAACATTCGTGCCGACCAGATCCGCATACGCCATGCCATTCAGGTGACACGCCGCCGCATTCGCGTCCAGCACATTTCCCTCAAAGTCTTCGACGAAGATCGCATCCGGCGAATGCTCAAACAGGTTCCGGAATCGCAGCTCGCTCTCGCGCAGCGCCCCTTCCGCCTGTTTGCGCCCGGTGATATCCTCGAAAATCCCGTCGTAGTACAGCACTTGACCGCTGGGGTCCCGCACGGCCCGGGCGTTGTCTCTCGCCCAAATCACTGTCCCATCGCTCCGGCGCACCTGCACCTCGAAATCGCGTACCACCTCCTGGCGATCAAGCAGCGACTGCCACTCCCGCCGCACGGCGGGGTTGACGTACAGATTGACGGCGCTGACGTTTCGATACGTCGCCAGGTCCGGGTAGCCGAGCATCAGGATGAGGGCCGCATTCGCATCGAGAATCTGTCCGGCAGGCGTGGTGCGGTACAGCCCCACCGGCACACCCTCGAACAGGCTTCGGTAGCGGGCTTCGGCCTCTCGCAGCGCTTCGGCAGCCTGTTTGCGCGCCGTAGTGTCCTGGATTTGAGAAATAAAATATAACGGCTTCCCCTGGGCATCGCGAACCAAAGAGACGCTCAACAAGATCCAGACCAAGTGACCCTGCTTGTGGAAGTAGCGCTTCTCCATGTGATACGAGCGGATCTCGCCCGCCAATAATCGGCGCACCTGGTTGAGGTCGGCCTCCAGATCGTCGGGATGGGTGATGGCCTGGAAGGTCGTTGCCAGGAGTTCGGACTCCGAGTATCCCACGAGTTCACACAGCGCCCAGTTGACCTGCAGCCAGCGCCCGTCCGGCCCCACCAGCGCTATCCCGATCGCCGCGCTGTCGAACGCGCTGCGAAACCGCGCCTGGCTTTCTGCGAGCGCCTGCGCCTGCCGCTCGATCTGCCGCAGGTCTTGCTGGCGCAGGACGGTGGCGGCGACGACGAGGAAAGTAACAATCCCGATGAATAACAGCGTGTTCACAAGCTCCGGGCTGACCAGGTGCGGATCGAGGACCAACAGCGACAGAGTGACGGCCAGGTGAGCCAGCGCCAGCAGGATCGTGGCCTGCACCGAGAACAGCAGGCTGCTCAGCAAGACCGAGGCGACCATATAGGGGAGGATTGCCAGGATGATGCCGGCGTCGTCGCGATTGACGATGACAATGGCCCAGATGGCCAGCGCAACGACGGCCACTGTCAGGAACATCGCCGCCCGAACGCGCCCGGCGCGATTCAGGCTATAGGCGGCTGCCAGCGTGACGGCAACGCCGACGGTCACCAGGAAGGTGGGGTTCTGGCGAGGGTACGCCGGGTCAAGTAAGGAGAGCAAAACAACCGGGAAGGCAATCAGCAGAAGGAGTGAGAGAAGCACCCCGGAGAGCAGCCGCGCCCGGCGGCGCTCCGGTTCTGGCATCACGCCCCGCGGCTCGGTGAGCCGACGCCAAAGGTTCTCCAGCGTACCTGATCTGACAAATCCGCCTGCTTCAGGCTGGGTGGGGGATGGGGTGGTCTTCATCAACTACTCCTCATAGGCTTCCTCCCCTTCTACGGTCACTCCCCAATCACGGCTATTCCTTCAATCTCCACCAGCGCGTCGTCGTCGAACAGGCCCTTCACTTCCACCAGCGTCATGGCCGGGTAGTAGCGGCCAAAGAACGAACGGTACGCCTCGCCAATGGGTTTGAGATTGGCCCTGTAGGCAGCTTTGTCGGTGACGTAGAGGGTGAGCTTGACGATGTCCGTCATCGTCCCGCCCGCGGCCTCGACCACGGCCCTGAGGTTGAACAACGCCTGCGCGAACTGGGCCACGAGGTCGCCTGGCGAAGCGATGTTGCCCTCCGGCCCCATCCCGGTCTGTCCGGCGAGGAAGAGCACGCGGCCCCCCTCGACGAGGACGCCATGAGCATAGCCGGAGGGTTTGGCGAGGGCGGGAGGGTTGAAGAGGGTCTTGCTCATGGAGTTGGCGTTTCCTTTGGCCTCGACGGACTCGGAATTGCGGTGGACTGCCTGGTCTCAAGTGTCGGGGTCGGTGTGATCGTCGGGCCGATGCCGCCGGGTAGAATGATTCTCGCCGCCGGCCCCCAACCTTCCACAATTGCCTCACGGGTGATGTGAATTGGAAGATGATATATCACAAAGCCCAGCGAAGTGCCGATGGGATAGGTATAGGAGATGCTGACCGTTACTCTGTCGCCTGGCCGGCCCGGGTCGTCGTGCGGGCTGCACTCGACGCGTTGTGCGTCGAAGGTGAAGCCCGCTCGGTTACTGCAAACGGCGACCTTCAACGAGTCCGGCTTTTCGTCGAAGACAATGGCCAGTTGTTCATTCATCAGTTGGTAAATAGACTGCATCCGCGCCCAGTCTTGAAGTGCCTCTGCCTTTTCTATAAAGTTTGGCACCTCCGGGGGAATGTAACAGTCATTGGCGGGATCAGGTTTGCCTGTACTGGAGATCACAGCCGTGTCGTCAAAGGCACCGAGCGGCGCATCTAAGCCGGGGATGAGGTGGGTCCGATAATAGTGGGTCGCCGCCGGGCAATACTGCGGGTCGAAAGTACCTGTGATGGCATAGCGGATGCCAAACCGAACGGCCTGAGTGACGGCTTGCTCTGTCTGATACACGCGCACCAACTCAGGCACAACCCACGCAAACGGGGTGGCGCATAACCCCACGACAACCCCGAGGCCGACGACGGTCAGAAATCTCTTCACAGGCAGATAACAATTACCGTCCTTTGAACTCCGGCTTGCGCTTCTCTTTGAACGCCTCGTAAAACGCGCGATGGTCGGCGCCCATCATCATCAGCGCCTGCGCCTGCGCTTCGGATTCGAGCGCGGAGACGAGGTCCATGTTCCACTCGTTGGTGACGAGAGTCTTCGTCAGGCCGAGGGCGTAGGTCGGCCCGGCGGCGAAGCGCGCCGCCCACTCGCGGGCGGCGGGGAGCACCTGTTCCTTCGGGAGGAGGCGGTTGACTAGGCCGTACCGTTCGGCGGTCGGCGCGTCCACGTCGTCGCCGAGCATCAAGAGTTCCAACGCGCGCCCCTGCCCGATGAGGCGCGGCAGGAGGAACGCCGCGCCCATGTCCGCGCCCGTGAGGCCCACGCGCGTGAAGAGGAAGGCGAATTTTGTGTCCTCGGCCATGAGGCGCAAATCGCAGGCGAGGGCGATGACGGCCCCGGCCCCGGCGGCCTGCCCGTTGATGGCGGCGACGATGGGCTTGGGCAGCAGGCGCATGTTGCGGACGAGGTGGCCCGTCATGCGGCAGAACTCCAGGTGCCCGCGCATGTCGCGGTCGAGCACCTCGCCGATGATCGTGTGCACGTCGCCCCCGGAACAGAAGGCGCGGCCTGCCCCGGTGATGACGACGGCCCGGACGTCGTCGTCGTCGCGGAGGTCTTCAAACAGGTCGCGCAGCTGGGCGTAAATCTCCAGCGTGAGCGCGTTCAGCACCTCCGGGCGGTTGAGGGTAATAGTGGCGATGGAGTCGGAGACTTCGTAGTTGAAATCGTACATAGCTCTCTCCCTGGCTGATTTTTGATGGTTAATGGCTGATGGGTAGTCTCAATTAGCAACCAGAAATCCACTGGCCTCGACCATCATGGGCGCGACGGCTTGGGTGACATGATAGACCGGATTGAGATTCACATCAATCGTCAGGTTCACTTCTATGGGGTGCAGGTGAGAGTGACGGTCAGCTTGTCGGACGTCGTGTCGGCGGGCGAGAGAATGTGCAGCCAGACCTGCGCGGTGACGGAACTGCGGAACTCGAGGTCGTACGAAGCGGCGAACCCGCGCGGGCCGGTTCCGCTGAAGCTGGATTCGTTGGACTGCGGCAGCGTGATCTGGAAACCGGAGGTCCCGGCCTCCGCTTCGATTTTGTACGTGACCGCGCCTGCACCCTCGGACGTGAAGGAGCCGATAAAATGGAAGGTGTGCGGGCACAGGCCGGTGACCGAGGCGTTGTCTACTTCGATAGCAGCGGTGGTGACCTTAATGGAACCGGCGGCGACGGTGGGCACAGGATTCTCTCCGGCGGCGAGGATGATGCTGACCTGCACGTAGAGGGGCTGGTTGGCATCCGGCCCGAGGCCGAAGAGCTTTCCGGCGGGGCTGCGGAGCATCCAGAAGCTGGTGAGCGTGCCGAAGTTAGCCGGGGCGGTGAAGTCCACCGAGATGTCCACGGTCTGGCCCGGCGGCACTAGGCCGGTGAGCAGCTGGCGATCCGGGCCGCCAAGTTTTTCGCCTCTGACGAACACCAGCGCGTAGTCGGTCGTCCATGTGGACGTGCCTGCGTTTTTGACGCGCCAGGTTTTCGTGAATTTGGTTCCGGGCGTGAACTGCGCGCCGTCCGGCACGGTCACGTCGGCGACGAACTCGACTTTGTCGGTCAGCCCGGTATCGGCGGGCGTGGTGGGGGACGGCGAGGCGGCGAGCGTCTCGGTGGGGGCGGCGGTCCCTGCGGTCTCCGGAGTGGGGGTGGTCGAGGCCCCAGCGGTTGGCGCGGACGTTGCGGGCGCAGAGGTTTGAGTCGGCGAGGGCGTGGGCGTCCAGGCCGGAGGGAGGGTGGGCACGATGACTGTTGGCGCGCTCGTCTGCGTGGCAGCCGGCTCCGGGGCCGGGGTAGCAGTGGCTGAGGCGCGGTTGCAAGCGGCGAGGGCAAGCACACTCGCGAGAGCGCAGAGGAGACCGATGGCTGTCGTTCGTTGATTTCGTCGCATGCTCATGATTCTGTCAGAGTTTCCCGGCTCGGCCCCCACTGCACCGTTCAATCTCAGCATCCGGCCTTCGGGCACGGCTCTTGGGCCTTGAGCCTTATGCCTTGTGCCTTATCCGAATGGATCCCACGTCGTCACACGCTTCGGGAGTATCTTGTACAGCCGTCGCACCTCGCCGGGGAAGCGCATGCCGGGCGGATATTTGGGCCGATTCAAGTAACGCGGGGAAAGGCGGTCGAGGTGCGCGTCTGCGCCTTCCTCGGTGATTTCCACCACCGGCCCGCGCACCAGTACGTAACGGTCGGGGTTGTCAGGGTCTTGGATTTCGATGGCGACATCGGGCCGCGCTTCCATATGCTTGTCTTTGAGCCGCCCTTTGGCCGAGTTGACGAGGATGAACTGGCCGTCGTAGTCCACCCAGACCGGGGTGACGTGCGGCGTGCCGTCGGGCATCAACGTGGCGAGGTGCGCGAAGGTGCGCTTCTGGAACAGGTCGAGCAAATCATTCGGGAGGGGGCCGGGAGAGGGGGGCTGGCGCTTCCGCCACTCGTCGTAGCGCGCGACGAAGTTGGGGTCGCCGCGCTTGAGGCGGTTGTAGCCTACCCGCTTGCTGCGCGTCATGTGCCGGTACGTGAAGGGAATGGGGTCGAGATACAAATACTCTTTGACATTTTCGAGCCAGATCAGGCTTCGCAGCGCCGCTTCCTGAAACTCGTCCACGATGGGCTTGCGGACTTTTTGAAAGGCGGGGAGCGCGTCGGCCACGGCGGGATATTCCGCGAGGCATTTGGCGAGCGCGATGGAGTCTTCGAGCGCAAGTTTCGTCCCGGAGCCGATAGAGAAGTGCGCGGTGTGCAGCGCGTCGCCGAGCAGGACGACGTGCGCCCCCTGTGTGGGAGCGTGATGCCAGCGCTTGTTCTTCACGAGCGGGAAGTTGAGCCAGCGGACGAAGTTGTTGGAGAGGAGCGGATGGCCGCCCAGATCGTCTTTGAAGACCCCGGCGAGATACGCGCACGTCTCGTCGTCGCTCATGCGCTCGAAGCCCGCTTTCAGCCACGTCTCCGGCGGGCACTCGACGATGAAGGTGCTGTGCGTCGGGCTGAACTTGTACGAGTGCGAGATGAACAGCCCCGCTTCCGCCTCTTGGAAAATCATCGTCAACCCGTCGAACGGCTGCTGCGTGCCGAGCCAGATGAACTTGTTCTGGCGCACGTCCACCGAGGGCAGAAAGAATCCCTCGTACGTGCGCCGCACGAGGCTGTTCGCGCCGTCCGCGCCGACGAGCAGGTCGCAGTCTGCAGCCAGAGGAGCCACGTCCGTGACGTTCGTGTGAAAGCGCAGGTCAATCCCGAGTTCGCGGCAGCGCTGGTGGAGGATGTTCAGGAACGTGAGCCGGGCGACGCCGGAGATGGGGTTGCCCGCGACCTTGATCGTCTCTCCCTTGTGGCCGACGACCACGTAATCCCACGCCTGAGACGCGGCGGTGATGGCGTCGTACGTCGGCTCCTCCTGATCTTTGAGAAACAGCAACGTCTTCTCGGAGAAGACGATGCCCCAACCGAAGGTGTCGTTCGGCCCGTCGCGCTCCATGATGGTGATGGCGTGCGCGGGGTTTTGTTTTTTCATGAGGATGGCGAAGTACAGGCCGGCCGGCCCGCCGCCGACGATGCTGATTTTCATATCACGTCACCTCCGGCCTCTCGGTCGGGTACTTATCATACAACCGCTCGACGATCACGCGGCGCAGACGCATGATGGCCTCGTGAATCTCCACGAAGGAAGTATACAACGGCGCGAGGCCGAGGCGGATGTTATCCGGGTAGCGGAAGTCGGGGATGACGCGCATGTCTTCGATGAGGGCGAGGTCAATGCGCAAGCCCTCGGGATGGCCGAGCGAGACGTGCGCGCCGCGCCGCGCCGGGTCGCGCGGCGAGTTGAGCGTGACGCCAAGCGGGGCGAGCAGCGCTTCCCACAGTGCTATCAGATATTCAGTCTGCTTCACCGATTTGGCGCGCAGGCGCTCCACCCCGGCTTCGAGCAGCAAGTCCACCGCCGGTTCGACCGCGGCGAGGGAGAGCATCGTCGGCGTCCCGGCGAGAAACCGTTGCAGGCCCGGCGCCGGTTCGTAATCCAGCTTCATATCGAACTGCCCCCTCTGCCCAAACCAGCCCCAGATAGGGTTCAGCAATTGCTCCTGTAAATCACGCCGGATATAAAGGAAGGCGGGCGCGCCGGGGCCGCCGTTGAGATACTTGTACGTGCAGCCCACGGCCATGTCCACGTTAGCCGCGTTGAGGTCAAGCGGCATCGCGCCGACGGAGTGGCACAAATCCCAGAGCACGAGCGCGCCTGCGCGGTGGGCCATCTCGGTCACCGCGCCCATGTCGTAAACGTAGCCGGATTTGAAAGCCGTGTGCGTCAGCGTGACTAGCGCGGTGTCTTTGTCAATCGTGGCTTGCAGCGCGTCATTGGATATGGTCAAGCCATCTGCCGAGCGCACCATCTCCAGCCCATAAACCGGCCCGGCCAACTTCACCGCGCCCTGAAGCACGTATACGTCGGAGGGGAAGTTGAGATCGTCGGTGACGACTTTGGGACGCCCCGGCCTCGCCTGCAACGCCGCGATATACAGTTTGAAAAGATTGACCGAGGTCGAGTCGGCGACGATGACCTCGTCCGCCTGCGCGCCGATCAGCTGCGCGATCTTCGCCCCGATGCGCTGCGGCGCGGTGAACCAGCCTTCGCCCCAGCCCCGGATGAGTCTCTCTCCCCACTCCTTCTCGATCACCTCCCGCATCCGTGCCACCGTGCGTTTGGGCAGCCGCCCGAGCGAGTTGCCGTCGAGGTAGATCAAATCGGGATCGTCAATCACGAACTCGTCGCGGAAGCGGGCGAGGTCGTCTTGCCGGTCGAGTTCATGGGCATAATCAAGGTCTGTTCGGGTCATTCCGTTCTCTTCCAATGCCGCAGAGCTGAAACGCGAAGAATGCGAAGGGGCGTTCAATTGAACGCCCTTACAAAGTCTTTGTGTCCTTCGCGCCTCCTTTGCGCCCTTTGCGGTTAAAGCACTGCACATCAATAAGAACTCATGCGTGTTCGCACCGCCCACAATTCCTCAAAGAACCTCGGCCTCACCTGCCGCTCGTCGAAGACCCGGTTCTTCTCTTGAACTTTGATGCCCGCCGTCTCCATCAGATACTCCGGGCCGAGGAAGCCCGTGCCGGATTTCGCGCCGATCATCTTCTCGACCATGCTCACGTGGCTAAGCCGCCAGAAGCGGAAGAACTCGTCGAACTCGATGAGGGTATCGGCGAGCCGGGCGAGGTCGGCGTGGGGGTTGGGGGTGTTCGCCGGGGTGAAGAGGGCGTCGAAGCTCGGGAGGCCGCGCCGCTCCACCGCGCGCCGGAAGGCCTCGGGCAGCATCGGCTGTTTCAATCGCTCGCGCTGGCGCGGGGTGAGCAGGCGGATGGGAAGCTTATCAGTCCCCGCCAGATACTTTTGAAACACGGGATCGTCGCGCAGGCCGCAGACGATTTCGATCTCGCGGAACTGGTAACTCTCCGTGCCGCTCGCGGGGGAGAGGCCGGTGTAAAGCGCTTTGCCGTCCTGTTCCATCTTCTGCGACCGGAAGCGCATGAAATCCAGCGGGAGCATCGTGGCCGGGATTTGAATCTGCTGGACGAGCAGGCGCTGGATGAGCGCGACTCGGCGGAGGAGCCGGGTCGCTTCGGCGATGTCGTTGCGCAGGATGAGCGGGATCGCGCGGTCAACGTGGTCGAGGATGACTTTGAACCAGACTTCAAAGCATTGGTGGACGACGATGAACATCATTTCGTCCGGGCTGATGTTCTCGGGTTTCCAGAATGCGGTGGGCGGCTGGCCCCGCTCCGCCCACGCGGCCTTGAGACCGTCTTGCAGATTGAGCAGGTCGGGGAGGCGCAGCCACTCGGCGTAGGCGGGGGT
>Ga0209108_10002390_pt1 | contig 10753 bp, 9 predicted proteins | sample Rifsed10ft1_FD_184003 | JGI IMG/M metagenome (GOLD analysis project Ga0209108, IMG submission 184003) | Soil microbial communities from Rifle, Colorado, USA - sediment 10ft 1 (version 2) | ecosystem: Environmental > Terrestrial > Deep subsurface > Rock core/Sediment | place: Rifle, Colorado...
CGAGCGCGCGCGCGATCGACCCGGACTCGCCGGTGGTGAGCCACCGGACGGCGATCTCGCGGCTCACCGTCGACGGCCCCGGCTCAGTGTGGCGGAGCCCGATCCCCTCGGGAAGCCGGTCGGCGCGGTAGGCCTGGCGCGTGGAAGTGATCACCACCAGCGCGTCGTCGGCCGGCAGGCCGTACCAGAGCACGCCGTCCACGACGTCCTGCGCGGGATGGAGGATCCGGACCGACTCGGCCCGCTCGAGCAGGTCGAGCGCGGTCGCCTCGGAGCCGGCGGCGTCGGCCTCCTCCTTCCGCTTCACCCAGCCGCGCCACCAGAGGCTCGTCCGGCTGAAGGCCGCGTGCTTCAGCGCGAGCCGCGGCAGCGCGTTGAACGCGTCGAGCGGATGCGCGCACAGGTAGTCGTCGAGGCCCGGATCCTTCCCGGCCCGGGCACCCGGAGCCCAACAACCACGGAGACACCGTGTGGTTGTCAGGATTGGGGCTTCCCTGGCTCCTCCGGTGGTATATTCCAGTGGAGGTTATTCCAAAGCAGATGGAACTAGACGCACAGCAATATACCGCGTCAGGCATCTCGGCCGCAAACCGCCGTCGGCTCGAGCGCCTGCACCGTGGGTCTCGCGGGACCGTCACCGTCCGCGACGCCGCGCGGATCCTCGCGATCGACGCGACCGCGGCCGCACGCCTGCTGGCTCACTGGCGCGCGCAGGGATGGATCCAGCGCGCGAGACGGGGCCTGTATGTCCTGGTGCCTCTCGGCGCCGCCGGACGTGTGGGCGTCGTCGCGGATCCGTGGATCCTCATCGCCCGGGCCTTCGCGCCCTGCTACATCGGCGGGTGGAGCGCCTGCGAGCACTGGGACCTGACCGAGCAGATCTTCCGTGAGGTCGTGGTCATCACCTCGAAGCCGGTGCGCCCGCGCCGCGGGGAGATCGGCGGCGTCGGCTACCTCGCTCGCGTCGTGGCGCCGAAGCAGCTCTTCGGAACTCGCCGCGTCTGGCGCGACCAGACGCCAGTCGACGTCTCCGACCCGTCGCGCACGATCGTTGACATCCTCGACGTGCCCGCCCTCGGCGGGGGCATCCGCCACGTCGCCGAGGTTGTCCGGGCCTACTTCGCCTCCGAGCACAGGAGCGATCGCCAGCTCGTCGAGTACGGCCGGCGCCTCGGCAACCAGACTGTGTTTAAGCGTCTCGGCTTCCTCATCGAACGGCTCGGCATCGACGCGGCGGATCTTCTGGCGAAGTGCCGCGGCGCGGTGAGCGCCGGGTACGCTCGCCTTGACCCGAGCGGCCCCGCACGCGGCAGGCTGCTTCGTCGCTGGGGGCTCAAGCTCAATGTGGAGGTGCCGGCCAGCCGATGATCGACGTCCTCGAGCTGCGCGAGCGTGGGCGCGAGTGGTCGCTCCGCGAGGACGTCGTCGAGAAGGATTACGCGCTGGGCTGGCTCCTCTGGGGCATCGCCTCCGAGCCTGTCCTCACGAACACGTGGGTGTTCAGGGGTGGCACGTGCCTCAAGAAGTGCTATTTCGAGACCTACCGCTTCTCGGAGGACCTCGACTTCACGCTCTTGGAGGGCGCGCCCGACGAGCCGGACGCCCTGCGCGTGATCTTCGCGACGATCGCGGAGCGCATCTACGAGGCCTCCGGGATCGAGATGCCGCGCGAGCAGATTCGGTTCGAAGCGTACAAGACGCCGCGCGGTGGGCGCGCTGTCGAGGGGCGGGTCTACTACCGAGGTCCCAGGCGCCCGGGTGGCGATCTCCCGCGCGTGAAGATCGATTTGACCCCCGACGAGGTGCTGGTCTACGACCCGGTCCGCCGGCCCGTCACGCACCCGTACAGCGACGGGTTCCCGGCCGCCGCGGAGTCTCTCTGCTACAGCCTCCCAGAAATCTTCGGCGAAAAGCTCCGAGCGCTTGCCGAGCGCTGCCTGCCCCGCGATCTCTACGACGTGGTCAGCGTCTTCCATCGACCAGAAGCGCGGGGCGCGGCCGAGGTCGTCCTTGACGTCCTAAAAGAGAAGTGCCGGTACAAGGAGATCGCCGTCCCGACCCTCGCCTCCATCGAGGCGTCCCCGCGTCATGAGGAGCTCGAGTCCGAGTGGAAGAACATGCTCGGCCATCAGCTGCCGGAGCTGCCGCCGATCGAGCTGTACCTCGACGGGCTACGCGAGCTGTTCGACTGGCTCGAGGGGCGGCCCAGCGTCGTGCCCGTCCTACCGCACGCACCGGTCGGCGCCGACGAGATCGCGTGGACGCCTCCGGCCACGATCACGACCTGGGGAACGCTCGTGCCTCTCGAGGCGATCAGATTCGCCGCCGCCAATCGCCTGTGTATCGATCTAGGCTACGAGGGCTCGGTCCGCCGCGTGGAGCCCTACTCGCTGCGGCGGACTCGCGACGGCCACCTCCTACTCTTCGCTGTCCGGCGCGACTCCCGGGTGGACCGCCGGTACCGCGTCGATCGCATCGAGAGCGCCCGGGTCACCAAGGAGGGCTTCACGCCGGTCTACCCCGTCGAGTTCTGGCCCACGGCGCCGATCAGCGTTCTGCCTCTCGTACGGCGCCAGTCGCACGGTACATCATCATTAGGGTGACACGTCAACTCGCGCGCCGATTCTGACCCACCCGGAGGCCCCGCTTCTCCGCTTCCGTCCCCACGTCGAAGCCCCAACGGGATTCGAACCCAGAGAAGTATGGCCTTGCCGGGTTTTCTACGGCAGGCCGGCACCCAGCGCAGGTTGGCGCAGTCTGCGGCCTGCCCGGGTGGCCGCCCAAGACTTCAACGAACTCGGCGATGACCTGGAGCATGCCTCTCCTCACGGAGCAACACATCCACCGCTGCCCATATCGCTCTCGCCGTGCCGTCAGCCAGCAGAGCGAGTCTCCATCTGCTCAAAGCGGCGGGGCCGGCGGCCAGGCGGTGCGGTCACGCCTGGAAGATGTCCTCGGGCAGCAGCGCGGAGACGACATAGTTCGGGACGTCCACCACGTTGCTGATCCGCAAGTCGACGGCCACGCTGCAGATGACGTACGCCTGCTCGCGCGTGTAGCCGCGGTCCTGGAGCAGGCTCATCATGTTCAGCACGGCGCTCCGGCAGGCGGTGTTGAGGTTCTCGCCCTGGTTGACGCCCTTGTCGTCGACGGGCATGCCCATGGTGGCGACGAACCGCTGCGGCGCCGCCCAGCGCGGATCGATGAAGTAGTCGCTGCGCTCGAACCTCGGCCAGCGGATCTGCCGGCGCTCGGCCTCGCCCCGGTGCAGGCGGAAGCGCACCACGCAGGTCGCGCCCATCTCCACCGCGGTCACGCACACCTCGCCGTCTCCCTGAGCGAAGTGACCGTCGCCCGTCGAGAACAGCGCGCCCTCGACCGCCACCGGGAGCAGGAGCCTGGCGCCCTTCGAGAGCTGCTTCACGTCGAAGTTGCCGCCGTTCTCCCGGGGCGGCAGCGTGCGAAGCCCGTGCGTCGCGGCGGGACCGGCGGTGGGGACGGCGCCGCCGGCGTCGGGCGGGAACACGACGCCGCCGCGGGCGAGGAGTTCGGCCTCGCGTCGGGTCCACGCCTCCAGTTGCGCGCGTGACGGCGCCACCCCGGAGACGCCCATGAACGGCGCCCCCGGGATCCGGACCCGCGGAAGCTGGCGTGACCTCGCCCACCCGTCCGCGATGTCCCAGTGGACGAGGTACGGCGTGGTCATGACGTCGCGCAGGAATCCCAGCCCGGGCAGGATGGCCGTGAAGGCCCAGCGCTGCGGGACGATGTCGACGAACTCCACCTCGAGCAGATCGCCCGGACGCGCGCCCTTGACCAGGACGGGGCCGGTCAGCGGATGGATCGCCCCCACCGGCAAGGCGGCGAAGTCCGCCTCGGTCGATTTCGGGTTGAGGTGGCCGTCGGCGGCGTCCCGGGTCTCGAGCGCGACCTCCTCACCTTCGTCCACCGCGACGATGGGCGGGATGTCGGGATGCCAGCGGTTGTGTCCCGTCTTGGGCTCCTCACGGAGGGGTCGGCTGCGATCGATGTTGACGGTCTTCATGGCGTCTCTCCTCTCCGGTTGAGAATTTCCAGAGCGCTGCTTCAGGAGCGCGCGGGCGACTCCGGGCTGGATCGCGCTGGTGTCGAGTTCGGTCGAAGAATAGACCCAGTCGGTCATATCTGTCCACCGGCACTCCGGAAACCCGCCTCTGAGGGGGCGGCGCGGCGGCGCGCGAGATCGTCCTCTAGCGATCACCCCTCGGGCGGCCGGCGCGCCTTCCAGTCGGTCGCCTGCTCGTAGGCCCAGCCGATCCGCAGCGCCATCGCTTCCTCGCCCGCGTGGCAGAGGACCTGGAGCGACGTCGGCAAGCCGCCGGCCGTGAAGCCGTTCGGCAACGCCAGCGCGCACAGGCCGAGGTAGTTCCCCGCCCGCGTGAAGTGCGCCGCGGTGCCGGACTGATCGACCTGGTCGAGGGGAATCGCCGCCGTCTGCGTCGTCGGCGTCAGCAGCGCGTCGGCCTCGGCCAGCGCCGCCGCGAACTCGCGCCGCCGCTCCTCGCGCTCGGCGAGCGTCAGCAGATAGTCGCGCGCGGAGACGTTGCGCCCGAGCTGGATGCGCGGGCGGATGTGCGGATCGATCGGCAGGCTCATGTCGTCCACCAGGTGGCCGACGAAGCGGTAGCCCTCGGCGCCGATGATCCGTCCGGTGGCCGCCGCATAGTCGCTGAACCGGTGCGGCAGCGCCGGCCGCACGATCCGCGCGCCGAGCGCGGCGAGCTGTTCCACCGAGGCGTCGTAGGCGGCCAGCACGTCGTCCGCCACGCCGGCGCGCTCGGCGTCGGGCATCACGGCGAGCCGCAGGCCGGCCACGCCGCGCCGCAACACCGGCAGCGGATCGGCCGGCGTCCACGCCAGCGTCTGCGGATCGCGCGGGTCGGGGCCGTTGAGCACGCGGAAGATCAGCGCCGCGTCCTCCACCGAGCGCGCCAGCGGCCCCGGCGTGTCGAGCGTGCTGCTGAGCGGCAGCACGCCGTACGTGCTGATCCGCCCCGCCGTGACCTTGAGCCCGACGATGCCGCACCACGCCGCGGGCAGCCGCACCGAGCCGCCCGTGTCGGTGCCGATGGCCACCGGCGCCAGCCCGGCGGCGACCGCCACCCCCGAGCCGCTGGAGGAGCCGCCCGGCGTGCGGTGCACGGCGAGGTCCCACGGGTTGCGCGGCGTGCCGAGGTGCGTGTTGGTGCCGAAGCTGCCCATGGCGAACTCGACCGTGTGCGTCTTGCCGAGCACGATCATGCCGGCGGCAATGAGCCGCTCGGCCAGCGTCGCGGTAACCGACGACACACGGTCGGCCCACACCTTGGAGCCGCCCGTCGTCACGCGCCCCCGCATGTCGACGAGGTCCTTCAGCGCGATGGGCACGCCGTGCAGCGGGCCGACGCGATGGCCCGCGCGGATGGCCCGGTCGGCGGCCTCGGCGGCCAGCCGCGCGTCGGTCTCGTAAACGGCGATGTAAGCGTGCAGCGCCGGATCGCGCTTGCGGATGCGCTCGAGCAGCGCGTCCACCGCCTCGACCGGCGACAGCGCGCGCTCGCCGAAGGCGCGGGACAACTCGGCGACGGTGGCCCAGACGGGATCGATCTGGCTCATGCGGTCTCCTTTGCGCGGCCAACCGCCAGGAGCGGCATCGCGGCGCGTCGCGGTCGTTGACAGGGCGCCGACGCGCAGAGTATAAGCGGTGCGTCACCCCCATCAAGCCTTTCACCCTACGGCGCTCTTACCGGAGGAGACGCGATGTCAACGACGACAGACCGGATCCGTCGACCCGTGCGACGCTTCGTTGCGCTGCTGACCCTCGCCGGCCTGGCCGCGGCGGCGGGCGTGCAGGCGCAGAGCGAGCCGATCAAGATCGGGTTCTTGATCCCGCTCACCGGGCCGCTCGCCACCCCGGGCCGCGACATGGCCGACGGCTTCAACCTCTTCTGGGAGCAGGCCGGCCACCAGGCCGGCGGCCGCAAGGTCCAGATCGTGACCGCCGACACGACGTGCAACCCCGACCAGGCAATCACGCAGGCGCGCCGGGTCGTGCACCAGGAGAAGGTCCACTTCATGGTCGGCCCGCTGTGCGGCCACGAGGGGCCGGCGGTGGCGCAGGTGAGCAAGGAGACGGGCGTGCCGCTCCTGATGGACACCGCCGGCGCCGACACCGTCACCAAGTGGGACCGCACGCCGACGGTCGTGCGCACCGCGGTGTCGGCCAGCCAGATCGGCCACCCGTGGGGCGACTACATGTACAAGGAGCTCGGCCTGCGGAACGTCACCTTCATCGGCCAGGACTACACCTGGGGTCACGAGGTCACGCTGGGCGCCGTGAAGACCTTCACGGAGCTCGGCGGCAAGGTCGCCAAGATCATCTGGAACCCGATCGGCACGCGGGACTACGGCCCGACCATCGCGGCAATCCCGGCGGACACCGACGGCGTGTCCGCGGTCGTCGTCGGCGTCGATCGCGTGCGGCTCTTCGAGGCGTGGTTCAACTTCGGGATGGACAAGAAGAAGAAGATCTACGGCGGCTACTGGATGCACCAGGACGCGCTGCCGCAGATGGACGACCGGGCCATCGGGCTCATCGGCAACTCGCTGCACTACGCGGCGGGTCTGGAGACGCCGGAGAACAAGGCGTTCGTGGACGCGTTCGCCCGGAAGTACAAGCGGCTGCCGTCGTGGTTCGCGGAGTCGGCCTACACGACCGGGCTCTGGACGAAGACGGCGACCGACGCGATCAACGGCAAGGTGGAGGACCGCGCGGCGTTCCTCAAGGCCGTGCGGGCCGCGAAGATCAACGCGCCGCGGGGCCCCCTGCGGTTGGACGAGTACGACAACCCCGTGCAGAACGTCTACATCTCGAAGATCCAGAAGATCAAGCACCCGGTGCTCGGCGAGGTGCTGACCAACGTGCCGTTCAAGACGTACACGGCCGTGTCGCAGTTCTGGACCTGGACGCCCGACGAGTTCCTGAAGCGGGGGCCGTACAAGCGGTAGCCCGGGCGCGGGCGAGGTGACGACGAGCGCGATCCTCCAGGCGATCAACGGCACCTCGCTCGCGGCGCTGCTGTTTCTCGTCGCCAGCGGCTTCACCGTCACCTTCGGCTTGATGCGCGTCGTCAACATGGCGTACGGCGCGTACTACCTGCTGGGCGGCTACGTCGGCCTGTCGATCGCCCGGGCCACCGGCAGCTTCACCCTCGCCATCGTGGGCGGCGGGGCCGCCGTCGTCCTCCTCGGCTACCTGATCGATCGCTTCCTGATCCATTACACCGGCGAGAACCACCTGGCCCAGGTGCTGCTGACCGTCGGCGTCGCCTTCGTCGTCGGCGACGTGGCACTGAAGATCTGGGGCGGCGACTCGCTCAAGGTCCCGGTGCCGGCATTCCTGCGCGGCGCCATGGAGCTGCCCGGCGGTCTCGTGTACCCGACCTACCGCTTCGTGCTGATCTTCTTCAGCCTCTTCGTGGCCGGCGTGCTCTGGCTGCTCTACCGCAAGACCCAGATCGGCGCCGTGGTGCGCGCCGGCGTGGACGACCGCGAGCAGGTGGGCGCGACGGGCATCAACGTGGATCGCCTGTTCGTGATGGTCTCGGCGCTCGCCTCGTTCCTGGCCGGCATGGCGGGCGTGGTCGGCGGCGCCTTTCTCACCCTCTACCCCGGAGCCGAGTGGGAAATCCTCATCGTCGCCCTCGTGGTCGTCATCGTCGGCGGGCTCGGCAGCCTCGAGGGCGCGATGATCGGCGCGCTGGTCGTCGGCCTGCTCGACGCCTACGGCCGGTGGCTGCTGCCCGAGTTCTCCTACTTCGTCCTCTTCGGCCCGATGGCCGTCCTGCTGCTGTTCCGCCCGCGCGGCATCTTCGGCAAGGAAGCCTGAGGTGACCGTCGCGCGCGCCGCCGCCGTCGGCGGGGTCGTCGCCGCCCTCGCGCTGCTGCCCCAAGTGGCCGGCCCGTTCTGGACGGGGCTCGCCACGCAGATGATCGTCTTCGGCCTGCTCGCGCTCTCGGTGGATCTCCTGCTCGGCCACGCCGGGCTCTTCTCGATCTGCCACGGCTCGTTCTTCGCGGTGGCGGCCTACACGACGGCCATCCTCCAGGTGCGCTACGCGGTGCCGACGGCGCTGGCGGCGCCCGCCGGGCTCCTCGCCGGCACGCTGCTCGGGCTCCTCTTCGGCCTCGCCGTCCGCACGCGGGGCGTCTACTTCATCCTCATCACGATCGCCTTCGGCTACGTCGTCTGGGGCGTGGCCCATCGCTGGTCGTCCTTCACCGGCGGCGACAACGGTGTGACGAACGTGCCGTTCCCCGCCGTCGGCGGCTTGCGCGTCGAGTCGGACACCGACTACTACTACCTGGTGCTCCTGGTGGTCGCGCTCTGCGCGCTGGGCTACCGGGTGCTGGTGCGCTCGCCGTTCGGCCTCACGCTGCGCGGCATCAAGGGCAGCGAGAGCCGGATGCGGAGCCTCGGCTACGACTCCAACCGCCACCTCTACGCCGCCTTCGTGCTCTCCGCGGCGCTCGCGAGCCTGGCCGGGGTGCTCTACGTCTACTACAACCGCTTCGTGAACCCGGTGGCCGCCTCGTTCCCCGTCTCCGTCGAGGCGGCGCTGATGGCGATCCTGGGTGGCACCGGCACCATCGCAGGACCGTTCATCGGCTCGGCCATCATCCTGGGCCTGCGCAACTGGGTGTCGAGCTTCTTCGAGCTGTACGCCACCGTCATGGGGCTCGTCTTCATCGTCACCGTGCTGTGGGCGCCCGGGGGCCTCGTCGGTCTCGCGGCGCGCCTGCGCCGACGCGCGGCGCGGCCGTGACCCTCGCCGTCGAGGTCGAGGGCCTCGTCAAGGAGTTCGGCGGCCTCCGCGCCGTGGATTGCGTGTCGCTCAGCGTGCCCGCCGGCGAGCGCCGTGTGCTCATCGGCCCCAACGGCGCCGGCAAGACGACGCTCTTCCACTGCGTCACCGGCACGCTGGCCCCCACGGCCGGGCGCGTGGCGCTCTTCGGCCGCGACGTCACGCGGCTGGCCGAGCACCGCCGCACCGCGCTCGGCATCGGCCGGACGTTCCAGATCTCCAATGTCATCGTCGACCTCTCGTGCCTGGAGAACCTGGTCCTGGCCGCCATCGGCACCGACCGGCGCAAATGGGTGCTGCACCGCCCGGTGGCGGCGTTCCCCGGCGTGCGCCGCACGGCGCTCGAGGGCCTCGACCTGGTCGGCCTCGCCCACCGCGCGGACGACCCGGTGCGCCTGCTCTCGTACGGCGAGCGCCGCCAGCTCGAGCTGGCGCTGGCGCTCACTGGGCACCCGCGCGTGCTCTTCCTCGACGAGCCGTGCGCCGGGCTCTCGCCCAGCGAGCGGGCCCGCATCTCGAGGATGATCGCCGCCCTGCCGCGCGACCTGACCGTGCTGATGATCGAGCACGACATGGACGTGGCGCTCGGCCTCGCCGACCGCGTGACGGTCTTGCACCGCGGCCGCGTCATCCTGGAAGGCCCGCCGGGCGAGGTGCAGACCAACCCCGAGGTGCGCGACGTCTACTTCGGCCATGTCTGAGCCGCTCCTCTCGGTGCGCGAGATCCACACCTACTACGGCGACTCCTACGTGCTGCAGGGCGTGAGCCTCGACGTCCACGAGGGGACCATCGTCGCGATCCTCGGCCGCAACGGCATGGGCAAGACCACGCTCATCCGCTCGGTGGCCGGGCTCACGCCGCCCCGGCGCGGCGACGTCGTCTTCAAGGGCCGCTCGCAGCGCGGCCGCCCGCCCTACGCCATCGCCCAGCAGGGCCTCGCCATCGTCCCGCAGGGCCGGCGCATCTTCCGCTCGCTCAGCGTGCGCGAGAACCTCTTGTTGCCCACCAGTCGGCTCGCGGGTGCCACGCCCGCCGGCGACGGCCGGCGCACGCGATGGGACCTGGACGGAGTGCTGGCGGAATTCCCGCAGCTCGCCGAGCGCATCGAGCACCCGGGCGGCGCGCTCTCCGGCGGCGAGCAGCAGATGCTGGCCGTCGGCCGCGCCCTCATGGCCAACCCCGACCTGATCCTGATGGACGAGCCGTCCGAGGGCCTGGCGCCGCGGCTGGTGCAGCAGATCGAGTCGATCATGAAGCGGATGCGCGACCACGGCCACGCCGTCCTGCTCGTCGAGCAGAACTTCGCGCTCGCCATGGCGGTGGCCGACCACGTTCACGTCGTCTCCTCGGGGCGCTTCGTCTTCGGCGGCACGCCCCGCGAGCTGGCCGTGGCGACGGCGGTGCTGGACCAGCACCTCGGCGTCGCCGGAAAAGGGGGTCCCTGATGCCCAAGCAGCACGCCCTGAACCCGACGCCCGACACCGTCCACTGGGGCTACTTCGACGCCGCGATCCCGGCGCGGCTCACGGTGGATTCCGGCGACACCGTCGTCGTGGACACCGTCTCCGGCGGCCGCAAGGAGCTGGGCGACGACCTCGCGCGCCTGGGCCCCGTCCACCGCGAGATCGCCGAGAAGGTGTGGCAGGGCCCCGGCCCGCACATCCTCACCGGCCCCATCGCCGTGCGCGGCGCCGAGCCCGGCGACACGCTGGAAGTGCGGATCAAGGCGATCGAGCTGACCGTGGACTGGGGCTGGAACATCATCCGCCCGCTGCGCGGGACCTTGCCCGAAGACTTCCCGCGCCTGCGGCGCACGATCATCCCGCTGGACCGCAAGGCGATGACGGCGACGCTGGCCTGGGGCCCGACC
>Ga0209108_10002391_pt1 | contig 10751 bp, 8 predicted proteins | sample Rifsed10ft1_FD_184003 | JGI IMG/M metagenome (GOLD analysis project Ga0209108, IMG submission 184003) | Soil microbial communities from Rifle, Colorado, USA - sediment 10ft 1 (version 2) | ecosystem: Environmental > Terrestrial > Deep subsurface > Rock core/Sediment | place: Rifle, Colorado...
GACCTGATGCCCGCCGACATTCAGGCCCTGCAAGCCGAACTGCGTGATGCCCTGGGAACCAAAGTGAATTTGAAGCACAGCGCCAAAGGCGGCTCGCTTACCCTCTATTACTACTCCGACGAAGAGCTTGACAGCCTGGTGTCCCGGCTCCTCAAACGCAAATAATCTGCTATTGTTGCTGCGTTTTATGCGGGTATCGCTCTGCGCGCAGGCGAAGAGTTTCGTTGCCATTATTTTGACATCAAACCGCGACCGCGTTCCGTAGGGGAGCGTCTCAGATCCTCCCCTAATAAACTAAAATGAAAAGTCGAGTCTGCTGGGATAAATTCAAGCTTCTAATTCAAAGTTATGCAGTCTTGTCCAACACCTTGACAATGCTACGGCCTATACAGCCTCCCATTAACAAGGTCTTATCTTGAAACCCTATGCTGATCCTGCATAACGCCCGTATCCACACCTTCGACCCACGCCAGCCCCAAGCCGGGGCCATAGCCATCCAGCTGGCCCCTGAAAGCGGAGGCCATGTGGTAGCTGTGGGCGACCTTCACCCGCTTCAGCAAGAATTCCCAGGCGCTCAACTTGAAGACCTGCAAAGGCGCGTCGTTTTGCCCGGGCTCATCGATGCTCATGTTCACTTCCGCCAGTATGCACTGGGCCTGCATAGCCTGGATTGCGATACGGCCACCCTTGCCGAATGCCTGGAGCGCGTGCGCGCCGCAGCAATCGCCACTCAAGCCGGCGCCTGGTTGCGCGGCCACGGCTGGCGGCAGAACGCCTGGGCGCAGGGTTTTGGCGATGCCGCCATGTTGGACACGGTTGCCCCGCTCAATCCCGTTTATCTCTCGGCATCCTCCATGCACGCCGCCTGGGCCAATAGCGCCGCGCTCAAAGCCGCGGGCATCTCGGCCCAAACCTCCGACCCGCCCAATGGCCGCATCCAGCGCGATACCACTGGCCAGGCCACCGGCATCCTCTTCGAGGCCGCCATGCAACTGGTGGCCGAGGTCATCCCGCACAGCACCCTCGAGGAGGACGCCACAGCCATGTTGGCCGCCCAGAGCAAGCTGTGGAGCTTCGGGCTCACTGGCGTGCACGACTTTGACCGAGCCCGCTCTTTTCGCGCCCTCCAAACCCTGCGGGAACGCGGCCAATTGCAGCTGCGCGTCCTGAAAAACGTCCCAGTCGAATCGCTCGATCAGGTTATCGGAATCGGCTTGCGCGGCGGTTTTGGGGATGACTTATTGCGCCTCGGGGCGGTCAAAATATTCGCCGATGGGGCCTTGGGGCCGCGCACCGCGGCCATGTTCGAACCTTACGAAGGCGAACCTGAGAACCGCGGCATGCTCTTTGTGGACAGCGAACAATTGTTGGAATGGGGGCAGCAGGCCGCGCAGGGCGGCCTGGGCCTGGCCGTGCACGCTATTGGAGACCGCGCCGTTCACGAGGTGCTCAACGCCTTTGAGCAGCTGCGCGCCTTCGAGCGCCAACAGGGGCTGCCGGCGCGCCCCCATCGTATCGAGCATGTCCAGCTCCAGCATCCCGATGACCTGGGACGGCTTGGGCAGCTGGGCCTGGTGGCCTCCATGCAGCCCCTTCACGCCACTTCAGACATGCTGGCGGCTGAAAAATATTGGGGAGCGCGCACACAATATGCCTATGCTTGGAAGGCCCAATTGGAGGCTGGTGCGGTGTTGGCCTTTGGCTCCGATGCGCCGGTGGAATCGCCTAACCCCTTCATTGGCCTGCACGCCGCCATCACCCGCCGGCGTGCCGATGGCAGCCCCGGCCCGCAGGGCTGGCTGCCCCAGCAGCGTTTAAGCCTTGTCGAAGCGCTGGCGGCCTTCACCCATGGCCCGGCCTATGCGGCCGGGATGGATAACCGGCTGGGGCGGTTGGTGCCAGGATATCTGGCAGATCTGATAGTCCTTGAGCAGGATCCCTTTGAGGTCGACCCACACGAATTACGCAACGTGCAGCCGCTGGCCACGATGGTGGGGGGAAACTGGGTGTGGAGGAGGTAATTGCGCTTGTGAGGCGCTTATCGCGAATTGCTGCTAAGAAAACGTTCGTGCTCGGCCAGCGAGTCGCGCGCCATTTCCAACAGGGTCTGCAAATTGCGTTCGGACTGCTCGCTAAGGTACTGCAAAGTATCCTGCACCTCGCGCAAGCTGTCTTCCAGCTCCCCCACTTGCCCAGCCAGCTTCTCTTGTTGGCGGGCGCCCTCGCGCTGCTGCTCTTCGTGCGTCAGGGCGAAGTTGGACCAGCGTTTTTGCCCGTCGGCCTGGAACGTGGACCATTCCTGGCGGAAGCGTTGGTCCCCCAGGCGCTGGATCTCGGTGAGCTCATTGATCCGCCGGCTGATCTTCTCCACCAGATCATCGAAGGCACGCTGGGCGCGCTTTAGCGCCAATTCAGTACTTTCAAATTCCTTCAACCTCGTGGCCATTTCTCCAGATTGCTGTTCAATGGCATCAAAGCGCCTGCCCCATTCCTTCCATTGGTGCTCCCAATCTGTTTGCGCCAGGGTAGCCTTCATCAGGAAGTCATCGTGCGCCTTCTTGCGCTCTTCTTCCGCCGAGGACATCTGGTCCAGGCGAGATTCCACTTTGCGCTGCGACAGCCGCATGCCTTCGCCTTGTTTGGCGGCAGCCTCCAGGTGGGAAACCAAAGTTGCAACTTCGGCGCGCATCTCGCTGAGCCGCTGGGTGTCCTCCCGGCTGGATTGCTCCAGACTCTGGCTTAACTGGGAACGTTTCTGCTCCCCTGCAATAACATCTTGGACGGACTCTGTTAGGGATCGGATCTTGCCCTCTGCATGCTCTAGTTTTTCCCCTTGGTTGTTTATGTTCTTATGCAAAGCCTGCAGCTGCCCCACTTCGTTGCGAAAATCCTCCATTATTTTGGCCAAACCCTTGTTTTCCTGCAGAAACGCCTTTTCCAGATGTTCGGCCTGCTTATCAACAGCCTGGATTTCCTTTTTGCTCGCTGCCTGGTGGCCCTTGATCTGGTCTTCGAGATCGGCGATGCCCTTTTCCAGCACATCCAGCCGCGCTTTGTAAGACGCTAGTGTCTCGCCCGAACCCTCACGTTTGGTCTGCAGTTTTTCAATGGCCGCAAATCGTTCTTCGAGCGCGGCGATAGTATGCAGCGCCTTACGGTGCTCGGCATCCAGCCACTCAACCTTCTTTTCCAGTTGTTCTTTTTCCATTGGGAAACCTCGGCCTGCCAGCATCAACCCAGCCAGAGAATCGAGCGATTATAGCATGTGGGATTTCTGAATGCTTTTAAGGAGAAAGCTGGCTAAACATGGCGGCCAAACCGGGTACAGCCGCTAGGAAAACATGCGGCAATAGACCAAAACCCAGCAGGCTTAGCAAGGTGACGACCGCAAAGGCCCAAACATATGGATTCGATGCGTCGATTGATTTCTTGCTGGTGGGGGCTGGCTCTACCTCCTCCACCCAGTGGGGTCTCTTGGCCTGCGAGCCTGCCAAAGTGGCGTGCAGGAAACGCGCACCGCCAGCCAGCAGTCCCAGGCTGCCGATCAGACCGCCGGCTGCAGCCCAGGACGAAACAGCCGCCGCTCCATCAAGCAAGGCCAAGCGACCTGGAAAGCTGCCGAGCAGCGGCAGCCCGGCTAGAGAAAACATGGCCACCAGCCAAACAATGCCTGCCAGGGGCCGGAAGCTGGCCTTTGCCCGCAGGTCCTCAGTTTGCATGCCGGGTCCGTTCACCATGGACAACATGCTGAGGGATGTCGCCCAACCCCAAACAGCAAAGGCCTGCGGCAACAACAGAGCAAAGAATACTTGGGCGCTGCCCAGACCAAGTGCCTGCAACCCAAAGCCCGTGCATGCCATGCATGCATAGCCAAGCATCCGGGCTGGGTGCGGCTCGCCGGCAGCCCAAAGACCCCCAAGGAGTACCGTTAGCCCACCAGCAAACAAGAGAAGGGGATAAGCGAACTCGCTGGTCCGCAGCCAGCCATAGCGGTCAAAGAAGCCCAAGCCGAAAATGAGACCAATGTTGGGCAAAAAGAAGGCGAGGAACCCAAACACGTAAGGATGGCTTTCCTTTGCCAGCAGGGGCAGCCAGCTGTGGAAGGGGAACAACGCGAGCAGGAAGGCGAACCCCAGCGCGAGCAGCAAGGCCCCGCGCAATACCAGGTTCAGGTCGCCCGGGCTGGCTTCCACTCCCGAGAGGATCCAGCCCGTGAACAAAACGAAGGGCACTGCCAAGATTTGGAATTTGAGGAAACGCAACACGCCTGCCCCGCCAGCCCCGGCCGGTGTCAACAAGGGAACCAGCAACATGGCAGCCATGGCAATGATTAGTGCGGCATAAAGGAAAGGCTCCACTGCCAGGGCCGCAACCAGCAAGCCGACGCAGATCAGACTGAGGGGAATGAAAAGCCGCCCGGGCCTGGCCAAATAGGCGCCGAGTATCCAAAGTGCTTCCATCAAATATATAAAGGCCAGGAGTGGCGCTTGGGCTTCAGCGAGTGTGAAACTTCGGCCGAACATAATGAAGGCCGGTGCGATTTCCACCGAAAATGGACCGAGCTGTAAGACTACATCGATGGGTAATCGCCAAGCTGCCCAACTGAGGAATATGCAGACGCCGGCCGCGGCGAATAAGGGGAAGGAATCCTGGCGGCGATAGAGCAGCAAGGCGATCCCCAAAACGGCCGGGAGAATGATCCACAACAGTGCAGAGGTCAATGGCGCGGCTCCGCGGTGGGCGCCTGCATGAGATAGGAACCGATCAGGGCGAGCCCCAAATTGAGTATGGCCAGTAACCCGGCCACTAAAATGGAGATTTCCACTCCGGCATAAATGATCTCAAATCCGGATAATAAGATGAGCAGGCCCATAATGTTGCGAAAGACGCCGCTGCCTAAGCCGACTTGCATGACACCGATACCCATCAGAAAGAGACCAGCCCACGCCTGGGTTACGCTGAACTGGCGACTCCAATTAGCCAGTGCGGGGGCCGCGCCGCTCACCATCACGGTGACGACCCCGGCAACTAGGCCTAAGAAAGCAGGGCTTCTAGGGAAGCGCGCCTCGCTCTCGCGAGGTTCCTCGGGGAGATTGAGCAACGTCAATCCCAGGATAGCAGTAGCCATCCAACCTGCAACCAGTTTGACAACAGCCAGGTCCACCGGCCACGAAGGGATGATCATTAGAAAGGCCAGCAAGTACTGCAATCCAAAGGCTGCCAGGACCCAGCGCCACTCGCGGCTAACCAATAAAGCCAGCGAGGTGATAACGAGGAGGCCGAGGACGAGATAAGCCGAGGGACCGCTTCCCATGTTTAAGACCCCAGCCCGTATTGGCTTGCAAGGGATAACAAAAACGCAATGAAAAGCAATGCCCACAGGACCCCTGCAGGCCCCTCGAAGAGGCTACTGAGGAAATTCAGCGACCAGGAAAGCCCTCTCATCAACGAGGCCATTAGTAGATGTATCCAGCGTAATGAGAATACCAAATCGAATGCAAATTGAGCTCGAGGATGTAGCTGACTCTTCCCGCTACGAAACACAAGGTAGAAGAACGCCGCGCCAGCGAGTGTTGCAGCCGCGGGCCACCACGCAAGGGCCGGATCCTCCGGGGCCAATGAGGGCAAGAGGCCAAGACCAAAAAAAAACAGGGCGATCGGCAGCGTGGCATACCCCAGCCACTGGATGGTGCGCATCCAAGGTTCTGGCGGTAATGGTGCGGCGGGGTCTCGGAGTGCCCTGGCAAACCAGCCTGCCAGCAAAGCAGCTTGAATGGGCAGGAAGGCGAAGACCAGAGGCGAAGCCCAATTGGCATAGATCGCAGTTCCCCAGTAACCAGCGGTGAAGGGCAGCCCGCTCAGCAAAACAATGCCAAACCCTGCCAGCAAAAAGCGAAAACGCTGGGAGTATTGCGCGAGGGGCAGCAATCCTCTTCCCAGCAGGAGGAGCAGCGAGAAAGCCAGGGCCGCCTGCCCTTGCCCTGCTAAGACCGCAGCAGCCACCAAGGACGCCTGCCCTAGTTCCCACTGAAAAGATGGATCTTTGTCAGTGGTTAGCAGCCAGGTGATGGCTGCGTAGGCAGCAGGCAAAAAGGCCAGTAACATCAAGGCCGAACGTGCTGGCTCGGCAATAGGGTCAGCGCGCACAAGCAAGGCCAGGCTGGCCGCCCAAGGCACCAGCAGCATGATGGGGGGCCAGTCACTTTCCAGACTGGCGGATTCCTTCCGACTGGGGAGCGGCCCCCATAAGCCCAAGCGCAGAGATCCTGAAATGAAAATTAGGATGGCCGTGAATTCCTGACCGTAAAAGGAAAACATCCAGGCCGCCAATAGAAAGGAGGAACCCAGTAAAAGAATTGTGATCCGCCGTAAGACAAGCTGGCGCCCTTCGGGGCGGGGCAGCCGGGAGAGCTGTAAGGCAGTGGCGAGCACGTCCACCAACGTCCAGGTGAACAAAAACGTAAGCAAGTCCCCGGAGAGCGCGGCCAGCAGACCCGCGCTGGTGATAGTGAGCCCCGGCGCCCAAGTGACCCATGAGGCGGTCACCGCTTCACGGACCTGTCCTAACAGGGAGGCAACCAGCAAACTGGATACAGCGAAAGCCAGCGGCCATGAGAGAGAGTCCAGTACAAAGGTGGCGGAATATTCCAATCCCTCCCCAGCCCACCAAGCCGGGAAGCTCAATTTCAGGGGGAGCTGCAAACGCAAGAACAGCAAACTGACCCAGGCCAGCGAGGCCCCAGCCAGTGCCAGCAGCCAACTGGAACGAAAACGGCGCTGCAAGTTGCTGGCGCCTAGGGCCGCCAAAGTAAAAACGAGCACGACAACCGGCAGGAATAGGAGCATCTAGATGAATTGCCCCTCACCGCGGGAGAGAAAGCGACCCCGGCCTGCCTGGCCAAGCCAGCGGTCACCGTCCACGATCAGATGGCCACGCAGGTACACCTTTTCCTGGAAACCCTTGAGCTGTCTACCCTCGAAGAGATTGTAATCAGTGCGATGCTTGCTAAACTTCCGGCCATAGGTGAGCTGACGCTCCGGGTCCCAGATGACCAGGTCGGCATCGGAACCGGGCTGCAGGGCGCCCTTGCGCGGATAGAGGCCGAAGATCTTGGCCGGGTTGGTGCTTACCAATGCCACGAATTGCTGCGGGGTCAGTTTGCCGGCGCCCACCCCATAAGTCCATAAGATGGGCAGGCGATCTCCGACCATGGGCAGGCCGTTTGGGATCTTGGCGAAATTCCCATTTCCCAACTCTTTACCCGGGATCGCTACCGGTCGGCCTTCATAATCGATCGACTGCGTCCCGTCAAGAAAAAAGGAGCAATGATCTGTACCGATCGCCTGGAATGCGCCGGTACTTAAACCTTTCCAGAGAGCCTCATTGTCTTGTCCGCTGCGCAAGGGCGGAGAGCAGACCCATTTTGCGCCATAGGGTCCCGCCAGGTCAGCCGCGGTGAAGAACAAATACTGGGGGCAGGTTTCGCCCATGGCTTGCACACCGCGCTGGCGCGCGTATGAAAGCTGCTCCAACTCCCCGGAGCTGTTCATGTGCACAATGTACAGCGGCGCCTCCGCCTGGGCGGCCAGGGCGCAGCCGCGCAATACGGCCTCCACCCCGCCCCAAACGGGCCGCGTGCGGGCATGCCATTCAACAGAGGTGTGCCCAGCCGCCAGCGCCTGGGATACCAGGATGTCGATCACGTCCCCGTTTTCGGCGTGGAGCATGGTGAGCATGCCCTGCTCGCGCGCCGTCTGCAGCACTCTGAAAATCTCGCCGTCCCGCAGGCGCAGCCGGCCGTTGTAGGCCATGAAGACCTTAAGAGTGGTTATTCCCAGGCCTGGCAAACGGGGAATTTCAGCCAAGATGTCTTCATCCAGTCGAGTAATGTTCATGTGGAAACCCCAGTCGACAGCAGCCTTGGGGCCTGCTTTGGCGTGCCAGGCCTCCACGCCACTGCGCAAAGGGCCACTGGGCGGCTGAGGAACGAAATCGATGACCGTGGTCGTGCCGCCAAAAGCGGCCGCCTTATGGCCGCTGTAATGGTCATCCGCTGTGACGGTAGAAAACATCTCCAGATCGAAGTGGGTGTGCGGGTCCACACCGCCGGGCATCACCAGCTTCCCGGCAGCATTCACCACTTCGGCGTCCGGCGCCTTCAGACCCGAGCCGATCTCACGAATGGTCTCGCCTTCAATGAGGATATCGGCTTTGGCGCTGCCTTCGTGAGTAACCAGAGTTCCCGATTTGATCAACAGCATAGCTATTCGGCGTCGTCGCCAGAGTACAAGGGGCCTGAACCTCGCAGGCCAAAGAAAGCCAACAACTCCGGGTCCCACGGGAGCTCAGGCAGGTGATCTGCCCCATATTGTTGCTCTTTTTCAGCACGTTCACGCAAAGCGCGCCACAGAACTTGGCGCTCCTCATCGTGCACACTCAGGTCGTCAATGGTTTGCGCGTTGAGCACCCGCTCACCGGTTGTGTATAGGAAGGTGATCCTCTTCCAATCCGTCGCAGGAATCGGACGAGAAAGCGCTTGTAATGCCCCTAATTGCAGTTTGAAATATTCTTCACCTGATCGTGGATGATCCGAGTCTTCCTTAAATAGCTGGCCGCGAGTAGTCAACTCGTGACCCAAGACGGGCGCTACGAATTCGATGCACCATTTATGGCCGTCGCCAAAGGTGGCTGGCTGATAAAAAGCCAAGGTATCTACGGCCACTACGCGGGGAGCGGTGCGTAACGGGATGCGATACCAACCCAAGACGCGGGCGATCTCCAAATCCTTCGGCGAAGGAAGGAAAGCAACCAAAACGAGATCATTGGGGGAGGGATGGTCGGGCATGTGTTAAAAAAGCAGGAAAGCAATTGCTTTCCTGCTTATTGTAACTCGACAGGAATTCCTAGTTGAGCAAGCCAACCCTTGCGTTGAACTGTTCGATCAGTGCATCTATTTCAGGCACCTGGCGCTGCACGCCGGTCCAGTAATTGGGATCGTGCCACTGCGCCATGATTTCATCGTAGGTCTTTCCTTGCTGCTCGACCCAGGTGAAATATTTAAGGTTATGGATGCGCCGCCGATCTTGCTCCGAGAGCTCCAGCAAATTATCTGTGCGTTCTCCCAGCAGATAGCGAGCCTGGTCGGCAGCGGCATTGAGTTCCGTATATTCTCCCATCTCGGCGTGCATCTCCTGGAGGCGGCTGCCATACAACTCCATCGAATCGGTCAGGATAGTCAGCAAAACATCGTCCGGACCCAGATCGTAATACTTAGCCATCTTAATACAGGAGAGAACGTTGCTGATGCCAGAGAAACCTAACAAGTCCAATTGATTCACGATGGATTCGGGAACGCCTTGCTTGACCAGATACTTGCGCCCAGCCGGTTCGTTAAATAGGCGCGCCAGGTTGACCACCGCATTGTCATCGATGGCAATGACTATATCTGTGTTTTTCAGATTATGGATCCAGGGCACGTGCTTGTCGCCGATGCCCTCGATACGGTGCGAGCCGAAGCCGTTCTCGAGAAGAGTGGGGCATTGAAGAGCCTCACTGGCTGCCACTATGCTGGCCGGGAATACTTGCTTCATATAGTCGCCGCAGGCAATGGTGCCCGCTGACCCAGTGGAGGAAGCCAGGCCTCGAAAGGTTCCTTTGCCAAGCTCCTTTTCCAAGACCTCTTCCATGGCATGACCGGTCACCTCGTAGTGCCAGAGGTAATTTCCGAATTCCTCGAACTGGTTGAAAATCATCAAATCCTGGCCGGAAGCGCGCAGCTCTTTACATTTGTCGAAGATTTCCTTGACATTGGATTCGCTACCAGGAGTCTTGATCGTCTCGCCAGCGATCTTCGCCAGCCATTCAAAGCGTTCTTTGCTCATGCCCTCCGGCAAAATCGCAATGGATTCGCAGGCTAATAATGCCGAGTCATACGCGCCGCCGCGGCAATAATTACCAGTTGAAGGCCACACCGCCTTCTGCGTAGTAGGGTCGAACTGACCCGTCACCAGCCGAGGCACCAGGCAGCTAAAGGCGGCGCCCACCTTGTGCGCGCCGGTAGGGAACCATTTTCCGACCAGTGCAATGATGCGGGCTGGCACGCCCGTCAGACTGGAAGGCAATTCGACGTAATTTACAGCGCCGTAGCCTCCACCTTTGGCCTTGGGCTCGTTCTTCCAAGTAATGCGGAATAAGTTCTGCGAGGCGACATCCCATAGGCCTATGTTCTTAAGGTCGGTCTTAATCTTCTCAGGCGCTTTCGTCGGATCTTTCTGCTGGGCATAGGTAGGAACAACAATATTTTGCTGCCGGGCGCGCTCCACGCCACGTTTGAGGCGCTCTTCCATCACGGTGAGATCGATCATGAAGCTACTTTCCTTTCTTGGGTTCTTCAGGGGGTTGTCGCAAAATGTAAAGGGGGCGGCCGCGCGTCTCGTCGTATAAACGGCCGATATATTCTCCCAAAATGCCAAGTGAAATCAGTTGAGCGCCGCCAAAGAACAGTACGGCAATCAACGTGGTTGCTTGGCCGAAAAAAGCAGCACTGCCAACCAAACGTAAATAAATGACCACAGGGATGGCCAGTAAGGCGATCCCGGCGGAAATGAAACCCAGATAGGTTGCCAACTGCAGCGGGAAGAATGAAAAACCGGTGATCGCCGTCAGCGCCAATCGAATCATTCGTCCCAGTGTGTAATGCGTCTCCCCCGCAAAGCGCGGCGCACGATCGTACGGAACCCCTACTTGCCGG
>Ga0209108_10002393_pt1 | contig 10750 bp, 8 predicted proteins | sample Rifsed10ft1_FD_184003 | JGI IMG/M metagenome (GOLD analysis project Ga0209108, IMG submission 184003) | Soil microbial communities from Rifle, Colorado, USA - sediment 10ft 1 (version 2) | ecosystem: Environmental > Terrestrial > Deep subsurface > Rock core/Sediment | place: Rifle, Colorado...
CCGACACTGCGTCAGCACCCTGAGGGTGTGTCGGTTCGGCGTGCCTGTTCCCGAAACAGAGTCGTCTCAGCCCCGGCATACCCGCCGGGGCTTTTTTATTCGGGCGTCCCGCAGGGGCGTTCAATTGCCTGAGCCTGGGCCGCAGGCACAGGTGAACGCCCTGACAGAACGCCATGACGAAAAGGATTGCCCATGCCCGCTTCACTCGACTCGCCCGTGTTCGCCGTTTCCGAAGGACACCTGATCCCGGTGGGAAATTACCTCGCCCAACTGGCCCCTATCCCGCCCTCGCGGATGTTCCTCATCAACAAGAGTCTGGCCGTTTACCGGCAGGCGAATCCCGGCGCGCTTCGCGAAACCTTCGACGCCTCGCAGGGCGACGGCGGCGCGAGCCTCCCTGGCGTTCCGCGTGAAGTGCTCGAACGCGCGCACCAACTGCAACTCGAGCACGGCACGGCCTACGACATGCCCTTCGGCACCGAGGCCTACCGCCGCGCGGTGGTCGAGCAGTATTGGAAACTCGATGCCACGACCGGCCTCGGCCCGAACAACGTGGTCGGCACGCAGGGCGGCCGCGACGCGCTGGTGAAAGCATATTCGGCAATGCTGGCGCTCGGCCACGGGCGACTGGGCGACCCCGTCATCGTCTCGCGCGTCCCCTGGATCTCGTACAACTGGGGGCCGTACGGCGTTGGGGCGAACGTCCTACTCGCGCCGGGCCGCGCCGAGGAGGGCTGGGCGTACTCCGAAGACGCGCTCAAAATCTGTGCGGAGTTCGCCGCCCGGAGCGGGCGCAAGATCGCGGGCCTCGTCATCACCAACCCCGACAATCCCACCGGTCTGACGATCTCGGTCGAAAAGCAGGTTGCGCTCGCCAAAGCCGCGCTCCGCCTCGGCGTCGCCTTCGTGCTGTTCGACTGGATGTACCACTACGTCACCGACGAACAGCCGATGAACCTCAACACATTCATTCAGCCGTTTGACGCCGAGGAGCGCAAGCGATTGATGTTCCTCGACGGCCTCACCAAATCGCTCGGCGGCTCGAACATCCGCAACTGCCATCTCATCGCCTCCGAGGACGTGATCAAGTTCATCGTCGCCCGCGCTTCGCACTCCGTCATCCCGAGTTTCTATTCGCTCGCCGTGGCCATGGCGGCCTACGAGATGGGCTACGAGAAGGCCGCGCGCTCCATCGTCGAGCCGACGAACGCGAGCCGCAAGGTGCTCAAGGATTTTCTGGACGAGCATGGCTTTCAATACATCCTCGGCAAAGGCTATTACGCCTTCATCAACGTGGGCAAATGGCTCGCGGTCAAAGGCTGGAAAGACACCGAGGCCCTCGGCCAATACCTCGCCGAACAGCACGGCCTGGCCGTCGTCCCCGGCGCGTTTTTCTCAGAGTACGGCGGGGAGTGGATTCGGTTCTCGTATGCGACGCCGGTGGAGAAGACGCTGGGAGCGGCGCAGAGGCTGGTGGAGGCGCTGTCAGTCATCAGTGGTCAGTAGTCAGTCGTCAGATGTCTGGCTGCTGACGGCTGACGACTGATTACTGACCATGAAGCACAAAATCCTCGCCTATATCACCCGCGAGCGCGATGGTCACCGCGAGTTGCTCGTCTTCACCCACCGTGATTTTCCCGAAGCGGGCGTGCAGGTTCCGGCGGGGACGGTCGAGCCGGGCGAGCTAATTGAAGCTGCGCTCTTCCGCGAAATCAGAGAAGAGTCCGGGTTGACGGACGTGCAGTTGGTTCGCAAACTGGCGGAGCATGAGGAAGTCGAGTGGGACAACATTCGCCATGTCTTTTATCTCATCGCGCCTAACGGCGCGCCGGATACATGGACGCACACCGTCCACGGCCAGGGCAAAGACGCCGGGATGGTGTTCGAATATCGCTGGGTAGATTTGAGCGAGAACGTTGAACTGGCAGGGGCGCAGCACAAATGGCTGGGCCTGCTCAATGGGGGCGGTATGGAATGAAAAGGCTCAACACGTTCGCAACCGGAATTCTGGCGGGCGCGGCCGGAATGCTGGCCGCACAGACCGCCATCCGCTATCGCCGCGATATGCGCGCGGCTGCGGCGCGCCGGCTGGCCGGGAGCCGAATCATCCAGACCGCGCGCGGCCCGATCGAGTGCGCGGTGGCGGGCGAGGGCCTGCCTCTCTTGTGCATTCACGGGGTCTCCGGCGGATACGATGTGCCGATGCAGATCTTCCCGTTGCTGGACGGCATCCGGCTCATCTCGCCCTCGCGCCCCGGCTACCTGCGCACGCCTCTCGAGGTAGGCCGCACCCCGCAAGAGCAGGCCGATGCGTACGCGACGTTGCTAGACATGCTGGGGCTTGAGCGCGTCGCCATCGCAGGCGCCTCGGGCGGCGGGCCGTCAACTTTGCATTTCGCGTTGCGCCATCCGGATCGGTGTTACGCGCTCATCATGGTTTCGGCAGTCAGCCATTCGCTTCCGGACTACGCGCCGTCTGTCCAACTGGCCAACGCCCTGCTCCGCCGGTACGACTTCGCGGCGTGGTGGCTGACCACCGACGCGCTGAGTTGGGTGATGGCCCGTAGTGGAATCACACCCCAGGTTCTGGCGCGAATTAAGAACGACGCACAGACCATGGAAATTGTTCGCGCCCTGGTTCAGACTTACCCGGTGAACGCGCGGCGAGCAGGTCTGGATAGCGACATGCTTCAAGGCCCCCGGCATCTGCCCGTGACCGGGTTGGAGCGCATCACCGCGCCCACGCTTGTCATCCACGGCGACCTCGATCCACTGGTTCCGATTTCGCACGCGGAATACGTGGCACAGAGCGTGCCGGGTGCAGCCTTCGTGCGCATCGAAGACGGCGGGCATCTGTGCATGGTCACCCACAGAGAAACAACCTTTGCGGCGCTGAACGAATTTGTCAAACGCCACGCGCCGGAGAGCGAGCGACAAATCTCATGAAGTCTCGCAGCCTTCTCCTCGTCAGCGCCGCCGCTTTGGGCGGCGTCATCGCCAGGCACGTGTACCAGCGTTATCAGCGCGACAGGCATACGAGCCTGACGCGGCTCAGGGCGCAGAGTGACATCCTTGAGACATCGCTTGGCTCAATCGAGTATGCCGAGGAGGGCGTCGGCCCGGCCGTGCTTGTCTCGCACGGGGCAGGCGGCGGCTTTGACCAATGCCTGTATTGCATCAACCTGTTGAGCGGCACGAACGTGCGCTTCGTCGCCCCGTCGCGCTTCGGCTACCTGCGCACGCCCCTGCCCGCCAACCCGACGCCCGAAGCGCAGGCGGATGCCTTCGCCGCTCTGTTGGATTCGCTCGGCGTGGAGAAAGCGGCGGTGATGGGTTTCTCGGCGGGTGGGATGGCGGCGCTTCAATTTGCCCTTCGCCACCCTGACCGTTGCCGGGGGTTGATCCTGGTTTCCGCCATCACCCGCCCGCTGGCCGTGAGCACACCCGGCGCTCAGAGGCTGGGCGGGGCCATGCTCAGCAACGATTTCGTTTTTTGGGCCATGAGCACTTATCTGCGCAACTTGATTCTGGCCTCCACCGGTTTCAGCGCCGCAGACCGGGCCCGACTCGCCGTTGAGCCGCATGCCCGCCGGGGCATGTATGGTGTGCTGGACTTTGACCCGGTCACGCATCGGCGGGGCGGCATGCTCAACGATATCGCCCAGGCTGCAGCGTTCCCCATCTGCCCGCTGGAAAGGATTTCAGCGCCAACACTGATTGTTCACGGCACCGCCGATCCGCTGGTGCCGTTCCACCTCGCCGCGCTGGCCGCGAACGCCATCCCCCAGGCCAGGTTCCTGATTCTGGAAGGCGCAGGGCATCTGGGCTGGTTCACACACGCCGCACAGACGCGGCCGGCCGCGAGAGAATTCTTTGCCGCCCACGCGCCGTAACCGAGTTGTGTTTGGAGCACTCATGTCCTTCGCCTCCGCCAAATTCGCCGAAAAATATCTCCTCGCCCGCGAGGCCGCGCTCAAGTCTCACTTCAAGAGCGGCACCTCCGGCTTCGAGCTGGAGTGGAACATCCTCGACTCCGACTTCAAGCCAGTGCTCACCGTGGGCGCGGGACCGGATCAGCAGAGTTTCATTGACTACCTGCTCGCGGGCGTCCTCCCTGCGTGGCTCGCCGACCGCGCCCAGCGCGAAGTCTTCCACTGGATGATCGAGTGGGCGACGCATCCGTACTACTCGACGGTCGGCGCGGTGTACGAAGGCCGCCTGCTGGAGGCGGCGCTGTTCAACGCGCTCGCGAAGGCGAGCCGCGAGTTCGGCGAGCGACTCTACGGCTTCCCCGGCAACCTGCTCTACCCTGCACACGTCGGGCACGACTCGATTCCGGGCGGCTGGCATCTCGCCAAACGCCGCTACCTGCAGCGGTGCGTGGAACTGTACGGGGAGGCGCTCGCGACGGCGGGCATTCATGCGAACCTCTCGCTCCCGGAACCGTTGCTGAGTTGGGATTTCATGCATCTCCCGGCCGGTGAGCGCGGCGACGAGCATCTCGACTCGTACAAGAACCGCGTCTACATCGAAGGCACGCGATTGATGCGCGCCTTCGCCGCGCTCTTTGTCGCCACCACGGCCGCCACGCCCATGCGGCCCGAGGTGCGCGACGGAAAAGCCATCGTCGTCCTCACCGACGTGGACTCGAACCGCAACTTCACGTTCCCGAATCCCGAGACGCTCGACATCCCCAACCTGTATCGCTCGCACCCGGATTATCTGCGCGCCTCGTATGACCTCGTGCGGCGCGGCGTGCGCTTCGGCAACAACAACTGGACGCCTGTGCGCGCCCGCTCGTTCGCCGAGCCGGTCGAGCGCCTCATCCTCACCACCTCCGACCAGCTCCACGCCGTCTACCATCGCGGCTTATACGCAGCGGGCAAGTCCATCACCATCGAGGAGATGGCCCAGCAGATCGAGCGCGAGAACCTGCTCGCGCGCATCAACATCCCGATGGCGCGCGTCGAAGTCCGCACCGACGAAGGCGGCCACCCGCTCGACCTCGACATCGCCAACCTGACCCTGAAGGAACTCCTGCTCATCCAGTTCTACGCCGACCCGGCGTTTGCGCGCGCGTTCCGCTACGACCACGAAGACCTCGCCCGCGCGCGCCGCAACGAAGCCGAGGCCGCCCACTTCGGCCTGCGCGCCGAGATCGAGAATCCATTTACGGGCAAACCCGTCGGCGTGCGTGATTTTCTGCGCTGGACACTGAAGCAGGTGCGCCCGCTCGGCGAAGCGCTCGACCTGTGGCCGCACCTCGCCCCCATCGTCGAGATGGCGTCCGGCGCGCCGAACACGGCAGAACGCATGCGCGAGAGAATCAAAAGAGAGGTTGGAGACGCGAACGCGGAGATTGTGCCATTTGAACTGTTGAAGACCCTTGCCGTCGAGCGCGAAGAACAGGTGAAACGGGATGTCGAGACCATTGCGGCGTCGGTCGCGAGTCTCGGCGAGGAAGCGACGAAAATCCGTGAACTCCTCCAGCGCGCGCGCGACGAGGTGCGCCATCACGACCCGCTCGCGCCCATCCGCTTCCGCCCGCGCACCGAGGCCGTCGTCGCGCCGCACTACCCGGACAAGACGAGCGAAGTTCTCGACCTCGCCCAACAACTCATCCGCATCCCTTCCGTCACCAACTGCCCGGAGGAACGACTGGACGAAGTTCACCGCGCAGCCACGCTCGTCTTCGATTATCTCCGCGACGCGGGCCTCGACGTGACCTATTACAACCAGAGCAAATATCCCGCCGTGTTCGCCGCATTCCCGGGTCGCGCCGCCGCGCCCGTGATGCTGTGCGGCCACTTCGACGTGGTCCCGCCCGAGCCGGACGACGCGCAGTTCGAGCCGCGCGTCGAGGGCGATTATCTGTGGGGGCGCGGCGCAGCGGACATGAAGACCGTCGTCGCGACGTATATGGCCTGGATGAAGGACGCGCTCAAGTCCGGGCCGCCATACCCGAACGTGAATCTGCTGTTGATCGGCAACGAGGAGAACGGCGAGAGCGAACCAAGCGGGACCCCGCACGTCCTGGCTCAACTCGCCGAGGCCCACGACGGGTACGCGCCCCAATTATTCATCGCCGGCGAGCGCACAGGCGAGAGGGGAAACGAGTTGATGGGCGAGGTGTGCATCGAGAACCGGGGCGTGATGCGCTTCGAGGTGATTGCGCGCGGGGCAAAAGCGCACACCGCGCTCACGGGCGCCAGCGCCGACCTCGGCGAAAGGCTGATGCAGGCGCGCGGTGCGCTCGTCGAAATCTTCCAGCGCGCGCTCACGCTCAAGGGCGAGGGCGGGTGGCAGTCGCAATACCGCTTTCCGTTCGTCAACGTGGGCGAGCCGGGCGTGTACAACATCACCGCCGACCGGGGCGTGCTCGGCGTCGAGATTCGCTCGATCCCGCAAGATGACCTGAACGCGCTCGCCGCGCGCGTGCGCGACTACTGCGCGGGTGCGGGCCTGGAACTCAACATCACCGTGAACGAGGGCGGCATCGCCTGCGACACGCAGAACCCGCATTTGCTCCAACTGCTCGACGCGGTGCGCGCCTCCTTCGGGCAGGAGCCGAAGGTGGGCAGAAAACTTCCCGGCACGAGCGCGCGCTTCGCCCCGCGCGGGCAGGGCGTGGTCTGGGGACAGAGCGGCATCGGCCCGCACGCCAAGGACGAGCGGCATTATATTCCGAGTATTGAGGGGTATTACCGGGCGTTAAGAGAATTTGGAGGATTGTTGATGTCTGAGTGATGATTGCCATCAGGAGCGGTCAATCCACAAATCCGTGTGCATCTGCGTTGATCCGTGTTCAAAACCCTATGAACCTCACCCGCTTCCACTCTGCCCACGACTTCCGCGCCCGCGCCGAGGCGTTTCTGTTCGAGCGCGAGGCCGAGCACAACCTGCCGCTCGGCCTCGTGGCCGCGCTCATCTTCAACCCCGACCTGTACGGAACCCAGCCGTACTTCGCGGTTGTCGAAGATGCAGAAGCGAGCCACCCGAGCAGCGTCACCGCGGCGGCGCTGATGACGCCGCCCTATCGGCTGGTCTTGTCGCTTGTCAAAGATCGAGAAGCGCTCACCCTCATTGCGCATGATGTCCGCGAGTTCCGCCCGGACACGCCCGGCGTGACGGGGCCAGTGCCGGTGAGCCTGCAGTTTGCCGAAATCTGGCGAGCGCTCACCGGCAGGTCCTTCCGCCGAAGCATGGCGGAGCGCATCTACAAACTCGAAAGGGTCAGGCCGCCCTCCGGCGTCTCGGGCCACATGCGCCGCGCCGTCGAGGCCGACCACGCACTTTTGATTGAGTGGATGACGGCTTTCCAGCAGGAAGCGTTCGGAGAACCTGACCCCGCCGCCGTCGAGCGGATGGCGCACAACATGCTGGTCATGCCGCCCGAGATGCGCGGCACGTACTTGTGGGAAGATTCGCACCCGGTCTCGCTCGTCAGCTACGGCGGGCCGACGCCGAACAGCATGCGCCTCGGCCCGGTGTACACTCCGCCCGAATCTCGGCGCAAGGGCTACGCCAGCGCGTGCGTGGCCGGGGTCAGCCAAACCCTGCTGGACTCCGGGCGGAAGTTCTGCACCCTCTTCACCGACCTCGCCAATCCGACCTCGAACCACATCTATCAGGCCATTGGCTACGAGCCGGTGTGCGATGTGGACGAATACAAGTTCATTGAGTGATTGGGCGATTTGGTGATTGACAAATATCAGTCACGCAATCGCTCAATCAAAAGGAGTCCGTCATGTCAAAGCCCACCGTCAAAAAAATCGTCCTCGCCTACTCCGGCGGCCTCGACACCTCCGTCATCGTGCCGTGGCTGAAGGAGAACTACCCCGGCGCGGAGGTCGTGTGCTTCTGCGCCGACATCGGCCAGGGGGAAGAACTCTCCGGGCTGAATGCGAAGGCGGTCGCGTCCGGCGCGCTCAAGTGCGTGGTCAAAGACCTGCGCGACGAGTTCGCCAAAGACTACCTGTTCAAACTCGTCCAATCGTCCGCGGTGTACGAGCGCCGCTATCTGCTCGGCACGTCCATCGCGCGCCCGCTCATCGCCAAGCATCAGGTGCACGTCGCCGAGGCCGAGGGCGCGGATGCGGTTGCGCACGGCTGCACGGGCAAGGGCAACGACCAGGTGCGGTTCGAGCTCACCTACAGCGCCCTCAACCCGCGCTTGAAGGTCATCGCGCCGTGGCGCGAGTGGAGCATCCGTGGCCGTGAGGACGCGCTCACGTACGCCGCCGCGCACAACGTCCCTGTGACTGCGACGCTCAAATCCATCTACTCCCGCGACCGCAACCTGTGGCATCTCTCGCACGAGGGCGGCATCCTCGAGAACCCCGGCGCGGAGCCGGAAGAAGAGATGCACCAACTCACGGTCGCGCCGGAGAAAGCGCCCGACGAGCCGGAGTACGTGACGATCGCTTTTGATCAGGGCATCCCCGTCTCGGTCAACGGCGAAAGCCTCTCGCCCGCCAACCTGGTCGGGCGGCTCAACGAGATCGGCGGGCGGCACGGGGTGGGCCGCGTGGATCTGGTCGAGAACCGGCTGGTGGGGATGAAATCGCGCGGGGTGTACGAGACGCCAGGCGGCACGCTGCTCTTCGACGCGCACCGCGAACTCGAGTCCATCTGCCTCGACCGCGACACGCTACACTTCAAGGAGATCATCGCCGCGCGCTACGCCGAGATGGTTTACTTCGGCCAGTGGTTCCATCCCCTGCGCGTGGCGCTCCAAGCTTTCATTGACCAGACTCAATTGCACGTGAGCGGCACAGTCCGGCTTAAACTCTACAAGGGCAGCGTCATCGTCGCGGGGCGCACCAGCCCGTACAGCCTGTATCGCGAGGACTTCGCCACCTTCGGTCAGGAAGATGTGTACGACCAGTCCGACGCCGAGGGCTTCATCCACCTCTTCGGCCTGCCGATGAAGGTCAACGCGCTGCTCAACCTGTCCGACGGCGGCGCGCGGCATTATGCGGAGCCGGACTATTCGAAGTTCAAGCGCGATTAAGCGAATGGGCATATGATTAGCCGTCATTGCCGTCCGGCCAACTGTGTCTGGGACAAGTTTTGCCGACATCCGGAGGGCCGCTGAGGGAAAATGGCGACGGCCAGGCGCATGCTCGACAAAGCCACGCTGTTGATCACGGCGGCGCTGCTCATTTCGGCCGGGACGAGTCCTTCAGCCTGGGCTTCGCCGCGCTTCGGAACGGTCGAGGCCCAAATAGCAGGATCGGCAAATGCGCTAATGCCGGCGCTATATTTGCCGCAGATCTTCAACGCCAATACCGGCCCGCTGTTGCTCGTGGCACAACGGGGGGCCGCTGCGCTGCAGGGCCAGTGCGATTGGGAAGCCGGGACGCTAGCCTACGGCTGGATCCACGCTTGGCGCGTCACTCAGGTGGAACAGTATCTGCTCTGGGCACGGGACTGGATTGACGGCTGCATCCCACTCAAGCCCTCCATCACGCACGTCAACGACGGCCTGCTCGGCTATGCCGCACTTGTGGTGTATGAAGAATACGGCCAGTCCGCGCGCCTCGACTTCGCGCAAAAGGTCGCGGACTACCTCATGCACACAGCCACACGTACCGCCGACGGCGCGCTGACGCACTTCGGCGACACAGTGTGGGACGACACCTTGCTTGGAACGGTCCCGTTCTTGCTGGAGATGAGCAAAGTCAGCGGCAACGCCGCCTATGCCGAGGAAGCGTACACGCAGGTGATCCGGCACGCAAACCATCTGCAGGATCCGACGACCGGGCTGTATCATCACGCCTGGGACGAAAGCGAGAGCACGTACCTCAGTCCGGTTTACTGGGGGCGCGGCAACGGCTGGATAATGCTCGCAGATATCGAGGTGCTGTCTACGATGACGGCCACCCACCCGTTGAGCGCGACCGTATTGAGCATCTTTCAGCAACAGGCAGCGGCCCTTAGGCTGCTGCAAGACTCGAGCGGGCTGTGGCACACAGTGGTGACACGCCCGGATTTCTACTCGGAAACCTCAGCCTCCGCCCTGATCGGCTATGCGTTCCAGCGTGGGGTGGAGGCTGGATGGCTGAATGCAGCGGACTATATGCCCGCGGGGAGGGCGGCATCGGCGGCGGTGTGGCGCAAAGTACTCGCGGACGGAACAGTCGCCGATGTATCCGGCCCGACCGGCCCCATGGCAACCGAGCCCCAGTACGAGGCCATTCCTCATGACCAAATGCAACTTTACGGGCAGGGCTTGACCCTCCTGCTCGACCGACCATTCGGACCGTGATAGTTCAATAGGGGATTGGCATGATCAACCGTGTACACTGTCGAATCCTGGTAGCAGGCATGATGGGGTGGCTGGCGCTCTCGGCGTGCAACTCCATTCGCCCAACCGCTCTGGCGGTTGTCACGCCGGCCACGGCAACTGTCACTGCACCCGTGGCCGCTCCGGCCTCGAGCACAACGGCCGCTGCGCCCCTGGCGCCCACGGCGACCCAATCGGTCGCCGCAGTCATACAGCCAACGGCAACGCCGACTTCAGCGGCGATCCCACCCCTGACGGCGAGTCCCACCCCAACGTCCACCTCTACTCCCATCCTCACGCTGCCCTCCGGCCCGATCCTCACCCCCACGGCCAGCGCGGCGACGCCCGACAACGATGTGTTCATCACGGCGGCGACGCCTACTCCGTCCGTGACCTACTTGCCCACCATCACTCGCAGTTATTACCCGCAGGCGCAGATGCTGGGTATGGCCATCGGCGGGG
>Ga0209108_10002394_pt1 | contig 10746 bp, 12 predicted proteins | sample Rifsed10ft1_FD_184003 | JGI IMG/M metagenome (GOLD analysis project Ga0209108, IMG submission 184003) | Soil microbial communities from Rifle, Colorado, USA - sediment 10ft 1 (version 2) | ecosystem: Environmental > Terrestrial > Deep subsurface > Rock core/Sediment | place: Rifle, Colorado...
GGTCGTCTGGAGGTTCACGTTCCACGCAATCAGGACGGGACGCGCGCCGACGATGCACGCCCCCGCGGTGGGATGAATCTTCGACGGCCCGAAGTCCGGCTTGCGGTCCGGATTTGTCTCGATTTCGACCTTGAGGCCTTCGTACTCGCCGCGCCGGACGTCCGGGAGGGCACGACGGTCCGGGCGGGTTGCGGCGGCCTCGTACAGATAGACCGGCACGCGCAACTCGTCCGCGATTCGCTTGCCCACTTGTCGCGCGAGCGCGACGCAATCCTCCATGGTGACGCCGGCGACGGGGACAAAGGGCAGCACGTCCAGGGCGCCCACGCGAGGATGTTCTCCCTTGTGCAGGGTCATGTCGATGAGTTCCACGGCCTTCTCCGCACCCCGGAATGCGGCCTCCGCGACGCCATGGCGGTCCCCAACGAATGTGATCACACAACGATTGTGGTCTGCGTCCATTTCCCGATCCAGGACCCGGACCGCAGGGACGGAACCGATGGCGGCGGCGATCGCCTCCACCACGTCCGGACGGCGACCTTCGGAGAAATTGGGGACGCATTCGACGATCTCGACCATCAGGCGCTCCGGAGGCGCGACGAACGTGCCGACGGATTAAAACCTTTGTCGGGACGGACCATACGAGAGGGCCGAGCACGGGCGCACATCCGCATCTGGGAAACGTATAAGTAAACGGAACATCGTCGCGCGCTGGGATGCACGCACTGACGGGGTCGGGATGATGCGACGGACGAGATGCGTTCTCGCCCTCGCGATGGTTGCTCTCCTGGTCTTGACGCCTTTCCTCGCCCTTCCTGCGGTTGCGCCCCCACCGATTCCAATGCGGACACAGGGGGATGCATTCGATCGAAGCAGCAACCCGCTGCCGGTCGCTACGCCAATCCGGACGTTCGTCGATGGCGTCGATTACTCGAAGGGAGGCGCTGTGCAGACAGGGCAGGGGTCGTTCGTCGTCCTGACCGTCGGCAACTCGATGTCCGCCGCGAACGTCTCCGACACGCCGGAGGTCCAGGACGGAGCGAACATCGGCGATGATGTCATCTTCGCCGCGGGGGACTTCGCCGCGTCCACGGACGTGTTTCGCGAGACGGTCGCGTGGTCCCCCGGGTTGGTGATCACGCAAGACCTCACCCTCGGATCCCTCGCAACCACGCCGCTCCCGGTCAAGATTCAAGGGATCGTTGCCCGACCCGCGAGGGGCGGGGTTCAATACGTGTTCGTCTGCAATCCGACGAGCGGCGCAGTGTCCCTTGCGGATTACTACCTGCAGAGGAACGAGCCCGGGCGCTACGACGGTCCGACAGTGTCCTTGGCCGGCGTCCTGAATCCTCTCGCGACCGTCCGCGTCGACCTGCCCTCCGAGACGTTCCTCATTCCCACAGGAGATGCGCTCAAGCTCGCATATCGGAATCCGGGGGGAGCCACCGCGACGGCCAACGGACATGACATCGTCGTCGACCGGGTCGAGTTCAACGCGACCGTGGGCGGTACGCTGTACTGGGAGCCGGGAAACACGATCCTCCCGGATGTTCCCGCACCGGGGGTCGGCGGAATCCTCGAGCGCTCCCCGGCTTGCACGGACACGAACGACCCGAGCGACTTCCGCGTCGCGATGGAACCGGGTCTTCCGCCGAACGAGGCGCCCACGGTGGCGATCACCTCGCCCGTGCAAGGTCAGGCGATCGCCTCGGCCGCGCCGTTCACAATCACATGGTCGATGTCGGATGACATCTTCCGCTCGCAGGACCTGCAGGTTTGGGTCAACGTCACGATCAGTGGGTCGAACACGACGATCGTGGATGGCGCCGTCGGTCAGACGTCCGTCGTGTGGACGCCTCCCGATGTCGCAGCGACGGGCGTCGGGATTCGCGTGGAGGTCATCGACCCGTTCGACGCCCGCGCGAGCGATTCGAGGACAATCAGTTTGGCGCGACAGACGCCGTACGCGATCCTGATTGCCGTCCTCGTGGTCGCGGTCCTGCTGGCATTTGTGATCGTGGGGATCCTGTTCGCGCGTCGGTCGCGTCGGCCGCCGCCTCAGCCGCCATCGCCCCCCGCCACAAGCCCTCCGACTTCCGTGCCGCCGCCCGTGGCCGGGACGACCGCTCCAGGGCCCCCTGGCAAGAAACTCTGTCCTCGATGTCACACGGCGGTGAACGTGGACGACCTCGTCTGCTTCTATTGCGGCAACCGGTTCCTGGAGCCGGCAGGCGGCGCACCGTAAGGATATTATCGACCCCCCGGCTTGACGGTCGCATCCCGATGCGCAAGGAAGAGGAATTCAGCGATTGGTACAATGAGCTCATCGAGAGAGCGGAACTCAGCGACAAGCGCTACCCGATCAAAGGGATGAACGTCTGGCGGCCGTACGGCTGGGCCGTCATGAAGCTGATCGACCAGGCGATCCGCGACGAGTTCGACACCACCGGCCATGGGGAGGTCAACTTCCCCGTGCTCATCCCGGAGACGGAGTTCAAGAAGGAGGCGGACCACGTCAAAGGATTCGAGGGCGACGTGTTCTGGGTGACCCGCGGCGGTTTCAATGAGCTTGACGTGAAGCTCGTGCTCCGGCCGACGTCCGAGACGGCCATGTACCCGATGTTCAAGCTTTGGATCCGCAGCCACGCGGACCTGCCGCTCAAGGTCTACCAGATCGTCCCCGTCTTCCGCTACGAGACGAAGATGACGCGGACGTTCATGCGCGTGCGGGAGATCCACTTCTTCGAGGCCCACACGGCGCACGCGACGTTCGAGGATGCGGAGCAGCAGATTCAGGAGGACCTGCAGATGCACGAGCGGATCATGCGGCTCCTCGCCCTGCCGTACATCATCTCGAAGCGGCCGGACTGGGACAAGTTCCCCGGGGCCTTCTACAGCCTGGGCGCGGACACCCTGCTTCCATCGGGGCGCTCCCTCCAGCTCGCGACGTTCCATCAGTACATGGACAACTTCGCGAAGGTGTACGACGTCACGTACGAGACGGAGACGGGCGAGCACAAGTACGTCTATCAGACGACGGACGGGATGAGCGAGCGGCTCCTCGGCGCGGTCCTCTCCGTCCACGGGGACGAGAAGGGGCTCGTCCTCCCGCCCGCCGCGGCACCCGTACAGGCGGTCATCGTCCCGATCCTCGAGAAGGGCCGCCAGGAGGAGATGCTCCGAGAGGCACAGCGGTTGTTCCTCGATCTCCGGTACCTGATCCGCGTGAAGCTAGACGATCGGGACATCCGGCCGGGAGAGAAGTATTACTACTGGGAGGCGCGGGGCGTGCCTCTCCGGATCGAACTGGGCCCGCGGGAGATCGAGCGGAGTGCGGTCACCGTGATCCGGCGGGACAACGGGGAGAAGAAGGACCTGCCCCGGGAGGGCCTGCCCGAGCGGCTGCGGTCCGTCCTGGAGCTCATGCAGGTCGCGATGTGGGAGCGCGCGGAGAAGATCATCCAGGCGAACACGTTCACGGTCACTTCCCTCGACGAAGTGAAGGATGGATTCAACCGCTTGGGCTGGTGCGGAAAGGAAACGTGCAGCAAGACGATTACCGAGCGGACGTCGATGAGCGTCCTCGGGACGCCATTCTTTCCGGAGTCGTTCGAGGGGACGTGCGTGGTCTGCGGCGACGCGGCGAGACAGTTCGTGTACGCCGCGAAGGCGTACTGAAGCGACATGGCGGCTGCGTTATCGGAGTGAACAGTGTCTAGTCCTTGTAGAGCAGCATCCCGACGATGCCGAACCCAACGAGGACGATCGTGACTGCGTACGCGCCGACCCACTCGGGGCGGAGTAGGTTCCACGAGCCGTACGTGAAACCCCAGATCAGGTAGAACAGGACGCCTGCGAGGAAGACGAGCGAGTAAAACCAGAAGGCGATCTTCTTCGGGAAGGCGACCTCGGCCACGCCCTGCGCAAGCGGGTGCGGGTAAAAACCTTTTGCGTCAGGTGTTCGGCGGCTTCTTGCGCCGCATGGGGGCGAACGTCCGCGCGAGCCGACCACGGCTGCGGGCCCACCAGGCCTCGACCCGCGGATATGAGTCGGGGTTCTCCTCGACCCAGAACAGGAACGCGAGGACGAGGAAGACCACCGCGAGGGCGATGAGCAGATAGAACGGCCAGCGAGGAATCGGCTCCTTCACGCCGAACGCGGAGTCGGGCAGGATCCCATCAACGCCGAGCACCGTCAGGTTCACATTCCCGCGGCACGACGGCGGATTGCACGGATCCGTCCTCGCGTCGCTGATCGCCTCGTCCCACTGCGCCTCCGAGAAGTAGCCTCGCGACGCCATGACGAACTGCTCAGGCGTGCCACTCAGGTTCCCGGTGAAGGTCAGATAGAACCTCACGAAATACGAGGCCTGCGAGAAGACGGACCCATGCGGCATCTGGTGGCTGTCCGCCGCGGTCACGATGGTGAAGCTGACCGATGTCATCGTGTTCGGGTCAATTTGGGCCCAGGTCCACCGCTGCTCGCGAGTTCCATTCCCTTCGATGAATGGGTATGCGTACGGCCACGAGGCATCCACCGGGATGCTCTCTTCGATCGTCGCATAGCGGTAGATGCTGACGTTGAGCGTGACGTCGATGATCGGTTCCGTGTAGGTCACGTTGAGCTCGAACTCGAAGCGACCGTTTTCACCAGGAGCGAGTTCGGGCGTGGAGACGATCGAGATGAGCTTGTTCACCTTTCCAACGGCCCCGAAATCCTCCGCCGAGGCGTAATGGACAAAGGCAAGCCCGACGAGGAGGAGGGCGAGGACCAAGGCGGGCGCTCGCATGATGCGCGGCGAAGCGAGTAGGCTCTCATATAGATATCGCGGTAAAGATGAAAGATGCGACGAACGATGTTCGAACGGATGCGCGTCGCTGTTGTCCGGACCATACAGGCGGACGCGCTCCTGCGAAGACTGTGGTCGCTCGGCCTCGTCGATCGAGCCGTCAGGATCACGAAGCGCGGGCACGAGGTCTTGATCCCCCTTCGTGGTGAACCGGGGTTCTCTCTCGAACCATTTGGCGCCCGCGTTGAAGCGATCGTGGAGCTGGTCGTCCGATCGCCTGCGAAAAATCCGCACGACGTCTTGCGAGGCAGATTCCGCGACGCGAAACTCCGGGACGACCTCATACCGACCCGTTGGGAGTGGATCGGAGAGATCGTCGTGTTGCGCCTTCCGTCGGATGCGCAGCCGCATGCATCCGATATCGCTCGGCTAATCGGAGAAGTTCTGGGAGCGAAGGCCGTCGTAGAGGATGTCTCCGGCGTTCATGGCCCTCTTCGGACACCGGAAATTCGCATCCTATGGGGCAGTGGAACGGAGACGATCCACACGGAAGGAGGGATTCGCTACGCACTCGACGTCGCACGCATCATGTTCTCATCGGGGAATCTTGCGGAGCGGGTCGGGATCGCCGCGCGCATCCGACCGGGCCAGGTGGTCGTCGATCTGTTCGCCGGAATCGGGTACTTCTCGATCCCGATAGCCGTCCGCTCGCGTCCCGCTCGCGTGTACGCCTGCGAAGTGAGCCCCGTGGCATACGGGTACCTGCTCGAGAACGTGCGGCTGAATCGGGCCACAAACGTAGTCCCCCTCCTGGGCGACTGCCGGGACACGGCGCCCTCCGGGGTCGCGGACTGGGTCCTGATGGGACACTTCTCCGCGACGGATTACCTCGACGTGGCCTTCCGCGCGATGAAGGACGTAGGTACCGTGGTTTATCACTGCGTCACCCCCGCGGAGCGATTCCCCAAGGAGGCGATCGAGCGGATTCGAGAGGCGGGCGCGCACTTGGACTTCGAAATCGGAGGCATTCACTCACGCCGCGTGAAATCGTACGCACCAGGGATCTTGCACGGCGTCGTGGAAGCGTCGGTCGCACGAAGACCGAAAGGGATTTCAAGGGAGAACCCGTCAGGAGGCGCGGTACGCCCATGAACTGCTCGAGATGCGGCGCGGCGATCACCGCGCAGACCTCGACCTGTCCGTCCTGCGGCGCGCGGCTCATGTCGGGCGAGCTCGATCGGCTCGCGCGGGATCTCGGCCGTGCAACGAAGAAGGCCATCGACGCAGGCGTGTCAGTCGTCGACAAGACCGTGAAGGCCGTCGAGCCGGCGCTCGATTCCGCCGCCAAGGCGGTGGGCCCCGCAATCGACGATTTCGCGAAAAGAGTGAAGCCGGTGGCCGACACGACGGTACGTGTCGCGAAGGAACTCGCGGACAAGGCGGTCAGGGCCGCGAAGCCTGCGGTCGCGAAGGCCGCCGAGGTCACGGAAGAGACCGCGCGCAAGGTGAGACAGAAAGTGAAGAAGACCTGAGGGTGGCCAGGCATGGGGAAAGGCACGACCCTTGGCACGCTCGGAATTTCCGTCGGCGTGCTCGGCGTCATCTTCGCCGTGCTTGATAGCGGGACGATGGCGTTCCTCGCGGGGTTGGCCGGAGTCGTCATTGCCGCGCTGGGCCTCGGGTTCGACTAGGTCGTTGAAAGGTTTATTGCGGGTGTCCCGGTTCCGTGAGCCATGCGCGCGGACGAGCGGATGGACCTCGTGCTCCGCGGCGCCGAGGAGGCCGTCACCCGGGACGAACTCCGAGCGCTCCTGGCGAAGGGGGGCACCCCCCGCGCATACGTCGGGCTGGAGCCCTCCGGGCTCATGCACATCGGCACGGGCTTCGTGATCGCCTCGAAGGTCACGGACCTCGTACGCGCGGGCTTCCACACGATCATCTTCCTCGCGGACTGGCACGCGTACATCAACGACAAGCTCGGCGGGAGCCTGGACAACATCCGCGCCTGCGCGGAGTACTTCCGAGACGGCTTTCGGGCCCTCGGCGTCCCGGACGACGTCGAATATCTGTACGCGAACGAGTTCGTCCGCCATCCGGAATACTGGCAGAAGGTCGTCCAGGTCTCGAAGGCCTCGACGGTCGCCCGGATCCGGCGCGCGCTCACGATCATGGGCCGCAAGGAGGAGGAGGCGGACCTCGATGCGTCCAAGCTCATCTATCCGGCGATGCAGGTCGCGGACATCCGTTGGATGGACCTGGACCTCGCCTTGGGCGGGATGGACCAGAGGCACGCGCACATGCTGTACCGGGATGTCGCGCCGAAACTGGGATGGAAACAGGTCGTCGCGCTCCACACCCCCCTGCTGCCCGGCCTCCAGGGCGGCGGCCGGATGGACCCGATCGCGGGGAAGATGTCGAAGTCCCGTCCCGACTCCAGCCTCCTGATCAACGATCCACCGGCGGAGGTCGAACGGAAGATCGGGAAGGCGTTCTGTCCTCCGAAGGAGACGAAGGACAACCCGATCCTCGAGACGGCCCGCCTGATCCTCTTCCCGCGTCGCGGTTCGCTCCGTATCCCGCGCGACGCGAAATTCGGCGGCGACGTCGTGTACGAGGCATATTCGGACCTCACTCGGGCGTACGCCTCCGGCGAGCTCCATCCGAAGGACCTCAAGGCGGGCGTGGCGGCGGGCCTGAAGGAGGAGCTCGCCCCCGTGCAGCGATACTTCGAGGCCCATCCTGAGAATCTTGCCGCCGTCCAGCGGATCATCGGGGGCCGCTGACCGCGTGCGCCGCAACGACGAGGCGGCCCTCCTAGCCGCGGTATCCGGGATCCTTCTGATCGTCAGCGGCTACACGGGCGCCCGCCCCGTGAACCGCTTCTTCGAGCTGCTCGAGGATGCGTTCGGCTCAGGGCCTTCCCTGCTCGTCCTGGCGTACATCTTCGTGGGCATCGCGTCCCTGGGCGGGTTCGCCGTGCTGATCGGAGCCTTTCTGATCTGGAAGGACCGGGTACGGCTCGGCCGCATCCTGATCCTCGTCGGCTCGGGCGCGGGGTTCTTCACCTTGCTCATTTTTCTCCTCGTGAACCTGCGGCGGGAAGAGTTCTCGCTCTTGACGAGCGTGCTGCCGGCGGTCCTCGGCGTCCTGATCGGAATCATTGCCCGGATTCGCGCGAAACCGAAGCCGATCCTCTGATGGGTCTCAGACGGAAGGCCCCATCGCTCGCGTCCCCCGCGGAGCGTTCGCCACCTTGCGCCGAATGGCAACCAGGTATGCGAATCCGGCGACCGCGAGGAATCCAAGCAGGTAGAAGGGCGCTGTCCACTCGAGATCCGCAGTCGTGCGGAGGCCTGCGGCGAGGCTACCGGCTGCGAAGGAACCGATCGATCCGCCGAGGAGCTGGAACGCGAAGATCACGCCGAACGCGGTGCCTTGGAGCCGTTCATGGCTCGCCTCGGAAACGAAGGAGAATAGGGCGGGATACGTCACGAACACGGCAGATCCGAGGGTCCAGAAAAGCGCCAAGACAATCGGCACCTCGCTGGCGGCGGCCCCGAGGAGGCATGCGGTCCCGATGAACGCGTACGATGCCGCGAGCGTTCGGAACCGTCCGAATCGCCTGCTCACGCGACCGAAGAAGAATGCGACGAGGGCGCCCGCGAGAATCCACACGGCGATTGAGACGCCCGCGGCCGCGTCCTCGAGGCCGAACTTGTTCTTGAGGAGGGGCGGTCCGAACGTCGTGAAGATCGAGAACGCGGCTCCGCCGAGGCCGAGCGGGAAGAGCCACAGCCGGACGTCGCGCGCGAGAGAGCGGTAGTCACGCGGTTCCAGGGCTCCTTTCGGAGCAGAACGGTGATGCCGCACGAGCCAGAGCCCAATCGCAACAGCTGCGAGGTTGATGCTACCCCACAGGAGGAACGGCGACTGCCACCCCCACGCGACTGCGATCAGCGCGCTGGTGGCCATCCCCAAGATCACGCCCGTGTCGCCGAATGCGGACTGGAACCCCATCGAGCGATCGAGGTTCTCGCCGGCGAACTCTCGGCCGATCCAGGCGATCCCGACGGGATGGTAGAAGCTCGCCCCGATCCGCGAGAGAGCGACGATCACCAGGAGCACGAGGAACGACGTGGCCGAAGCGACGAGCAGGGTGCCGACCCCGAGGATCAGAATACCGATCGGCAGGAATCGCGAAGGATCCCGTCGATCCGACATCGCGCCGAAGAGCAACTGGAAGATCGCGGTGATCAAGAGCGCGGCGCCGCTCAGCAAGCCCGTCTCGAACGGTCCGAACGCGAACACGGATTGAAGGACCGTGATTTGGCCCGCGATGACCGTGACGGCGCCGTCGTTCGTGAGGTGATAGATCGAGTTTACGAAGAGCACGCGGCGATCTGCCACGGCAGCGGCCGATGCCTCCCAGGGCTATATCAGTTGAGCCTCAACACACCGCCCCGCCGCCTCAGAGGAACAGGTCGCTGAGGAACACGCGGCTTCGATCAGTGCTCCCCCGAGGATGAGGAGTCCCCGATGTCGTCCGGAACGACGCATCCGTCGGGAATCGCCGTCGGCCTTTGACACGAGACGGTAGAAAGCGTGGCGACGCGATCGGCGACGGTGTAGGCAAACTCCAAATACAGGAGGGTCCGATAGGCGCTCCGTCAGGAGACCGCGGACGGCCGACGGTGATCCCTCGGGATTGCTGAGGAACGTCCCCCCTCCATAGAGAAGGTGGCCCCGTGCAAGCGGGGGACCCGAGAGGGTCGGCAAGGGCGCAGAAACGACACAGCTCGCGTCGAGGATGATCCGCCCGGCGGTGACGTTGGCGCGGGAGTTGGTGAGACGGCGACACCCCACCGGAGCAAGTCCAAAACGGCGCTTGTCGCCAGGTAGGACGCTTAGTCCAATGCCGTCAGAACAGAAGGGGGCGTACGGCGGTCACCTGGCCCTCGTCTAAAAGGCGCTCACTCGACGGGAATGGCGTCAGGGATAAATACACGTATAACGATATCATTATACATGCCATCGAAGGAGGTTGTCGTAAGCGGACGAATCCTCAAGTGGGGCAACTCGTACGGAATCCGTCTTCGGCGGGCCGAACTCAAGAAGGCCGGATTCTCCCCCGGTGCCGAAGCCGTGGTCCGATTGACGAAGAAGTCGGAGCGGGTTGACCTTTCCGGTCTCCCGATCTTTAGGGGCGGGGAACCCGACGACTCGCTTCGGCATGACGACCTCTTGGCGCGGGCTCGGCTCCGTTCGTCGAAGGAGAAAGAGGCGTGACCCGGGTCGCAGATACGAGCGCCCTCTACGCCCTGTTCTCCGAAGCGGACCGGTTTCATGGGAAGGCCGTGGAGGATGTCGGTGATCCCGACCCCATCGTGGTCCCGACGGAGGTCCTTGTGGAGACGATCGACCTCCTGACGTATCGGTTCGGATTCGGCGCAGGCCGGAGTGCTTTCGACTTTCTGGTGGGACTTCCCCATGTCGGAATCGCTGAGAAGGTGGAGGTGGCGGCGGTCCAGGCAATCCACCGAGCGGCCAGGGGTCGACTGAGCCTGGCGGATTCCTTCGTCGTCCAGACCTGCCTGGCTCTCGGTGCTGATGCCTTGGCCTACGACCAACGAATCGTCGGGCAGTTGAAACGGCGACGTCCTTGACGGACCGCCAGAGGACGGTGGGGACCAGACCAATATCGGTCGCTCGGAGGCGGCGCGGCACGGAGTGGAATTTGGTGAACCGGGACACCCCACCGGAGCAAGTCCAGGCCAGAGTATAACGCCTCGAATGCCCGCGTCCAGCGCGTGGAAAGCCGAAGGGGCATGTAGCAGTCACCCGGCCTACCTCCGTCCGCACGGGAGATCGCCGCGCGCCCTTGACGCGATCCGCGCGAAAGCGGTGCGGTTCGGTCCTCATCGCCGCCTCGAAGGGATGATTCAAATAGCCCATGAAG
>Ga0209108_10002396_pt1 | contig 10741 bp, 9 predicted proteins | sample Rifsed10ft1_FD_184003 | JGI IMG/M metagenome (GOLD analysis project Ga0209108, IMG submission 184003) | Soil microbial communities from Rifle, Colorado, USA - sediment 10ft 1 (version 2) | ecosystem: Environmental > Terrestrial > Deep subsurface > Rock core/Sediment | place: Rifle, Colorado...
ATGGTCCTCATGCAGCCATTGATGCCCGGATGCGGCAGCGTCCAGGCAGCGCCAGTGTAGGCGGTGGTGCCACCATGCGCCGACTTGACGCGCGGCGCAGGGCGACGGCGAAGCAGCAGCCGGCCATCTTCCCGGTGACACCAGGACCGCCCGCTGAGCGGTCCCGCACGGTAGCAGCGAGACATACCTGCGGCATGACTGGGCCACAGACGCCGGGCCGATTTTTTCACGCGACCACCTGCGCCGGACTGCTAGTTTCGGGCCAGATCCCGGCCCTGGAGATATGCCATGCGCCCCGCCACCCGCGCCCACCCGCGCCTGCCCGGACTACTCGGATTGCTGCTTGGACTGGTCGTGCTCGCCGGCTGCGCCACCGCTCCGCGCGTGTACACCGACTTCGATCCCGCAGCCGACTTTTCCCGTTATCGCAGCTACGCGTTCCACCAGCCTTTGGCGATGGAGGAATCCGGATACTCCACCTACCTGACAGAAACGATCAAGGCCGGCATACGTCGCGAGATGGATGCGCGCGGCTACGTGTTCGATGCCAGCAATCCCGACCTGCGCCTGAACTTCCAGGGGGTGATCCGCGAACGCACGGACGTCTACACCATCCCGCGCAGCGACGTGCACTTTTTCTACAGCTACCGCGCCCGGAGCTACGTCGCCGTGCCGGTGTGGTATGACCAGACCCAGGTCAGTCGCTATACGGAGGGAACGCTCACCATCGACGTGGTCGATGCCAGGCGTAAGCACCTGGTCTGGACAGGCGCCGCGATTGGACGAGTAACCCAGAAGACCCCACAGGAGCGCGCCGCGGAAGCCAACCGCGCGGTCACCGCGATTTTCGAGCGTTACCCCTATTCGGCCGGTTCGGCGCAACGCTGACATCCCTGCCCGACCAGGCGGCGTTGCCGGCCACCGCCGTGCTCGCTGCCCATGCAGGGCGGTTGCCGCTCGCCGCGGCACATCGATCAAACGCGCTGAATGCCGCCATCACAACGATGCGCAATCCCCTGTCAGGAGTGCCTCGATGCGTGCGTGCCTGTTTCGATGTGGCGCCTTGATCCTGGTGGTGGGCCTGCTCGTGGCCTGCGCCCAGCGCGGCAACCCTGCGCAACCGATCCGCACCGCGCTGGTGCCTGCCCCGCAACAGGCAGGACGACTCGTGGTGGTACTGCCTGGCCGCGCCGACGACCTCGCCGCGCTTCAGCGCAGCGGCATGGCTGCGGCCATCCAGGGCGTGTGGCCCGACGCCGACGTGCTGTTCGCCGAACTCGGCCTTGCCTACTACCGGGATGGCAGCGCGGCCACGCGCCTGCACGACGAAGTCATCGTGCCGGCACGTCACCGGGGCTATCGCGAGGTTTGGCTCAGCGGCGCATCGCTGGGCGGCATGGGCGCGCTGCTGTACGACCGCGCCTACCCGGGCGATGCAGACGGACTGGTGCTGCTGGCGCCCTACCTCGGCGACCGTGAGATCCTGCGCGAGATCACCGATGCGGGAGGCATCACGCGGTGGAAACCGGGTCCGCCCCGGGCGATCGATGCGGACAACTGGCAGCACGAACTATGGCGCCACCTGCAGACATGGGCGCACGACCCCGGCCGCGCGCGCAACGTGTGGCTGGCCTATGGCGACCGGGACCGCCTGCGCCATGCGATGCCGGTGCTCGAGCCGCTGCTGCGTCCCGAACAGGTCCTGGTTCGCCCGGGCGGTCACACCTGGCAGCTGTGGTCGTCGGCAATGCGGGAGGTGCTGACAGCGGCCCCGGCCGACACCCGGCTCCACGGCCGATAGCGTCCTTGCGACCAGGCACCGAAGCCGGTTTTTTCCCGGGCGCCAGTTGGCAGCCAGCCATGGCAAGCGCCCCCGATGGGCCGCAAAGGTAGCCCCGCCCGTCGCCGGATCTGGCGGCGGTCACGTACCATGCCCTGGCTATCGCGTCCGATTTCGCCATGAACCAGACACTGCACGACGAACGGCTGGAGCTCATCACTGGCCTGCTTTTGAACGATGGAGCCACCAGCGTCCTGGACCTGGGCTGTGGTGCCGGCCGGCTGCTCGCGCTGCTGGTGCACCACCGGCAGTTCAAGCTGATCACGGGCGTCGACACGTCGGCATCGGCACTGGCGGTGGCACGTGACCAATTGCAGCCCCATGCCGGTACCCACCCGCAACTGACACTGGTACATGGCAGCTATACCCAGGTTCTCGCCCACGTCCCTGCGCACGATGCGGTGACGATGGTGGAGACGATCGAGCACCTCGACCCGGGACGGCTGTCCACCGCCGAACGCACCGTGTTCCAGCACTATCGTCCGCGCATCGCACTGGTCACCACGCCGAACGTCGAATACAACCCGCTGCTTGGGCTTCCCGACGGCCGGCTGCGCGACCCTGACCACCGCTTCGAGTGGTCGCGGTCGCGCTTCCGCGGCTGGGCCAACGGAGTGGCGCGGCGCAACGGCTACGCGGTCCGGTTCGGCGGCATCGGCGAACCCCATCCGGATCTCGGCAGCCCCAGCCAATACGCGCACTTCATTCGCGACGGGGCGTGATCGGCCCGACCGGCCATCCCCCTTCAGCGCTCGTAGGTTCCGATCAATTCCGCGCGGGCGAGCACATGGCCTTCGATCGCCTTCAGCAATCGCGCCTTGTCCGGCCGCCCCAGGTCCGGCAACACCGCATCCAGTGCATAGAGTTTGTGGAAGTAGCGATGTCGGCCAACCGGCGGGCACGGTCCGCCGTAGCCGGTCCGCTTCCAGTCGTTGAGTCCCTCGCGCGTCCCTGCCGGCAACTGCGCCGCGGTGATCCCTTCCGCCAAACCATCGGTCGTGACCGGCAGGTTGTAGAGGACCCAATGCACCCAGGTCCTCTGTGGCGCCGCTGGATCGGGCGCATCAGGATCATCGACGATCAGGGCCAGGCTTCGGGTGCCCGAGGGCAGCCCGGACCAGCGCAGCGGTGGCGACACGTCGTCGCCGTCGCAGGTATGCCGCACCGGGATCTCCGCGTTCGACGCGAACGATGGCGAACTCAGGCTCAAGGACATGCCAGCCTCCATTTCGGCACCGTACGACGACGGCGGCGGGACCGTGAAGCACAACGCAGCGAGGAACACGATGCGACCCAACATGTTGTCGACCTATTCCGATAGCGGTCCGGAACCGTCCCCGCCGGGCTCCGATAAGGGCCACCAAGACTGCCGAGACCTCATCGCCCCGTCTTGATCTGGATCAGCTTGCCGGACCTTTCCCGCCGGGCTCCGGACCTGCCCCGCCAAAGCGCGCTTCAACTCTGTCGCCGTGCACTTGATGCCTGCAAGCCTCGCTGGCCGTCGGCGCGCCCGCGCCAGCCGGTCGCGCCCCTGGCGCAAAGCCCGCTCAGGTAGCTTGCGACACCCGGTCTTCCGCCGTGACCTGGGCGATGAGTTCAGCAAACCTGTCCGCCGAGGCGGCCTCGCCGAACATCGTGCCCTGCATCCCGGTGCAGCCCAGCCTCACGAGGGCATCGTGCTGGGCATCGGTTTCAACACCCTTGGCGATGACCCGATAGCCCATCGACTGGCCGATGCCCAGCACCGCCGCGGTCACCGCCCGCGAGGCCGCCTGTTCGACGATGGTGAGGACGAAGTCGCGGTCGATCTTCAACGTGTCGAACGCGAACTCGGCCAGCGCGCCGAGGCTCGCATGGCCACTGCCGAAGTCGTCCGCGGCAACGCGCACGCCCGTCGCCTTCAACTGCGCAACCAACGCCTGGCCACGCGCGCCCTGGGCGAACAGTTGCGCACCCTTGAACTCGATTTCGAGCCAACGCGGCTCCAGTCCGGTCTCGCGCAGCACCGCCGCCACGTGCGCCAGCAATCGCTCCGCATCGAAGCGCGCCAGCGAGACATTCACCGACACCGGCAGCGGCGGCAGGCCCTGCTGCTGCCAGTAGCGATTCTGGCGGCAAGCCTCGCGCAGCACCCATTCGTCGATCTCCACCACCAGGCCGATCTCCTCGGCGACCGGGATGAACTCCTCCGGCAGCACCATGGCACCATCTGCCTGGCGCCAGCGCACCAGCGCCTCCACGCCATCGACCCGCCGCTGCGGCAGCTGCACCTGCGGCTGCCATGCCAGGAAGAAGTCGCCGCTGGACAACGCAATCCGCAGGTCGTGCTCGGTCCGCATGCGCTCCTCGGCGCTCGCGCTCATGACGTCGGTGAAGTAGTTGTAGCGGCCACGCCCGGCCTGCTTGGCGTGGTACAGCGCCGCATCCGCCGCCTTGGTCAGGGTGCCCTTGTCGCGGCCGTCCTGCGGAAGCAGCGCGATGCCGATGCTGGCCGACACGGACAGTTCGTGGCCGTCGACGAGGATCGGCTCCTCGATCGCCTTGATGAGCTTCTCGGCGACGCGCGCGGCATCGCGCGGGTCGGCCAGGCGCACCAGCAGCAGCACGAACTCGTCGCCACCCTGGCGGCTGACGGTGTCGTCTTCGCGCACGCCGGCCCGCAGGCGCGACGCCACTTCCTGCAGCACGCGATCGCCGACCGGATGGCCAAGGCGGTCGTTGATGGGCTTGAAATGGTCCAGGTCCACGTACAGCAGCGCTCCCTTGTAGCCGCGGTCCATCTGCGCCAGCGCCTGCGACAGGCGGTCGTCCAGCAGGACCCGGTTGGGCAGGCCCGTGAGGTGGTCGTGGAGGGCCTGGTGCGCCAGCGCCTGGGTCTGGGCGCGCAACTGGCTGATGTCGTGCAGCAGCAGCACCGCCCCGCTCGCCTGGCCGAACCGGTCATGGATCGGTGCGGCGGACTCCGTCACCGCCGCCGGTTCGCCATCCCGGCGCAGCAGCATGCGGTCGTCCTGCTGGCGGACCACGGCGTTGCGCCGGATCACCTCGCCCAGCAACGATGGCACGACCGCGCCGGTGGCCGGGTCGCTGAAGCGCAAGACGTCACCCAGAGGTTGGCCCACCGCCTCTTCTTCACTCCAGCCACTCAGCCGCACCGCCGCCGGGTTGAACAGCGTGATGCGCTGCTGCAGGTCGCAGGTGACCACGGCGTCACCGAGGGCATTGAGCGTGACCTCCGCCTGGCCGCGGGTGTCGATCATCAGTTGCTCCCAGGCAAGCCGCTGCCCGAGGTCCCGCACCGAAACCACGGTTTGCATGCCGCGCCCGCCGTCCATCGGCGCCAGGTGCATCTCAACCGGGAACTCGCCGCCGTCCGCGCGCCGCGCATGCAGGTCGAGGGCACGCGGCAACTGTCGTGGCTGCCGATCCGCGCGAACGCGAGCCAGCGCTTCGGACAGCGCGGCTTCGGCGGGGGCGGTCAGCCAGGTGGCAAGTGATTGCCCGGTCAGCGCCAGACGCGTGGCGCCGAACAATGCCTCGACCTTGTCGTTGAGGCGAACGATCAATCCGGCGGCATCGAGCACGACAACCGGATCGGGGGCCGCAGCCAACATCGCCTCCAGGCTGCGCTCGTGCGCGGAGCGCCAACTTGCATCCTGCGCCAGCAGGTGGACGCCATCGACCGGCCCCTCGACCGAGAAGCGGGGTTCGAACCGGGCATCGAGCGCACGGCCATCGGACAGGTCGATCTGCTGGCGCTGCGGCTGTCCGCCAAAGGCCCGACGAAGCGGTGTGGCGATACTGCCGGCAGCCTCGCCGTAGACCTCCTGCAGCGTCTGGCCGAGCACCTGCCCGGCATCCTTGCCCAGCCACTGCAGGTAGCCGAGATTGGCGAAACGATGGCGCAGGTCGGTATCCAGCGTCGCTACCAGGATCGGACCGCGCTCGGTCACTGCACGCAGGTGCTCCTGCACGGCGGCGAGTGCCTTGGCGGTCCGGTCACGCTGCGCGGAGAGGATGGCGATGCCCAGCGCAGCCAGCAGGGCGGCCATGGCAGCCACGGCAACGATGTCCAGCGCCACTTGGTCGCCAGCGGCTGGCAGCCAACCGAAGGCTGCGAGTGCCAGGCCGGTAAGCAGGCCCAACACGGCCGTCGCGCGTGTCCCGATGCGGGCGGCGACCGCCACCAAAGGCAGCAGGCCCAACATCAACAATTCGGGTCGCCACCAGAGCATGACGGGCACCGGCAGCCAGGCCAGCGCCGCCCATGCCAGATGCTCGTTGGCGGTCGACGGCCCTGCCTCGGCCGACCCGACCGATGACCCGTCGGGCCAGGCAAGCACGAGCGGCAGCATGCATGTCACGCCCAAGGCGGTGGCCAACGCGCCGGCGATGAAACCGGGATCGCCGGCCCCATTCACCGCAATGCCCGCCAAGCCAACCAATGCCTGGCACAGCGGCAGGGTCACGACCGCGACCGCGGCAGTGGTTGCGAACGCCGCCACCTCGCGCAGGCCCGCCGGTTCGACTCGCCGGGCACGCAGGAATCCGTAGGCGATCAGTGCGCCCGCCATCGATCCGGCGGACACCGCCGACGCAGGGAAGGGCTGGAAACCGGCCAACAACGCACCGCCGACAAGAGCTGCAAGACCGACCACGCCGTAGGCGCCGGCCAGCCATGCCGGCGGCTGGCGCATCAGCAGCCGGCCGAGCAGCAGGGCCGCCGCCATTCCCATCACCAAGTAGCGCGACCACGGATCACCCGACCACCAGCCGGCAGCGCTCAGCACCAGGATGCCCACGCCCATGGCCAGGATCGACGCCAGTTGCCGCAAGGGCCCGGCAAGCCTCGTCGCGAAGGACGCGGAATCTTCAGGCTGTGACGGCGTGGCGGTGCCGCGCACCATCGGTGTCCTCATCGCCTCGCGTCGCGCCCCCAAAACAGCATGATCGAATGGCGAATGCAGGTAGCTTGCGCCCCCTGCGCCGCCGGATGTCCCCGGATCCCCTCGAATTCAGGAGATTGTGTCCGCGACCATTGTCGTCAGCCTGCCGCACGGGAACTGTGAACACGTCGCCACTGCGGTGAAGCGGCGGGAATTCCTACATCCGCGACTTGCAGGTATCGATGCCCAGCAGTGCATAGAGCGGGCAGAAGTTGAACAGCCCGGTCGCCAGCGGCACAACTCCGATCCACGCCCAGGGCGGGCCGCCCATCAGGGCCCAGGCGATCAGCGCCAGTCCCGCCACGATCCGCAACACCTTGTCGACGCGTCCGACATTGGCCTTCATTGCCGTCTCTCCCATGATGACTGCCACAACGATAGCGCTCCAATTCGACGCCGACTTGATCCGACGCAATGTTCAACGCGCGTGGCATCGGACCCTGCATTGCCGGCGTCTAGCGGCCGCCGCCGCTGCGCCAGATCGACAGCACCAGCCAGGCCCCGGCGAATGCCGCGCCCACGAACCCGAGCAGGCCGAACACCGGCAGCCCGAGCAGGGTCGGCCCACCTTCCACGGTCAGGGTGATCGATGAGCCGATGATCAGCGCAGCCAGCACGACACCGACCGTCAGGCGGTTGGCCGAATGGCCGATCTGGGTGCTGAACTGCTTGAGGTGCTCGATATCGATGTGGTGGCGGAAATGCCCGCCGCGCGCCGTGCGCAACAACCGGCGCAACTCGCGCGGCAGGCCCGACAGCAGCCCCGCGGTGTCCGCCAGCGCGCGCGCGCCAGTCCTGGCCAGCACCTTCGGTCGATAGCGCGCGAGCACCACCCGGCGCAGGAACGGTGCGGCCTGGCGGGCCATGTCAAAGTCCGGGTCGAGGCTGCGACCGAGACCCTCCAGCGTCACGAAGACCTTGATCAGCAACGCCAGGTCCGCGGGCAGCGCCAGGTGGTGCACGCGCAACAACGCGGTGACCTCAAGCAGCATCCCGGCCAGATCCAACTGTCCCAGCGGCACGCCGTGGTAGCGGTCGACGAAGCCATCGATGTCCAGCGACAACTGGTCCTGGTCGGTCTCCGGCTCACCGGTCCAGTCCAGCAGCACCTCGGTCACGCGTTCCGCGTCGTGCTCCACCAGCGCATGCAGCAGTTCGACCACCTGCAACCGGCGTGCCTGCGACAGCCGCCCGACCATGCCGAAATCGATGATCGCGATGCGGTCGAGTGGCAGCACGAAGATGTTGCCGGCATGCGGGTCGGCGTGGAAGAACCCGTCCTCCAGCACCATCTTGAGCACGATCCGCGCACCGCGATGCGCCACCAGCCTGCAATCCACCCCGGCCGCGTCGAGCGCCGCGATGTCCGACACCGCGATGCCGTCGACGAACGCCTGCACGTTCATGCGCTCACCGGTGTGGTCCCAGTACACCTTGGGCACGACGACCTCGTCGTGTCCGGCGAAGCTGTCGGCGATGCGCTCGGCATGCCGGCATTCGGCTGCCAGGTCCAGCTCGCGCGTCAGCGAGGCCTTGAACTGTTGCACGACGCCAACCGGATGGAACTGCCGCAATTCGGGGAATTTCGATTCGATCGCCTGCGCGGCGCGCTGCAGCAGGCGCATGTCGGCCTCGATCACCGGCCTGATGCCGGGGCGGCGCACCTTGACGACCACTTCGCTGCCGTCGTGCAGCCGCGCGCGATGCACCTGCGCGATCGAGGCCGCCGCCAGTGGCGTCGGATCAAGAAAGGCGAACACCCGTTCGGGAGTGTCGCCAAGGTCCTCGACCATCTGTGCACGGATCGCCTCGAAGGGCACGGGCGGGGCGTTGTTCTGCAGCTTGCCGAACTCGGCGATCCACTCCGGCGCGAACAGGTCGACGCGGGTCGCGAGTACCTGGCCGAGCTTGACGAAGCTGGGCCCCATCTCCTCGAGCGCACGACGCACCCGGACCGGCGCGGGCAACGCGACCAGCTCGGCGAGGTCATCCAGCGGCAGCACCCGACCCGCGCGCGCCAGCACCCCGGCAAATCCCATCCGGCCGACGATGTCGCCGAACCCGTAGCGGATCAGGATCGCGGCCAGGTCGTGCAGCCGCCCCAGGTCGCGACCGGCCGTCAGGCTTTCCCACATCATCGGACCACTCCCGTGTCGGATTGCACCGACCTGCCCTTGCGCCCGCCGGTGGCCATGAAACCGCGGCCCGCCAGGCTTCTGGATGAAACATCCCCGCCGCACTGTACCAACGGATGAAGCTCACGCCACCCGCCAGCCGCTGATTGCCTTATCCCGCGGAAACGAAAGAAGCCGCACGAATGCGGCTTCTTTCCACGTTGCTTGCCAAGCGCCCGGCAGGACACATGCGCAGTTTGGACGCCCGGGATCTAGCGGTCGCACCACTCCCGTGCCAGCGGCGCGGCGTCAATCCCCGATCAGGCGCCGGTCATCATCCACCCATATCGGCGCGATGCTTGTCCACCTCGGCTTCCGACAGCTTGCCGTCGCCATCGGTATCGGCCTGGGTGAAGTGCTGGTGCAGCATCTCGGTGGGTGCCAGTTCGTCCTGGGTGATGCCGCCGTCCGCGTTCTTGTCCATCGCAGTGAAAGGCATGCCGCTGTCCACTGCCGCTGCGGGGGCGGCAGGTTCTGGCATCGGCGGTGGTGGGGCCGGCGCTGGCTCGACCGCAGGCGCGGGCTGGTCGGCGGCGGTGTCGGCAGCGGGGGTCTCATCGCGATCGCGGTTGCAGGCGGTGACGAAGATGGCGCTCGAAAGCGCGAGGGTGAGCAGCAAAGGGTGATTCGGCTTCATGGCGAGTCTCCAGTCCTGGAAAGAAAGGATCGCCGCGGCGCATCGAAGCGAAGCGGCGCCCGCGAAGGCGCAGTGCCGGTCGCGGGGATTCGTGCCTCTCGCTGCATCCCTGGCCAGCGGGTGCAATGGCACCTGCACACGGTTGCAGCCGTCTGGTCAACGTGGGGTGAGTATCCGCACCCCCGCCGACGGCTGGCGCCGGGGGAAAGGCAGGCCAGGCAATGGAGCTATGCGCGACCCGACTTCCATTCGTCCGACCACCCTGGCCAGGCAGTCCAGCGATTCGTGCGGGCGCGCCTCGATGGCTTGCTTCACGCGATCCCCCTATGCCTTCTTCAGGTAGCAGGTCTTCAGTACCAGGCCCTTGATCTTGTCCGAATGGCCTTCGATATGTTCGGCGTCGCCTTCGACCAGGCGGATGTTCTTGATGACAGCGCCCTGCTTGAGAGGAATCGACGAGCCCTTGACCTTGAGGTCCTTGATAACGACGACGGTATCGCCGTTCGCCAGCACCTGACCATTGGAGTCCTTGACCACCAAGCCCTCCTCGCCGCCATCCGCGCTGCCGACGGTGGGCCATTCATGGCCGCAATCGGCGCAGACCAGGTTGTCGCCATCGGGATAGGTATTGTCCATTCCGCATTGCGGACAGGTGGGCAGCTCGGGCATGGATCGTCCAGAAGGTCGGTGACAGGACATCAAGTATAAGTCGTCGACTTTTTCCGGTTGGCCACAGCCGCGAACACCCGCGCCCTGCGGGTTTACAAAGGTGCGCGCAATCCCCGCCGCAGATCCTGTCTGGCTGACCGGATCCTGATGTCGATGCCCGATTGTTGACCTCGATCAAAGGGACGCCCCGGATGCGCGGACAGCATTCCGGGAAGCAACGGCCGCCACACAGGCGTGGCGCCCAGCGTCACTCGACCATGCCAAGGACCGGCGGGAACGCACGCAGGAGTCGACATGAAGTTCGCGACCACCAACCAGACGTTGTGGGCCGGCATGATCGCCGCCGTCCTCACCCTGGGTGCCGGTACCGCCGCCAGTGCCCGCGACAATCCGCTCGACACCGGCAGCCAGCAACAAACCGCGGAACAGACCCGGAAGCAAGCCAGGGAAAAGGCCCGCGAGGAAGCCAGGGCGG
>Ga0209108_10002397_pt1 | contig 10741 bp, 9 predicted proteins | sample Rifsed10ft1_FD_184003 | JGI IMG/M metagenome (GOLD analysis project Ga0209108, IMG submission 184003) | Soil microbial communities from Rifle, Colorado, USA - sediment 10ft 1 (version 2) | ecosystem: Environmental > Terrestrial > Deep subsurface > Rock core/Sediment | place: Rifle, Colorado...
CGCCGCGGAGGGAAGCGGCCGGCCGAGGGCGTCCGCTTCGTGATCATCACCGGCCTCTCCGGCGCGGGCAAATCCTACGCCATGCGGGTCTTCGAGGATCTCAATTTCTTCGTCGTGGACAACCTGCCGCCGCAACTGTTGCCGAAGTTCGCCGACCTCTGCCTGCACTCCGACGGCAAGGTGCAGCGGGTGGCCGTCGTCATCGACATCCGCGGGGGCGAGTTCTTCGACGACCTTTTCCACGCCCTCGGCCAGCTCGAGGACCTCCGCGTCGCCTACCAGATCCTCTTCCTGGATGCCGCGGACGATGTGCTGGTGCGGCGGTTCAAGGAGACGCGGCGCAAGCACCCGCTGGCCCAGGGCCGGACTATCCTGCAGGGGATCCGCGCGGAGCGCCGCCGCCTGGAGGCGGTGAAGGAACGGGCGGACAAGATCATCGACACCTCGATCATGAGCGTGCGCGACCTCCGCGAGGAGATCATGGCCACCTACGTCCGCGGCGAGCGCGCGGGGGCGCTGGAGGTCAGCATCATCTCCTTCGGTTACAAGTACGGCCTGCCCATGGACGCGGATCTGGTCTTCGACGTGCGCTTTCTGCCCAACCCGCACTACCAGCCGGCGCTGCGGCCACTGCCCGGCGCCAGCCCGCCGGTGCGCGCCTTCATCCTGGGACAGAAAGAGACGCACGCGTTCCTGCAGCACCTCTTCGCCATGGTGGACTACCTGCTGCCCCAGTTCGTTCAGGAGGGGAAGACGCATCTCTCGCTGGCCATCGGCTGCACCGGCGGCAAGCACCGGTCGGTCGTGCTGGCCGATGAGCTGAGCGCACACCTGCGCGGCCGCGGCTACAAGGTGCGGGTGCACCACCGCGACGCGCGCAAGGAGTAGCCGGTGATCGGACAGCTGCGGCGGTGGGCCCGCTGGCTCCGTCCCGGCCTGGGGCTGAAGCGGTGGGCGCTGGTGCTGGGGGCGGGCATCCTGTTGATCAGCGGCGGGGTGGCGCTCGCCGCCGATGTGAGCCCGCTCGCCTCGCTGGACCGACTGGTGCTGCGCCTCCTCTCGACCCTGGTCCCCGCCGGCGGGTCCCTCCCGCCCCTGGTCGTGGGCCTCCTGCTCGTCTTCTTCGGCGGGTTTCTCGTACTTTACGGTCTGCGGGGGACGCTGCGCTCGATCGACCGCGTGCTCTTCCCCACCGGAAACCCGACCCTGGTGGAGGTACTCCGCCAGCAGCGGACGCTGTCGCGTGGACCGAAGATCGTGGCCCTGGGCGGCGGGACCGGGCTGTCGACGTTGCTCCGGGGCCTGAAGCGTTACTCCAGCAACATCACCGCGGTGGTGACGGTCTTCGACGACGGCGGCAGTTCCGGCCGGCTGCGCCGCGACCTGGGTGTCCTGCCGCCCGGAGACATCCGCGACTGTCTGGTAGCGCTGGCAGAGTCCGAGCCCCTGATGACCCAGTTGTTTGAATACCGGTTCCCGAGCGGCGCGTTCGACGGGCACGCCTTCGGCAACCTCTTCATCGCCAGCCTGGCCGGTGTGACCGGCGACCTGGAGCAGGCGGTCAAGGAAGCCAGCAAGGTCCTGAACATCCGGGGGCGCGTCCTACCGGCCGCCCTCGACGACGTGGTCCTCTGCGCCGAGTATGCCGACGGCACGGTGGTGGAAGGCGAGTCCCAGATTCCCCGCGTCCGGCGCCCCATCCGCCGCGTCTTCCTCAAACCCGACGGGGTGGCGGCGCTGCCAGAAGTGCTGGAGGCGATCGCGGACGCCGACCTGATCCTGATCGGTCCGGGGAGCCTCTACACGAGCGTGATTCCGACCCTGCTGGTCCACGGCGTGGCGGACGCGCTCCGGCAGGCCCCGGCGCCCCGGATCTACATCTGTAATGTCATGACGCAGCCCGGGGAGACCGACGGGTTCGGGGCGGCGGCGCACGTCCGCGCGCTCCTGGCCGCCGCCGGGCCGGGCATCGCCACTCACGTTCTCGTCAACACGCAGGCGCCCACCAACGCCGCGTTGCGCCGCCGCTACGAGGCGGAGGGCGCGGTCCCCGTGACTGCGGACCTTCCAGAGCTCCGGCGGCTCATCCCCGAGGTCATCACGGGAGCCCTGATCTCGGAGCAGGAACTCCTCCGTCACGACCCGGAGGCCCTGGCGACGGCCGTGATGCGGTTCGTCTCATCCACCACCCTGCGCCGGGCACCCGTGCGGAAAGCGACATTCTCGATCCATGGGTAACGGTGTCGCGCAGGAGGCGATCGCGCCCGCGCGCGCTCCCGCCGAGATCATCGTCCCCTTGACCGAACGGGTGATGGCCCGGCTGCCCGGGCCGCGCTGGCTCTGGATGCTCCTCTGGGCCACCTGGTTGCTTATCATTCTGGTGGTTCTCCGGTATCTCTTCCCCGCGCTGCTCACCGTCTTGTTCGCGGAGGGCGAAACGACCCTGACCTTCGGCTTCGTCACCAGCTACACCATGCTGGTGGCGCTGTGGGCTGTCGGGAAGCTGGGCCGAGATGTCGTCGCCCTCGGCCCGACCGTGGTTCGCCTGACTCAAGGGCGCCTGGCCGAAGGGGAACCGTTTCGGGCTGTGGGCAGCGCCTGGGGTCCGCTTGTCTTCATGGCCATCGTGACGATCCCGTATGGGGGGGTAGGATTCTTGAAGGCCCCTTCCCTCGCGTCCGCCCTGCTGGTCCTTGCCGGATTTATCGGGTGGCTGCCGCTCCTGACGTTTGGATGGGTTGCCGGAGCAGTCCTGCTGGGCCTTCACCGCCTCGGGGGCACGCCGCTCGCACTGCCGGCGTTTGAGGTGGATCGCAGCCTGGGCTTGCGGCCGTTTGGGTCCCTGGCGTTCACTCCGCTGGCCTACGGGGCCGTGGCCACTCCAGTCCTCTTCCTCACGGGTTTGCGCGATCTCCGGGACGCCATCGTCAGTCTCGGCATGCTCCTGGTCATCGTCGTGCTCCTCTTCGCGTCCCTGCGGCGCCTCCGCAGTCAGTTGCTCACAGCCAAGGCAAGTCATCTGGCATGGGCGCGAAGCCTCTTCCAGCACGCCCTCGATCCGATCCGGACGGGGGACGGCGTCGCCGGGCTGCGGTCCGGGGCTCTGGAACTGGTCGCGGCAGAAGCGATCGAGCGCCGCGCGGCCGCGATCCAGGAGTGGCCCTTCGATGAAGGCATCCTGCGCGGCATCATCGCCATCGTCACCAGCGTCACAACGGCCATCGTCGTCCGCCTCGTTCTCAGCCGCCTGGGGCTCTGAGCGGGGACCAGGCGATGCCACTCCCGCCCGCCGAACCCTACCGCATCAAGGTCATCGAGCCGATCCGGCGCACCACGCGGGAGGAGCGGCGGCGCCTGATCACCGAGGTCGGGTACAATCTCTTCCTGTTGCGGGCGGAGGATGTCTACATCGACCTGCTCACGGACAGCGGCACGGGCGCGATGAGCGACCGGCAGTGGGGCGCGCTGATGACCGGGGACGAGTCCTATGCCGGTAGCCGGTCCTTCTATCACCTGCGCGATGCGGTGGCGGAGGTGTTGGGCTTTCCCTACACCCTGCCGACGCATCAGGGCCGCGGCGCCGAGCACCTGCTCTTCAACGTCCTGGTGCGCCCCGGGCAGCACGTCATCGGCAACATGCACTTCGACACCACTCGGGCGCACATCGAGCACCGCCGCGGCGTCGCCGACGACCTCCCGGTGGAGGAGGCCTACGATCCTACGGTCCGGGCTCCGTTCAAGGGCGACCTCGACCTGGCGCAGGCGGAAGCCCTGATCGGCGACGTGGGGCGGGGCGCGGTGGCGCTGGTCCTGATGACGGTGACGTGCAACGGCGCCGGCGGGCAGCCGGTCTCCATGGCGAACCTGCGCGCCGCCCGGGCGCTGGCCGACCGGCACGGCCTCCCGCTCTTCCTGGACGCGGCCCGCATCGCGGAGAATGCCTTCTTCATCAAGCGGCGGGAGCCGGGGTATGCGCAGCACTCCATCGCGGCCATCGTGCACGAGATGTGCGACCTGGCCGACGGCTGCACCTTCAGCGGCAAAAAGGACGCGCTGGTGAATATCGGCGGCTTCCTAGCGGTGCGCGATGCCGAACTCTATCAGCGCGCGGCGTCGCTGGCCGTGCTCTTTGAAGGCTTCCCCACCTACGGCGGCCTGGCCGGCCGGGACATGGAGGCGATGGCCGTCGGGTTGCGCGAGGTGCTGGACGAGGAGTACCTGGCCTGGCGCATCGGTCAGGTGGAGACGCTCGGCACCTGGATGGCCGAGGCGGGAGTGCCGATCCTCGAACCAGTGGGAGGGCACGCGGTCTTCATCGACGCGGTGCGGTTCGTGCCGCACATCCCCCGCGCGCAGTATCCCGGGCAGGCGCTCGCCTGCGCCCTCTATGAGGACGGCGGCGTCCGCGGCGTGGAGATCGGCGCGGTGATGGCCGGCCGCGATCCCACCACCGGCCAGGAGCGCTTCCCCCGGTTGGAACTCGTCCGCCTGGCCGTGCCCCGCCGCGTCTACACGCAGTCGCACATGAAGGTCGTGGCCGAGACCGCGGGGCAAACCTGGCGGCGGCGGGAGGAGATCCAGGGGCTGCGCTTCGCCTACGAACCGCCGGTGCTGCGCCACTTCACCGCGCGGTTTGCACCTGTTGAAGGAGACCGGGCGGGTTAGACGAGTTCAGGCACCTGTCTGCGAGGGAGGACCGGTGAGCAGAAACTCGGTCCACGGCAGTGCAGCAACATTCGCCCGCTGAGCGGGGATGTGGTCGCCAGCGCCGGTGAGAACCAGAGGGCGAAAGCGAGCGTACCGCCGACAGAACTCCAGCAGCCCGCGAAAAGCGTCCATCTGGAAAGGCGCCGTCTTCACTTCGATCGCCCAGGCCCCCCAAGTTCCTTCAATGATGCCGTCCACCTCAAGCGGCTCCTCCCGCCAGTACGCAACCCTCTGACCGGAATTCGACGCATAAGCGAGACACGCGTTCTCGACCCACAGCCCATACCGTGCAGGTTCAGCTACCGGGTCAGGCGGGCCCTGGGGATCCATCGCGGCAAGCAACGCGTTGTTCAACGTGACGAGTTTGGGAGGCGCGGCCCGACGCCTCAGGGGTTTCGTGGAGAACTTCTCCAGCGCCGTGACCAGGTATGCTTCTTCTAGAACATCCAGGTAGTGCGCAATGGTCTCAAGCGCGCCAGGGTCCTGAAGGTGTCCCTGCAGCTTTTGAAGCGAGACGATCTGTGCAGGCAGGCTAGCGCATAGCCCGAAGATCTGGCGAAATAGTGCCGGCCGGCGGATCGCGCCGAGCGCGAGCACATCGCGTCCGATGGCCGGTTCGATGATGGAGTCTCGAATGTAGGCCCGCCACCGTTGCGGGTCGTCCAGCAGCCCGAAGGCGCCGGGATACGAGCCGAAGCGCACCACCAGTCTGGCGGCCTCCAGCGGAGGCACGCCGAAGGTATCGCTCACCGAGGCCGCCGACCAATGGGAGAGCGTCAAACGCTCGAATCGGCCCGCCAGACTCTCGCGGGAACCTGCCCCCAGTCGCAGCGCGGAAGAGCCGGTGGCAACTACGTGAAGGGGGATTTTGCGGCGACGGATCCGATCCCATTCCCCTTTGAGCCGAGCAGCCCATCCCGGAATGTTCTGCACCTCGTCGAGAAGGAGGACAGCCTTGCCGTGTCTCCGCGCCGCCTCAGCGGACTGAATCCAGATGCGTTCCCAGAAACCCGGTAACGTTGCCTCCGGGCCGTCGCAAGCCGCATACACCCCTCTTTCGCCTTGTTGTTCGGCCAACTGCAGCAGGAGGGTCGTCTTCCCGACCTGACGCGGACCAGTCAGTAGTTGGAGCCGACCTGGTGCCGACTCGGCGAGGCGCTTCTCCAGATGAGCTCTGCAGGACTTATAGTCGAGCCTGTACCCGCTATCAGTCATACTCGAATGATTATTCGATTACACCTGAATGTCAAGAGGCGGTCACCTGCCGCCTCGATTGGCTACACGGCGGCGGATCTAGCCCCAGGTCGGGACCGCGTGTTTGTGCGGAGTCCAGTCAACTGCTCTCATTCCTCCTCCACGGGGATCCACGAAGAGTGCCTGTCTGGGCTGAAGCTTTGTTGACACGTCCAAACGCGCGCCCGTATGATGGGCGCGGCAATCGGGCCGGAGGCGGGAATGCTCCTGGATTGGCTCTACGTCGCAGTGTTCGCGGTCGTGGGAATCATCATGGCGGCGTTGCCGCTGGCGGTCGTCTGGCTGCTGGCCCCCCGCGCCGACTATCCGCAGAAGCGCCTCACCTACGAGTCCGGCGTTGTCCCCTTCGGCCAGGCCTGGGCGCAGTTCAACATCCGCTACTACCTCTTCGCCCTGATCTTCGTGCTCTTTGAGGTCGAGGTCATCTACCTCTTCCCCTGGGCGGTCGTCTTCCGGGAGTTCATCAATCGGCAACTGGGTGGATTCGTCTTTGTTGAGGCCCTCCTCTTCATCATCATCCTGGGCATGGGGCTGATCTACGCCTGGCGCAAGGGCGCCCTGGAATGGGTCTAGTTCTATGAACTGGTTCTTGGAGATCGTCAAGGCTGTGCTGGCAGCGCTCGCGGTCTTTACTTTCCTGGCGGTCGTCGGCGCGATGCTCGGAGTCTACCTGGAGCGCAAGATCAGCGGCTGGATCCAGTCGCGCCTGGGTCCCAAGCACGTCGGACCGCAGGGGTTGCTGCAGACCATCGCCGATACGGTGAAGCTCCTGCAGAAAGAGAACATCGTCCCCTCCAACGCCGATGCCATCACCTTCAACGTCGCCCCGCTGATGGCGGTGGTGGCGGCGCTGCTGGCCTGGATCATCATTCCCTTCGGCCCGGCGTTCGGCCGCGTCCTGGTCGTGCGCGACATCAACATCGGCCTGCTGTTCTTCATCGGCATGGCCTCGCTCATTGTCATCGCCATCCTGCTGGGCGGCTGGTCCTCGAACAACAAGTACGCCCTGCTCGGCGGCTTCCGCTCCGCGTCTCAGATGATCTCCTACGAGATCCCGCTGGCGCTGGCGGTGATGGTGCCGATCATGATGGCGGGGACCATGTCCACCGTTGGAATCGTGGAAGCGCAACGCGGCGGCTGGCTGGGCATCGGGAATTGGTACATTTTTGGGCTGCCGGGCAACCGCGGGCTGCTCGTCCCCGGCTTCCTCGCCTTCGTGGTCTTCCTCACCGCGGCAACGGCGGAGGTGAACCGGGTGCCCTTCGACCTGCCGGAGGCGGACTCGGAGCTGGTCGGCGGCTACTTCACCGAGTACACGGGGATGCGCTTCGCCCTCTTCCAGTTGGGCGAGTACGCCGAGGCCTTCGCCATGGCGGCGCTCACCTCCGTGCTCTTCCTGGGCGGGTGGCACGGGCCCTGGCTGCCGGGGATCGTCTGGTTCTTCATCAAGATGTTCGCCCTGGTCTTCTTCCTGATCTGGGTGCGCTGGACCTATCCGCGCCTGCGGTTGGACCAGCTGCTCAACCTGTCCTGGAAGGGTTTGGTGCCGCTGGGGTTTGTCCTGGTGCTGGTGACGGGATGGCTGCTGGTCTGAGGGCGGACGGGCGAGCCGATTCCCGTGGGTGAACTCGCCGCCTTCATCATCCTGGCGATCGTCACGTTGCTGCCGGCGGTCGTCGTCGTCACCAGCCGCAACCTGGTGCGCGCGGCGATGTCGCTCATCCCCAGCTTCCTCGGGGTGACCGGGCTCTTCGTGCTCCTACAGGCCGAGTTCGTGGCGGGGATTCAGATCCTGATCTACGCCGGCGCCATCGCGGTGCTGATTCTCTTCGTGATCATGCTGACACAGGGGGGTACGGGGACGGCCCTGCGCCAGGTGAACGAGCAGCAGCTGGTCGGGGGGCTGGTGGCCGGCGCGCTGACCATCGCCCTGCTCGGGCTGCTCCTGCGCACCCCCTGGCCGCTCGTCGCCGGCACGCTGCCGCGCTCCAACGTGGCGGCGGTGGGCGGCGCGTTTCTCACCAACTTCATCCTGGCGTTTGAGATCAGCAGCCTGGTGCTGCTGGTCTCGCTGGTGGGCGCGCTCGTCATCGCCCGCCGGGAGCAATAGGGCGGGGAGAGGGAGGACGGATGCAGGTCGGCCTCAACCACTACCTGGCCGTCAGTGCCCTGCTCTTCGGGCTGGGGCTGTACGGCATCCTCACCCGCCGCAACGCCGTGGCCATTCTGATGGGCATCGAGCTGATGCTCAACGCGGCCAACATTAACCTCGTGGCCTTCAACCGCTACGTGGCGCCGGGGGCGCTGGCGGGGCACGTCTTCGCCCTGATCATCATCACCCTGGCGGCCTGCGAGGCCGCGGTGGGTCTGGCCCTGGTGCTGGCGGTCTACCGCAACCTGGAGACCATTCACGTCGACGAGATCAACGTGATGAAGTGGTGAGATGACGGCGCTGGCCTGGCTGATCCCGCTGCTCCCCTTCCTCGCCTTCGGGCTGATCGTCTTCTTCGGCCGGCGGCTCCCCGGGCAGGGCGCCTCCGTCGCCATCGGAGCGCTGCTCGCCGCCGCGGTCTTCTCGCTCCTGCTCTTCTTCCGCCTGCTCGGGGGCGCCGAACCGATCCACTCCACGATCAACTGGCTCGTCTTGGGCCAGCAGCCGCTGGCGCTGGGCATCCAGGTGGACGCACTGACCGCGGTGATGCTGCTCGTGGTCACCGTGGTGGGGTCGATGATCTTCATCTACTCCGTCGGCTACATGCACGGCGACCCCCGCTACCCGCGCTTCTTCGCCTACCTCTCGCTCTTCGCCGCTTCGATGCTGCTGCTGGTCCTGGCGGACAACTTCCTCTTCCTTTATGTGGGGTGGGAGCTGGTCGGCCTCTGCTCCTATTTGCTGATCGGCTTCTGGTTCGAGCGCCCCGCCGCCGCCCGCGCCTCGCTGAAGGCCTTCATCACCACCCGCGTGGGCGACGTCTTCTTCTTCGCGGGCATTCTGCTGGTGTTCTTCAACCTGGGGACGCTGGGCTTCGGCCAGACCTTCGAGGCCGTGGAAAGCGGCCACCTTTCCGGCGGCCTGCTGACGGCGATCGCGCTGCTGCTCTTCGGCGGTGCCATCGGCAAGTCGGCCCAGGTGCCGCTGCACGTCTGGCTGCCCGACGCGATGGAGGGCCCCACACCGGTCTCCGCCCTGATCCACGCCGCCACCATGGTGGCCGCCGGCGTCTACATGGTGGCCCGCCTCTTCCTCATCTTCTTCTCCTCGCCCGACCATACGGCGCTCGCGGTGGTCGCCTGGATCGGCGGGATCAGCGCCTTCATGGCGGCGACGATCGCCGTGGTGCAGGACGACATCAAGCGCGTGATGGCCTATTCGACGATCAGCCAGCTGGGCTACATGATGCTGGGCCTCGGGGTGCTGGGCTACACCGCCGGGGTCTTCCACCTGCTGACCCACGCCTTCTTCAAGGCCCTCCTCTTCCTCGGGGCGGGCAGCGTCATCCACGCGATGCACACCAACGACATGAAGCAGATGGGCGGCCTGGCCCGGGTCATGCCCTCCACCTACTGGACCATGCTGATCGGCAGCCTGGCGCTGGCCGGGATCTTTCCCTTCGCCGGGTTCTGGTCAAAAGATGAAATCTTGACGGAGGCGTGGCACAATAATCCGCCGCTCTTCTACGTGGGCTTAGTGACCTCGTTCATCACCGCGTTCTACGTGATGCGGATGATGTTCTACACCTTCCTCGGGGAGCCGCGGTGGGCGCCGGCGCACGAATCGTCCGGGCACGGCCAGGGGACGGTCGTCCACCCCCACGAAAGCCCCCGGGTGATGACCGGCCCGCTGTGGTTCCTGGCCTTCTTCGCCGCTTTCATCGGCTTCGTTGGCGCACCGTTCCTGGGGAGCCCGTTCGGCCGGTTCGTGCGCTTCGGGGAAGAGGCGGCGGTCCCGTTTGATCTGCGGATCGCGGTGATTTCCACGGCCGTCGCCCTCGCGGGCATGGGGGTCGCCGCCGCGCTCTACCGCTGGCGCTGGCTGTCGCCCGCAGCGGTGCGGCGGGCCTTCCAACCCTTCAGCACGTGGGCGGAGCGGAAGTACTACTTTGACGACCTCTACGGGTGGACGGTGGTCCGCGGCACGGTGTGGATCTCCCGCGTGCTGCGGGTCTTCGACATCTATGTGATCGACGGCTTCGTCAACCTGATCGGCGTGGTGTTCGTCGGGCTCACCCGCCTCTACCGCGTCTTTGACCTGTACGTGGTGGACGGCCTGGTCAACCTGATCGGCTGGGGGACCAAGGCGCTGGGCGGCGTGCTCCGCTTCGTCCAGACCGGGCGCGCCGAGAACTACCTGCTGGTGATCGCCATCGGGGTGATCCTGCTCATCATCGGAGGGCTGGTGCGATGAGGGGGTGCCATGCTTAGCCTGATGCTCTTCCTGCCGCTGGCCGGCGGGATCTTCCTGTTGTTCTTCCGCAACCCGCGGGCGATCAGGGGCATCGCCCTGGGCGCGTCGCTGCTCTCGCTGTACGTGTCCATCGTCGTCCTGGGGCGCTTCGACCTGCACGGGGGGATGCAGCTGCTGGAGTCCTACTCCTGGATCCCGTCGGTGGGCATCGCGTACCGGGTGGGCATCGACGGGCTCAGTCTGCCGCTGGTCCTGCTGACCCAGCTCCTCTCCGCCGTCTCCATCGTCTACTCCTGGCGCGTGGACATGCGGCTGAAGGAGTACATGTTCCTCCTCCTGCTGCTGCAGACGGCGATGCTGGGCGTCTTCGCGGCC
>Ga0209108_10002398_pt1 | contig 10740 bp, 7 predicted proteins | sample Rifsed10ft1_FD_184003 | JGI IMG/M metagenome (GOLD analysis project Ga0209108, IMG submission 184003) | Soil microbial communities from Rifle, Colorado, USA - sediment 10ft 1 (version 2) | ecosystem: Environmental > Terrestrial > Deep subsurface > Rock core/Sediment | place: Rifle, Colorado...
CGCGTGACCGTGAATTTCTGCCCCACCTCCTCCAGGGTGTGGTCCGACTTCTCTCCGATCCCGAAACGCATTCTCAACACCTGCTCCTCGCGCGGGGTGAGGGTCGCCAGCACCTTCTTGGTCTGCTCCTGGAGGTTGATATTGACCACGGCGTCCGACGGCGTGATGATGCGCTTGTCCTCGATGAAATCGCCTAAATGGCTGTCCTCTTCCTCGCCCACCGGAGTCTCAAGTGAGATCGGCTCTTTGGCGATCTTCAAGACCTTGCGCACCTTGTCCAGCGGGATCTCCATCTTGGCGGCGATCTCCTCCGGGGTCGGCTCGCGCCCGATCTCCTGCACCAGATAGCGCGAGGTGCGGATCAGCTTGTTGATGGTCTCGATCATGTGGACGGGAATGCGAATCGTCCGGGCCTGGTCGGCAATCGCACGGGTGATTGCCTGGCGTATCCACCAGGTGGCGTAGGTGGAGAATTTGTAGCCGCGCTGGTACTCGAACTTGTCCACCGCCTTCATGAGGCCGATGTTGCCTTCCTGGATGAGGTCGAGAAATTGCAGCCCCCGGTTGGTGTATTTCTTGGCGATGCTCACCACCAGGCGGAGGTTGGCCTCGATCAGCTCCTTTTTGGCCAGGTTGGCCCTGGTCTCTCCCTCGATGATCGAGTGCACGCGGCGCTTGAGCTCGTCCGCGGGTATCTCCAGATCCCTTTCGACCCGCCTGACTTCCCGCCGCGAGCCGCGAATTTCCTCCACCATCCTCTGAATGGCTTCGTGGCCCATGCGCAGGGAGCCGATGGCCCGCTGCCAGTGCTTTTTGCGGCCGTTGCTGTCCGGAACGATCCTGAGAATCTCTTGCGACGGCTTGCCGGTCCGATGCTCGAAGTCGAGGATTCTTCTGTCCAGCCCTCGAACCTGCTCCATGGCCTTCTTCAGCCCCTCCACGATGGCCTCGGTTTGCCTCCGATTCAACTGCAGGGCCTTCAAGGCGTTGATGACTTTGTCCTGCTGCTTGAGCACGGCTTCCTGGAGGCTCTTCCGCTTCTTGGCCGACACGTGCTTGCGCTCCAGCTGCCGCTCGATCTTCCTCTTTTCGTTGCTCAGCCGGCGCAGCTTGCCGATCTGATCCGAGAGCCGCTTTTCATACACCTCCTCATCTTCCAGGTAGTCGAGCTCTTCGTCCCCGTCCTTGATGATCTCGCGCACGCGGATCTCGCGTCGGGACAGTTTTTCTCCCAGCTCCAGGACATAGCGCAGGGCCAACGGGCTCGACAGCACTTCCTCGATAACCTGCTTCTCCCCCTGCTCGATTTTCTTGGCGATCTCCACCTCGCCCTCACGGCTCAGCAGGGAAACCGTGCCCATCTCCCGCAGGTACATGCGCACCGGATCGCCGGTCTTGCCCGCGACATCGCTGTCCGTCTCCACATCGGCTTCCTTCTCCTCTTCCTCCTCCTCGGCGATCTCCTCCGCCTGTCCGCCCAGGGTCACCCGCTGGTTCGAATCGATCACTTCGATGTCCATCTCGCCAAAGATGGACATGACATCATCGATCTGATCCGGCGACACGATGTCCGCCGGAAGCATGTCGTTTACCTCGTCATAGGTCAGGTAGCCCTTTTCCTTGCCGAGGTCGATGAGCTTCTTGACCTCTTTGATGTCCTTCTTTTGGGCGATCGGATCGGCGGCCGGTGCCTGTTTCGCCGCCTCTACCCGATCTCCGTTTTGGGGACGGGTCTTCGCCGCTCTAGCTGTCGCTCTTTTTGGACGACCTCTTGCCATTCGAGCATCCTTTCTTTTTTGGTTTTCTCATCCTTTTTTTCTTCCGCTATACGGATCGCCTGACGCAGATCCCGCTCCAGGCCTCTCAAGTACCTGCGACGAAGGTGCGCCAGGCAATCCGCCGCCGCGTTCTCGCATTCTTCGTCGGGTATGCCCTCCCCCTCCAGCAGCAGGGCGGCGATCTCGGACGCCTGCGCCACGGGAAAGCCCTGCGCTATCTCGGCCGGATTCGCCTGGCCCCGCTGTCTCCTCTCGAGGAAAATCTTCTGAATAACCTCGTTCCACTTGGGACTCACCAGCCGCTCCAAATCCGCCTCCCGCTCTACCTGCTCGATCACGGAAGGGACGCGAAACATGAGACCGACGAGGGAGCGCTCCACGCTATCCTCGCGCGCCTGCACCGAGGCAGGCCTCGAAGACGCCGCGGACGCGGGCCGGGCCGGGCCGCCGGCCGCAGGCGCGCGCAGGAGCTCTTCGCGAACCCCGAGCGAGTCCACGGCGCGGCGCACCAGGAGATCCACTTCAAAAGGGTTACGCACCTTGGCCAACAGCCGGCGAATTTCCTGCGCGGTCCGGCTCTTGCCCTCGATGCTCTTGCCGTGCTGTTCTTCCAACCAGGTAAACGTGTAATCGGCCAATGGAATCGCCTCCTCCAGGACCGATTCCAACGGCTCTCTTCCCCTCGACCGGATGTAGCTGTCCGGATCTTCGCCGCCGGGCAGAAAAGCGGCGCGCCCGAGCAGTCCCCCGTCGATAAAAACCTCAAAGCTTCGGGCGGCGGCCTTGCGCCCGGCTTCATCGCCGTCGAAGAGGGCGATGATATTCTTGGTGTAGCGTGCCAAAATCCGCACATGGTCCGGGGTCAGGGCGGTGCCGAGCGTGGCCACGGCATACGACACGCCGAATTGGTGCAACGCGAGCACATCCAGGTAACCCTCCACCACGACCACGCGATCCTGCTCACGAATCGCCTCCTTGGCCTGAAAGAGGCCGTAGAGGGTGGCCCCCTTGCGAAACAGAGGAGTCTCCGCCGAATTGAGATACTTCGGCAGCCCCTGGTTGATCACCCGGCCGCCGAAGCCGACGATCTTCCCGGCCGCATTGGCAATGGGAAAAATGACCCGCTCAAAAAATTTCTCCCCGTAGCGCTGCGGCCCCCTCTCGCCGATGAGCCCGAGCCGGATCGCATGGTTGAGCGGGAGCCCCTCTTTTTTCAGAAACGCCACCAGGCCCTGGCCTCCCTGCGTCGCGTAACCCAGGTAGAAGCGCCGGGCTAGCTCCTCCTGCACCCCTCTGGCCTTCAGGTATTCCAGCGGCCTCTTCCCCTCCGGGCGGCCGAACAGCATCTCATGAAAATAGGCCGCCGCCCGTTCGTTGATGTGGTACAGAGCCTCTTTCTCCTCCGACTCCTTCCTGGCTGCCGGGCGATCCAGGCGCTCCAGGGGAATCCCGTAGCGCTTTCCGACCCGCTCTACCGCCTCCGGAAAGGTCAGATGCTCGTACTGCATCAGAAAATGAAATACGTTTCCGCCCACGCCGCAGCCGAAGCAATGGAAAATACCTTTTTCTTCGTTGACCGTGAAGGAAGGCGTCTTTTCCGCATGAAAGGGGCAGAGCCCGAGGTAGTTGCGCCCCATCTTCTTCAACGTCAGGTGATCGGAGATCACCTCGACGATGGAGGCGCGCTCGCGGACTTCGACGATCTTTCCTTCTGCAATCATCCTTCGATCTTCCTCAGGATGACCCTGAGCTCAGTCGAATGGGTCATCGCCTAAAAATAGCCCACGCCCTCGCCGTTCGAAGGCGCGGTCGAACCGTCGCGGGCCGGAGAATCGTCCCGCGGCAGGATGCTCGTCTTTCCCACCCGGATCAGTCCCTCGCCGATATAATGCAAGGGCGGAACAAGATAGGACTGGTCGATTTTCCGCCTGGTCTGCTGCGGGATCAGCGGAGACGAGGCCAGGAAGAAAACGATCAGGGCCAAAACGGCCGCTCCCTTTCCCGCGCCCAGCAAGATTCCCCCGACCCGGTTGACACCTTGAAGAAAGAGCAATTTCGCCGAGCGGTGGAGCAGCCAGCCGGTCAGGCTGAAGACAAAATAGATGACGAAGAAAAGCCCGATGAACGTCACGGCCCTGAGAACGATGAGAGACGCTTTCCAATAGTCCGCCCAGAGGGCAGCCACCGGTTCATCGTAGCGGACAGCGACCATGAAACCGATCAATAAGCCGAGCAGAGAAAAGCTCTCGCGGAAGAGCCCTTTAAAATAGCCCCTCAGGGCAAAGAGCGACAGAAGGACAAGCAGGATCGGATCAACGATGCTCAGCAACGGCTTACATCCATCTCAAGGCAGGAATGGAGCGCCATTCCCTGGCGAATAGCTCGACACTCTGTCAGCCGGCCAGAATCTCTCTGGCCAGCTCGTTGACCCGCTTGCCTTCGGTCCGACCGGTAACCTTGGGCATGACTTGCTTCATCACCTTCCCCAGGTCCTGGACCCCCTTGGCTCCGACCTCTTCAATCGAGCTGCGGATGAGCGCGCGGAGCTCCTCCTCGCTTAAGGCCTGAGGGAGGAAGCGGCGCAGGATCGCCATCTCCGCTTCTTCTTGCCGCTCCAGATCCGCCCTTCCCCCTTTGCGGAAGTACTCGATCGCCTCCTGTCTCTGCTTGCAAAGGGAGGATATCAATCTGATGATCTCTTCCGGGCCGAGTTCCCGGCGCTCTTTGATCTCTTCGTTATGAAGCGCCGACAGGAGAAGCCGCAGGGTCGAGAGGGTGATTCGATCTCCCCCCTTCATGGCCGTCTTCGCGGCGTCCTGAATCTCGCTCTTAAGGCCCATTCTCTGTCGAGCGCCGGCCTAAAAGTAGTGGCTCCGCGCCCGTCTCAGCGCTCTCTTCTTCGCCGCAATCGCCTTCTTTTTTCTCTTGACGCTCGGCTTCTCGTAGTGTTCCCGTTTGCGCAGCTCCGCCAGTATCCCCGCCTTTTCGCAAAGTTTTTTGAAGCGCCGGATGGCGCTTTCGATGGACTCGTTTTCTCTTACTCTGATTCCCGTCATATTTTATGATCACCCCCCCGCTCCACCGACAGCATCTCTCCGCCGTGTGTTTTCAAAGTTTCTATTTTATAGAAATCCGACGTCAAGTCAAGATGATTACGGCAAAAACTTGACGCCCGGAGGGGGATCCCAGGGCTCAGCGCCGGTGCCGGCGCGGCCCCTAGGGTAGTTTTTGCACGGTGACCAGCGCGCAGTGGTCGTAGTCGCCCGAGAGCATCTCCATGCCGCGGATGTCGAGCGGAACGAAGGAGTTGAAGTTCACGCCGTTGTCCGAGTCCGCAGGGTGGCCGCGCGACCAGTGGCCGAAACAGGAGGCGATAGCCGCCACGTCCGGATGAACGCATTCCGAGAGACGCGCCCGTCCGCGCGCGCTGTGGCCGTTCACGCCAACCAGCTCAATCTCGTCTCCGTCGGCGATGCCGCGACGGCGCGCCGCCTCCCGGTTCAGCGTCACGTACAAGGCCTTCGGATGGCGCTTGGAAAGCTCGGTGAGCCAGGGGTTGTACTGTGTGGTCGTCGAGGTCTGAAACGGCAGCTTGTAGTTGACCACGAAGAGGTGGTCGGGGCGGCGCGACCGGTGACTCCAGCAGCCGTGCCAGACGGGCAGCGCCCGGTAGCTGGACAGGTCCCATTCCAGGCCGAGTCGGTCCAGCACCTCTTTGAGCTCTTGACCGCGGTCCAATATGTCAGGGAAGTAGACGGGAAGACGCGGCAGCTTGAGCACGCCCCGCGGATAGCGCTCGGACAGCTTCCGCTCCCAGGCCACCAGGCCGTTTTTGTGGAACCAGCCGAGGTCGTGGTCCGCGCCGAACATCGAGCGCATGCGCCGTTCGACGATTTCTCTATTGGTATAACGACGGCCACCCTCCAGAATCTCGCGCTCGGAGAGGCCGAGCTGCTGATTGAGCCGCTCGTTCACATCCGCCGTGAGACCGATCCGCGCCGCCCATTCCAGGAAAATATCCACCGTGTGGCGGACGTCCGGCGGCGGCTCGGCCGCGGGCAGCCGCGCGGTGAAATACCAGTGACGGCCGGTGACCCAGCCCTCCAGGCGGTTGACGGGAAAATCGAGCCGTTCCAGCCCCTGGGCGGTGGGTATTACCAAATCCGCGCACTCGAGCGTTTCGTCCCATCGATCTCCGAGAGCAACCACGAACGGAATTTTGTCTAGGGCCTGGATGACGCGTTTGGGATCGGCTCCGCTCATCACGACGTTGCTTCCCAGGATGATCAACAGCTCCACCCGGTAGGGGATCAGCTCGGGAAAGTCGAGCAACGCCAGGCCGAGCATCGGGCGGGGCTGCTTCCCGATCGGGAAAAGCTCGTGCAGCTCCACGGTCTCGGGGGCGCGCGGCCGCGGGCCCGGATACTGCGCCTCTCCCCCCGGCCGTCCGCCGCGGAAGACGATCATGCCGTCCGGAGTCCCGCCGATCCGCAGCCGCTCGCCGGGCCCGACGATGCTGGTGCTGATGGCGCCGCCCGGGACATCGACGGCCCCCACCATGACGTTGAGCAGTTGGATGGCGGTGCCGGTCCAGACCCCCTGGGTGTGGCAGGTGGAGCCGCGGCTGTCGGCAAAGGAGCACACCGGACGAAACGGCATCCTCGCGCCGCCGATCCGGATCGTGGCGCCGACCTGCGCGGTGGCGCCGAACTCCCGCGCCAGCCGGCGCAGGGTTTGAGCCGGCACCGTCGAGATCGTCTCGACGCGCTCCGGTGGAAACTGGGCGACGTGCGCGCGCAGCAGCTCCAAAGCCGGACGGCAAGTCTGGCCGCCGACATCGAACTCGCCGCTCAAAGCCGGCGCCGCCGCGCCGGGATCGTCGTAGGCCCTGGCCGACCTGGTTGCCTGGTCCCACACCAGCGGCTTGCCCGATTGCGCATGGCGCAGGTAGCGCCCGGTCGGTCCGACCAGGTACGGGGCGTTGCTCTGCTCGGCCAGGAACGCCTTGTCCATATTCCCGAGCTCGTTAATGAGCACATGGAGCAGGGCCAGCGCCACGGCGCCGTCGGTGCCCGGAACGAGCGGAATCCATTCGTCCGCTTTGGAAGCGGTGGGCGAGCAGAGCGGGTCGAACACCACCAGCTTCATGCCGCGCTCCCGGGCATTGGCCATGCCCATGGCGCTCTTCATCGTATCGTGGCCGCTGATCGATCCCTTTTGCGAGCCGAACAGAATCAGCAGCCGGCAGTATTCGAGATCCGGCTCGCTGTGCATCGAGCCAGTGTTCAAAAACGAAACCCGCGTATGGGTTCCGAACGAAACCCCGGTGGTATAGTTCGGCGTGCCGAAGGCCGCGCCGAAAGCCGCCCCGACGTCCCGGGACATCTCGATCTCCGAAATACCGTTTACGAACATGACCTTGCGAGGATCGTCGGCTTTGATCTTACGCAGGCGGGCGGCGACCTCTGCCATCGCCTGGTCCCAGCTGATCTCTTTCCAGCCGGGATCCTGGCCCGGCCCTTTCTTGGGGTTGGTCCGGATGAGGCAGCTCTTCAGGCGGCGGGGATCGTAGAGCGCCATGACGGCGGAGTGGCCCTTGGCGCAGAGCTTGCCGAAGTTGTGCGGGTTGTCCGGGTTGCCCTCGATCTTGACGACGATGCCGTTGACGCGGTGGACCAATATCCCGCACGCGTTGCCGCACATCTTGCAGACACTGGGAATCCAGATATCGTCGCCGCCGGCCGCCGATCGGCCCTGCTGCTCAGCCGCCGGCAACAAAGTCTCTGTTGCGGGAAAACTCACCTGGGCCAATTTTACCCCCTGAGGGCTCCGGCGACACCGCCTGCCGTGAACGTCAGCGAGCTATAGCTGCTGCTTTTTTCTTCGCCGGCGGCTGCTCGGCAGGCCCCAGGATGAGCTCGTACCAGAGCTTCTCGTACTCGCTCTCGCGCCGCAAAAACGCCTCCGCGTCCACCTGGATGGTATCGAAGCCGCTGCTCATGTAGGGAGGATCGGCCTCGAGGCCGGGGTGACACGGCACCCGCTTCCACTGGCGCAGGATCCTCTGTCCCTCCGCCGAGAGGATATAATCGATCAGCAGGAGGGCGGCGTGCGGATGGGGCGGATCGACCGGCAGCGCCGCCCCCACCAGCTCGGTCACGACCGGCTCCAGCGGGCGCCAGTCGATCGGCAGAGAACGGCGCTTCAGCCACTCGGAATTGTTGCTGTGAATGTGCGGCGAGATGAAGACGCTGCCGGCGGCGATCTGCTCGGCGATGATCTGATGGCCGGCGCGCGCGCCGCACAGCTGGGCGCCCAGGCAGGTGAAAAAGTCGAGCGCCTTTTTCTCTCCCCAGTGGCCCATCAAGGCCGCCATCCAGGTGGCGTCGTGCGCTTCAATGGTGATCTTTCCCTGGAGTCTCAAGTCCAGCAGCCCTTCGTAGCCGCGGGGAACCATCGCTTCGTGCACCAGGCGGGTGTTCCAGGCGAGCACCAGAAAATTTTTCTGCTCGGCCACCCAGTAGCCCTCGCGCTCGTGCAGCTCCCCGGGATAGACGCCGGCCTCCGGCGACCGGTAAGGCTGGAGCAACCCCTGGCGCTTCAGTTTGCCCAGGTTCATATCGCTCAGCTCGACCACGTCCGCCGCGGAGCCGCCGGCGCGCCGCTCCTCGACGACCCGCTCCCGGATCACGACCCCCTTGTCACGCACCATCTCAGGGTGAATGAACGGATAGCGCATGTTGAAGGCGAGCAGCAAAGACTGGATGTCCTCCGGCGCCGTCGAAGTATAGAAGGCGACCTTGCCCTCCTCTCTGGCGCCCCGGATCAGCGTCTCTCTGCGCTTTTTCCCGGTCATTTGAGCCAGTTCGCCCGCGCTTGCCCGCTTTCTACCCATAGAAATCCTCCCTCAAGAGGTCACAGCTTTTTTTTCTGCTGCAAAATCTCCGCCGCGATCTTTTCGAACTCCCCTCTTTCCGCCATCTCGGCGTGGCGCCGGTAGGATTCCGGCCACTCTCCCCAGGAAACCCCGTGCCAGGGGTCGCGCGGATTGAGTTGCGGCAGCCCGATCTCTTCCCAGATCGCTTTGGCCCGCTCCATGTAGCTTTGCTTCGGCAGGGAGGTCGGGGTGTAAGGCCACTTGCGCGTGGCATCGATGAGAATCGAGGAGTTTCCTTCCAGGCCGGACCGGCTCGTGGGATACTCCTGTTCCTCCATCGGCAGGGTGCGGGGACCTCCCGACTGATCGGCGGTGGCGCCCCGGCCCTGGACGATGTGGGTGTCACGATGCGGTTGATAGCGAAAGCTGACCGCCCAGAAGACCGATTCCAGGTCCCAGGGATCGATGTCATCATCGACGGCGACGGCGATCTTGGGCCATTCGGTCGAGACCGCGAGCGCGGCGTTGAGGGCATGCCAGACGGTGCGCTTCGATGTGCGCGTCCCGCCGAGGTCCCGGAGCCGGATGACGCACAGGCGGCGCGAGCCGCCGCAGTGATGGAAAGCGACGTCCTTCACCTGGGGGATGCCGCAGGCGCTGCGCAGAAAATTGAGCATGTGCGCCTCACGATTGATGTTTCCCATGACGCTCGACTCGCTGGGCGGAAACTGGTCCAGGAGATCGTGCCAGACGGGATTTTTCCTGTGGGTAATACCGCGGATATGAAAAGGCAGAGCGGTGCGGTCCACGAAGGTGTAGCCGGTGTGCTCGCCGCTCGCGGGGTCCGGCAGGATGTAGTCCGTCGAGATCTCTCCCTCGAGAACGATCTCGGCGGCGGCCGGCACCTCCAGATCGACCGTCTCGCAGCGCACCATCGCGATCGGCTCCCCGGCCAGGCCGCCCGCCACCTCCAATTCAGACACCCCGTAAGGGATCTCCGTGATGCTGGTCATGACCAGCGCCGGCGACGGTCCGATGACCGCGGCGACCTGGAGAGGTTTCCCGCGCGCCTGGCACTTTTGCCAGTGGATCCTCATGTGGCCCCGCGGCGAAACCCGGGCGCAGCTTTCCAGCGCGCCGAGATAGACGCCGTTGTAGGTTCCTACGTTGATTTCTCCCGTGTCGGGATCTTTGCTGATCCAGCACAGGCCGGTCAGACGCGGCAGCGCCTCCCACCCGTTGGTGGTCATCGGGATGGGAAACTCCTTGAGCCCGCCATGGGCGAGCAGCCCCTCGCCGACATGGATCTCTTCCTTGACCGGGCCGCTCTTGACCGGCACCGGAGCGATCGGCCGGCGCAAGGCCTCGGCCCATTTATCGTACATGGCCTGGCGGCTGTTCGCGCATTGGAGCGCGAGCGCGTAGATCTCCTGGCTGGGGGCGATCACCGCTGCCGCCACCGAGCCCTGGTAACTCACGCCATCCATCCCTGTGACCCGCTCGAACAGAAAGCCGAAGCGCTGCGCCTCTTCCAGTCCGCGGAATTGCCATCGCACCAGGGGGTTGAGTTCGGTGTCCTTGTTGATCGGCCGCTGGATGCGGCGGAGTTTACCTGCCTGGTCCAGCGCTTGGAGGAACTCCCTCAGGTCCTTGTAATATCCCATAGTCAGCACTGTCGGTCGCAATTTCAGTGCCACTTGAGGCCGCGTGGATCGGCCTCCGGCAGCGCCCCCTGCCCTCTGCGTGCGCAGCAACAGGGCGGCTTTCAGCACAGGCTTCGGGGAGATATTCCCACCCATAGGAAAAAGAAGAGTGGATTTTCTTACTTTTAGATAAGTTGGCGCCTGCCTGCTTCTCCCTTCATCCGTTGCAGGGCGTAGCAAATCCCCTGGCAAACAATTTGCAGCTTCGACCTCGGTTGGAGGAGCGGAAAAATGATCACGCATGAGGAGAGGGAAAACTTTGCCAGGGGGCTGGAGAGGCATGTGGTCGAGGAAAAAACTGTCCTCGAGGAATAATGGCAGGAAAGAAAAATCCGATCGTCATTGAAGGAGCGCGGCTGATAGACGGGAGCGGCGGCAGGCC
>Ga0209108_10002400_pt1 | contig 10732 bp, 7 predicted proteins | sample Rifsed10ft1_FD_184003 | JGI IMG/M metagenome (GOLD analysis project Ga0209108, IMG submission 184003) | Soil microbial communities from Rifle, Colorado, USA - sediment 10ft 1 (version 2) | ecosystem: Environmental > Terrestrial > Deep subsurface > Rock core/Sediment | place: Rifle, Colorado...
CCTCAGGCGTAAGCGATCAGCCATCAGCCGTCAGCCATCAGCGGTTAGCCATCAGCCGTCAGCCACAAATCTCCACGCGCCGGTCTCCAGTCTTCAGGTATCCGTCCTCGAATGAAGCTTCACTACTTGTCACGGATCACTGACCACCGACCACTGACCACTGACCACTGCTATAATGCGCGCTCCGGAGGAATCTTGGCCAAGCGCAGAGCGCCGACGGTCCGTCAGGGATCCAGCGGTACCCGAGCGCGCACACGCGCCGCCAGCGCAAGCGCAAGCGAGCGCGGCCGTCGGCCTCGGGCGTCGCGGGTCTCCGCCTCCTCGATTGGACAAGCGATCTCCAGCTTCGTCTCCACCCGGCGCGTCGAGCTGGGTGCGCTGGCCGTGGTGTTCGTCGCGGCGTTGAGCCTGGCGGCGCTCTTCGCCCCGCCCGGTGCGAATCTGGCGGCGGCCTGGGCCGGAGCGTTGCGGACTCTCTTCGGATGGGCGGCCTATTTGGTCGCGCTATTGATCGCGGTGGCGGCCGGGTACTTCCTGGCTTTGCGATGGGGAGCTCCGCTGCCGGCGCCTGCGCTGCGGCGAGTCGCCGGCGGGCTGGTCCTGCTGATGGTGTTGATGGCCGGGCTGAACGTGATTGCCGGCGCCATGGACTTCGGCAGCGGCCTGGCGGTTGCCGAGGCGGGAGCCGGCGGTGGGTATGTCGGCACGCTGATCCTGGGTGGTCTGGTGGAGGCGCTCGGCGTTGCCGGCGGCGTGGTGGTCCTGGTCGGATTGGCCCTGGCCGGGGCGGGGCTGCTCTTCGGGCTGTCGATTTCGGAGCAATTCGCCGCCGGATGGCAGCGAGCCGGGCGGGCGGGCGGAGACTTGCGCGCCCGGGGTCGAGAGTCGCGCCGAACGCGGGGGACGGGCGCGCGTTCGCGCGAGTCTTTCACCGCGCCTGAAGCCAAGCCCCAACCGGAGCGTGCCTCCGTAACGACGTCGTCTCCGGCGCCGGCCGCCTCCGTTTTCACCGACTCCCCCTCCAGCCCGGGCAAACTGGACGAACGCGAGGCGTGGCCAGCGGCGGCGGAAGCCGGCTGGTCACTCCCGGTAGTGGCCTCGATCCTCGACCAAGGCGCCGAGGCTCGCGCCGACGAGTCGTTCGACCGGCAACGCGGCCGCATGATCGAAGAAACGCTGCTGGCCTTCGGGGCGCCGGTGCGCGTGGTCGAGGTCAACCGCGGCCCGACGATCACCCAGTTCGGCGTCGAGCCCGACTACACCGAAGGCCGCGGCGGCCGGCGGATGAAGGTCAAGGTCAGCAAGATCAGCGCATTGGCCGACGATCTGGCGCTGGCGCTGTCGGCGCCGTCGATTCGGATCCAGGCCCCGGTGCCGGGCAAGGGGTTCGTCGGGATCGAAGTCCCCAACAACGAAATCCAGGTGGTGGCGCTGCGGGACGTGATGGAGGCCGAGTCCTTCCTCAAGATCGATTCGCGGCTGCGTCTGGCGCTGGGGCAGGACGTCTCGGGCCACGCCGTCGCCGCCAACCTGACCGCCATGCCGCACCTGCTGATCGCCGGGACCACCGGCTCGGGCAAATCGGTGTGCGTCAACGCCATCATCGCCTGCTTGCTGCTGCATAACACGCCGGACGACTTGCGCTTCGTCATGGTCGATCCGAAGCGGGTTGAGTTGGCGCCCTACAACCAGGTGCCGCATTTGCTGGCGCCGGTCGTGGTCGAGCTCGAGCGGGTGGTCGGCGCCCTGCAGTGGGTGTCGCGCGAGATGAACGACCGCTACACCAAGTTTTCCCAGTCCGGGGTACGCAATATCGACGAGTACAACCGTCGCATGCTGTCGGCCGGTCAGCGCCGGCTGCCGTACCTGGTGCTGGTCATCGACGAGCTGGCCGACCTGATGATGTTGGCGCCGGATGAGACGGAGAAGGTCATCACCCGCTTGGCCCAGTTGTCGCGGGCCACCGGCATCCACCTGATCATCGCCACCCAGCGGCCGTCGGTCGACGTCGTGACCGGGCTGATCAAGGCCAACTTCCCGGCGCGCATCGCCTTCGCCGTGGCCTCGTCGGTCGACAGCCGGGTGGTGCTGGATCAACCCGGGGCCGAGCGGCTGCTCGGGCGCGGCGACATGTTGTTTCAGGCTCCCGACAGCCCGGCTCCGGTGCGGATGCAGGGCGCCTTCGTCTCCGAGACGGAGTTGACGCGCCTGCTCCAACATTGGAAAGGCCAGGCGGTCGACCGCGGCGTTGTCACCCCGCCGCTGGCGCCGACGTCCATCCCCGGCGGATTGCCGATGAAGCAGGGCGCGCTGTGGGAGGAGGAGGGGGCGGAGGACGATGGCACCGATCCCTTGTTCGACGAAGCGGTCGAGATCGTCCGGCGGATGCACCGCGCTTCGATCTCGCTGATGCAACGGCGGCTGCGCATCGGCTACACGCGCTCGGCGCGGCTGATGGATCAGCTCGAGGAGAAGGGGATCGTCGGGCCGGCCCAGACCGGATCACAGGCGCGCGAGGTGCTCGACTACGGCGAACTGGAGGCGGAGGGCCCCCGGTCCGGCTGAACGAAATGCAAGCGACGGCTGAAGGGCAGAAGGTAGGGGCGGGTTTTAAACCCGCCCCTACGATCCTCCAGACCGCGGAGGCGCGCGAAATGCTCTGGAATCGGAAGGCGGGAGTCGCCTTGGCGGTTGGCCTGATTCTGGCCGGCCTGGCGGCATGCCGATCGGTGACGCAGCCCGAGACGCCCGTTCCTCCGACGGCGCCGCCTACCGATGCCGTCACCGCAAGCCCAGCCACCGCGCCATGGGTCCTGGTTGATGCCGGCCTCGCGCCAGCGATCCAGGAGGCCGTGATAACGTGGTCGGCCAGCGCCGGCCAGGTGGCCGAAGTGCGCACGCTGGCGGGCCTGCGGACAGAGCCGCCGCCCGGCGTGTGGGCCGTGGTCGGGTTGGACCAGAACCTGGTGCCTATCCATCAGGGCTGGTCGGGGACTCGGGTGGTCTTCGTCGTCCTAGATCCGTTGTCCCTGTCGGCCGGCGAAACGACAAGCACGCTGGGGCCGGGGCTGGCGTACGACCAGGCGGGGTTTCTGGCCGGGGCGGCGGCCGGGCTCGCAACTCGGTCAGGATTGATCGGGCTCCTTCCGGGAGCGAGCGAGGCGGGGGGCTGGCGAATCGGGTTCGAGGAGGGGCTGCTCTATTCCTGCCCGAAATGTCAGCTTGCATCCGTGTCCGATCCAGCCCGGCCCGCTTTCGCGATGGACGTGATCGGGATACCGCCAGACACCGATCTGGCGCCGGCCGAGCCCGCTGCAGACGCTCCCTGGCTTGTCGTCTTCGAGGAAACGCCGGACGGCTGGGCCGATCGGGTGGCGGCACGAGTGCGGACGGCCCCGGAGGCGCTGGTCGGTCCGGCCTTGAGTCGACTGGCAACCGGGGCTCCAGGCGAGGCCTGGGTCTTCGCCGCTTCCGGTGGCGGTCTGGTGACGGAGGTCGATCCTCGGGCGATCAGCCCGGGGCGAGAGCGGTTGTTGCGCGAGGCGGAGGCGAGTCTCGCCGAAGGGTGGCTCGTCGTCGGAGGCGGTGCGTAAGCCGGCCGTTTGCGCCTCGCGCGGAACCGTGCTATCATCGCCAATGCGGCCGGGGGATGTGGCCGCTCAGCCCGGCCCCTCCGGCCGGAGGGAAAGGGGTGATGGCGGCCGAACGACACTTCCTAATGACCCTGCACCACGACCGGAATCTCCTGAGATCCCATCTCCAACGCCAACTTGAGGAGTAGAAGAACATGAAGAAGAGTTACGCCGCTTTTTCGCTGCTGCTGGTGGCCGCCTTCGTGATGGCCGCCTGCACCACCGCCGCGCCCGGCGCGGACTTCAAGGCCTGCCAGGTGACCGACACCGGCGGCATCGACGACAAGTCCTTCAACCAGACCGCCTGGAAGGGCGTCGAGGACGCCGTCGCCGAGCTCGGGGTCGAGGGCAAGTTCCTCGAGTCGCAGCAGCAGACCGACTACGAGGCCAACGTCAACGCCTTCGTCGAGGAGCAGTGCGACATCATTATCACCGTCGGCTTCCTGCTCGGTGACGCGACGGCAGCCGGCGCTGCGGCGAATCCCGAGATGAACTTCTCGATCGTCGACTTCGCCTACGATCCGATCATCCCCAACGTCCTGGGGCAAGTCTTCTCTACCAACGAAGCGGCCTTCCTGGCAGGCTACGCGGCTGCCGCTAGCACCCAGACCGGCAAGGTCGGGACCTTCGGCGGCATCCAGATCCCGCCGGTGACCGTCTTCATGGACGGCTTCACCCTGGGCGTGGACTACTACAACCAGCAGAAGGGCACGAGCGTCGAAGTCCTAGGCTGGGATCCGGCGACTCAGACCGGCCTGTTCACCGGCAACTTCGAGAGCACGGATGACGGCCGCGCCATGGGCGAGAGCCTGATGGACGAAGGCGCCGACATCATCATGCCGGTGGCCGGACCCGTCGGGCTGGGCACCGCCGCCGCCGTTCAGGAGCGCGGCAGCGCCTGGATCGTCGGCGTCGACAATGACTGGGCCGTGGTCAATTCCGACTACGCCTCGGTCATCCTGACCTCCGTCCTGAAGAACATGGACGTGACGACGCTGGCGGCCATCAGGACGGCCCTCGACGGCACCTTCCAGGGTGGCGTCACCGTCGGCACGCTGGCCAACGGCGGCGTCGGACTCGCGCCGCTGGCGTCGGCGGTCCCGGCGGGCTTGCAGGCTGAGCTCGACCAGGTCAAGGCGGCCATCATCGCCGGCAGCATCACGACGCTCCCGTAACCGAAGGGCGTCGGATCACAACGTCTGTGAGCATCGGGGGCTGGCCTGGTCCAGCCCCCGATTGCGTTAAAGACCTACCTGAAGATCCATCGATGGCTTCGAGCCCCCTCCCCCGACCCCTCCCCCGGCTCGTACTCCTTCTCGGCGAGTTGCCCACATGCCGGGAGAGGGGTAAGGGGAGGGGGATGAGCGACCGCTCCTCCATTGCGACCTGCAAGGGCCTTGGTCCTGTATCCAGAACGTCCTTTGACATTGTTGCTCATGGTAGAATGCGGCTCCCGTTCCCCGCGAACCACCGCCAGCAGCAGGAGTCGACATGACGCCGATTCTCGAGCTCCGCGGCATCACGAAACACTTCCCCGGAACTCTGGCCAACGACCACATCGATTTGACTCTGGAGCAGGGAGAGATCCTGGCCCTGCTGGGGGAAAACGGCGCCGGCAAGACGACTCTCATGAATATCCTCTACGGCCTGTACCAGCCGGATGAAGGTGAGATCTTCGTCAAAGGCGCCCGGCTGGAGGTCCACCAACCGAGCGACGCCATTCACGCCGGCATCGGGATGGTCCACCAGCACTTCATGTTGGTGCCGGTCTTCACGGTCGCCGAGAACGTCGTCTTGGGGCAGGAGTTGATGCGGCCGGCCGGGTTCTTGAATCGGGCAGCGGCCTTCGAACGGGTGCAGGAGTTGTCGCAGGCTCACGGCCTGGAGGTCGATCCGGGGGCGTTCGTCAAGGACCTGCCGGTTGGGGTGCAACAGCGGGTGGAGATCCTCAAGCTGCTCTACCGCCAGGCCGACATCCTGATCCTCGACGAGCCGACGGCGGTCCTCACGCCCCAAGAGAGCGACGAGCTGTTCAAGGTCATGCGCTCGCTGGTGGCGGCGGGGAAATCGATCATCTTCATCACTCACAAGCTGCGCGAAGTGCTCGAAGTGGCCGACCGCATTACCGTCTTGCGCCGCGGCGCCGTCGTCGGCACTACCACCCCGACCAAAGCCAATCGCTCCAAACTGGCCGAGATGATGGTCGGACGACAGGTTCGCCTGGAAGTCCAGAAAGCGCCTCATCAGCCGGGACAAGTCGTCCTGGAGGTGCGAGACCTGGTGGCGATCAATGATCGGCGCCAGGTGGCGCTGGACGGAGTCAGCCTGGAGGTGCGGGAAGGCGAGGTCTTGGGCATCGCCGGCGTCCAGGGCAACGGCCAGACAGAGTTAGTGGAGGTCGTCACCGGGCTGCGCCACCCCCAGTCGGGGTCTGTGCGCCTGACCGGCCAAGATGTGACCGGAGCCTCGCCGCGGCGGATCACCGAGCTCGGGGCGGCGCATGTGCCGGAGGACCGGCAGCGCGACGGCTTGGTGCTGCCGTATTCGGTGGCCGACAACCTGGCGCTGCAGACCTACTACCGGCCGCCTTTCGCCCGCGGCGTCGTTCTCCAGGAGGACGAGATACGAAAATCGGCCGAAGCCCGCATCGGTGAGTTCGACATTCGCACCCCGAGCGCTTTCACGCCGGCCGGCTCGCTCTCCGGCGGCAACCAGCAGAAGGTGATCGTGGCGCGGGAGTTCTCCCGTCCGATTCGCCTGCTGGTGGCGTCGCAACCGACGCGCGGCCTGGATGTCGGCTCGATCGAGTACATCCATGGACGGATCCTGGAGAAGCGCGATTCGGGGACGGCCGTCCTGTTGGTCTCGCCCGAGCTGGATGAGGTCCTCGAACTTTCCGATCGGATCGCCGTCATGTACCGCGGGCGAATCGTGGCCACGGTGAACGCCGATCGCGTGACGAAGGAACAGATTGGGCTCTTGATGGCGGGTGTGGTCCCGGAAGGAATGGAAGCGCAAGGCGTCGTGCGCACCGTCGAAGCCACCCTTTGATGAGGGTCTGGAGTGACCAAGTCCAAAGCCAAGCCCAAGCCCAAAGCTGAAACGGCAAAACCCGGCGCGGTGCCGAAGCCCGATGCCGCCCGCATCCTCCTCCAGGAGCTGATGTCGACTCCGGCCGAGCCGCCCGGGGCCAAGCGCTCGTGGAGGCGGCGGGCCGGACGGGTGGTATTGGTGCCGGCGCTGGCGGTTCTCTCCGGCCTGATCCTGGGCGGCGTGCTGATCGCGCTGACCTCCCAGGAGGTCTGGCAGGCTTTCCAGGTTTCGGTGCTGCAGGGAATCGGCTCCTCGTTCGCCGTCGTCTTCCGGGCCTACGCCGCCCTGTTCGCTGGAGCCTTTGGGAATCCGGTTCAGATGGTGGTCGCCCTGCAAAGCGGCGATCCGTTGGCCGTCCGACGGGCCTTCAACCCGATCCTGGAAAGCATGGTGGCGGCGACGCCGTACATTTTCGCCGGCCTGTCGGTGGCTCTGGCTTTTCGCGGTGGTCTTTTCAACATCGGCGCCGAAGGGCAGATCTTCGTCGGGGCGATCACCGCCACGTACGTCGGCTATGCCCTGGTCGGCCTGCCGATGATCGTCCATTTGCCGTTGGCGCTGGCGGCCGGCGCCCTGGGCGGCGCCCTGTGGGGCTTTATCCCCGGCTGGCTGAAAGCGCGCACCGGCGCCCACGAAGTCATCAACACGATCATGATGAACTACATCGCTTTCCGGCTGAGCGACTGGCTGCTGACCGGGCCGATGATGCGGCCCGACTCGTTCAACCCGGTGAGCCCGACGATCCAGACTTCGGCGATGCTGCCGCGGTTCTTCGCCGACCCGATCCGCTTCCACCTGGGCTTTTTCGTCGCCCTGCTGGTCGCCTATCTGGTGTACTGGTTCCTCTTCCGGACGACGTGGGGGTTCAACCTGCGCACGGCCGGCTCGAATCCGAATGCCGCCCGCTACGCCGGGATCAACACCGGACGCTGGATCATCCTGACGATGTCGCTGGCCGGCGCCCTGGCCGGGCTGGCGGGGACGAACGAAGTGCTGGGGGTCAACCACAACCTGGCGATGGCCTTTTCTTCCGGCTACGGGTTCGACAGCATCGCCCTGGCGCTGCTCGGGCGATCCCATCCGTTGGGGGTCGTCCTGGCGTCGCTCTTCTTCGGCACGCTGCGCAGCGGGGCGCGGCGCATGCAGGTCGTGTCCGGAATTCCGATCGACATCATCTCCGTCATCCAGGCGATGATCCTGGCGTTCATGGCGGCGCCGGCGATCATCCGCACCATCTATCGACTGCGCCAGCCGGCCGAAGCCGGGGAAGAAGTGCTGGTACGGGGCTGGGGAGGCTGATCGATGACCGCCACTGCCGCTTCGTCGCGCGCCATCGCCGTGCCTCGCACGCGTCAGTTCGTGATGGGATCGCTGTTCGTGGTGCTTGGCCTGGTCTTGTGGTTCGGCTTCGGCGCCGGCATGGAAGCCGGCCAGACGACGACCTTCGGCTTGACGCCCGGCGGGGTGGCCACGACTCTGCCCGACTGGGTCGTCTCGACCCGGCCGTCGCTTCTCATCCTGGCGCTGGTTTGCATCTTCCTGGGGGCGGTGGAACTCGTGCGCGGCTTCGGCCGCATGACGAATCTGGCGTTGGGGCTGGTGGCCGGTTTCTTTGTGTTCGGATTCCTCGTCTGGGCGGCGGCCGGCACGTCGACCAACCTGGGCGGGCTGCTCAACTCGTCGCTCGACAAGGCCGTCCCGATCACCCTGGCGGCGCTTTCAGGAGTGCTTTGCGAACGGGCGGGCGTGGTCAACATCGCCATCGAGGGAATGATGCTGATGGGGGCGATGATGGGCTCTCTGATCGGCAGCATCGCCCAGAACTCGATGGCCGGTCTGGTGGGAGCGCTGCTGGCCGGCGGGGCGCTGGGACTGTTCCACGGCTGGCTGTCGATCAAGTACAAGACCAACCAGATCGTCTCCGGCACGGTGATCAACATCTTCGCTCTGGGGATGACTTCCTATATATCGGCGCTGTTTCTGCAAAGGCAGCAAGAACTCAACCCCCCGCCGATCTTCCCGACCTTCGCCATTCCCTTGCTGTCGAAGATCCCGGTGATCGGACCGATCGCCTTCCTCAACAACCCGTTCGTTTACGCCATGTTCGTGCTGCTGATCGTGATCCACACGGCGCTATTCTTCACGCGCTGGGGGTTGCGCCACCGCTCGGTCGGCGAGCATCCCAAGGCGGCCGACACGCTCGGGATCAACGTCTTCCGCACGCGCTACGTGGCGGTGGTGTTGAGCGGCATGATGGCCGGTTTCGCCGGGGCCTACTACACGCTGGGGTCGGTCGGCCGCTTCGACGAAGTGATGACCGCCGGGCGGGGATTCATCGGCCTGGCGGCGATGATCTTCGGCAACTGGACGCCCTTCGGAGCGTTCGGAGCGAGCCTGCTGTTCGGCTTCGCCGACGCGCTCTCGTCGAAACTGGCGATTCTCGGGATCGCTATCCCGTCGCAGTTTCTGCTGATGACTCCCTACATCGCCACGATGGTCGTGCTGGCAGGCGTTGTCGGCCGCAGCCAGATGCCCGCCGCCGACGGCGTACCGTACGAGAAGGAATAGCCTCCCGCGATCTTCTCCACCCCCACCCTACCCTCCCCCTGCATGCGCGCACGTTGCCATTGGCCGGGCGAGGCAGGGGAAGGGATGTTTTTTCTAAGAGGGCGGGGGTGGCTTTGCCACCCCCGCCCTCTTGGAAGTATCCTCCCCTCCCCGCAGATCCTCTCAGCAGATGACGAGCCTTCACGCGGGGAGGGGTACGGGTGGGGCCGAGACTCGCGGAATCGGGATGTTGCCTGCTCGTCGGTGCTTTCATGGTCCTACCGCAGCGCCTGCACAACCACACCCACGATTGCGCCGCCGACGATCAGCCAGCTCGAATTCACCCTGAAGCGAAGTAAGAGGAACAGGGCCGCCGCCCCGGTCAGGATCGTGGCCGGGTCGGTCAGGGCGGCGCGCCCCAGATCCAGCGTGACCGACGCCATCAGCCCCAGCGAAGCGGCCACCACTCCGTCGAGAAACGACCGCGTCCAGGGCGAGGCCTGGAGGCGCGGGATGAGCGGGCCGGCCAGGGCGACGAAAGCGAACGACGGCAGGAACATCGCCACCGTCGCCAGGAGCGCGCCGGGCGGGCCGGCCAGCAGGTAGCCGATGAAGGTTGCCGAGGTGAACAGGGGACCGGGCGTCACCTGGCCGATGGCGATGGCGTCGACCAACTGTTGCTGCGTGATCCAGCCCAGCCGATCGACGAAGTCGGCGTTGAGGAAGGCGAACAGAACGTAACCGCTCCCGTACAGTACGGCGCCAATCTTGAGGAAAGTAAGGAACAGGAGCGGAAGGCTGAAAGGGACGACGCCGACGGCCCAGGGAGTGAGGGATGTCAGCGGGAGGAAGAGCACGGCCGGCGACGAGGCGCGCAGCCGGCGCCAGTTCGTGGCGACCATCAGAACCGCTCCACCGACGAGCAGAAGCACGACTTCGTTGACCGAGGTGAAATACGCCGCTAGAGCCGCCAGGCCCACCGCCAGACTCAACGCATTTCGAATCGCCTTGTGTCCCAGCCTGAACAAGGCCTGGACCAAAATGGCGATGACGACCGGCTTCGTTCCATAGAGCAGCCATCCCGCCTCGGCCGTCGAGCCGAAGCGAACGTAGAGGATCGAGAGCGTCAGGACGATCAGGGTCGCCGGCAGGATGAAGGCCAGGCCGCCGGCGAAGAACCCCGCCCATCCGGCGCGGCGGCGACCCAGGTGGATCGCCATCTCGGTCGAGTTGGGGCCGGGCAGCAGGTTGGTCGCGGCCACCAGATCGAGGAATTCGGCGTCGCTCAGCCAACGGCGGCGCGTCACCACCTCGTCGTGCATCATCGCCGTGTGAGCCGCCGGACCGCCGAAGGACGTCAGGCCGAGTCGGAGGAAGAGGCCGCCGACCTCGAGCCAGCGCCGCTCGCCAGGCATTCTAGGCCGCCGCGTTCGGCGGCAGGCCGCATTGACTGGTAGGGG